>Ga0335082_10004026_pt1 | contig 15991 bp, 13 predicted proteins | sample Lox_Sample_41_FD_206718 | JGI IMG/M metagenome (GOLD analysis project Ga0335082, IMG submission 206718) | Soil microbial communities from Loxahatchee National Wildlife Refuge, Florida, United States - Lox_Sample_4.1 | ecosystem: Environmental > Terrestrial > Soil > Wetlands | place: USA...
CAAAGATTTGACGGATACGGATAGAGCATCGCTTAAGACATTCATAGACTACCTGGCAGCGACGGAAGTTTAATGCGAGAGGAGAATAAGCAGCCGATGAGGCTGACTGCAAGAAGGGCCACGCAGGGCACCCATTCCGCTCCGCTATCTTTGAAGCTCATGAGCTCTTACGCTGCACTTAGTCCTCCTGAAAATCATCAGTGATTCAAGATTTCAATCCCTCTACCTGCAGATACAGCAAACAGGGCAGAGACATCACAACAGTTCGAGAGTTGCTGCTCAAGACGGAAACAAAACATGGAGAAGGTCTTTGCTCTTGACAGCCCCGCTTCATAGGTGACGACGCTTTTCATCCTTCATTATCTTCGTATCATTTCAAAAAACTCCTCGAGATATAACGCAAAAAAGATCGTGAAACAGAGAATAAGTCTGCCAATTACGTGTCAGGGCAGCGCAGGGAAATTAGAACATCCGGGAGGCAGTTCGGTTCCTGCTGGTTGACTTGGAGCAGAATACAGATGCAACGGCAATTATTTTGCTCCCCCTAACTCCTCAAAAAACTTTTTTAACTCCTCTCTATCATCGGAAATCCTGCACTTCGGGATCGACTTCAAGAACCATTTGCCGTAATTTTTGGTCATGATGCGCGAGTCGAGTACGGCCACAGCGCCCTTGTCTATCTTAGTGCGGATGAGCCTGCCGAAACCCTGGCGAAACAGCAACGTTGCCTGCGGAACTTGGTATTCAAAGAACGGATTCTTCAGAATCTCCATGCGAGCCTCAACAATCGGATCGTCAGGGACGGCGAAAGGGAGCTTCGCAATTACCACGCACTGGAGCGCATTGCCGGGGACATCGATGCCCTGCCAGAATGACGCCGTGCCCATGAGCACGGTATTTGGGCGACCCTTAAACTGCTCGATTAGCCGGTACGCGGGCATTTCTCCTTGACAGAGGAAGCCAAGGTCCGGCATCTCTCGCCGCAATGTTTCGGCACTCTTCCTGAGCTGGCCGTAGCTCGTGAACAGCACGAGTGTTCTTCCCTGAGTGATCGAAAGCACGGATTCCAGCTCTTCATCAAACTTCTCCTGATACCCTGCGGCCTGCTGGTCATCAAGGCCGGATGCGATGTAGAGCATGGCCTGGTTCTCGAAATCAAAGGGAGAGTCGAGTAGAAGTTCCGCAGGAGCGTCCAAGCCCAGGCGGCTTTTGATGTAAGTAAAAGTCCCTGCGGCGGAGAGCGTTGCTGAAGTGAGCACAACAGTCGCGGTCTTTCCGAATAGATTTTCTTTCAGCATTTCGGCTACATCAATCGGTGAGGAGACAAGCCGGTACCGCATGTTCTCACGCTCAGCCCAGTACACGAAGCCCTCTGCAGACTGTTCAAGGTTGATGCGCACCGCAGCAGCGAGTCCCTGCGCACGGCCAGCAAATGCCTTGACCTCCAGTTCCTCCTCGTGAGTCTCGACCGTGAGCTCGAGGAGCGCATCTTTCAGCTTCAGGAGCGGCTCGCTCAGGATGTCAGGCACGATGTTCCGCTGCCTGATTCTGATCGCCGGCATCTCATGCAGAACGGGATGGAGGTTCAGGAAGAAATTGTCCGCAATGACCCGAAGCCCGTCCATCATGCCACGCACAATCTGCACTTCGGCGCCTTGCGCTGTCAGGCGCGTGAGCAAGCCCTTACGCGTGCGCTGGCTCAGGAGCGAGTCGAGCAGGTACTTCACTGAAAAGTTTGTGATCTCGACGCCGAGGTAGTCCGTTGCCACCTCCTCGACCTGGTGCGCTTCGTCGAAGACCACGGCTTTATAAAGCGGCAGCACGTTGCCGCCCGTGGCCATGTCAGCAAAGAACAGGTGGTGGTTCGCCACGAGGATTTGGGACTGCTGTTCATAGGCCCTGGCCTTCTGGTAGAAGCAGTCCTTATAAAATCCGCAGTCCTTGCCGAAGCAGAGGTCCGCTTGGCGGCAAGCCTTGTTCCAGAGAGCAGGGGATGGCTCGATATCGAGGTCGCTCCGGAGGCCGGTGCGGGTCACCGTGGACCATTCGAACAGCCGGTTCAATGCCCTGACTTCGGACTGCTCATAGAGGTCACCCATACGGAGATGGTCGAACCTCCTGAGGCAGAGATAGTTCTCACCGCCTACACACAGGGCGAAGCGAAAGTCACTGATCACCTTTTTGAGAAAGGGGAGGTCCTTTTCCACGAGCTGCTGCTGGAGGGCCTTGGTATAGGTAGAAATGACAACCCGGCAATTTTCCTCTTTCACCCAGAGGATCACAGGCACGAGATACGCGAGACTCTTGCCCACGCCCGTGCCTGCTTCGACGACCAAATGAGTTTGTGTGCTGAGCGCCTTCTCCACGGCCTCGGCCATCGCAATCTGCTGGGGACGATGTTCGTAAGCCGTGCGCATGGCCTTACTGATCATGCCGGATTCTCCGAATATCTTCAAAGCGTTCATCGCCCAGTAGATTAACATGGCAATGGAGGGAATGCAAATTCTACTTGTACTTAACGGTTTTTAAAGGTTTTTTCTGGCTTTTTCTTGCACAAATCTTTTTGTTGTGTTACTATAACAACTTGTATGCAGAGGCTATTGAAGCTTATTTTGGTATCGCTCCTAATGGTGCCTTCCAGCACGTTTTCAGCTGAAAAGGGATTAACGGTGAAGGGCGTCCGCTATTTTTCCTATGCCGCCTTTACCCGCATCGTATTCGAGATCGATGCTGCCGCACCATATATCCTGACGAGGACTGCTGATGGCCGTACGCTCCTATTTTCCTCCTATGAAGGACCATTTGCGCTCAAAGCGCAGCTGCCGGTCATCCGCGACGGCGTGGTGAACGGGATAGAGATTAAAGAAGATGCAGGTAGGAACGTTGTCTTCATTCATCTGAACGTTGCGGGCGGCGAGGTGAAGGATTTTGTGCTTCGGGGGCCCGACCGGATCGTTCTCGACATCGCACGGGGTGCGGCATCCTCCGCTAATCCCGTCCCCGCCGCAGCCGAGGCTGCCGTGGTGGTCGTTCTCGATGCCGGGCATGGTGGCAGGGACACAGGGATTATAACGACACAGGGAGAGGAAAAGTCGCTGACCCTCGAACTTGCGCACGCGGTCAGAAAAATTCTGCAGAAGAGCAGCCATTTCAAAGTACTCCTGACGAGAGAGAAGGACCAGGTGCTCTCGCTCGATGAACGGGCCGGGTTCGCGAACGCTGCCGGAGCCGCGATCTTTGTCAGCATCCATGCCGCAACCGGAGCGGCTGAGCGGGTCTTTATTCTGGACCCGGATGATGACCTGACTGGACAGCAAGCAGCCCGGACCGCGAGCAGGGACTTTCTCAGTTTCGAGGCAGGGAGCGAAGAGCAGGAGAAACTCTGGGGCAGACAGCAGGCCGCGCACGCGAAGGAGAGCGGTATTTTCGGGAGGAGGCTCGCGCGGCAATTCGAAGGCAGGGAAGACGCTGAGCCCGTGCAGGCGCCGATCGCCGGGCTCAAGGCAATCGACTCAGCCGCGGTCATGGTAGAAATCGGCATGGAACAGGACCGAGCTAAGGCGGCTGAGGCTATTGCGAAGGGGATCGAACAGTATGCCAGAGAGAATCGATAGGAGGATAGGTCACAACCGGCTGCTGTTCGGCGTGGTCGTCATCATCTTCGCTATTGCTGCAGCCGCCGGGATCTATATCTGGTCTCTGATGCGCAGTTCGAGTGTGCCACAGAACACAGTGGTTCCGCCCCAGTCTGCGCTTGACCAGCCACCCCGTCTGGACGAGCCGCTCACGGTCGTGCTCTACTTCCCCTTGGATGGCATGTTGGCGTCAGGTTCCGCCGCTGTCAAGAGACAGCCCGATGCGCAGTCGCAGGCACGGGAAATTCTTACCGTCATGCTCGGAGATCAGCGCGCAGGGCAGGCTGCTCTCCTGAAGGATGTGAAGCTCAGAGAGCTTTATCTCGATGCCTCAGGAACGGCATATGTCGACCTTGCCACAGTCCAGCAAAAGGAGATCAGGGCATCGGCGCGGGATGAACTCACGGCCCTCTATGCGGTTGTGAACACGCTTTTGCAGAACATCGAAGAGATCAAGCGAGTCCGGGTGCTGCTCGACGGCCGAGAGGCGCAGACGCTCGCCGGGCACATCGATCTTTCCCGGGTATTCAGCAAGAGGATGGATTTGGTAAAGCAGTAAGACCAGCCTGTCTCTCAGGGACGCAAATCTGACAAGGGGGTTATGACGCCATAGGTTTTGAAATGACAAGAACCGTTTTCTGTTATTAAACTTCGCGTCCTTAATGGATTTGCGAACAATTTTCCCAATAGCTATGCAAAAAGCAATCGGCATATTCGACTCAGGTATCGGCGGGCTTACGGTGCTCAAGGAGATCGTTGCAAAGCTCCCGGAGGAAAACATCATCTACCTCGGCGACACGGCGCGAGTTCCGTACGGGATCCGCTCGCCTGAGACAGTCACCCGCTACTGCTTCGAGAATACAGACTTCCTGCTCGCTCAGGAAATCAAGATGCTCGTGGTCGCCTGTAACACTGCATCGGCCATCAGCCTTGAGGCAGTGAAGAAGGAATTCCCCCTTCCTGTCATCGGCGTGCTCGAGCCGGGAGCGCGGGCCGCGGCTGCGTCGACGAAGACCCGGAAGGTGGGCGTGATCGGGACCGAGGCCACTATCGGGAGCGGCGCTTACGAGAAAGCAATCATGCAGATCGCTCCCGACATCAAGGTCCATAGTCTGTCGTGCCCCCTCTTTGTTCCGCTCGCCGAAGAGGGGTGGACGGACAACGATGTCGTACAGCTTGTGGCAGAAAAGTATCTCGCACCTCTGCGCGGCGAGGGCATCGATACCCTGGTGCTCGGCTGTACGCACTATCCCCTGCTCAAGACGGTTATCAGCAAGGCCGTGGGACCCGAGATCATCCTCATCGATTCAGCAATGGAGACAGCGAAGGAGGTTGTAGACGTGCTCGAAAAGCTCAGGTGGAGAGGGAATGGGAGGGGGGAAGGCATACGGAAATTTTACGTCACCGACTCGCCGTCGCGCTTCGAAAAGATCGGGAAATGGTTTCTCGGCGACGACTCCCTCCGCGCTGAACAGGTGAAGGTCGGAGGTATTTAGAGAGACGATAATTCGAAATTTAAAATGTGAAATTTCAAATTGTCGTGGGCATGCAGGACTGGATGCCCTGAATGTTTCGCGTGGTTGTCTTCAGGAATATTTCAAAGCCAAAACGATAAAGACTGCATGAGGTGGTCTTCATGAAAAAGGATTGTGCATATACCAGAAAGTCGCTCCGGAAATACCTGCACGGCCATTTGTTCAAGCCGGAGCAGATCAGGGTCGAACGCCATCTTCGATCCTGTGTCATGTGCTATACCGAATACCAGGCTCTTAAGCAGGCAGCCGAGACTAAACAGTATCTGAAAGATATTACCCCGCCCGAGGGGATCGTGCAGCGGGTTCAGGCGGGCGTTTCCGGACTCGCGAAGCTCAAGAGAATCCTGTATCGGCCACTCTGGCTTGCCGGCATCATCACCATCATCGTGCTCGTTTACCTCTATGCGCTCGCCCCGCCGCATCGCGATCTGGAGATTGAGAACCTCGAAAAGTCAGGGGTCGTGGGATCGGCGCCTTCCTTTACTGCTCCAGCTTCGCCTGATCAGGGTGCGCGTCCCTCGCCCTTGACGGCGCGGGCCACAAGCCCACGGCCTCCTTCGTCCCAGCCCGGTGAAGCGGTTCGCATGTTGAAGCCGCTGCCGGTAACGATCACCGTGGTTAATGAAAAGACGGCCGTCCGACGGATAAACGAGGTCATGAGAGGACACGGGGAACTCCGAAAAATGAGGTTCAGCGACACGGTCAAAGAGATATCCGGAAGCCTGACCTCAAAGGAGCTTCTGACTTTTTTCAGCCAGATCGAGTCTGAGGGAAAGATCAGCTACAGCCGCAAGCGTCTCGGTGCATTTCCGAGCACTCAACCCGTGCCCTTCGTCATGAACCTCAAGGTCGCGCCTCTGGCTGCCGAAAAGCCATCGCCGACTGAACAACCTGTTGTGACTCCTGCCGAGGCAACAGCATCGTCTCAGCCGGTTACTGCGCCTACACAGTCAGCGGTGCCGTAGCGGCAAACGAAGGAGAACAGCATGCTCTCTGAGAAGCAGGTCGTTCAGCTAATGCCGGGAGAGCGGGTCATGGATAAGGATGACGCCAGACAGTTCATATCAGAAGACCATTGACTATCTCTACGGGCTGCAGAAACACGGGATAAAGCTTGCCCTGTCAAACAGCCGCACGCTCATGGAGGTCATGGGCAATCCCCACAAAAAATTCCGTTCAGTGCATATTGGCGGGACGAATGGCAAAGGCTCGACCTCCGCGTTCCTCGCGGGTATGCTCACAGCAGCGGGATACCGCGTTGGGCTCTACACCTCTCCGCACCTGGTCAGTTTTACTGAGCGGGTCAGGATCGACAACGTTCAGATATCCGAACAGAAGGTCGTGGAGCTTGCACGGAGGGTGCAGGAGGGATACCGCGACATTCCCGCTGCCGGCGGCGTGGAGGCACTCAACCCAACTTTTTTTGAAGTTACGACCGCCATGGCATTCTCCTGGTTTGCGGAGAGGTCCGTTGATATCGCAGTGGTCGAGGTTGGGATGGGAGGGCGGCTCGACTCCACGAACGTGATCACCCCGCTCGTGTCCGTGATCACGAATATCGACTTGGAGCACACCGAGTTCCTGGGTGGCACGCTTGAGTTGATCGCGCGAGAGAAAGCCGGAATTGTCAAGCCGGGTGTTCCTGTGGTTACGGGAGCGATCCAGCCGTCGGTCGTCGAGGTGATCGAGCAGGAAGCCGCAGCGAAACATACCCGTGTCTACCGACTGACAAAAGATTTTATGGCGCAGAATATTTCCCATGATAGCACACAAGTTTTTGATTATCGGGGCATGCAGGCCTCCTTCAACAAGATGTGCATAACAATGCACGGCAGGTACCAGGTTGATAATGCCTGCCTCGCGATTGCAGCGACAGAATGCATGAGAAGCGAAGGGATCACGATTGATGAATCTGCCATGCGCCGGGGTTTGGAGCAGACCCGCTGGGAAGGGCGGCTAGAACGCGTCGCACAAAAGCCGGATATATTTCTCGACGGCGCCCATAATCCGGCATCTGCGAAAATGCTCGCTGGGGCTGTTCGTGAAATGAAATCCGCGTACCGACAGCTGATCCTGGTTGTCGGAATCCTCAGCGACAAGGATTACAGAGGGATCATCGCCGAGCTCGTTCCTTTGGCGGAACATGTGATTGTGACGAGGCCGCAGTACTCGCGGGCCATGGATATTCAAGCGCTCGCGTCGGAAATCCGCGAGTTGCACAGCGCGGTCATTAGCGCCGAGACCGTGGGCCACGCGATTGCCAAGGCACGGGAGATATCCACGGATGATGACCTGATTCTGGTGACCGGTTCGCTTTATGTGGTGGGAGACGCGCGGGCAGTGATCGTTCAGGACGCCGGACGGTCGCAAGCGCTCTCGGGCTTGAAGGGATGAGATAAAACAATTGCAGAATGCGGAAGGAAAAGCCGAAGGGCATAATGGAATCATGAAACGCGGTATTATGATCATGCTTACCGTGTTTTTTCTTGCCGGAATGCCGGTCGGTTCGCCGCACCTAGTCTTCGCCGCCGAGCTACCGAAGAAGATCCCTGTTACGGTTAAGGCAGACAAGCTCGATTACGACCGGGTCAACGATATCTATGTCGCAGAAGGCCATGTCCGGGTCGAACAGGAGGGACTGCGGGTCGAGGCCGATAAAGTCGTGCTGAACAACAAGACCGGCGAGGCGGTGGCCGAGGGCAAGGTGTATATCCAGGACAAGGGCGATATTATCCGAGCAGACAAGATCCAATTTAACGTCAACACCAAAGCCGGGCTCATCTATAACGGCGACCTGTTCATGAGCAAGGACAACTTCCACCTGAAGGGTGAGAAGATCGAGCGGAAATCGGAAAGCGTCTACCATGTGGAGAACGGGACATTTACGACCTGCGACCAGCGTGAGTGGTACCTGAAGGCAAAAAAGATTGATGTCGATCTGGATCGATATGCTACGGCCAACGGTGTTTCGTTCAATATGGCCGGTCTGCCGGTACTCTATACCCCGTATTTGCTTTTTCCGGTTCGGAGACAGACAGGCCTCCTGATGCCCGAGGTGGGGTACAGCAGTAGTGAAGGATTCTTGATGAAGAACACGTTTTTCTGGGCCATATCGGATTTTCAAGATATGACGTTCTATTCCGATTACCGGGCTCGGCACGGGCTCGGCACAGGAGCCGAATACCGCTATGTGAATTCCCGAGACTCAGAAGGCAAGGTCTATTATAACTATTTTGACACCTTCGGTCAGTACCGAGTTCCCGGCATCCCGGAGGGCCGCTGGGAATTCAAGTTCCAGCACCACGAGGAGATCGCCGAGGACCTCTCTGTCCGTGCTGACGTCAACCTGGTGAGCGACTTTGGCTACTATCGCGATCTCGAGAAGAGACTCGAACTCAGCTCACGGCCTTACATAGACTCCAATATATTCTATGTTGAGCGGTGGGAGACCGCGTCACTCTATCTCTTGGGCCAATATTCCACGGACCTCACGCAGACGAACGAGAATACCATTCAAAAACTTCCCGAGCTCCGCTATACGATCTTCGAGGAGAAGATCGCCGGCCCGGTCCACCTCAACTTTGACGGGTCTGCGGTGAACTTTACCAGGCAGGAAGGAGATGGAATGCGGCGAGCGGATTTCAATCCCCAGCTGAGCGCCGCCTTCGGCGGAAACGGTCTGGGCTTTACCCCCCGCATGGGAGCGAGAGCGACCTTTTACGACCGGAGCGGTACGAATGCTGAGATTGCCGAGCCAACGGAGCGGGAGTTCTATTATGCCGGCGCAGATATGAACGCCCGAATCTCGCGCGTCTTCGGCACGGACGGTGAAACCGGCATCGGGCGGATTCGACACTCGATCGAACCAACCATATCATATCTCTTCGTCCCCCACATTGACCAGACAGGCATTCCTCAGTTTGACGTTGTGGATACCCAGACAGCTCAGAACCTGATTACCGTCTCCCTGATCAATCGCCTCACGGCACACTATAAGGATTCCGCAGGGTCCAGGACCTTTGACCTGGTCGTCTTTAAGCTCTCGGAGTCGTATGACTTCGATAAAGCGAGGAGTGCCGATACGACCGTGGCAGCGCAGCCACGCTCTGCGCTTCATGGTGATCTGTTTGTGAAAACGCCCAAGCTGCTGACTTTCTCAGCCACCGCGGATTATGACACGTATGACCATACCTTCATCTCTTCATCAGAGAGCGCCAATGTGAATACCGACACCGTGAAATTTAACATAACGCACCAGTATCTACATGCATCAGTGACGAATCCTACAACTGAATTCTTAATCGGCGGAATAGACTTCAAGGCCTGGAAATGGGATATCAATGCACAGATCTGGCGTGATATGGTGCTTAAGGAGACCACACAAAAGGAGTATAGGCTCCATTACGCTTCCCAGTGCTGGGGTCTCAGCATCGTGTATATTAACAAACCGGGAGAGACGCAGTACATGGCGCTGCTAGACCTCAAGGGGTTGGGGGCGATGAAGTTTTAGGAGGGAGGCCATGACAAAGGATGAGATTATCGTACTTATCACGGCGAGCTCAGGCGATGAGGCGGTGAAGATCGCGACCGCTCTCGTAAACGAGCATCTTGTTGCCTGCGTGAATATCGTGCCCGAAGTGCGCTCCCTGTTCTTCTGGGAGGGGAGGACGCAGGATACGCACGAGGTCCTTCTTGTCTGTAAGGGCAGGATGCAGTGCATCGAGAAGCTCATCATTCGGGTTAAGGAGCTCCATTCGTATACCGTGCCCGAAATCATCGCACTCCCGATCATAGCGGGTTCGCGGGAGTACCTTGATTGGATTCGGGAAACCGTGAAAACGTAGGGCAGACGTCAGACACAAGAAGCCAGATGCCAGATAAAAGAGTTCGTAAAGAGCTGAAAGCTATATACGAAGTGCTCTATAAAGCCTATGGTCCCCAACACTGGTGGCCCGGCGACACGCCCTTTGAGGTGATTGTGGGTGCGGTTCTCACCCAGAACACTGCGTGGGGCAATGTTGAAAAGACCATCGCAAACCTCCAGCGTGAGCATGTGCTGAACCTTTCTCGGCTGAACAGTATGCCGTCAAAAAGACTTGCTTCACTTATACGGCCGAGCGGTTATTTCAATATCAAAACACGACGGCTAAAGAATCTTATCGTCCTGATCCGGGATCATTACCGCGGAAGCCTGAAAAGGATGTTTGCCGATGACGCTATGGAGCTGCGTGCGAACCTGCTCGGTGTTAATGGCATCGGCCCCGAGACGGCCGACTCGATTCTGCTCTATGCAGGGGGAAAGCCGTTTTTTGTGGTGGATGCTTATACCAAAAGGATCCTGGTCAGACATGGCTTGATTTCGAATAATGCAGACTACAACGAAGTGCAGAGCCTGTTCATGGAAAACCTGCCGAAAGATGCAAAACTCTATAATGAATTCCATGCCCTGATCGTCAAGGTCAGCAAAGAACATTGCATAAAAAGTAAGCCTCTCTGCTGTGGATGCCCGCTTCACCCACCTCAACTTCCTAAAAAGTGTTAATACCTGCCTTTTTTATTGTCTATATATAGATTGATTCGTGAATGAAAACACAACATGTTGTATAATAAATTGAATTTTTATTAAAAAAATCAATAAGCTCTTGACATTACAGCGTGCTTTGTGTTAATTTTTAAGCGGTTGTTTGCGCCTTTTTTTTCGGAGGTATGATGAAGGCAAGGAAGTCACGAAATATCAAGAAAAAAGAATACTTTACCTTCATGTTTCTGCCCGGGCCGAACGCCAAGGTAAGAACATTAATCATATCAAAGTCCGTCATAAAGTCAGCGCTCCTCTCTTTGGCAGCAGTCGTCCTTCTTTCTTTTTATCTCATTTACGAATACAATGATGTGAAAGACAAGGTATGGGAACTCCAATCGATGCGTGAGGAGTTGATGCAGCAAAAAGCACAAGTCCAGAACTTCGCACTCAATATCCTCGATTACAAGCGCCAGATGTTTCTCCTCCGAGATCTTGATACCAAGCTCCGTCGCGTCGTGAGCTTGGGACCCCGGGACAAGGCCCAGCAGGTGCTCGGCATAGGTGGACCCGATGAGCTTGGTCTGCAGAACTTGACCAGCATGGGAGAGAAAAGGCAGGATGAAGCGCTTAAAGAGATGCATCAGGAGCTGACGCAACTCAAGGGTGCGGCATCAAAACAGGAAGCTAGCCTCCAGATGCTGATAGAATATTTCGAAGACAAGCGTTCTCTCTATGCTTCGACCCCTTCGGTATGGCCTGTCAGGGGATGGGTCACTTCACCATTCGGTAACAGAACCTCGCCGTTCAGCGGTATTCTGAAATTTCATGAAGGTATGGATATAGCCGCCCAGACTGGAACACCCGTGGTAGCACCAGCTGATGGTGTTGTCATCAAGGCAGGTTTCAGCACGGGATACGGCAATATGGTAGAGATCAGCCACGGCTACGGGCTCAAGACGGTTTTCGGGCATAATTCGCGGCTCAATGTCAAGGCCGGCCAGCGGGTAAAGCGCGGTGATGTTATCTCCTACGTAGGAGATACAGGATCAAGCACGGGGCCCCATCTTCACTATGAAGTGCGGGTAAATGGTCTGCCGGTGAATCCCGTAAAATACTTGAACTAAGAGGTATTGACTGCTGCGCGGGTTCTGCCCTGATCAAACCTTGCCTATGGCTTCTCATCCGTTATTACATACATTACGTCCTATACATCCAAACATAATTGGTCGGGAAAAAGAGCGTGGGGGATATGATAGAGGCTCTTTCCCTTTGAACTAAAACCGTGTTCCGCCATGAGGTGCACAATCCAAAAAAAAGCACCCGCCGACAGCGGAAACAAGCAAGGAGGGAGTAAGCATTATGACTACCGGGAAAGTGAAGTGGTTCAACGAATCTAAGGGGTACGGATTTATCGAGCCGGATGGAGGCGGAAGGGATGTATTCGTACACTATTCAGCGATCCAGGGAGAGGGATACAAGACGCTCGCTGAGGGGCAGCTTGTCGAGTTTGATATCACGCAGGGAGAAAAAGGTCCCCAGGCGTCAAATGTAATGAAGTCTTCCTAGCAAGATTACACCTGCGCGGCTTCGCGCACGGTTAAAGGCGTTTAACCAATAATAAAAGACCCCCGAGGTGCCCCCATCTTCGGGGTTTTTGTTTGGTACCTGACCGGATGTCAGCGATTAGCATCTCAGCAGAGCATGATATTTATGTAGGAACCGTCGTTCTTGCATGACTGCCGCTGACCCATTTCTTTTAATTTAGCTGTTAATTAAAAAAAGAGGGGTGTCAAATTAATAACGCTAAATTTCATGTTCCTGTTAGGGTTTTTTTTCTGGCAGCATGCTGCTCGAACAGAACTTCTTTCATTAAGGCACACGCCTCTATGACCTTCGGATTCGAGACCCTGTAGTAGATGTTTACTCCGACCCGTCTCGTCGTCAGAATGCCTTTGTGTCTCATCACCGCGAGATGTTGGGACACATTCGCCTTGGATGCTCCGAGGGCCTTCACCAGTTCGGTTACCGTTTTTTCTTCATTTTTTAGGGTGTTCAGGATCTCGATTCTCTTTGGGTTTGTGAGGGTCTTACAGATCTCGGCTTGCATTTCGAATAGTGATTTGTCAGTGATAGTAGTTTTCATAATAACTTTTTTATCACGTTCTGTGTTTTTTTGTCAAGTAATAAATAATATCTTAAACAGTATATATCATAAAAAAGTAGTTATGTTTGCTTGACGCCGCTAGTTGATGAGTCCGATCAACTACTTCGGAAAGTAAGCCGCACGCAAGGAAGTGAAGAATGAAACTTAAATTAAGCGACTACGTGCTTCGGTAATAACGGTGAAGGTTTTAGAGAAATGCTATAATATCGAACGGCTTCTTTCTGCGCTCCGTGGCCTCCGGGGTAGAATTTACACAAATAAAGGAGTTTCACTGTCCCGGAGTCGCATCACCCTCCTCCGAGGCCGTTCATTGACTGAAACCTGCCATCGGACACCGAGCAGGTTTCCTGTCCGTTGATATCTTTCCCCTTGAATTTCAAGCTGAGAATGATTAAGATGAACGATATTCCAAGAACGACCGGAGAAAAGACAGATGATTGGAACAATTCTCAAAAAAATAATCGGAACCAAAAATGACCGGGAACTGAAACGCATTCAGTCCCTCGTGGACAAGATAAATGCGTTTGAAACAGTGATATCCGGTCTCGCCGATGAGCAATTACGGGCCAAGACATCCGAGCTCAAGAAGCGGCTTGAGGGAGGGGAGACGCTCGACGACATCCTTCCTGATGCCTTCGCCGTTGTCCGCGAGACGTCGAAACGGGTGCTCGGAATGAGGCACTTCGACGTGCAGCTCATCGGTGGCATCGTGCTTCATGAAGGCAAGATCGCCGAGATGAAGACAGGCGAAGGTAAGACCCTTGTTGCCACGCTGCCGGTGTATCTGAACAGCCTCACTGGCAAGGGCGTGCACGTGGTCACGGTGAACGACTATCTTGCACGACGCGATGCGCAGTGGATGAGCCCCATCTACAACTTCCTCGGTCTCACCGTCGGTGTGATTGTCCACGGCCTCACGGACGAGCAGCGGCAGGCAGCGTATGGCGCGGACGTAACCTACGGCACGAACAATGAGTTTGGTTTCGATTACCTGCGAGACAACATGAAGTTCGACCTCGCGGACTACGTGCAGCGCGAACTTAGCTATGCCATCGTTGATGAGGTAGATTCTATCCTTATCGACGAAGCCAGGACACCGCTCATCATTTCGGGTCCCACAGAAGAGTCTACCGACAAGTATTACAAAATCAACCGGATCATCCCGAGCCTGCAAAAGGACACGGATTATACAATAGAAGAAAAAACCAAGACTGCGGCCCTCACCGAAGAAGGAAATATCAAGGTCGAGCGCCTGCTCGGGGCGGGAAACCTGTACGATCCCTCCAATGTGGACCTCGTGCATCATGTGCACCAGGCACTCAAGGCCCACGCGCTGTTCCACCGCGACGTGGACTATGTGGTCAAGGACGATCAGGTCATGATCGTGGACGAGTTCACGGGCAGGCTCATGCCGGGCAGGCGCTGGAGCGACGGCCTGCACCAGGCCATCGAGGCCAAGGAAGGTGTGAAGATCGAGAACGAAAACCAGACGCTGGCGTCCATCACCTTCCAGAACTATTTCCGGCTCTACGGCAAGCTTGCGGGCATGACCGGCACGGCCGATACCGAGGCAGCGGAGTTCGCAAAGATCTACAACCTCGACGTCGTCGTCATTCCCACACACCGGCCCATGATCCGCACGGACAACGCCGACTTCATCTATAAGACAGAACAGGGGAAATTTAATTTGGCCCTCAAGGAGATCGAAGAACGGCATAAGAACGGTCAGCCCGTGCTCGTGGGTACGATCTCCATTGTGAAGTCAGAGGTCCTTTCATCCCTTCTCAAGAAGAAGGGCATCAAGCACACGGTGCTGAACGCAAAGTACCACGAGATGGAGGCGGAGATCGTTGCCCAAGCGGGTCGGTACGGCGGTGTCACGATCGCTACGAACATGGCGGGTCGCGGCACAGATATCGTCCTCGGGGGCAACCCTGAGGGACTCACGCGCCAAGCGCTCAAGGGCAAGGAATATACCAAAGAAGAGTGGGAAAAAACGCTCGCGGAGTTCAAGGCGCAGTGCGCGGTGGAAAAGGAGAAGGTCATCGCCGCGGGCGGTCTCCATATCCTCGGCACTGAACGGCACGAGGCGCGCCGGATCGACAACCAGCTCCGCGGACGTTCGGGCAGGCAGGGAGACCCTGGTTCGTCGCGGTTCTACCTTTCGCTTGAAGACGATCTCCTCAGGATTTTCGGCTCCGACCGCATCGCTGGTCTTATGGGCAAGCTCGGCATGGAAGAAGACGTGCCGATCGAGCACCGCATGGTCTCGCGCGCCATCGAGAACGCCCAGAAGAAGGTTGAGGCGCACAATTTCGAAATGCGCAAACACATCCTCGAATACGACGACGTTATGAACCAGCAACGCAAGGTGATTTATGAGCAGCGCCGCCAGATCCTCGCGGGCATGGACCTCAAGGAAGAAGTGCTGGGCTTGGCCGAGGACATGCTTGACGGCATAATCGCATTCTACTGCCCCGAGAATGCGTACCCCGAGAGCTGGGATGTCACAGGGCTCAAAGACACGCTCGCGGCCAAGTTCTCATACCGCATGGCTGGTATCGATCCGCAGTCCCTTTCTCGTGAAGAGCTCCGCGAGAAGCTCTGGCAAGCGCTCAAGCAGAGCTACGATGATAAGGAACAACAGATCGGATCTGAACTGATGCGCCACCTCGAGAAGGTATTCATGCTCCAGGCTGTGGACCACCAATGGAAGGACCATCTCCTTGCCATGGACCATCTCAAGGAAGGTATCGGCCTGCGCGGCTATGGACAAAAGGACCCTCTTATCGAATATAAAAAAGAGGGCTTCGAGATGTTCGAGGAGATGAAGCTTCGTATCGTCGAATCGACCGTTGAAAACCTTTTCAGGATCAAAGTTGCTGCAAAAGAACAGGGGCAGGAGATCGAGCGTCGGCAGAAGCGTCAAATTGCAAACCTGAGTTTTGTCGGCGCCGGCGCTGCCGCTGCCGCAGCGGCTCCCGCGCCCGTGCACGTCGGCCAGAAGGTTGGTCGTAATGACCCGTGTCCATGCGGAAGCGGGCTTAAGTATAAGAAATGCCACGGGAAATAATGCATCTGTCGGTTCGCATAGAAGGTAAAATTTCGTGCACAGAATATAAAATTATTTGCACAA
>Ga0335082_10004027_pt1 | contig 15987 bp, 12 predicted proteins | sample Lox_Sample_41_FD_206718 | JGI IMG/M metagenome (GOLD analysis project Ga0335082, IMG submission 206718) | Soil microbial communities from Loxahatchee National Wildlife Refuge, Florida, United States - Lox_Sample_4.1 | ecosystem: Environmental > Terrestrial > Soil > Wetlands | place: USA...
CCTCAATGTCTTCCCGATTACTGTACCGCCTCTGCGCGCAAGGCAAGAAGACATCCCGGCGCTGGTCGCACACTTTGTCGAGCTCTTCAGCCGCAGGATGGGTAAACAGATCGATGAGATTTCAGAAGAAACGATGGCAGCATTCAAGTCGCATCCCTGGCCCGGAAACATACGCGAGCTGCAGAACCTCGTCGAGCGCGCGGTGATTCTGGCGAATGATGGAGTGCTCCCGAACCCACTACCCGCATCTCCGCTCAACACATTCGCGTCGCCTACTATAGGGTCCATGTCCGGAAACTCGGCGGCGGCGGCCGTCCCGATGACGCTCAGCGACTCCGAACGAGCGCTCATTTTTCGGACGCTTGAGGCCACCGGTTGGGTGATTGGTGGAAGCAATGGTACCGCCGCAAGGCTTGGCCTCAAGAGAACCACTCTGATTCACAGGATGAAGAAGCTTGGCATTGAACGGCCAGCGCGCTGCGCTGGCTTGCCTGAAGTCCTTGTCACGCCCGAGCCGTCCGAACCCCCGGCAGAGCTCAATGAATCGCTCGGCGCTTCCTGACGTAGTCACCCGCCTTGCTGTCATCGCTCCCCTGGCCTACGGTCCTCCGGACCACTGCACTTCGATTGCGCAATAGATAACCACCGCCAATCCCCAGTTGTCCGTGCCCCATCGATGACACGCCGTCAACTTATTGACACTTGCTATAGAGAACGCCCAGCCGGCTACTGAGCTATGCCTTATTTTTGCGTGGATACAGCTGCTGTTTTGGCAAACGAAGAGCTCTCACAACGCTGAAGGATGTGCCGAATGTCAGCCCGTCAACACCGGCACCCGGCAACGGTCTTTGACCCGGCTGGGTGCTGGATGTTGGCTAGCCGGATGGACGGGTTCATCGCCGCAAATGAGGATCGGCGGGCTCGCGGGTTTTCAAAGACTGAAGCGTGGACCGAACCGCGCCAAAGAAGGACAAACCCACGCACCAGGCTTCTTGCCACAACTGCTTGATACAATCGGGGGCCGAGGCGCCGGATGCATCTCCAACGGTATGGACTTGCGGTTGTTTCCGTCGGTGTCGCATCGGCGGCGGCGCTACTGCTGCAGCATTTCCAACTCCGGGATGCTGCCCTTCCGACTCTGCTCCTGGCGGTCGCCATCACTTCCTGGTATGGAGGACCAGGCCCCGCGGTATTAGCGGCCATCCTATCCTTAATGAGCGTCGCCTACTTTTTCGCGCCGCCGCTCTATAGCTTGCACATCGAGCCCCAGGAATACCCCTATTTCATTATCTTCGCCTCGTTCGCCGCACTCATCACGTGGTTCGCTATAATTCGCCGACGTGCCGAGACAGAGCTTCGTCAAGCTCGCGACCAGCTCGAAATCGAGGTGGCGAAACAAACTCAACAGGGAGACCTGCTCAATCTGACGCACGACTCCATCTTCGTCCGCGACATGAATGCGATGATCACCTACTGGAATCGCGGCGCGGAAGAATTCTACGGATGGACACGAAAAGAAGCCATCGGCAAGCGCCCCGCGGATCTCCTGCGCACCGTTTTCCCAAAGCCGTTCGAGGAAGTTTGGCAGGAGTTGCTGAGGACGGATCGATGGGAGGGCGAACTCAGGCACACGAAGGCGAACGGCCTCGAGGTGATCGTGGCGAGCCGTTGGTCCCTGCGGCGTGATCCACAGGGCCGTCCGCTCGCGATCCTCGAAACCGGCAACGACATCACCGCACGAAAGAGCTGGGAGGAAGAGATGCAGGCACTCAACCACGAGCTTGCTAAACGCTCCAGTGCGCTCGAAGCCAGCAACAAGGAGCTGGAAGCCTTTGCCTATTCCATATCCCACGACTTGCGCGCACCACTACGCCACACGGCAGGTTTTGCCGAACTTCTGCGCAAGAGCGCGGCAGCATCTCTCGATGAAAAGAGTCAGCGATACCTGATAATGATCCTGGAATCCGCAAAACGCATGGGCAGCCTGATCGACGACCTGCTCGCGTTTTCGCGAATCAGCCGCGCCGAGGCGCACTTTTCCAATCTCAGCCTGCAGCAGCTCGTTCAAGAAGCCATGGCCGAAGTCGGCCAGGATGCTACCGATCACCAGATCGTCTGGAAGATAGATCCATTGCCCGAGTGGTATGGAGATCGCCCGATGTTGCGGCTGGCGCTGGTCAACCTGATTTCCAACGCTGTAAAATTCAGCCGCACACGTCCCCAGGCCAAAATCGAAATCGGATGCATCGAACACAAACACGATCACGTGGTGCTGTTCGTTCGAGACAACGGAGTCGGATTCGACATGAAATACTCGAACAAGCTGTTCGGCGTATTCCAGCGCCTTCACCCGCAGGAAGCCTTCGAAGGCACAGGTATCGGCTTGGCCACGGTTCAACGCATTGTGCACCGGCATGGCGGCCGTATCTGGGCGGAAGGCACGGTGGGTGGTGGCGCCACCTTCTACTTCTCACTTTCGAAAATCACGGGAGCTAACTGACAAATGGAAGCCCTAGGACGCATTTTACTGGTGGAAGACGACCCCAAAGACGTTGAGCTTACGCTGACGGCTTTGGATGAATACAATCTGGCCAACGAGGTCGTTGTCGTTGGCGATGGTGAGCAGGCGCTGGACTATCTGTATTATCGGGGAAATTTCATGCGACGCGCTCGCGAGAACCCCGCCGTCCTCCTTCTCGATCTGAAACTGCCCAAAGTCGATGGACTCGAAGTGCTGAAGCAGATCAAGGGGGATGAAAACCTTAAGTTGATTCCCGTTGTCGTCCTAACGTCATCGCATGAAGAAAAAGATATGGTGGCCAGCTATCAACTGGGCGTCAACGCATATGTAGTGAAGCCGGTAGATTTCCACGAATTCGTAAACGCTATCAAGGAGCTCGGCGTGTTTTGGGCGGTAATCAACGAGCCGCCACCCGGGAGCATAAAAAAGAGATAATGAACGGCCGTCGAGAAGTCCCAGGCAGCGCCCGGCCCTACCGCGAAAGCCCGATTGGCCCTGAAATTGCTTGAATCTACTGGGGATCTCATTGTTGCGAATTCTCTATCTCGAAGATGAACCCATGGACGCCGAGCTTGTTCAGGCAAGCCTGGAAGCCGAAGGCGTCGTCTGCGACGTGACGCGTGCAGAAACCCAGGCTGGCTTCCTCGCATTCCTTCAATTGGGTGGGTTTGACCTGGTCCTGGCGGACTACACTCTTCCGCTGTTTGACGGCATTTCTGCCTTGAAAATTGCACAAGAAGTTAGTCCCGAGGTTCCATTCATCTTCGTGTCTGGGACTATGGGCGAAGAGCTGGCGATTGAAGCCCTTAAAATGGGGGCCACAGACTATGTCTTCAAGACGCGCCTTTCCAGAATTGGGCCTTCCGTCCGTCGGGCATTGCGCGAGGCCGAGGAGCGATCCGAGCGTAAGCGGGTCGAGGAGGCACTGCAACGCAACCAAGCCTATTTAGCGGAAGCCCAGCGGTTAAGCCACACCGGCAGCTTTGGCTGGCAAGTATCGAGCGGAGAGATTTTCTGGTCCGAGGAGACATATCGGATCTTCGACTTTGAACCAACCAGCCAACCTACCCTGGAACGGATACTGCAGCGAACTCACCCGGAAGATAGGCCGCTGGTGCAGGGGATCTTGGATGCTGCATCCCGGCAGAAGAAAGACTTTGATTTTGAACACCGGCTGCTGATGGCGGATGGTGCTGTGAAGTACCTTCGCGTTGTGGGTCGTCTGTCATCTCCGGGCGAATCGGATGAGTCGGAATTCATGGGGGCAGTCACCGACATTACCGAGCGCAAGCGAGCCGAACAGAAATTCCGCATGTTGCTGGAATCCGCCCCAGATGCGGTCGCGGTCGTGAATGGTGAGGGCAAAATTGTTTTGGTCAACGAGCAACTGGAGAAGTTGTTTGGCTATGACCGATCAGAGGTATTGGGGAACGAAATCGAAATGTTGATACCCGAGCGGTTCCGGCGCAAGCATCCGCAACACCGCACTGCTTTTGTTGCCAACCCGCGCGCCCGGCCGATGGGGACCGGGCTGGAACTGTGCGGCCTGCATAAAGGTGGACGTGAGTTCCCGGTGGAGGTCAGCCTCAGTCCGCTGGAAACCGAAGAGGGCGTCCTGATTTCTGGCACCATTCGCGATATCACGGACCGAAAGCAGGCCGAGGAAAAGATTCGGCGGAGCGAGTCGCAACTTCGACAGCTCGTCGATGTGATTCCGCAGCAAGTCTTTGTTTTCGACGCGGACTGGAGTCCGCTTTTTGCCAACCGGCGAGAACTGGAATACACCGGCCTTACTCCGCAGGAGGCGAAGTCCAAGGACGCAGTTGACAGAATCGTTCATCCGGAGGATCGGAAGAAGTTAGAGGTCGCCCGAGAGCGGGCCCGTTCCCAAGGCGCCACGATTGAGATGGAGGCGCGAATACGGGGAAAGGACGGAGCCTATCGCTGGTTCCTGGTGCGAGACAATCCGCTGTGCGATGATCAGGGACGTGTCCTGCGGTGGTACGGCACGCGCACGGACATCACGGACCGTAAACGCGCCGAGGAAGAGCGCGAGAGGCTGCGCGAACTCGAGGCAGAACTCGCGCACATCAACCGCGTCAGCATGATGGGAGAGTTGGCCGCATCCCTCGCTCACGAGCTCAAGCAGCCCATCGCTGCGGCAGTCACCAACGCTAACACCTGCGTGCGGTGGCTCGACCGGGACGAACCAGATATGCAGGAGGCGCGCGAAGCAGCCACGAGGATCGTAGAGGACGCTAACCGTGCGGCCGATGTCATCGACCGTTTGCGGTCCTTCTACACCAAGAGTGCCCCGGCGGAGCGAGAGTTGGTAGATGTGAACGAAATCATCCGCCAGATGCTCGTATTGTTGCGCAACGAAGCCAATCGCTACTCAATTCCAATGCGCACAGACCTTGCCGCGGAACTTCCCAGGGTCGCGGCAGATCGCGTGCAACTACAGCAGGTATTTCTGAACCTCATGCTCAATGGCATTGAGGCGATGAAGGAAACCGGCGGTGAACTTACGATTAAGTCGGAACTGGGTCCGGAAGAAAGGCTGCTGATCTCCATCGGAGACACCGGTGTGGGTTTACCGGCTGAAAAGGCGGACCAGATTTTCAATGCTTTCTTTACCACCAAACCGCAGGGTTCCGGCATGGGGCTGGCAATTAGCCGCTCCATCGTGGAGTCGCATGGCGGCCGCTTATGGGCCACATCCAACGGAGGGCGCGGCGCGACGTTCCGCTTCACTTTGGCGAGCGCGGGCAAGGAGGCCCCGGTTCGCGGGACCGTGACGTGATACTGGAACAAGATCTCCGCCATCCATGTTCGCTCGGCGGAGTACATTCGGGACGAAACCTGACGTCGTTATGTCCTCCCCCCGGTCGAGGCGGGGCATTTCCATGGGAGATCCTGGTTCTAGTTCGTGCCGTGTCCATTCTCTTCGGCAGCTCTGTGAGTATTCACGATGCGGAGTGAAGAGGCTCTGGCTTAATCGCCGCAACCTTGGTTCACTCGGTGCTATTAGCATTGTGCTGCTTGCTTTGCTGCTGGAAGGCTGCTCTCGATCGTCCAAGCATGAACCGGTCACGTTATCTATTGTGGATCAGCAATGGACCACCGAGAATTTTCACCAGGCGGAATTGCAAGAGTTGGCAGAATTCACCCGGGAAACCGGGATCCAGGTCAAGTATCTTCCCGCACCGGAGTCGTCAGGCGAACAGTTGGCCCTCTGGCGAGAGTTACTCGGGTCCGGCGCCGGCGGTCCCGACGTGTACGGCGTCGATGTGATCTGGCCGGGGATGCTGGGCGAATACTTCATCGATCTCAAGCCGTATTTTGGCGATGAAATCTCCGCCCAGTTTCCTGCGACCGTCCACAGCTACATGGTGGGCGACAAGCTAGTGGCCATGCCGAGGGATGCGGGTATCGGCATTTTGTACTATCGTACCGACCTTCTGCAACGCTACGGATATCGCACGCCGCCCACGACTTGGGATGAGCTGGAGACCATGGCGGCCCGGATTCAGGCTGGGGAACGAGCCAAAGGCAACAAGAAGTTCTGGGGCTATGTATGGCAAGGAGCCGCTGCCGAAGCGTTGACCTGCAACGCGCTGGAGTGGCAGGCCTCGGAAGGCGGCGGGCGGGTCATCGAGAACGACAAGACGATCAGCGTGAATAATCCGCAGGCGATACGAGCGTGGCAAAGGGCGGCGCGCTGGGTAGGCTCCATCTCGCCACCCAGCGTAGTCGCATACAGGGAGTTGGACTCGCTGAATGTCTGGGCCGCCGGTAATGCAGCTTTCATGCGGAACTGGACGGTGGCCTACGCCGACGGCCAAGCGTCAGGGTCGCCCATCCGAAACAAGTTCGATATCGCTCTATTGCCCGGCGGTAAAGCAGGCCGCATGGGGACCCTGGGAGGAACCGGGGTGGCGGTTTCCCGATTCTCGGCTCATCCCAGTGAAGCTATCAGGCTGGTCCGATATCTCACCAGCCCCGATGAACAGCTGAAGCGATTTCAACTCATTGCCGGTATACCCACTCGACCGGCACTCCTCGAAAGGCCGGAAGTGCTTGCAGTGAATCCCCATTTTGCGCTCTTCGCTGAGGCGCTACGAAATGGTGTGGTTTCGCGTCCTGCCAATGTCACCGGCACTAGGTATGAAGACGTGTCCAAAGCTTACATACAAGCGGTACACTCGGTATTGACGGGTGAGAAAGCCGGGCCCCAAGTGGCCGCGGATCTGGAGAGGGAGTTGGTTCGCATTACCAGCTTCAAGCCCGGCCCGCCTCCGAGCTATTCAGCGAAGCCCTGATAAACACCACCGATGGATCAGACCAGCACTCACCAGAGCACAAGAAGAGCTGCGGAGAATAGCCTCCATATCCTTCGACTCAACATCGGTCCACGTCTGATTCTGTGTTTCGCAATCATCCTCCTGGCGGTATTTGTGGGCGATGCAGTCATTCTTTGGCAATTCCACCTCGTCCGCACTCAGGCAGAGCGCCTGAACGGTATCGATCAGAAGCTGGTCGCCGTGTTGCGAGTTCATACCAGCCTTTTGGCATTCTATGACCGGCTGGAAGAGCTCACGGATTCTGAAGACGCATCCCGACTGGTTACGGAAGCGGGACCTCTTCGGTCTGCCGTATCGGAGGAAGCGCAACGTGCAAAGAATGTGTTGAGCTCTTTGCCGACCGACTTGCGGCGAGATCCGACAGTCCTGCCTACTCTTACCGCTATTCAAAGTGCGCTGCCAGTACAGCTTGATGCCATCGCCACCCTTGCCAAGTTTGGCGACTGGGCGGCCGTACGCAAGCGGGTAGCGAACGAAATACGACCGCTGAATGCTCTGAGCTCCGCCCTGGTCGCTAAAGTGGATCAAGAGGTAGTCCAGGAGCAAGCGCAAATCGTCCAAAACACAAAGCGAGTGGAACAGCGGGTATTCCTCGCTGTGCCAGTCACAGTCTTCTTTATTTTTTTGATAGCCGGCACCTTTGGTCTGGCGATCACGCGCAGCATCACCCAGCCATTGGAACGACTGGTGCAGGGGTCAAAAGCCCTGGCGCGAGGTGACTTCCAACATCAGGTCACAATTGGCGGTGAGGATGAACTCGCCCACTTGGGCCGAGTGTTCAACGATACCGCCCTGCGACTGCGAGACCTCTACGCCAAGCTGCAGAAAAGCGAAGATCGACTCCGTCTCGCGATCGATACCATTCCTGCTTTGGTGTGGAGCGCTCGGCCTGATGGCTCCGTCGATTTTGTCAATCAACGATGGGAGGAATACACGGGTCTCTCGCTAGAGGAGGGACTTGGCTGGACGTGGCGAGAAACCGTTCACCCTGATGACCTTGAAGGGTTTATCCGAGAATGGCGAGCCGCGGTGGATTCTGGCGAACCGATGAGAACGGAAGTACGAGTTCGAGGGGCTGACGGTAAGTATCGCTGGTTTTTGGTTCGCAATGTGCCGTTGCGTGACGAAAACGGAAATATCGTCAAATGGTATGGTTCGAGTACCGACATCGAAGATCGCAAGCGCGCCGAACAGCTACAGGCCGACCTTGCTCACATCAATCGCGTAACCACGATGGGCGAACTCGCTGCATCGTTGGCGCACGAAATCAAACAGCCCATCGCTGCTACCGTCACGAATGCGAACACCTGCCTGCGCTGGCTTGACCGAGACCAGCCCGATCTCGATGAGATACGCGAGGCGGCAATCAGAATCGTGGAGGACGGAAAGCGTGCCGGGGACATCATCGACCGGTTACGGTCGTTGTACAAGAAGTCTCCTCCGCAGCGTGAGTTGGTCGAGGTGAACGAGGTCGTCCACGAAATGGTCGCGTTGCTGCGGGGCGAGGCTAACCGTTATGGGGCTACCGTGCGCACCGATCTTGCTGCCGACCTTCCCAGAATTGCGGCCGACCGTGTGCAACTGCAGCAGGTGCTCATGAACCTCATGCTCAACGGCATCGAGGCGATGAAGGAACCGGGCGGAGTACTTACGGTCAAGTCGCAACTGGACCAGGACGGCCGACTAGTAATTTCAGTGAGTGACACGGGCGTGGGACTGCCAGCCGAAAAAGCCGACCAGATCTTCAGTGCCTTTTTTACCACCAAGCCTCAAGGCAGTGGCATGGGGTTAGCAATCAGCCGTTCCATTGTGGAGTCGCATGGCGGCCGATTGTGGGCCATGACCAACTCCGGGCGGGGCGCGACCTTCCATTTCACCTTGCCAACCGCAGCCTAGGAACTGGAATTGCCTCCTGCGGACACCTGATTCTGGGCGTCTATTGCAGCGAAGGTGCCCCACTCAAGACCTTCTTCTGGCCTTGAGTAGGGATCGTTCGAGCCACCGGACTCTACTTCGTACAAACGGGAAACCGCGCTCAAGCTTTGCATGTGAGCCCGGCGGGTTAGGTCACCAGCCAACTCATGTAGATGCGAGGCTTGGGGTCACGCTACACGGATTAGCTTCTTATTCACGAACTCGCCGATACCCAGGTCTGAGAGTTCGCGACCATAACCAGAGTTTTTCACTCCACCGAATGGCAAATCAGGCGCGGTCCAAGTCGATTTGTTGATAAAGACCATGCCCGTATCGATCTGGCGCGCAACTCGTTTCCCGCGCTCGATATCCTTCGTGATCACCGATCCGCCCAGCCCGTACGGAGAGTCGTTAGCAAGGTCGATCGCTTCCTTTTCATTTTTCACGCGGAAGATCAGCGCAACCGGGGCAAAGAACTCCACATGGAAAGCCGGGTTCTGCGGAGTAATATCGGTCAGAATGGTAGGCGCTAGAAAGTAGCCGGGGCGGTCAAGCCGCTTGCCGCCCATGAGTATCTTCGCGCCGCCATCGACCGCCATCTGGATCTGTTTCTCCACCGACTCCAGCGCACCCTTCGTGCAGAGTGGACCCAGCGTAGTGTTAGGGTCCATTGGATCACCAGCGACCAGGGCCCCAAGTTCGTTTCTGAAGCGCTCCAGGAATGTGTCGGCGATTTTTTCGTGGAGGATGAACCTTTTCGCCGCCACGCAGCACTGGCCAGTGTTGTTCATTCGACCCCAGACACCCCACTTGACGGCGGTATCCATGTCAGCATCGTCCAGGACAATGAATGCGTCGCTGCCGCCAAGCTCCATGGTTGATTTCTTCAGAGCCTGCCCGGCTTCAGCAGCAACCGCCGAACCCGCCCGCTCGCTACCCGTCAGGGCGACGCCTTTGATTCGCGGGTCCGCAACCGCCTTGGCTGCCTGCTCGTTCGAAAGGAAGACGTTGGTGTAGACGCCCTCCGGAGCGCCCGCATCGAGAAAAAGCTTTTCGAAGGCCAGCGCACACTGCGGCACATTGGGCGCATGCTTGACGATCAGAACATTGCCCGCCATCAGGTCCGGGCCGGCGACGCGTGCCAGCTGATAATACGGGAAGTTCCATGGCTCGATGCAGAACAGTACGCCCAGCGGTGCGTTCTCGATAAACGCCTCGCCTTCCTGCACTTTCAATTTCCTGGGCGCGAGAAACTTTTCTGCGTTGTCGGCATAGTAGTCCAGGATATCGGCGCTCAGTTCGACCTCGCCTTGTGCCTCCCGAAACAACTTTCCCATTTCTAGAGTAATGGGCTTCGCAAACTCATCGAGTTTTTCACGTAGAATCGCGGCTGCCTTCTTAAGGACCTTCTTGCGTTCCGCGAGCGACCTCAGACTCCAGTCTTTCTCAAAGGTTTCTTTGCTCCTTGCAATGATTGCCTCCAGTTGCGCATCCGTATGCGCATCGAATGATTTGACCAGCTCTTCTGTGTATGGATTGATTGTTTGGTATTCCATAAGTTATCTCCTTTTGTTTTTGTCTGCTGCTTCAACTATCTGGGACGTGCACCGACTCCAGACATCTCTCTGACCAAACGAACGACCGGACTTCCGTTCCCTTGGCGTCCGAGTGCTCTGAGCTCACGCGGGCTTCTTCGCATACTTAAGGACTTCCGGTCCCGTATTGGGCGAACTGTATCGATCTTTTTCTATACGTGATCGGTGAGGACCTCCCAGCTAACGCCACTGACGCCCGGCTCCAGGCTTAATCGGCTGACGATTTGTTCCAGGACCGCGTTCTCATGGCCGATGCTCGTAAGAGTCGCATCCACCTCCACTTTGTCCGTGTGCTCTACGTCGTCGCTCTTTAACGACTTGAGAAACAGCGGCTGCCCGCTTAAGGACTGCAGCAGAAGCGCACGCAAATGAGCTTCCTGATCAGCGCGGGCCGTAATCCGAAATAGACAACAAACTTCCTCGTCAGCCGGCACGGTCCCGTGATTTAGAGCATTCCCGATAGGACGGAGGGCAATATTTGCACCAAGAATTGCGATCGCACCGATGGTCGCCGATCCATACCACCCCGAACCCGATAGCGTCCCAATTGCCGCCGAACACCACAGCGTTGCCGCGGTGTTAAGCCCGCTGACGCTCAGCCCGTTTCGCAGAATTACTCCTGCTCCCAGGAAACCAATGCCCGACACAACTTGTCCGGCAATGCGAAAACTGTCTTCCGGTTTTCCCGCCAGCGCGGAGAGCATCACAAACATTGCAGCGCCCGCCGCGACCAGGGCGTTGGTGCGCAGTCCGGCCATCCGATGCCGCCATTGACGCTCCGCGCCAACGATTGCCCCGAGAAGCAGCGCTAGTCCCAAGCGAATCGCAAAATGATGCACCAGCATTTTTCCAGCTCACTTCCCTTCTCGCTTCCGCCCGATTGCCGAGCACTTCCTGCTCGATGTATTGCTTCGCTATAAGCTAGAAGCGGTAGGAAGCTCCCAACGCAAACTGCGATCGCACGTGCAGGTCGACACCCGGCGCTATGTTGTTGGCCACTTGAGCGACACCGAAATCAATATTCAAGGGTAGTTCGGCGCGAGGGATCACCCGCGCAAAATAGGTTAACGTCGTCGGCAGGCTAGCTCCGGGAAGGCCGGCTATGTGGCGAGGCTCTTGCAGAAACTCCGACCCGACTATGATTTTGCTCTGCACTGGACCAGGAACTACAAACCCAACCGCGCCGAAGAGCCGGCCCTGCCAGTTAGTTGCGTTGCCCGCTATGCCCAGTACCGAGGCGTTCGTGGCTTTTATGCCGAAGTTGGCGACGATGGGCAAGGCCTTGAAGTATGTGATCGTCTTGGTAGCGACCAGATAGAAGTCTTCGTTGTGCGTATCCTTGTTATTCAGGACTCCACCTACGCGCTGCACATTGGTGCGGGCTACGAATCCCAGGGAGATCGCGGGAATATAGTTGTGGTTTCCTGCGTTCTCGCTCAGCACATTGGCTTTGCCATGGAAGATGTTGAAACCACCATCGAACAGCGGGCTCAGACCGGATGCCGATCCATCCGAATTGAACGCGCGAGTGTATCCAACTTCAAATCTCTTCAGGAAACCGATAGTCCCCGAGGCTTCGTAGAACCCTCCGAGCACACTACCGCCATTGAGGTAGTGAAAAGCGACGGCCGGACGCCCGAAGCCTCCCGTAGGCGAAGGACTGGTGTACGCGAAAGGCGTTATGAAGGCTCCGGTCTGCCCCTCCCAGTTGAGGCTTTGCGCCTGCCCAGCGGGAGCGACCGCGATGAGAAATATTGTAAGCAGACCCCATCCGCAGCTTGCACGTCGTGCGAATGAGGCGTGTGGAGTGAAGTATTTAAGAATGCACCAAAATGACATCCGTGATCCTCCTAACCAATGTCATTCTCAAAAGCAATTATCCTTCCACAGGGGAAGACTCCGCCTAGCGGTTAGGATCTACCATTGTTGTCAGCAGGAAAGAGTTGATTCCCGTCTTTCAGGACGGTAGAAAGCGAGGCGGCATTCTGACACGGATGTCGAGGGTGCGTCTGAATCGTCGACACGTAGACGCACCACTAGGTAAGTGGTCCAGCCTTACGAACTCGCCGCTAATGTCGGAGAACGAGGGTACATCCTACTGCACGAAGGGAATTAACGGGAAGGGTCACGTCCACGAGATTTTCCAGCCCTGTACACCGATCAAGCAAATGTCTGCCACAGAAGAGAGCCAACAAAAAACCCTTTCTCGCAGTCTATTTTTCCGCTCTCGATGTAAACCTGTGCAAGAGGAATTCTTGCGCCAATCCGGTGAGGGCGTGTTCAGCAATACCAATGGCGAAGTTCCCGAGCACGAGGCTTGCGCCGCGATTCGACTGGGGATAGTAGGCATTCGAAATGCCAGCTGCTATCAAGTCGCCACCCAGGCTTGAGTAATTCGGCTGCAGATGCCCGTTGTCGCCCGGGCAGATAAATGGGTAGGACAGTGCGTGGACAATTCGAGATTTAATTGTTCCCGTGCCCTGGTAGAAGTAACGTGGATCCTGGTGCAGTAGCGATGGCAGGATCGCTCCGCCAATCATAATGCCGGTAAAGCTATTGGCAGCAGTGACTCCGAACCGCTGGCCGTACCCCGTAGCGCCTTGCTGAAAGTTGGGGCTGTCTGCTGCCTGGCGTATGCCCGCAACGAAGCCCACGCCAAGCGCGGTTACAGGATCAGTCGAGAGTTTCATTGCAAGCTGGAATTTAAGTTTGGGAGTGAGCGGTGCAGGATGGCGATCGTAAATAACATAGAAATTGGGAATGACGCCAAAGACTCGCTGCTTTTCCTGCTCTGCTACTTGCTCGGTAGCAATCTCTTCCGACGAGTAATGCACATTAACGCTGGTTTGTACCGCTGCCAGCTGGAGTTTGCAATCAGTTAGGATTTTGTACTGGCTCGGATCGAGCACAATAGGGGACGATGTCCAAGCTGCAAATCCATCGGCATGGATTGAGACTTGATACGGGGTTGCTGGCGTGAGATCGCGGAATTCAAAGAAGCCTCTCTCATTCGCCGTAATGGTATAGCGGTCGCTAGATTCGGGACCCTGCAAAACCACGGTTGCACCCGGAACGGTGTCGCCGTTTGGATCGGTCACAGTTGCAGCAATGGTTGCGGGGCGCTCTTCCGGAGTCAGGACGTCTTGTGCCAGGATTGGGGCCGTCAACGCCACTGCGAGCCCGACTACCAGCAGGAAGAACCGCGGCGCCTTCACGAGATCTGTAATCTGTCTATAGATGTTCACAACATCACCATAGCGGTCATCAAAGTTGCTCGGCGATGGTCTTCCCTTTCCGGAGTCACACATCGTCGCTATCCATGGATGATGCAACTAAAGGGCCACGCCATTCGGTCTAAGTGGCGTCATTCGAGCAGGGGTGTGCAGTTGGTCTGTCGAAATATTGGCAGTGACGGAGTATGGGTGGACATTCGACAGGGTCTGGTCAGGTTCTCGAAGCACGGGCAGCAATGACGTCCCTGATGTTGGCTATCTCTAGTTGCCTCGTACCAGCCTGTTCGCTGGCTCCACCGCTTGCGTAAGCAGGAGCGCCAGCCCGCGGGTTCGCTAGGCCCGGGTCTTCGAGTTCAATCAGCCGGGTGACAATGGCAAACAGGAAGCTCGCGGAGAGTCCGCACATCAACACACCGGTAACACTCTCTACCGGGCCCATCATTCGCCACATGGGTTGAAGAAGAAGGTCCGCGGCACCGACCGTCGAATAATTGGCTGCTGAAAAGTAGAAGGCTGTTTCCAAGGTTGTGAAAAACCTCCAGCGATAAAACCCAGCCCATAAGAGAATCTCCGACATGTGCAAGCAAACCAGCAGACTGGTGAATCGCAGCACGAGCAAAAACGAATGGAAAAGGCCGAGTTGGTGAATGCCGTCGGGAAACTGAGCTTTTATCCACTGGATGAGAGCGGCCATGCCGGCGCACTGCAATAAAATTGTGAGCGTTACGAGAACAACGGTTGCGCCGTTTTGGTTTAGGAAGGTCGTCATAGACTGGCTCAGCTCACCCCTGTCAAAGTCATTTGAGCCGTGCGGTTCACTCACCGAGCTCAGCAGGGCGACGATTGCAATGAATCAGACTGCCTGATTGATCGGCTTGAGGATCTTGCTCCGAATCATTCTCGGACATCGCAATGTCCCTTTCCCTCGACCGAAATAGCAGGAACCAAGTCATACCAGCTATTCCCAAGTTTGGAGCGCCGAGCATTTCGCGTTGTACAGAGCTGCTCCATTTTCTGACCACGCGAGGCTCGGGATCAGAATGTAGAGCGCTACCGCAATTGCCACAACCAACAGCGCAATTTTCGTCATCTTCATGATTTCTCCCAGTTGGCCGTTGCCGCGGAACAGGTCACCGCCATATTCTCAGACAACCTTTTGCGTTTCTTCTTTGGCGTCACTGGCTCCCAGGTTTTCGGCGACTCCTCATGAGGAGACACATCTCCAAGAGCTTTTCGATGCCCAAGCTTTGGCGAACCCCGGAAGTCCCCGAATCCAAACTTCTCACCAGCAGCTTCTCTACCGTAATACCTGCGTCTGGTGTGAAATATCCCACCCCGACGATGCAATCAGAGCTTCGGATGGAAACGTCCCGTCCGGACCGAGCGTGGAAACGGCAGACTGATGTTCACGGCCGACGGCAGTGTTCTGCACTGGCCGTACTGAATGCGGAAGTGCGCGCATGCGATCCCTGCGGCGGTTTTGCGCTCGCGGCTTTACAGACACGCTCTCCCAAACCGACCGCCAATCCGTTCCGCATCGACCTTGGCACCGGAATACCTTCGAGCGGCCACCCATCGGCCCGCCGCACTCAGGACATACCAAGTTCAGGATAGCGGACAAGTGGGCCGCACTGACTAAAGGCGCTGACACCGTTCTCATCTGCATACGTTCCTCATTACAGAACCTCGACCTACTTTCGGGAGGTACGGAAGGGGGACTGCTTCTCGACGGGTGCAGCCGCAGATCGTGAACGCTCGGCTTGTCTCGCTGTCGTGGTAGCCGAACAGGATCTCAATTGCGCACTCGACGAATTTTTCTATCTTCCTCATACCGAATATCCCGGACTTCAACTCGTCTGACCGAGATACACCTCTAGGAGCAATTCAGCGGCCAAACATTTATGTTGGAAAAAAGTCGGACGATGTAAGCGGATGTAGGTAGTTAGCGTCGGCTGGAGCGATTTACGAAAATCAGCCGAGTAGAGAACCACTTGGTCGGATTGTCGAGCATTTGACATCGAGGCCAACTACGGACATTCAACTCGTCACTGCCTGCCGGGTGCCAGCCAAGTGATCGAGTCTCACTCACTTCGAGTTTCTTTCAAAGATGCACGAGCGCGGACTGGCCTCGCTGCCTGCGAGTCGCAAAATGGTCTGGTCAGTTTCGGTGACCCGACACAGAACTTCTTGGCACCCACATTTTCTGCTTGCAGAGCTCGTCGCCGAAAAGAGGCCTACGCCATATCTCCGACAGGGCTGTTCTCGACAATTTCTGGAAGCATTTCACCTTCCATCGTTGCCTTTGAGCCGGGGCGTCCCATGATCACGATAAGTCGAAGGCTCCAAAGCTTCTGCCGAAT
>Ga0335082_10004028_pt1 | contig 15981 bp, 12 predicted proteins | sample Lox_Sample_41_FD_206718 | JGI IMG/M metagenome (GOLD analysis project Ga0335082, IMG submission 206718) | Soil microbial communities from Loxahatchee National Wildlife Refuge, Florida, United States - Lox_Sample_4.1 | ecosystem: Environmental > Terrestrial > Soil > Wetlands | place: USA...
CAGTGCAGTGAAGCTGGGGTTTTGAGGGCTGCTAGAGAGTCGCACCGCGGGCACGGATACTGCGGCCGGCAAGCACTTCCACAGCGGGAATCGAACGGGCCACAGTGAACGTGCGCTCCGGAGGCTGGCTTCCCGTCTCAATGGATTTCATCATCATCTCGATTCCCGTCCCAGCGTTGGCAGGAATGAATACCGTCGCCGTCAAAATATTGCGGCGCACCCAATCCTGGCCGGTCTTGGGCAGACCGTCGCAGCCCAGGAAAGGAATGTTCTCCCATTGTTCGCGCTTGCTGCCAAGGCATTCTTCGAACGCCTTGCGCGCGCCCAGAGCCATGGAGTCGTCCTGCGCACAAACCGCAACAATTTGAGTATCGCGCGACGTCGACAAGCGAAGCCATGAAGCGACCGCCTTATGCGCGCTGGCCTCAGTCCATTGCGCCTTGAGAACGCGGAGTTGTGCTGTCTCCGGTTTGGTTTCGAGCGTTCCCAGGTAGCGCTGCTTGGCGGCGGAACTTTCACTAGGCCCCTGGATGTAAAGAACGGTACCGCCGCCGGGCAAGAGCGCGACCAGTTGGCGCCCCTGGATGCGGCCGATCTCTTCGTGGTCCGACGTAATCGCAAACACGGGCACGTGGTAGGTGCGGCGCAGTTCCGGAACGTAGTCCGCGTCACGATTCAATACCACCCAGCCGATCCCGGCCGCGGCCGCTGCGCGTGCCACTTGCGGCAGGCCGGTGGAACCGGCCGGCTCAAACAGAATTGCCTCGGGACGCGGTTGCGTCGATGACTGAATCCGGTCCAGCAGTTGTTGGCTCTGCAGTATGCCGTCATTCTTGGCGTCGATGATTTCCACACTCACGCCCAGCTTTGCGGCAGCACTGCGGGCAGCCGAGGCCTGTTCGATCTGATAATCGTTGTCGTCGTTCGTCAGAGAAAGCAGGAAACTCAGCTTCTTCATTTGCGGGGACCCGTGTCTGGTTCATCATAGGGCGGACCGGAAGTTTGCGCGCATGACGCAAGTAACCGACAGCGGCCTTGTCCACAATGGGACCCACGGCCGGGGGTCGAGGACCGCTCCGGGCATTGAATCGCACTCGACAGAATCTTCGTGCGACAATAAACCTTGCAGCGCAGCCCTGCCGCGACACCGGCCGCACTCGGGGGCCCGTAGCTCAACGGTTAGAGCAGCAGACTCATAATCTGTTGGTTCCTGGTTCAAATCCAGGCGGGCCCACCAAGCCATGCAGCGAGAGTCAACCTGAGTTTCGCGGAGCGATCACCAGCAGTCCCCCGGACTTCACCCCGATCTCCACCGGCGTCTCACAGACAAACTCGCCATCCGCATAAACCGGCAGCGGACGATCCGTCTCCAGGCAAACATGCTCCGCTTGCGAGTATTCGACTTCGTGCATCGACCGGTGTCCGCCGAAATACACAGTTGGGAACATGCAAAATAGCTTGACGGGACTCAGAGCGGCGATGCGGCAGACATCGAGTTTGCCATCGGCAGGATCGGCATCCGGGGCGATGCGCATCCCGTCGCCGTAATACGGTGTGTTCGCAAAAGCCGCCAACAGCGTGAGCCTGGAGTTCTCAGTGTGCTCGGCGCCATTCACCGTTTTCACCGTCAGAAGGAAAGGGGGGAACCTGAGGAGAGTTGGCAGCAGCGCCGCAACGTAGCCGCCATGTCCGCGCAGCCAGCGGGGCATCTTATTGGCAAGTTCAGCCGTAGCGGAATCGAGCCCGCATCCGGCGACGCAGCAGAAGTAGCGCCCGCGCTCGGGTTCGCCGCGCGGCCTGATCACGCCCAGATCGATGGCCCGAGCCCGGATTTCCCCTGCTTCGAAAGTCCGCCAGACACGCACAGCATCCCGGATCGACCGCAGACCCAGCGCCCGCGCAAAGTCATTCCCGCTGCCGACGGGAACGGTCAGGATAGGAAGGCCCAACCGTTCCAGCGCGGGAAGATGCCGGTGAATCGTGCCATCGCCACCAAAGATCAACACTGCATCTGCCCCTGAGGCAGAGGCGGGAACTCCCTCGCTCCACTCGGTCGGCGACCCCTCGCGAAAGGGACGCAGCTCGGAAGGCGAAGATCCCAGGCCGAAGATGGCAGCGGCGCGCATGAGATCAGGTCCCAGGGGTCACGTCCCGGGTACCAGGAAAGGCGCCGTGTCGGCGGCGGTCACTTGATAGGCGCAAAACTTGAGATCCGACACTCGTGACCCGCCTCACTTCAGGCACTTCTCCATGAAGTCCACGAGGTCCTTCTTCATCTTGCTGTGTTCTGCGCGATCGACGTAAACCATGTGCCCGGCTCCATAGGTCGCGTACGACACGTTCTGCCGGTACCTGGCGTCGAGATTCAGGTGGTCCATGGTCCAGTCCGCGGCGGCAAACGGAGTCGCCAGATCGTAATGCCCTTCCATCACCAGAATCTTCATGTACGGGTTCTTGATCATGGCGCCGCGCAGGCCGCCTGCGGTGCTGGGAAATCCCTCGACCGCATTGCCCCACTCCCACCTCTGAAATCCCACCTCGTCGTAGGCGAACACTCTGTAAGGCATGTCAGTTTTGTAGCCCAGGTCGGTGCGGACATAGTTGTTGAACACGGACGTGTAAGGCGGCAGGATCGCCGAGCCTGTGGGATCGAAGTAAGGACTATCCTCCGGATCGGGGCTGCTGAAACGGCCGTCCAGCCGGCCGACGACCAGCTTCTGATCCCGCAGCAGTTCGTGCGTGAACGTGGGTACGTCGATGCGCAGATTGTTGCTCTCGATCACATCCGGGCGCAGCCCGGTATAGCGGGCCAGTTGGTCGACAACTTTCCTGCGCTCGTCCGGCGACATTGCATCGCCCTTGGCCAGCGCCAGCATGTAGTCGTTGGCAGCCCAGTGCACGACTTCTTCGCGAGTTTTGCCCATGTCCTGCGACAGATCGCCGGACAGCTTGTGGTGATAGCCCGCGATCATGTTGAACGTTGGCAGCAACAGCACATAGGGCAGATCGTTCGACTTGTTCCATTCCAGCGTTTGAAAGTCGATGGCCATCGAAAGCAGCGTCACGCCGTTGAAGGCAACTCCGTGATCGGCGAGATATCCGGCCAGCCCCGCGGCGCGCGTCGTGCCGTAACTCTCGCCCAGCAAAAACAGCGGCGAAGTCCAGCGATCGTACCGCGAAATATAGAGACGGATGAATTCTCCGAAAGCCTGCACATCACCTTTTACGCCAAGAAATTTCTTCGTCAGTTCGGCATTCGCGGCGCGCGAGTATCCGGTCGCCATCGCATCGACCATGACCAGGTCGCTGCGATCGAGAATCGTGTCCGGGTTGTCTTCGATTCGGTATGGCGCTGCGGGCATGAAGCCGTTTTGCTGGAGCACAACCCGTTTCGGCCCGAGCGCGCCCATGTGCAGCCAGATCGAAGCCGATCCCGGGCCGCCATTGAAAGCGAATGTCAGCGGCCGCTTGCTCGCATCCTGCCCGTCGAGTGTGTACGCGACGAAGAACATCTCGGCTTCGATCTTGCCGTCGCCCCGTTTGAGCGGAAGCCGCCCCGCCGTCGCCGTATAGCTGAGCGCCTTGCCGTTGACCGTGACCTGGTGATGCGTAACGACCGGCGCAACCTCGGTGACGTCGAAGTGCTCTTCCTTGTCGGTCGCTTCGCCATCCGATTTTGCCGGTTCGGCGGGCTTGGCGTTTTCCGTGGATTTCTCGGTCGGAGCCGGCGCCGCCTGCGCTGTCTGTGCTTTCTTGTCCTTCTTCTCCTTCGACTGCGACGGCTTGGTCTTCTCGGCGTTGTCCGCCTGCTGGCTCTGCTGGGCAATTCCCCCAACGACCAGGCATGCGCACACCATCAGCGCAAAAGCAATCCGCATGTGGCTCTCCCCAAAAGAGTGTTGTGTGATTCGACCGGACCGATTATAGCGGTTCACTGCAAGTGCCGGATCATTCGTAGCGCAGGCTCTCGATCGGGTCAAGGCGCGCCGCTCGGATCGCCGGCACCATCCCGCTGACGATCCCCACCAGACTGAGAATGACCGTCGCAACCGCGAGGCTGCTCATGTTGATGCTCAGGTGAATATCGCCCGCCTGCAGGTTGTCGCCGAATGCGCTCATCAGAGGCACTGCCCCTACCGCCCACGAAATCAGATATGCAATAGCAATTCCCGCGAGACCGCCCGCAAATGTGATGGCCATGGCCTCCGCCAGAAACTGAAACAGGATGTGTGCTTTATGGGCGCCGAGCGCCTTTTCCACGCCGATCTCACGCGTCCGCTGCTGCACCGAGACGAGCATGATATTCATCAGCCCAATACCGCCGATTCCCAGCGTCAGGGCTCCGATGAACGCCAGCAGACCTTTCAACGCAATCGTGACGACGCGGAATTCGTCGAAGTCCTGCTTGAAATCGGCGATGAACACGGCCCGCCGGTCATCGGGACGAAAATTGTGGTGTGCCGCCAGCACCGACCGCACGACGCGCGACAGTTGCTGGTGATCTTCACCTTCATAGTCCATGAACATGCCCGTGATGTACTGCGTGTCGAACAGGTCGCCCATGGAGCTGAACGGGATGACCACCATGCTGTTGTCGTTGTTGTCGCCCCCTTGCACCTTGTGTTGATATACGCCGATAACTTGAAAGCTCAGCCGTTGATCCGGATGTTCTGCCCCAACGCCGGCTGTCCCGAGAAGAGCCGCCGCTTGGCCTCGTCGCCAATGACCGCCACCCGTGCCCGCTGGAACTGGTCTTCATCGCTCAGGCCGCGGCCGGTTGCCACTTTGAATCCGCGGATGCGTTCATAGACAGGAAACACACCGGTCAGAAACAGGTTCGTGAAAGTGCGCGTGTCGTGTTGAATGGTCGTCCCCTGGCGGTCGAAGATCGGCGTCACTCCCTTGATCATCGGCACCTCATTCCGGATGTAATCCACGTCCGCCAATTTCAATCGCACTTCGCTGCCGGCCTTGGATCCGCCTGCCTGCAGGGAAGTGCGACCGGGAAATGCGCCGATGATGTCCACGCCCCAGGAACTGAAGATCAGGTTGATCGCGCGCTCAAAGCCAGATCCGAAGGCCAGCAGGATGACGACCGTCGCGATTCCCCACGCCATGCCCAGCATGGTGAGTGTGGTTCGGCGGCGGTTATGCCGCATCGCGCCGTAGGCTTCTCTCAGCAGATCGCTCGTCATCATCACTCCTGCCGCAGCGCTTCCACCGGTTCGAGGAAAGCTGCTTTGCGAGCCGGATATAGTCCCGCGATCACGCCCGCAATCGCCAGCGACAACACCGCCCCTACCGCGGATACCGGGATGATCCGCGGCGTATCGAATCCCTGCGGGAGTTGCACGCCCGACAGCAGCCGGATTACGAGCATCGCGCCTGCCACACCAACTGCGCCGCTGATCAGCGTCAGAAATGCGCCTTCCAGGAAGAACTGGAACAGGATGTTGCGGTTCGTGGCCCCCAATGCCTTTCGCAGACCGATCTCGCGAGTGCGCTCTGTCACCGCCACCAGCATGATGTTCACGATGCCGATCGCTCCGAGCGCAAGCGTCACCAGTCCTACGCCGCCGAGGAACCAGTCCATCGCGGTGAAGATCTTGCCCATTGTTTTCTGGTTCTTGATTGTGTCCCATTCTTCCCAGGTATCTTTCCCGGTGGGGTCGAAGCCGCCATGGTTGCGCGCCACGATGCGGTGCAACTCATCTTTCGCCGCTTCATTCTCTTCGTAGCTGCGCGGCTGATAGTTGATGAATGAGACAGCATTCCCGTCCTGCGAGTTGCCACCTCTCAGTGGGAATAGTTCGCGCATCGTGTCGAACGGGACGAAGATCCGCACATTGGTGGCGTTCTGCTCCTCGTGGCCGATCATCGACAACGTGCCAATGACCTGGAAGCGCACGCCATTCAAGAGAATCGTGCTCCCCACTGCCGGGCGCCCAGGGAACATATTGCGCGTCATCTCTCGGCCGAGTACGCATACACGCCGCCGTTGATCGTTGTCTTCGTCATTGATCCAGCGTCCAACCTCCAGCGGAATCGTGCGCACCCGGTGATAGATGGCCGGCACGCCCGAGACCTGGCCATTCGTGCTCGTGTACTCGCTGACCGCCCGGATGTCGTCGCGGGCAATGACCGGCGAAATGTTCACTGCCAGCTTGGACTCCCTGCGGATCGCCACGTAGTCGTCATAAGTGAGGTTGAACCATCTTGCTGAGCTGAAACTGCCCTCGACCGCTGGTGCGCGACCGCCAAAAAAGAAGATGATGTTCCTACCGAAAGTTTCGAGTTGCTTGCGGTTCCCGTTGCGAAAGCCCTCGCCGACACCGACCAAGAGCAGTAAAGAACCCACGCCCCACGCGATCCCGAACATCGTCAGGAAGGAACGCAGCTTGTGTGCCCATAGCGTGCGCAGTGTCTGGCCAACCGTGTCGAGCAGCATGCGCATGGTCAGAACCTCTTAGAACGTGGATGTATGGAAGTCGCGGATTCAGCCTGACCCTCTTTGGACTGTCCTGGACGAGATCAGTTATCGAATTTCAGAAAAAGCGCGCGAGCTGCCACAAGCAATCTGACCACACACTGTGTGGTGTTATGTTATGCCTTGCCGGGTGGTAATGAGAGACTCATCTTCTTAATCAGCGTGGAAAAGCGCGGATCCGCGCGGAGGGGATCGAGCATTGGATCGGTCTTGAGCAGAATCAGAGACCCTTCGCGAGCCTGAATGGCGATGTCCAGCCAGTGAAACGCTTGATCCCGATCGCCAAGTGCCGCATATGCGATCGCCATGGCATGGGCAAGATTCTTGCCCTGCGACTCCTGCCTCTGCATTTCGACCAGCTCTCTCCTTGCTTTTTCCTTACGTCCGACCATTGCGTCCCCGGGCGCTGTGGCGGTCAAGGGGAGACCGTGCAGATCCGCCTGCATTGCACGGAATGCCTCGTCCATTTCCGGGGCCATCCGCCTGACAGCGTAAATTTGGTACAGGGAGAAGCTGGCTAGTTCGAATTGAGGGTCACGTTCCAGAACTTTGCGGCACTGCGCAATCGCTTCGTCGTAACGCCTCGCAAAGTAGAGCATATCCGCCACATCGCGCTGAATAATCAGGGATAGAGGATCGAGTTGTTCGGCGCGACGTATCTCGGCCAGGGATTCGTCCTGCCGCTCCATCGCCATCAGATAGTACGCGTACCAGTGATGCGCCGTAGCGTAGCTGGGATTGAGCTCAATCGCGCGGCGAAACTCTCTTTCCGCAGCCACCCAATTCCAGTCGTAGTGCATCTCCACAAATCCCAACGATGCGTGCGGTTCCGCCGATAGTTCGTCCAGCGATATGGCTTTGAGCGCGGCCGCTCGCGCACGCTCCATGGCTTGTGGCCGGGGGACAGGACTATCCGGCAGCGATCCCATGATCGCCAGCGCATCGGCGAGGCCGGCATAGAACTTGGGCTGGGTCGAGTCCAGCGCCACAGCTTCCTCCAGATACCGCACAGCCTTCACCAGACCTTGCCGGTCGCGCCGGTTCCAGAAGTATCGTCCCTGAAGGTAGGCATCATAGGCTTGCAAGTTGACAGATGCGGATCTTGTAAAGCGCGCGGTCGCTTCTGGAGTCAGCTTCAGCTCGATTTGCTCTGCAATGGCGCTCGCAACCTGGCCCTGGATTTCGAGTACATCGCGGCCTTCGCGATCGTAGTTCTGCGCCCATAGATGAGTCTGATCGCGAACCTGAATCAGCTGCGCGCTGATCCGAATCCTGTCCCCGGAGCGTCGTACGCTCCCCTCCACGATGTACTGCACGCCGAGTTCGCGCGCGATTGCATCCACTCCCAGCTTCGTATCGCGGTAATGCATCGCTGAGGTACGCGCAATCACCCCCATGTGAACAGGATCCAGGTGCCCGAGTTGCGTGATCATTTCTTCCGTAAAGCCATCGCTGAAGAAGTCCTGAGCTGCATCTCCGGTTAGATTCTCGAAGGGCAGCACCGCCAGCATCACCTTGCTGGGCGCTGCCTGTGCGGATGGCGAACGGGATGACAACTTCGCCTGCAAGCGCGGCCACACCGCAGCTGCGATGGCCAGTAGCAGCAAGGAGCCCGCAATCGCAAGTTGCCAGCGGGAAATTCGAAAGCCACCGGCAGACGATGAATCTCCTCGTAGCCCTTCACCTGCCGGTTCTGCCTGCGAAATCAGAGTAACCGGAGAAACGAAGCGGTACCCCTGCTTGGGAACCGTTTCGATATAGAGGGCTCCACCCTCTCCCTCCTGCAAAATCCGGCGCAGCATCGAAATGTGCTGGGCCAAGCTCGACTCTTCCACAAAACTATCCGGCCATACCTCCTTGAGTAGGTCTTCTTTCTGCATCAGCCGGCCGCCACTGCCGGCCAAGACGATCAGCAGGTCAAACGCTTTGGGTGGAAGACGAACCTCAACTCCCTCGCGCTGGAGCAACCGCTCCGCGGCGTCGAGCCGGTAGGGCCCGAATTGCCAAACCGGTCTGGTTTTGAGGGACATACCAACCTTCAACGAATCTTTAAGAAGAATTGAGCCTGCCTTCAAGACAACGGATTGCCGTCTTTGCTAACTCTTTCGGCTGCCGTAAGTGGGGGGAGTGGTACGGGGCCTGAAAGCATACAGGGGACACATCGCAGTTTCGCGGTCAATCAACCGCGCGGCGTGCGCGGAGCCCCAGATTGGCGGAGTATTTTACCCCAATCCTGACACAATCAACAGTTTGGTTTGAACGGTCGCAGCCTCCCCCCTGACACCGGGTGTTACCCAATTCAGGCACCTATCCACGGGAGGGGACCCATGAAAATCGCATTTTGGACATTCTTGACTTTCAGCCTTTTCGCAACATTTGCGCTGGCCCAGGACACGCCGAGGCCAGCCTCAACCACCTGCGCTTCCACTTATACGACGGGGTCGGGGCCAACCCTCTTCCAGTGGTGCGTTACCTCGAACGGCAACGTCGTCTCTCTTCAGAGCCCGGATGGGGAGGAGCATATTCTCTTGAGTGCCAGCGAAGGCTATCAGGTCTGCGACTTCTCCGCCTTGGTGGCCTACACCGACTATGCCGCAGCTGCCGATACCAGTAACTGGAAAGCTTCTGTAGTGACCCAGCCCCACGGGCCCAATACCTTCCCCCTGACCATCAAGCGCACCACGAGCGATGGCAAGTACACCCTGACCCAGAAATTCAGCCAGGTGCCCGCCGATTTCACCATCAAGATCGCCACCACGCTCAAGAACAACACCGCTGGCTCGCCCTTCATTTACGTTTATCGCTACGCCGATCTCGCGATTGACGGGGGTGGAAACTCCTCCATCGACTGGTTCGATCAGAGCGCCAACTCTGCTTGGGGATATCTGCCCTTCGGCGATGGCGTCATGCTCACCACCGGCACGCCGGCTCTGTTTCACTCTGCGAACGCGACACAACTGGTGCCAGCGCACTGTGACTTTCCCTCGGTGTCCACGCCGGCCCACGTTAACGGCGGAATCTACCTCTTGCACGGTTTCACCGCCGCTCCAAAGTCGTCAACCACGTTCACGGTGATTTACCGGAGGTTCTAAACGGCAGAGAGCATCGCCAGCCGATGCATCGAAGGGCGTTTAAAGAATGAAAAGGAAGGGGGGCGATGCCGCGTTCAGGCCTCAGCCCCTATAGTTTCAGCACAGCTTGCACGGTTCCATCCTCGAGGTCCGTCTCGAGCTGGAACCCAAGCTTGCGGCAGATGGCCTGCATTTCTCGGTTTTCCGCCAAGATCGTCGACAGCACCCGCGTCAACCGTTCCTCGCGTGCCACCTCGAGCAGACGACGGTAAAGCTCCGTTCCCAGCCCCTGGTGTTGAAAGCGATCATCCACAAGCACCGCCATCTCGGCCTCGCTTCGGCCACGCAACTTACTCAGGCGACCAATCGCGATGATTTCTGGATTGCCCTCCGCCGTCTTTCGCTCAGCAACCAGGGCCATCTCGCGGTCATAGTCGATGAAGCAGATCCGCGTCAACCGTTCATGTGCCGTCCGCTGGCTCAACTTGAGTGGCTGGAAATAGCGCATATAGACCGAATGATCCGACAACGCCTGGTGCAGCTTGATGAGCAGTGGCTCATCCTCGGGGCGAATCGGCCGCACCAGAATGTCTTCGCCGTTCTTCATTTTCCCCGGCCGCACGTGCTGCTTCGGATACGGCCGGATCGCCAGCCGCGGCAACTCGTCGGCCGCGATACTTTGCGGATAGACCACAACACGTGCGTCCAGCGCCATTAGCCGACCGGATGACGCGAGTAAGGGGTTAATGTCGATCTCTTTGATCCATCTTTGCTCCACGACCATCTGACTGAAACGCACCAACAGCTCTTCCAGCGCGCCGAGATCGACAGACTCCCGGCCCCGCACGCCCTTCAACGCCTGGAAGATCCTGGTCTGCTCCATGAATCGTCGAGCTAATGTGGAGTTCAGTGGTGGCAACGATAGCGCCCGATCGCGGAAAACCTCCACGAGCTGCCCGCCGGCTCCAAACAACAGAACGGGGCCAAACTGCGCGTCGACCGTGCTGCCGAGAATCAACTCGTAACCTTCGGGCCGCACATAGGGCTGTACGGTTACGCCCAGGAAGTGCTTAGCCCCGGCCTTCTCGCGGACGGCGCTTTCAATTTCGCGCCAGGCGTTTCGTACCGACGCCACGCCACTCAAGTTCAATTTCACGCCACCGACATCCGACTTGTGCGTGATTGTGTGCGAAAGCAGTTTGACGACGACTGGATATCCCAATTCCTCTGCCCGCGCCGCGGCTTCGTCTTCGCTGTGCGCCTCAAGCGTCGCTACGGTGGGAATCCCATAGCAGGCCAGAAGCTCTTTCGATTCCGGCTCCGTCAGCAACTCTCTATCGGACTGGCGGACTTTCTCGACGATGCTGTCGGCGCGTCCGCGATCCGGGCCCGTCTCGCCGTGCGGCAAAACCGGGGTCTCGTACAAGCCCCGCAGCAGATAGGTGTAGCGCCACATGTAGTAGAAGATCCGCGCTGCCGTATCGGGGTAGGAAAACGTGGGAATGCCCGCGCGGTTCATGATCTCGATCCCGGCTGACACCTCCACTCCTCCCATCCAGCTCGCCAGTACTGGTTTGCACAATCCCGTTGCGAACGGAACCAGCTTCTCGGCCGTAACCGTCGGATGCGACATCCCCTGCGGGCAGGTCACCGCCAGCAGCCCGTCATTGTTCGGGTCGTTCGCAACGATTTCGACGACTTTGGCGTATTTGTCGGGCAGTGCATCTCCGAGGATGTCGACGGGATTGTTGTGGCTCCAGTGTGGGGGCAGCAACTGGTTGAGCTGCTCCATCGTCGCCGGCGTCAGTTCCGCCAGTTCTCCACCCGCTGCGATGATCGAATCTGCCGCCAGTACTCCCGGGCCGCCCGCATTCGTCACGATCGCCAGCCGAGGTCCTCGCGGACGCGGCTGCTTGGAAAGCGCCTCTGCCATATAGAACAGATCAGCGATCGTGTTCACCCGCAGCACGCCGCAACGCCGGAAGGCCGCTTCGAGCACGTCGTCGCTGCCGGCCAAGGTTCCCGTGTGTGAGGCTGCCGCATGCGCCGCTGCATCCGTTCGCCCCGCCTTGATCACGATGATCGGCTTGTTGAGCGAGACTTCTCGCGCCGCCGACAGGAACGGCCGCGCCTCGCCCACCGATTCCATGTACATCACGATCGAATGCGTCCGCGGATCGCTCCCGAAATAGTCGACCAGGTCTCCCCATCCAACGTCCAGCATCGACCCGATCGAGACAAATGCGCTGAAGCCCACCAGTTCCTGTTTCGCCCAGTCCAGGATCGCCGTGCACAATGCTCCGCTCTGGCTGATGAACGCCACGTTCCCCGCTCGCGCCATGCTGTTTGAAGCGAACGTCGCATTCAGGCCGCTGATCGGATTCATGACTCCCAGGCAATTCGGGCCAATCACCCGCAGGCCGCTGCCGTGGAGCTGTTCCAGGATTTGCCGCTCCAGTTCCTTGCCGTGTTCGCCATGCTCCTTGAAGCCGGCAGAGATGACGATCGCCCCTCGTACACCGGCTGCGATGCACTCGGCAACAACCCCCGGCACGCTGTCTGCAGGCGTCGCGACCACCGCCAGGTCAATCGCTTCCGGCACGTCTTCGATCCTGCGATATGCTTTGATTCCCAACACACTGGCGCGCTTCTCGCTGACGGGGTACACCGTCCCGCCGAAAGGGCTGCTCACCAGGCTCCAGAGCACCGCTCGTCCGATGCTTCCTTCCCGTTCGCTCGCGCCGACTACGGCTACCGTCTTCGGGCTGAAGATGGCGTCCAAGGGATGCCCCTCGGTGCGCAGCATGCCCGCTTTGTCAGGGGTGCTGCGCGGCTTTGAGTCCTTACCTGTGCGCGTCGTGCCCATGGCAGCAAAGTCTATCTAAGCTCTACACAGGGGTCTGTGACCCTTCTCACCACCCCCGTAAGTGCGCATTCCGTCGCCCTGCTTATTTATACGCTCTCGGCCCTCCGGCCAATCCCTCGTGCGCCGCAAGCCCGATGCGCGAATGCACTGATGGTACCGCGTCCTGCTTGGAAGAAGGTTGACCTCCGTTCTACAATTCTCGCCTCACCCTGTGACACTGGCGCTTCTGGAAGTCACGGGGGGCTGTGTGTCCGCAGGGAATTCCAAGGAGCGTTGTATATGAAGAAGCTGCTCACATTGTTGTTCGCGATCGCCCTCTCGATCTCGCTGTCGTCTTTCGCAGCGGCTCAGGACACCAGCACCGACAAGCCTGCCGACAAGAAGGCGGATAAGAAAGAGCACAAGAAGAAGAAAAAAGAAAAGAAAGAAGACAAGAAGAATGATTCTGCGGGAGGCGAGCAGAAGTAGTCTTGCGATGGCGCTTCTTGTTGCTCACGCCCCGGCCAGTTGGCCGGGGCTTTCCTTGCGCGGCATACGCGCGGGGCATCCGGAGACGGATGCGGGACGTGCTAAAATTTCGTTGCGCCAGAAGTGGTTCCTCCGGCTCGCCGGCGTACGATCTCTCCATCCGGTATTAACGGACTGAAAACGTGGCCCAGAATCCCAATCCACAGAGCGTTCCGATTACTTACGCCGACGCTGGCGTCAACATCGATCGTTCCAACCGCACGAAACAGCGCATCAAGTACCTTGCTCACAAGACTTTCACCAAGGGGGTCCTCAGTGAGATCGGCGGTTTCGGCGGCCTGTTCTCTGTCGACAAGAAGTATCTCGATCCGGTACTCGTTTCGAGCGTCGACGGCGTCGGCACTAAGCTGAAAGTCGCCTTCGAAATGAAAATGCACCACACGGTCGGTGGCGACCTGGTCAATCACTGTGTGAACGACATTGCCGTGCAAGGCGCGGCGCCGTTGTTCTTCATGGACTATCTGGCTACGGGGAAGCTGGAGCCTGAGGTGGCCGAAAAGATCGTGGAGGGACTGGCGGACGCTTGCAAGCACAACGGCTGCGCGCTCATCGGCGGCGAGACAGCCGAGATGCCGGGCTTCTACCCCGAAGGCGAATACGATCTCGCCGGATTCATCGTGGGTGTCGTCGAGCGCGAAAAAGTGATTACCGGAAAGGATGTCCAGGTCGGCGATATCGTACTCGGCCTGCCTTCGAACGGCTTGCACACCAATGGCTATTCGCTCGCCCGCAAGCTGCTCTTTGAGATTGCCGGCTACTCCACCGACACTTTCGTCAGCGAGATTAAAAACAAGGTCGGCAACGAACTGATGCGCACGCACCGCAGCTACTGGGGAATTGTGCGAAAACTGATCGCGGGAGAATGCGTCGCTGCGCTGGCGCACATTACCGGAGGCGGTATCACCGAGAATCTGCCCCGCGTGCTGCCTCGCGGCACCGCTGCCGTCATTGAGCGCGGCACATGGCCGGTTTTGCCGATTTTCGAGCATCTGCAGAAACTCGGGAATGTTCCTGACGACGAGATGCTCCGCACTTTCAATATGGGAATCGGCATGCTGGTTGTCGTGCCTGCCAAGAAATTCAAGAAAGCCGAAACCCTGCTCGACCGAGCTGGAGAGAAGTTCTACAGCGTAGGCCGGATCGTCAAGGGCGAACGGAAAGTGATGTACAGCTGATTGCAATCACAGTTCCCGAGATTTTCTCCGTGCCTCAATGCCTCCGTGGTGAATAATGTTGCTGTGAAGAACCTCGGCATCCTCCTCTCCGGTCGCGGCTCCAATTTTGTCGCTATCGCTGACAGCATCGACGCAGGACGAATTCCCGACGCCCGCATTGCCATTGTGATTTCGAATCGTGCCGATGCTCCCGGCATCGAGACAGCACGGAAACGCGGGCTCCATCCATTCCTCATTCCGTCCAAAGGCAAAGAGCGGGAAACGCATGACCGCGAAGTTGTAGCGGCGCTGAAAGAAGCGAAGGTGGATTTGATCTGCCTGGCCGGCTACATGCGGCTCCTGTCACCATGGTTCGTGCAACAGTTCCCGCAGCGGATTCTCAACATTCATCCATCGCTGCTGCCCGCGTTTCCGGGCTTGGAGGCACAGGAGCAGGCATTTTCCTATGGAGTCAAGGTGTCAGGATGCACGGTGCACTTTGTCGATGAGGAACTCGACCATGGCGCGATCGTCGTGCAGAAAGCAGTGCCTGTCCTCGACTCCGACGACGAGCACGCACTTGCCGGAAGAATCCTCGAACAGGAGCACATCGCGTACACGGAAGCGATTCGGGTTGTATTGGAAGGCAAGTTCGAAGTTGCCGGGAGACGTCTGGTGCGGACTGCCTCAGTATGAGCTGACCCGGCGGATCTGCGGTCGTTACTTTCCAATCTCCAGCAATACCAGCGCATTCGGCGTCAGTTGCATTTTCAGCTTCCCATTCTCAAGCGCAGCCATCTTGCTGGAAACAACTGCCGCACGATTCAGTTCATCGATCTGTCTTCTTGTGGGATAGCGCGGCTTTCCCATCTTTTCGTACGCGGCCAGCGTGTTGCCGTTCTCGGAATCGACCCGTGTGACACGCACGTTGGCGCTTGCCGGAATCCCACGAAAATCGAACCGCACCGTCCGTGTGGTTCCGCTCTGATCCGGATCGATCAGATTCCAGGCAGCCACAACCAGGGCCCCGTCTTTCCGACGCGTGACGAGGACTCCCGGCGCGGCATTGGCGAGCCTTTCGTGGCCAAGTTTATGCAGGAGCGCATATGCGTGATATGCCGGCTTCTTGATACCTCCCGCGGCAATCAGGCCAAAGCCACCATAGAACGGTTCCCGGACCGGGCCGTTCTCCTCGAAGACGTCATCGAAGGTCCAGTAGGACATCATGTCGACCAAGCCATCGCACTGGGCGATGTCGTCGGCAAGCGCCGCCCCAACGTAGATCGTGTCGCGGGCTTTCAGGTCGCCGAATGATGGCACATTCCACTCCGTCCACATCAGCGGTAGCTTGGGATACGGCGAGTCTAGAATTTGCTTGTGCACTTTTCCGATTGCGCGGCAGACGCGCTGATCCATCGGAATTTCTTCCTTTGTGCCGAACAGGTCTTCGACGGTGTCGTCGGCATATCCGTGCGAAGAGACGAAATCCACCGGCACTTTGTTCTCCGCGACATGCGCGAGAAAATCGTCGACCCAGTGTGCGGAAGAGGTTGCCGGACCTCCGACCCGCAGCCGCAAGTTCACGGCCTTTAGCGTTCGCGCCGTGTGATCGTAAAGTTCGAAGTAAGTGGGTTGCTTTGGCTCGCCTGCCCAGAAATCAATGTTGGGCTCGTTCCAGACTTCAAAGTACCACTGCACCACTTCGTCGATGCCGTAACGCTCGATCAGATGTTGACCAAAATTGCGAATGAGATCGTCCCACTTGGCATAATCCTTCGGAGGCGCAACGTTCTGCTTGTACCAGAACGGGTGAATCGCCTCTTGCGCAGCCAGCTTGCGCGGCATGAAGCTGATTTCGACAAACGGTCGAATGCC
>Ga0335082_10004029_pt1 | contig 15976 bp, 9 predicted proteins | sample Lox_Sample_41_FD_206718 | JGI IMG/M metagenome (GOLD analysis project Ga0335082, IMG submission 206718) | Soil microbial communities from Loxahatchee National Wildlife Refuge, Florida, United States - Lox_Sample_4.1 | ecosystem: Environmental > Terrestrial > Soil > Wetlands | place: USA: Florida...
ATATCGCTTGAGCAAATCTGGGTCATTGTATGGTTCGCCGCGGGTCTGGTGGCACTCACAACCGGAATCATGTGGGGCGCGCGTTCTGACGTTTCGTTTGCGCTTGAAGTCATTGCGCTGAAGGCGCTGCCCGTGCTCATCCTCGGCGGGCTTACTTCAATTCCGGGCGCCATCGTTGGCGGATTGATTATCGGCGTAGGCGAGAAACTGGGCGAGTTCTATTGGGGTCCGCTCATGGGAAGCGGCATCGAATCCTGGTTTGCCTACGTCATCGCTCTCATCTTTCTTCTTTTTCGTCCGCAAGGCTTGTTCGGCGAACGGATTATCGAGCGGATCTGATTATGCTTTATCGCGAGGCTGGCCAATTCAAAACAAACTATGCGGCCGACTTGGCGGTATTTCCGATACTGCAAGACCGGATCGGGTTGACGATCATTCTGTTCGTCGCTGCGGTCATCATTCCCTTGTTCGGCAGTTCGTTTCTGATCCAGGCGGTTATGATCCCCTTCCTGATTTTCGCGCTTGCCGCCATCGGGCTCAATCTACTGACGGGGTACACCGGTCTCCTGTCGCTTGGCACTGGCGCATTCATGGGTGTTGGGGCGTATGCTTGCTATAAGCTCACCACGTATTTCCCTGACGTGAACGTCCTGATCTGGATTGTTGCGTCGGGTTTTTTTTCGGCGGCGGTCGGCGTTCTGTTCGGCTTGCCGTCGTTGCGGATCAAGGGATTTTATCTGGCGGTGGCAACGCTGGCCGCGCAATTTTTCCTGTCGTGGTGCTTTATCCGGCTGCCCTGGTTTTATAACTACAATGCGTCCGGCGCGATTGAAGTCCCGACCCGCACATTGTTCGGCATACCAATCACCGGTGCGACTGCGACCGACACGACGCGTTACTTCGTCGTGCTCTGTTTCGTCGTGGTTATGACGTGGTTCGCATCGAACCTCGTACACGGCCGCATCGGGCGCATGTGGATGGCGGTACGGGATATGGATCTCGCGGCCGATCTCATCGGCATACGCCTTCTGCAAACCAAACTTCTGGCTTTCGCGACGTCCTCGTTCTATTGCGGCGTCGCCGGGGCGCTTCTCGTTTTCCTCTGGTACGGCGGTGCGGAGCCGGCGGTGTTCGACGTCAATCTGAGTTTTTTCATCCTTTTCATGGTTATCATCGGTGGCCTTGGGAGCCTGACCGGCTCGTTTTTTGGCGCTGCGCTGATTTTCATATTGCCTATCGCACTCCGCTATTTCCCGCCGAAGCTCGGCATCCCCGTTCATCCTGCGACAGTTGAGCACATCCAGTTCATGGTCATCGGCGCGCTCATCATACTCTTCCTGATTGCGGAGCCGGCTGGCCTTGCGCGGTTGTGGCAGATTGGCAAGCAGAAATTGAGGGTGTGGCCTTTCCCATATTAACGAGGCACAATCTCAACCAACGCCCCGGCCAACGGGGACGGCCCGCGGCCCAGGCTGACGGCCGGAGAGACAGGCGGCGATGCCGCCTAATAGACCAAAGGGAGGAAGGCAAATGCGATTGCATCATCGACTGCTTGGAACGGCCTTTGCCGTTGTCGCCGGCCTGTCGTTCGCGCCGGTGACGGCGAGTGCCGCGGACGGCATCTTCGTACCGTTATTGTCATACCGTACCGGACCATTTGCGGTTTCCGGCGCGCCGATCATGAACGGTATGGCCGACTATCTCAACATGCTCAACGAGCGCGACGGTGGCATCGGCGGCGTAAAGATTATCGTCGAGGAATGCGAGACCGGCTACGACACCAAGAAGGGTGTGGAGTGCTACGAGCAGGTCAAGTCAAAGAATCCGGTCGTGATCAATCCATATTCGACCGGCATCACGCTGCAAATTATCCCGAAGGCGGCGGTGGACAAAATCCCGATTCTTTCGATGGCCTACGGCCTCTCCGCTTCCGCGGACGGCACGACGTTCCCGTGGATCTTCAATCCGCCTGCGACCTACTGGGACGGCGCCTCGATGTTCGTCCGCTACATTGGCAGCAAGGAAGGCGGCCTCGACAAGCTCAAGGGCAAAAAGGTCGGCTTGATCTATCTCGACGCTCCCTACGGCAAAGAGCCGATCCCGCTGCTTGAGGCGCTCGCCAAGGACTATGGGTTCGAGCTCAAGCTCTATCCGGTGCCTGCAGCCGAGATGCAGAACCAATCATCGCAGTGGCTCAACATTCGCCGCGATCGCCCGGACTGGATCTACATCCAGGGCTTCGGCACGATGAACCCCACCGCGGTGAAAGAGGCGGCCAAAAACAACTTCCCGATGGATCACCTCATTGGTAACTGGTGGGCCGGCAGCGACGATGATGCGCGCCCAGCCGGTGACGCCGCCAAAGGCTATCTCTCGCTTGACTTCAATCAGGTCGGGACCAACTTTCCGGTGATCAAAGACATTCAGAAGTACGTCGTGGATAAAGGCAAGACCCAGACGCCAAAGGATAAGGTTGGGGAGAACTTCTACAATCGCGGCGTCCTCAACTCGATCATTATCGCTGAAGCAATCCGCAACGCGCAGAAGGTCACCGGCAAGAAAATGATCACCGGCGAAGACATGCGCCGTGGTCTTGAGACCTTGAACATCAGCGAAGCCCGGTTGAAAGAAATCGGCGCCGAGGGATTCGCCGCACCGATGAAAGTCGCGTGCGAAGATCACAACGGCCATAATTCCGCTTATATGGCGAAGTGGGACGGTACCAAATGGACACAAGGCTCTGATTGGATCGCTCCGCTCAAGACCAAGGTCCGTCCGCTGATCGAATCAGCGGCTAAGGACTATTCGGCCGCCAATGCCGGCTGGCCGAAACGCACAGAGCCTTGCGACAAGTCGTCGTAAGCGCCTGACGAGTTCCTCTCCCCGCCGTGACGGCGGGGAGAGGCCTTAATGGAGCGGCCATGTCGGTGGCAACGCAGACCGAAACCACAGCCTCCGCCAGGGCGGAGAGGATTCTTTCGGTCAACAATATCGAGGTCATCTACGACCACGTCATTCTGGTGCTTAAGGGCGTCTCGCTCGACGTGCCGAAAAGCGGAATCGTTGCGTTGCTCGGCGCCAACGGCGCCGGCAAGACAACAACATTGAAAGCGATTTCCAATTTACTTCACGCAGAGCGCGGCGACGTGACCAAGGGGTCGATCGTTTTTGACGGCGCTGAGGTACAGGATCTCTCGCCCAATGAGCTGGTCCGGCGCGGTTGCATACAGGTAATGGAAGGGCGGCAGTGCTTTGCCCACCTGACCATCGAGGAGAACCTGCTCACCGGCGCCTTCACGCGACGCGACGGCAACGCTCTGATCAAGCGCGATCTTGATCTGGTGTATTCCTATTTTCCCAAGCTTGGCGAACGGAAGGCTTCATTGGCCGGCTACACCTCCGGCGGCGAGCAACAGATGTGTGCCATTGGCCGGGCTCTGATGTCGCGTCCCAAGATGATCCTGCTCGACGAGCCGTCAATGGGCCTCGCACCGCAAATTGTCGAGGAAATTTTCGGCATCGTTAAGAATCTCAATGAAAGGGAAGGCGTCTCTTTCCTTCTGGCCGAGCAAAATACCAACATGGCTTTGCGTTTTGCGCGCTACGGCTACATTCTTGAAAACGGCCGCGTGGTGATGGACGGCGAGGCCAAGGCGCTCGCAGAGAACGAGGACGTCAAGGAGTTCTACCTCGGCATTTCCGAGGGCCGGCGCAAATCCTTCCGTGAGGGCAAGCACTATCGCCGGCGCAAGAGGTGGCTGGCATAGGCCATGCCCGAGCACTACGACGCCCTTGAGACCCGCAATCCGGCCGCGCGCCAGCAGGAGCAGCTTGCACAGCTCAGCAAAATCATTGCGCGCGCGACGACAGCGCCGGGTTGGGCGAAACATTTGTCAGGTGTGAATTTGAAGGCCATCACGTCGCTTGCGGCGTTGGCAAAGCTCCCGGTGCTGCGCAAATCAGATATCCCCGCGTTGCAAAAGGAGCATCCGCCATTCGGCGGCCTCAACGTCACCGCGCCCAACAAGGTCAGGCGTTTGCTGATGTCACCGGGACCGATCTTCGAACCGGAAGGTCAGGGCGCGGACTGGTGGGGAGCGGCACGCGCCCTGTTTGCGGCGGGCTTCCGCGTTGGCGATATCGTGCACAATTCCTTCGCCTATCACCTCACGCCGGGCGGTTTTATCCTGGAATCAGGTGCGCACGCGCTTGGCTGTGCAGTCATTCCTGGCGGTGTCGGCAACACCGAGCAGCAGCTTGAAGCAATCGCACACTACAAACCGGCCGGTTATGTGGGCACGCCGGATTTCCTGAAGATTCTTCTGGATACAGCGCAGAAGACGGGTAAAGACGCATCGTCGATCAGGCGCGGCCTGGTATCCGGTGCTGCATTGCCGGCCTCACTGCGCGAGGAGCTTGGCCAGCGTGGTGTTGCTGTACTGCAATCTTACGCGACCGCCGAGCTCGGCGTGATCGCTTACGAAAGCGAGGCGCGCGAAGGAATGATCGTGAATGAAACCGTAATCGTCGAGATTGTCCGGCCCGGCACCGGAGACCCTGTGCCGGATGGTGAAGTGGGCGAGGTTGTCGTCACTTCGTTTAATCCGGATTATCCGATGATCCGTCTCGGTACTGGAGACCTTTCCGCCTTGATGCCAGGCGCCTCTCCATGCGGGCGCACCAATGCACGCATCAGGGGATGGATGGGCCGGGCCGATCAGACGGCAAAAGTGAAGGGCATGTTTGTACATCCCAAGCAGATCGCGGAGATTACGACACGCCATCCCGAGCTCGGGCGCCTTCGCCTCGTCGTCGACCGAAGGGCCGAGCAGGACACGATGACTTTGCTGGCGGAGTGCGCGCCGCCCGATCCCGCGCTGGAGACGGCGGTCGCCGCGACCTTGCAGTCCGTCACCAAGCTCAAAGGTGCCGTTAAATTGGTTGCGCCGGGCACTCTGCCAAATGATGGCAAGCTGATCGCCGACGAGCGCAAGCCATGAGTCCGGACAAGGTTCTGCCTGGTGGCGGCCGCATTGGCGTGCTGCTGGTCAACCTCGGCACGCCCGACTCGACGGGATATTGGGCGATGCGGCGCTACCTGAAAGAATTTCTCTCTGATCGTCGTGTCATCGAGGAGAACCGCCTAAAATGGTGGCTGGTCCTCAACCTGATAATTTTAACCGTTCGGCCTGGCCGCAAGGGGCGCGACTACGACAAGATCTGGAACAGGGAGCGCGATGAGTCTCCGCTCAAGACCATAACGCGTTCGCAGTCCGACAAGCTGGATGAAATATTCGAAAAGGTCGACAGACGCATCCGCGTCGACTGGGCCATGCGCTACGGCAATCCATCGATTCGCTCGCGGCTGGAGGCGCTCGCCGCTCAGGACTGCGAGAGAATCCTGATTGTGCCGCTCTATCCACAATACGCTGCGGCAACGACGGCCACTGTCTGCGACGAAGTCTTCCGCGCGCTGACCAGGATGCGCTTCCAGCCGACGTTGCGCGTTGCCGCGCCCTATTTCGCCGAACCGGTCTATATCGATGCGCTCGCTGCTTCGGTCAATGCCGCGCTGGCGAAGCTTTCCTTCAAGCCGGAGGTGATTATCGCCTCTTATCACGGCATGCCGGAAGCCTATGTCGCTAACGGCGATCCCTATTTAAAGCATTGCACCGAGACGACAGCGCTTCTGCGCAAGAAACTCAAATTCAGCGATGAACGATTGATTCTGACGTTCCAGTCGCGCTTTGGCACGGCGGAATGGATCAAGCCTTATACGGACGCCACGGTGAAATCGCTTGCCGGGCGCGGCGTCAAAAATCTCGCTGTGATGACGCCCGGGTTTTCCGCCGATTGCCTCGAAACGCTGGAGGAAATCGCCATGGAGAACGCGGACATCTTCCGCAGCGCCGGTGGCGAAAACTTTGCCGCGATCCCTTGTCTCAATGATTCGCCAGGCGGCATGGCCGTGATACGTGACGTGGTCACGCGCGAACTTAAAGGCTGGACTTGACCCGCAGCGGTCGTCACTTCTCGCCAAGCAGGCGGCGCATCTCGGAGCGCAGCTCAGGCGCGATATCGGGGCGGTCAAGCCCGTAAGCCACGTTGGCGGCAAGGAAGCCGATCTTGGAACCGCAATCGAAGCTGCGGCCAGCGAATTTTAGACCGTAAAACGGCTGCGAGCGCGAGAGCGCCAGCATGGCATCGGTGAGTTGAATTTCGCCGCCAGTGCCGGCGGCCTGCTTTTCCAACAAATCGAAAATCTCAGGCTGAAGTATATATCGCCCGGTGATGGTGAGGTTGGACGGTGCCTCGCTCGCTTTCGGCTTCTCGACCATTTTGGTGATCGCGAAAGCCTTGCCCTTGGGAGCACCGACGCCGACGACTCCGTACATGTGCACACGCTCCTTGGGCACTTCTTCAACGGCAATGATGTTGGCATTGCCGTCGAGTTCCTTGGCAGCATCGATCATCTGCGCGAGACAACCGGGTGTGTGCTTGACCAGCACGTCGGGCAAGAGCAGTGCAAATGGCTCATGACCGACGAGTTCACGTGCACACCAGACCGCGTGGCCAAGACCAAGCGGAGATTGCTGGCGGGTAAAGCTTACGGTCCCGGCCTCGGGCAAATCTTCCGACAGAAGTGCGAGCTCGGTCTTCTTGCCGCGCTCCGTCAAGGTTAACTCGAGCTCGAACTGACGGTCGAAATGATCCTCGATCACGCTCTTGTTCCGGCCGGTGACGAAGATGAAATGCTCAATGCCAGCTTGCCGCGCTTCATCCACCACGTGCTGGATAAGAGGCCGGTCTACAACCGGGAGCATCTCTTTCGGCATGGCCTTCGTTGCCGGCAGAAAGCGGGTTCCAAGGCCGGCCACGGGAAATATGGCTTTACGGATGCGGGTCATGCGAGAATTTCATCGTTCTGCGAGTCGTGAAATCGTCCCTGGCGGGAGAAAGCACGGGGCGGGACGGGGGTCCAGATGCGACTTGAGAAAATTAGACCATTAACGTCGCTGAAATGATATCGGGGCCTCTATAGATTAGGGCTATTGGGGTCGAACAAAGGGACAGTATGCGCAAGGCGTGGCCTATTCTCTTAGCTACAGCCATCATGGTGAGCTCTTATGGTTTTGCCGCAGCGCAGGATGCCCGCGGCCCAGCCACGACCGGCGCGCTTCCGCCGCCCGCCAACCCGGCGCCGCCGTGGAGCGGGGAATCGGGTTCCTCCGGCCACCCGCTGATGACCGCTGAGGCAATCCGCGCGGCGGCAAAAAATTTCCATGACTGTATCGCTCGGCTTTGGCCACTTGCCGCGCGGCGCGGCATTTCACGGAGCGTATTCCAGACCCATACCGCGTCCCTTACGCCCGACTTGCGGATAATGGATCTTCTCGACAACCAACCTGAATTCTCCAAATCCTTCTGGGACTATCTCGACATCCTGGTGACGAACGAGCGTATCGAGCAGGGCCGTGCGTTGCTCGAAAAGTACCGCAAAGTGTTCGACGCTGTGGAGCATGCCTATGGCGTGGATCGCTACACCATTGCTGCAATCTGGGGCGTCGAAACCAACTACGGCACGTTGACGGGAGATCGTCCTGTCGTGCGTTCGACGGCCACGCTTGCTTGCATCGGCCGCCGGCAGAGTTATTTCCGCGAGGAGTTTCTCTCCACGCTGGAGATTCTCCAGCGCGGCGACGTTCGGCCTGATCACCTGGTCGGTTCCTGGGCAGGAGCATTTGGGCCAACCCAGTTCATGCCGACCGCATTCAAAAAATACGCGGTCGATTTCGATCGTGACGGCCGGCGCGACGTCGTCGACTCCGTACCTGACGTCATCGCGTCCACCGCCAACAACCTGAAAAAAGACGGTTGGATTACAGGCCACACCTGGGGTTACGAGGTCGTGGTGCCGGCGACATTCAATTTTCTGCTCGCCGATCGAGCGCAACCAATGAGTATTCGCGAGTGGGAGCGGCAAGGGATCCGGCGCCCGAATGGCCAGCCATTTCCGCGGCCGGATGACACCGCATTTTTGTTGATACCGGCAGGTATTCAAGGACCGGGGTTTTTGATGTTGACGAATTTCAGCGTCATTATGAAATACAATCCGGCCGAAGCCTACGCGCTGGCGATCGGTCATCTGTCCGATCGCTTACGCGGCGGAGGGTCCTTCGTACAGGATTGGCCACGATACGAACGTGTGTTGTCGCGCACAGAGCGACTGGAACTTCAACAGTTGCTCGCACACCATGGCTACGATGTCGGCGAGCCGGACGGCCAGTTTGGCCTCAAGACCCGGAGCGCGATTCGCGATTTCCAGGCGAAAACCGGCCGAATTCCGGATGGTTTCGCGTCCGCGGGTATACTTGATCAGCTGCGTTCGCGTTAAGCATGCCATTTTCCGCCACCTTTGAGTTGACACGTTTTAGGCGCTATTAGTTATAGCGATGGGTCCGCGCATGTGCGCCAGCACCTCAGGCCCGATGTGGCAAATGAGTGATCGAATGACTGGGAAAAGCCGGACTTCACGTTGGCTCCTCGGGGCGCTTCTGTTGCTTGCCGCCGACGGCGCCAGCATCGTTGCCATTGAGGCTGCGCTGACGTCGCCCGCGCAGGCGCAATTCTTCCGCGACGACCGCTTTCCGTTCCTCAGTCGACAGCGTCCGCAGCGGCCGGGCGGTTTCTTTGGCGGAGGTTGGTTTGGTGGCTCCGATCGCTCCTATGAAAACCCCGACCAGCAGGCACCGGTCGACAATTCGCGCGCGCCGCCTCCGCGCAAGGCGGACCCGAAGGCCGAGCCCGTGGCGCCGACCACATCGGTTGTGGTCCTCGGCGACGCCATGGCCGATTGGCTTGCCTATGGCCTGGAAGATGCCTTTTCCGATTCGCCGGAGATCGCCATCGTTCGCAAGAACAAGATTCACTCCGGTTTGTTGCGCTACGAGCCAAAAGGCGACCTCGACTGGTGGCATGTTGCCCGTGACACACTCGCGCAGGAAAAGGCGAACTATGTCGTGATGATGCTCGGCGTCAGCGATCGTCAGAGCATTCGCGAGCGTGATCTCGAAGCCGACAAAAAAAAGGGCAAGGATCAGTCAGATAAGGCAGCTGCTGCAAAGGATGCGCAAAACAAAGATGCGCAAAAAAAGGATACGGTCGAGGATCAGGAGCAATCATCGATCGTCGCGCCAGAATCCCAGACGGGAAAAAAGGCGACCGGGACTATTGAGTTCCGCACCGACCAATGGGCGGAAATTTATTCGAAGCGCATCGACGACACGATCGCGGCGCTCAAAAGCAAGGGCGTACCGGTCTTCTGGGTCGGCTTGCCCTCGATTCGCGGCACCAAGTCCACGGCCGACGCGGTCTATCTCAACGATCTCTTCCGCGCCCGCGCAGAACGCGCCGGTGCGGTCTATATCGACGTCTGGGACGGCTTCGTCGATGAAACAGGCAAGTATTCGAACTTCGGTCCGGATTACGAAGGCCAGATGCGCCGGCTACGTTCGAGCGACGGCGTCTTCTTTACGAAATCTGGCGCGCTCAAGCTGGCGCACTATGTCGAGCGTGAAATCCGCCGCTACATGAACAGCCGGGCAACGCCCGTCGCCTTGCCCTCAGGGCCCCTTACCCCTGCGATTCCTGACGGAAGACCGGCTGCGCGGCCTGTGGCGGGGCCGGTCGTTCCTTTGACCGTGACACCCGGCAATTCCGACGAACTGCTCGGAGGCGGTAGCAGCAGCTCTCCGTACGGTGATGCCACCGCGTCGCGGGTCTTGGTCAAAGGCGAACCGGTCGCCCCACCGCCGGGCCGCGCCGACGATTTCGTTTTGCAGCGTGGCAGCGATTCTACCCCCGAGCCTGCGGCGACGGCACCGGCGGAAGCCTTGGCCTCGGCGCCGGCCGAGCCCGCGCGAATCGAGCCGGCCGCGGCTGCACGGGAGAAAAAAGCCGACACGCCCAGGAGCAGCACCGCCGGCAAGACCTCGCAGAACAGCAATCCGAAGCCCAAATCACCGCCGAGGGAAGCAGATATTCCGCGCCCGCCGAGAGGGATTTTCCGCTCGGGCAACAGCCCCTTCGGCTTTTTCCGCTAGCGAGCGATGCGCGACGTGAAGCGTCAGCGCGGCAACAGCGTCGAGCCCATCAGAAATTTATCGACCGCGTGCGCCGCTTGACGGCCTTCGCGGATTGCCCAGACCACCAGCGATTGCCCGCGACGCATGTCGCCGGCGGCGAACACCTTCGGTAGCGAGGTCTGATACGCAGTCGTGTCTGCCAACACATTGCCGCGCTGATCGAGCGCTACGTTCAGCGACTTGAGCATCCCTTCGTGCACGGGATGAACAAACCCCATCGCGAGCAGGACCAGATCAGCTTCGATTTCGAATTCGGTCCCGGCTACCGGCTTGAATTTCGCATCCACATGCGTGCAATGCAGCTTCTTTACCCGGCCGTTTTCGCCGGTGAATTTTTGCGTCAACACCGCGAATTCGCGAGTGACGCCCTCTTCGTGACTTGAGGAAATCCGCAGCTTGAGTGGCCAGTCCGGCCACGTGAGCATCTTGTTCTCGTGCTCTGGAGGCTGCGTCATGATCTCGAAATTGGTAACCGACATTGCTCCCTGGCGGATCGAGGTGCCGATGCAATCCGAACCGGTGTCGCCGCCGCCGATAACAATGACCTTCTTGCCCTTGGCAATGATCGGCTCGACGTTGCCTTGAGGTTCGTTGCTCACGCGGCGGTTCTGTTGTGGCAGAAAGTCCATCGCAAAATAGATACCTTTGAGTTCGCGGCCGGGGATAGGCAGGTCTCGCGGGCTTTCGCTGCCGCCAGTCAGCACAACTGCATCGTGATCCTTGACCAGTTTGCCGGCGGGTATGTTGACGCCGACGTCGGCGTTGTAATGGAAGACAACGCCTTCGCCCTGCATCTGCTCGACGCGGCGGTCGACATGGACCTTTTCCATCTTGAAGTCCGGGATGCCGTAGCGCAGCAAACCGCCAGCCTTGGCCCAGCGCTCGTAGACATGCACCTGATGGCCCGCGCGGGCAAGCTGTTGCGCGCAGGCAAGGCCTGCGGGGCCGGAGCCGACGATCGCGACTTTCTTGCCGGTCTTGCGTTGTGGCTTATCGGGCTTGAGGCCCTGGGCAATCGCGCGGTCAGCAATCTCGCACTCGATTGTTTTGATGGTGACCGGGTTCTCGTCGATATTGAGCGTGCAAGAGGCCTCGCACGGCGCCGGACAGACGCGTCCCGTAAATTCCGGAAAGTTGTTGGTCGAATGCAGATTGCGGGCGGCTTCGTCCCAATTCCCGCGATAGACCAAGTCATTCCAGTCCGGGATCTGGTTGTTGACCGGGCAACCGGTGGGTGCGCCCGTAGTACGGCTCGTGCCATGGCAATATGGCACCCCGCAATCCATGCAGCGCGCGGCCTGTTCGCGGATTTCCTTTTCTGGAAGCGGAAGGACGAATTCATGCCAATGCTTGACGCGCTCCGCGACCGGTTGATAGTCGCGGTCCTCGCGCTCGATTTCCAAAAACCCGGTGACCTTGCCCATACCTATTCCGCAGCCTGCATCGTGGCGGCCTTCTCCTTTGCCATCTCAGCGAGCGCGCGGCGGTATTCAACCGGCATTACTTTGCGGAATAGCGGGCGATAGCGATCCCAATTGGCAAGAATCTCGGCGGCGCGCTTGGACCCGGTGTAGCGCGCATGATCGGCGATCAGCCGGTTGAGGCGCTCGGCGTCCTTGGTTGTCAGATCCGACATCACATCGACGCGGCCATGCGATTCCAGATCCTCGTGGAGGCCGAACTCCTGTTCGGCGATCTGCTCTTCCTCAGGAATTGGCTCGAGCTCCACCATCGCCATATTGCAACGGGTTTTGAAAGTGCCGTCCTCGTCCAGCACGTACGCAACGCCGCCCGACATGCCGGCCGCGAAATTACGGCCGGTGCGTCCGAGCACCACGACGACACCGCCCGTCATATATTCGCAGCAATGGTCGCCGGCGCCTTCGATGACTGCGATTGCACCCGAGTTACGCACAGCGAAGCGCTCGCCTGCGACGCCACGGAAATAGCATTCGCCCGCGATCGCGCCGTAGAGCACGGTATTGCCGACAATGATCGATTCCTCGGGCACGATTCCGGAATCGGCCGGTGGCCGAATGATCAGGCGGCCGCCCGACAGACCCTTGCCGACATAGTCGTTGGCGTCCCCGTCCAGTTCGAAGGTGACGCCGCGCGCGAGCCACGCGCCGAAACTCTGTCCGGCGGTTCCGGTGAAGCGAACGTGTACGGTGTCGTCGGGCAAACCTTCATGGCCGTAACGCTTTGCCACCTCGCCGGACAGCATGCCGCCGCAGGCGCGATCGGTATTGTGGATAACGGACTGCAGGCGAACCGGCGCACCACGATCGAGCGCAGCCTGCGATTCGGCGATCAACTTGCGATCCAGGATGTCCTTGATCTTGTGATCCTGCGGCTCGCATTTGTAGATGGCAGTGCCCTTCTCTGCCGGCGGCTTCATGAACAGCTTGGAGAAGTCGAGGCCCTTGGCCTTCCAGTGTTCCACCAGCTTACGACGGTCGAGCATTTGCATCTGGCCGACCATCTCATTGAAAGTTCGGAAGCCGAGCGCGGCCATCAGCTCGCGTACTTCCTCGGCAACAAAGAAAAAATAGTTTATGACGTGCTCGGGCTGGCCCTTGAAGCGCTTACGCAGCACCGGATCCTGCGTGGCGACGCCGACCGGGCAGGTGTTCAAATGGCACTTGCGCATCATGATACAGCCAGCAGCGATCAACGGCGCAGTGGCAAAGCCGAACTCATCCGCGCCCAGCAAAGCGCCAACCACCACGTCGCGGCCGGTACGGATACCGCCATCGACCTGCACCGAAATGCGCCCGCGCAGGCGGTTGATCACGAGCGTCTGATGAGTTTCGGCCAGGCCGATTTCCCACGGACTGCCGGCATGCTTGATGGAGGTGAGCGGGCTCGCCCCCGTGCCACCCTCGAAACCGGCGATTGTGACGTGGTCAGCGCGCGCTTTTGAAACGCCTGCAGCCACTGTGCCAACGCCGACTTCCGAGACGAGTTTCACCGAGACGTCGCCGGTCGGGTTGACGTTCTTGAGGTCGAAGATCAGCTGCGCCAGGTCCTCGATCGAATAGATGTCATGATGCGGCGGCGGCGAGATCAGGCCGACACCGGGCGTCGAATGGCGCACCTTCGCGATGATTTTATCGACCTTATGTCCTGGCAGCTGACCGCCTTCGCCGGGCTTGGCGCCCTGCGCCATCTTGATCTGCATCATGTCCGAATTGACGAGATATTCGGCGGTGACGCCAAAACGTCCCGATGCAACCTGCTTGATAGCCGAGCGCATGGAGTCGCCGTTCGGCAATGGCTTGAACCGGTCCGATTCCTCGCCGCCTTCACCGGTGTTCGACTTGCCGCCGATCCGGTTCATGGCGATGGCGAGCGTGGTATGGGCCTCGCGCGAGATCGATCCAAAGGACATGGCCCCGGTGGAAAAACGCCGGACGATGTTCTTCGCTGGTTCGACCTTTTCAAGCGGGACCGGCTTGCGGGCATCTTCGTCGGCTGTCTTCAGCCGGAACATGCCCCGGATGGTCAGCAACCGCTCGTTCTGCTCGTTTACGATTTGGGCAAAGGCGCGATAGTGATCTTGCGAATTTCCACGCACCGCGTGCTGCAAGCGCGACACGGTCTCGGCGGTCCAGACGTGGTCTTCGCCGCGCACGCGGACCGCATAGTCCCCACCGACATCGAGCATTGAGCGATAGATCGGAGAATCGTTGAACGCGTCACGATGACGGCGCACGGCTTCTTCCGCGATCTCGGCGAGGCCGACGCCCTCGATGCGCGTGTGCGTGCCGGTAAAATATTTGTCGACGAAATCCTGCCGCAGGCCGACGGCGTCAAATATCTGCGCGCCGCAATAGGACTGATAGGTGGAGATGCCCATCTTGGACATCACCTTGAGCAGGCCTTTGTCGATCGACTTTATATAGCGCTTGATGATCTCTTTTTCTTCGAGCTTCTGGGGCAGATCGTCCCTCATGGCAATCAGTGTCTCGAAAGCGAGATACGGGTTGATCGCTTCCGCGCCATACCCGGCCAAACAAGCGAAGTGGTGTACCTCGCGCGGCTCACCTGTCTCCAAGACCAGGCCGACCGAGGTGCGCAACCCATTTCGGATCAAGTGGTGATGCACGGCAGCACAGGCGAGCAGCGCCGGAATCGGAACGCGTTCGGCGCCGGCCTTGCGATCCGACAAGATGATAATGTTGCAGCCGTTGCGCACTTCCTCTTCGGCGCGCTCGCACAATTCGTCGAGCGCCCAGCCCATGCCGTCGGCGCCATGCTCGGCCGGGAAGGCAATGTCGAATGTGCGCGACTTGAAGTGGTCGCCGCTCATCTCCGAGATTGAGCGAATTTTCTCCAGGTCCTCATTCGTGAGAATGGGCTGGCGCACTTCGAGGCGCTTGGTTTTCGACATGCCCTCGAGGTCGAAAAGGTTGGGGCGCGGGCCGATAATCGAAACGAGGCTCATCACCAATTCCTCGCGGATCGGATCGATCGGCGGGTTGGTGACCTGTGCGAAGTTCTGCTTGAAATAGGTGAACAGCGATTTCGGTTTGTCTGACAGTGCCGAAATCGGCGTGTCGTTGCCCATGGAGCCGACCGCTTCCTCGCCGGTCGTCGCCATCGGCGTCATCAGGAATTTCAGGTCTTCCTGCGTGTATCCGAAGGCCTGCTGGCGATCGAGCAGCGAAAGATTTGAAATCGGCGCTTCGTTGGCGGTGCCGGGCAGTTCCTCGAGCACAATCTGCGTGCGGCCAAGCCACTCCTTGTAGGGATGGCTCTTCGCCAAGGTTGCCTTTAATTCCTCATCGGGAATGAGACGGCCTTCATCGAGGTCAACGAGCAGCATCTTGCCAGGCTGCAGGCGCCACTTCTTAATGATGTCCTTTTCCGGGATTGGCAGAACGCCCATCTCGGAGGCCATGACAATCCGGTCGTCGCGTGTAAGCAGATAGCGTGCGGGCCGCAGACCATTTCGGTCGAGCGTTGCGCCGATCTGACGGCCATTCGTAAAAGCAATTGCCGCCGGGCCATCCCATGGCTCCATCAGCGCGGCATTATATTCGTAGAAGGCGCGACGCTCCTCGTCCATGAGAGGATTGCCCGCCCAGGCTTCGGGAATCATCATCATCATCGCGTGGGCAAGCGGGTAGCCTCCTTGCGTGAGGAATTCCAGCGCGTTGTCGAAGCACGCGGTGTCAGACTGGCCTTCGTATGAAATCGGCCAAAGCTTGTTGATGTCTTTGCCGAACAGCGGGGAGGATACGGACGCCTGACGCGCCGCCATCCAGTTGACGTTACCACGCAGTGTGTTGATCTCGCCGTTGTGCGCAATGTAGCGATACGGATGCGCCAGCGACCAGGTCGGGAAAGTGTTGGTTGAAAAGCGCTGGTGCACCAGCGCGAGCGCGCTCTCGAAATCCGGATCGTGCAAATCCGGATAGTACGTGCCGAGTTGGTCGGCCAGAAACATACCCTTGTAAATCACCGTCCGGCAGGAGACCGACACCGGGTAATAGCCGGCGGTCCGCCGTTCGCGACGGCGATAGATCGCATTCGAGATCGACTTGCGCAGGATATAGAGCCTGCGCTCAAACTCATCCTCGGAAAATTTCTTCTTGCCGCGGCCAATGAACACTTGCATGTGCTTCGGTTCGGTCGGCTTGACCGATTCACCGAGTGTCGAATTGTCCGTTGGCACATCGCGCCAGCCGAGCAACGTCAGCCCTTCGCGCGCGATCACCTCGGCGTAGATATCGCGGATGATCTGCCGCCAGTTTGCGTCCGTCGGCATGAAGAGATGACCGACGGCGTATTCGCCTGCCTTCGGCAATTTGAATCCAAGCTCAGCC
>Ga0335082_10004030_pt1 | contig 15976 bp, 20 predicted proteins | sample Lox_Sample_41_FD_206718 | JGI IMG/M metagenome (GOLD analysis project Ga0335082, IMG submission 206718) | Soil microbial communities from Loxahatchee National Wildlife Refuge, Florida, United States - Lox_Sample_4.1 | ecosystem: Environmental > Terrestrial > Soil > Wetlands | place: USA...
TACTTATCTTACCGCGCGCGACGGCGGTCATCATTCGATCGATGCGGTTGTCACCAGCGCAGTGACACCTGGGCCTTACGAAAAATTCACGATCGAAAAGTTCCAACCTAGCTACACTCTACTTAAGACCGCTGGCGGCTACTATGTTTCGGCAGCGGGCGGTGGCGGACGCGGCGGCGACTATGACGATACCCAAACGATGCAGACCGAACGGACGGCTCTCGCCGACGATGCGCTTTTCAGAACGTACACCGGTATTCCAGGATGGCAAGCGTTTACCATTCAGACCTACAACGGCCATTATCTGACCGCTCTCGGCGGCGGCGGCAAAAGCACGCGTGCCTTCCATACAGACGCAACCAAGCCCAGCACGTGGGAATATTTCTGGATCGCTAAATGCGGCGACCTGGGAACGGAGTACGACTATGCCATCGTGCCTAAGGGGGCCGGGCAGCCCTTGACGGTCACCAACGGTGGAGGCCTGGTTAAAAATGCTGTGTTGGTTTCTGGTGGCGCGACAGCTACCGCGAAGTTTAGACTTAGCCGGCAAAGTGACGGTCAGTACGCGCTACAGACTCCCAACCGGGTCAACTATGTCACCGCCATCCAAGGTGGTGGTCTCGCCAGCGGCACGAAAGACTGGGACAATCTCGTGACCGATCGCACTCAGGTCCAAGCTTGGGAGAAATTTAGAATTGTCGATCGAGGCGACTGCACCTATACCATTCAGACGACCAACAACTGGTTTATCGCGACTTCGGGGGCTCGGATATCGACTAGGATAAGCGATCCCGCCGCGGCTCCGACGATCGGCTATAACGCTTATTTTGAGCTGGCCCCTTTTATCTGGTGATGATAGTGAATCGCCGCAAAGGATGAAGCACGCTATGGAACATCTTATCCGAAAATTCTTTTTGATCTCGTTACCTTTCATCGCAATTTGCGCCGTGATCGTTCATGCGGCGACAGTTGCCACGCCGCCAAGGACCGGATCACAGCCGGCAACGGCGGCGCCCCCGTCAACGGGCACTCAAACAGCGCCGAAAATAACATCACCAATCACAAAATACGCGCCGTGTCCGCCGACTCTGGCGACAACAGGAACTCAGGGTGCCACCGGTGGCGGATCATCGATCGTCGCTCCACTGCCAACAATGGCCACTACAGGTACGGGTGGCGGTCCAAGTACCCAGAACCTTGCAACCGTGGCGAGCGCCGTGAGTCTGCGCCACAAGAGTCTCACAAGTCTGGTCGCAGTCAAGCCGGGGCTGGTATTAACCAAGCCAGTCACGATTGTGATCAAGTACTCTTCTCCAGCCGCGCAGTACCAGACAGCGCCGCAAAGGTATGACTGTAGCGGCAACCGCTTCTTGTACAATGATGCGATTTCAGGTCCTGTAAACTCGCCCGCTTACGCAATATGGGGAAAACCTCGCCTGCTGCAAGTATTCATCACGCTCGCAGAAGATGGCGCGCAACCTTACACATTCGAGTTAGCCGCAAATCTCGACCCTCTCTTCGATGTGTCGATCAGCCCGATGCGTTTCACGATGACATCCGATTGCGATAGGGTCGGGGACAGCGAGATCCACCTTTTGTGGTACCCGCCTGATTCGCCAAAACAGTTCCGGGAAAAAGGATTTAGTACGACTAAAGGCAGGCTGGTCACGATCAATGAGTTCGCCTGGTCACGTCAGGAAGTGAGCGCGTCGGCCAACTTGGTCTTTCCGACCCAAGCTTTTTACGAAAAGGACCCGAATATATTCTCACCAACCCAGTACTCGGTTCCGCAGCCAAATGCAAAGCTCTTGCCCGGCGCGGGAGGATATGTAGGTAGGCATTTGAGCGATTCCAGCGGCCAGGGAAATTGCGAGGCTGACACAGCTTTCGATATAAAAATCACACTCCGCACGTACGCTAATCTATGACTTAATTTGTGGGACACACCATGAAACATCATGCATGTACTTTGCCGGCACGAGCCGCACTAATCGTCGTCACTTGGGTTGCGATAGCTGTCGCGGCCCCAGCGGCTACGCCGCCGCCGAAGACGGGACCACAATCCGGAACTGTCATAGCGCCACCGGCGACCCCTCCTCAAACGGTACCGAACGTCACTCCGCCTGCGGCGAAGGCAGGCAACTTAGGCAACGCAGTCAAGCGGCTGCTTATTGGGCCTACGCCTGATCTGACCGCCGTCGCAAATGCGATCTCGATGAAATCTAAAAGCCTGACGATTATCGTCTCGGTAAATGCGGGTCTAAAGCTAACGGCACCGGTGACGATCAGCATCGGCTACGACGGCCCGCGCCAAACGCAGTCGTATGTGGCTTCGACGGGCAATCGTTTTTTGTATTGGGATCCCGAGGGCGACGGGAAACCACGCCAACGCAGCGTGTCGATCAACCTGAGCCAACCCAAGCCCGGCGGCGGTCTTTACACCTTCGATCTGCCGTGGTGGGCGGATCTTGACCCGCTCTACGACGTGGCGATCGGCCCGCTGCAGTTTCAGCTACTCACAAGCTGCGCTCTAGTGGGCAACAGTGATATCGATCTCATTTTGGGAAGACCAGACAAATCAATAATCGAGCACAAATTCAGCGTATCAATAATTCCAAGTAATGAGACCCTCAAGGATTTCGCATGGCAAGGGAACGAAATAAGTGCGTCGGCGCGCTTTCTTCAACCCGCTGCTGTGTTTTACTCGCGACACTGTTTTTTGCCGGGTCAATGCTTCCAACCGAGCGGGGGGTACTCGGGGATCAATCTTGTGCCGGGCAAAAGTCGCAACTTCAGTACGGTAATAAATGAAGCAGACGGCGAGTGCACTGCGAGTATTCAATATTTTATTTCTTACACCTTGCGCCAGTATTCGGATCTTTGAGTTCGCTGCTCCGGTAGCGGTAATTAGTTTTAATATGGTTGAGGATCAGAGAATGTACCGGAAGTCTTATCTGAACGTAATGCGGTTCACGATGAACACCGATTGCGACATCATTGGGAGTAGCGAGAGTGGATTTTGTTCGACGGATCCCGAAGCGCAGCAGCGTGAAAAGAGGACACTGGGAACTTCAAAAAAGAAACCAATGAATAGGCATGTCCGCGCAGTGTAGCGCGACGACTTAATATCCAAGCCGCTCTAGGGACACGAAACAATGCGCGCTTCTTAGGAGACACGATATGCAGCGAGGGGGTCGTTATGTCGTATTGAGTTTTCTCGTGATCTTCCCGCTACTCCAAGCGCATGGACTCGCCGCCGGAGCAGACGGCGGAACGTTCGGTCATGCAGGCTACTTTGCGCCCACCGTGAACCTTACCAAATTAGCCAATGCGATTACCTTACGCGCCTATAGTCTATCCATTATCACGGAAGGTCCTCCCGGGCTGAGGCTGACGAAGCCTGTGTTTGTTACGGTCAAATACAACAGTTACCAAGGTGGTTACTCTACTAGTAAAGTCGTGACCGGCACCTATCATGAAGTATGGGGTCTCCGGCTGTCCTTGGAAGACGACCAAGTGCATGGGACACCACGGCAGGGCGATGTACGGGTAGAGCTATTCGAACCAGAAGAGAGCACGCAGGGCGTTGGCCGTCCACTCGGCAAGAGTTTCGATCTCGACGTGTTTCATATCAACCTCGACCCGCTCTATGACGTGAACGTCAGCCCGATGCAAGTCACAATGATCGAGGCCTGCCCCCAGCTGACCCAGGGCGCCATCGGAGTCCGCTGGTTTTCGCCCGATAACCGGGAACATGACTCCACGATCGACTTCCTCACAGCTAAAACTGCTTTCGTCACTGGTTCGCAGTGGAATGGCCAAGCGGTGAGCGTGTCGTCGAATTACCATATCCCCTACGTCGGGCTTTATATTTTTGGCGCTGGGAACGCTCCCACGAAAACAAATTTGATTCCTGCGCCGCTGGCAGGCGGAACCCCTATGGCCGCGCAGGAGATCAAATTTCAACTGCGCGACACTAACCATCACTGCGCGGTGCAAATCGGCTACCTCATCAATCGGAAGATAACTCGCTACGTCTATCCGTCGGACGCGACAACGACAACTGGACCATCGATAGGGGCAAGGCCGTAATGACATGACAATCACGCTCCACACGTACATTAGCTTATGACACCAAAGGAACCGGCATGAGAAATATCATGAAAGATCAAATCAAATTACTTTTAATCGCTGTGTTGATAGGCTGGGCCGCAACCGCTGGTGCTGCGGCTCTGGTAACGGCGCCGCCGAAGACGGGAGCACAATCGGGAACCGTCGTAGCGCCACAGTCGTAGCGCCACCGTGTTGACGGCGGAAGCAGACCTGGGATAGTGTCGCACAATTACAACTTTACCAGAACAAAGGAGGAACAGCATGACGAAAATATTTAATGACAAGAAGATTATCAAAATCTCAGCGCTGACTGCTGTGGGACTTTCGGTCTTTCTGGCAGTCAAAGGCACGGCCTTCGCTGAGAAAATGGACCTCGGCCAAATTCCTAAAAGCGTAGTAAAAGGATTTTGCGATACCCATGGAGGCACGTACGCCGATTGGGGAGATGCCGGATCTGCTTGTCTCACTGGAGGGGGTAACTCGATTTACTGTGACAAGAATTCAAACTGCACAGGTTACGCTAAAGAGCCTGCGCAGCTGAAAACTTTTCCGAAGGCGAAAGTAGGCGCCGCCCGACCAACCGTAGGCAACAAATGAACGCGACGCCTTAAATCAAGCAGAGGTAAAAGAAAGGATGTGCAATGTGAGAAACCGGAATTATTATAAGAAAGTTCTTATAGCGTGTGCTCTAGGACTGGCTGTCTCAGGCTGGGCGCTCCCTGCTGCCGCGGAGCCCAAGGGACCAAACGGTGAGAAATGCGATTCGAGTCAAACCGGTGTGAAGCACGATATCAAGGGTGTAAGTTATACTTGTGATATGTGCACCTTTACGAAGTGCGACGCCAGCGGCGGGCAGATAAGCAACTGTCAAAAGGTGACTCATTATAGCAACTGCGTTGCCGCGTCAATCTCGACTCCTTACGGCCCAGCGAGGACGGGGGGCGTGTACCAGAACCAGAATGTGCTGCCGGCTAATCCTGCGCCACCGAAGACTGCAGCGCCAAAAGCTTCAACAACGGGTGGAGCAAACAAGCAGTAAGAACTAAGTTGTCGTTAAACAAAGGAGGTACGGTATGAAACAGGTAGTAAATCGTAATGGAAAACCTATTTTGGGCTGGATTGTTGGCGTAGTCATGCTCTTAGGTTGGTTCCAAACCGGCTCAGCGGCTGAAGTCAAAGTTATCCAAAGGTTTTCGGAATGCCACTGCACATGTACCTATAGTGGCGTCCAAGGAAAGCCACAACAGGGGATGTTTAATTTCTTTCCTCAAGCCAATAATACGAGTTGCCAGTACACTGCTATCGATATTTATGTTCCATGCTATGACAGCGCGGGGCAGCTACACCCAGGCACGAATTTTAGCAACTGCAAATACGTTCCGGGTATAATGCCGACAGCGCCCGCCACGACCAAGCCACAAGCGAAGCCGTAGCCTTTGGAGTTTCTGCCATAGCGCTTTGTTCTCCAGATGGCGGTGATTATCAATATGAGCATGTCGCCACGGGCGAGAAAACGGACGTGAGTCATAATCGAACTGATAAAATCTTGATACGAACAAGGACGGTTCTTCGCGTCGATCCTAGGATTCGCCGTCCCGTAGGGAGTTACGAGCCCACCGTGGACAAGGGATCATATGGGCCAACTCCAGGCCCAGCCAGGGTTTGTTTTCGAAACTGGCACAACCATCAATTGATTGGTCGTAGCGCCGTCGCGGCTTCAATCGGATGGGAAAAAACGAGCCGATTTGCTCGCGTGATCGCTATCCGACCGCGGAAAGAGCGTCAACAACTCGCTTGGGAAGTAATGGTGAAATTACTCACTTGAGCTAGATTTCAGTAATAGAGAATGTATCAAAAAGGGAGGTAGCTCATGAAACAGACAGCGGGAATTTTTACGGAAAGGAAGAAGGCTCTTGTGGCATACGTTATGGGACTGGTTCTCTGGGGCGTAGCGCTTCCCGCGTCTGCGGAGCCCAAGGGACCCAACGGTGAGAAATGCGATTCGAGCGAGACCGGGGTGAAGCATGACATCAAAGGTCAGAGCTATACTTGTGATAAGTGCGTCTATACCAAGTGCGACTCCAGTGGTAAGCAGATCAGCAATTGTCAGACAGTGACCCACTGGAGCAATTGCGTCGCCTCGATAGTAACACCTGGCGGTAAAGCAGCTGTGACGGGGCAGATGCAGAATGTGCCGGCTTATGCTTCACCACAGACTTCGCCAACCCCGGGTCCGCAAAAATTTGAAGGAGTCACGGTCCAGGGTAACCAGATTAAGACACTGCCAGGCTATACGTTAGAAAAGGGCCCGAACAATCAACTGATGGCAAGAAAAGCCGGCGGAGGCTTGGGTGCCATTCCAGGGTGTGGTTGTGTGGGAGGCGGTGGCACTTGCACCGTCGAAACATCATCCAGCGGAACTAGCGGTCAGTGCTACAAACGCAAAGGTGACACTTGCAAAGGCGAATGCACCTTCAGTTTCAGCGCCACTGGCGGTGGTGGAGCAATCATGTATCGCAAGTAAGTTGACCGGCGACCAAGGGCAAAACACCTGCTTTTTTCACCGTCGCTGCCCCGAACGAAACGCAGCTTCACTGGCCTTTATACCCGAGCAGCTTTTCGATGTCGGGCTTGAAGGAATCCAACGGCTGTGCGCCTACTTTCAGTACGACCTCGCCCGTGTCGTTGCGTACAAGAATATTGGCGGGAGTTCCCGTGATGCCGATCTTGACGCCTTCGTCGAGATCCTCTTGTACACGGGAGGTGTGCTTGCCGCTATCCACACAGTCTTTGAACTGCTTCTCGTTCAAGCCAGTTTCCTTGGCGAGCGGCACCAGTTGCGTTAGCGGAAACCCGTTCCCGTTGGATTGAGTGCGCGCATAGATCGCGTTGGTGTATTTCCAGAACGCGTCGTTTCCTCCCAACTGGGCAACGCATTCAGAAGCTTCGGCTTCCTTCTGCGCTCCCGGATTGTGCATACCCAGGGGGAAATGGCGATAAACCCAGTTAACCTTGCCGCCGTAGGCGTCAACGATCTCCTTGGCCGTCGAATGAAAGCGTTTGCAGAAGGGACACTCAAAGTCTGAGTATTCAATCAACGATACGGGCGCATTGGGATTGCCGTAGATGTGGTCCCGGGAGGAGGACACACGACGAACACCCTTCGCTTTTTCGCTCGCCTGACGCTCTTCCTCAGCGCGCGCTAGCGCTTCGGCTGCTTCCTGCTTTTTGATGTAGTTCTGGATGCCGGCCTCGATCTGCTGCGGGAGAAAATCGCTTTCCCGTAGTTCCTTCATGATCGCTTCTTTTATTTTTTCTACCAGCTTTTGCTCGTCAGGCGTCGAGGGTACCTGCTGCGCGCTCGCGATGGAGACAACCATTGACTGGAAGGAGGCGAGCAGCGCTATAACAACGGTAATGCCAAGAGCCAAAAAAGTTAATCTCTTACCCATAATTTTTCTGCGACCTCTTGATCGTCCTAGCAGAGACGCAACGGCAGACGCAAGGGTCTTCCTTCCGCTAAAATTTATAGAGCATCACGTACACGATGACGCCAGTCACCGAAACGTAGAGCCAAATGGGAAACGTCCACCGAGCAATGCGTCGATGGGCTTGGAATCTTTGTTTGAGCGCCCGCACCAGCGTAATGAGCGCGAGCGGAACAACCGTAACGGCCAGGACCGTATGCGTGATAAGAATTGTGAAGTAGACCGTGCGACTCCAGCCCTGGCCCTTGAAGGGCACGGAGCCGACTTGATAGTGATAGACGAGGTAGGAAACCAGAAAAAGCGTCGAGGATACAAGAGCCGACAACATACAGGCGCGATGGGCGCCGATGCGCTTCGACTTGATGAAGTAATATCCTGTTATTAAAAAAACGGCGCTGAGAGAGTTCAGCGCCGCATTCAACGAGGGCAGCTGAGAGACAGAGATCAACGGGGAAAGATATCGGGCGTTAGCATCAAGATCAGAAACACGCAAAGGATGAATGGGCATAGCGCGATGAGCGCCAAGGTCCGGTGTTCAAACTTAAGATGCATGAAATAGAGGGCGACCAGCGCCGCTTTGGAGATCGCCATCGAGACGAGAAGGATGACAACCGCGATTCTGACAATGGGCACGTAAATAACGCCGACCTCCAGAATGGTCAAAACCAGCAGCCACCAGAACACGCCCATATAGTTGGGTTCTTGATGTGTCGTTTCGCTCATCGGGAAGCTCCTTAAAGCAAGTAAACGAAAGTAAAGATCAATATCCAAACAAGATCGACGAAGTGCCAGTAGAGCCCCGCGATCTCCACGTGTTTCGCGCCGTAGCGGCCACGAGACACCGCGTTCAGAACACAGGTGTTGTAAATGACGCCGCCGGTCACGTGCATGCCGTGGAAACCGGTAAGTACAAAAAAAGTAGTGGCAAAGAGACTTGTCGTAAAGGAGATGCCGGCTTCTGGCAACCGATGAGTTATTAAATGGGTCCACTCGTAGGCTTGGCAACCTAAGAATGTAATGCCGCCCAAAATGGTAAGCCCCAGAAATTTTTGGAAGCGCGCTTTATCGCCCTTTTGGATTGCCGACAGAGCAGTCACCATCCACACGCTGCTGACGATCAGCAAAAAGGTCATAAAAGCAGTGAGGTTAATTCCAAGCACCTCTTTCGGCACTGGCCAATTCTTGCTCGCGTGACGCAAGATCCCATAACCGACGATCAAACAGCCAAAGGACATGGCATCGCCGGCTAGAAAGAGCCACATCCCTAGTTTTCCCGAGCTCTCGGGAGTCAGAGGGGATTCTTGGGGCTCTGCCCCCACGTGCATCACTGCAGCTTCACTCATCTTTCACTCTCCTCCGGATTCAAAGTCAATTGCACCAGACGCTGAACAGTCTCATTTTTCTCGCGCTTGGCAGCCGCACGCCGATAGGTGTAAACCAGCCATCCCGCGACGGAGCCAACCACCGTGTAGGGAGCTGCCATGAGAAAAAGCACGCTCCAGTTGAAGGCGTCTTGCGCCGGACCACCGTCGCCGCCCCAACAGACGGCGCAGGCGTTAGCAATAGCTGGAATGGAGATGAGCGCGGTAGAAGCACTCACGAAACCAAGCAAGATTTTTAGTTTCATAAAACTTCTTAGCCGAAAATTATCTTAACGTTTCACCAGTGTCAAACAAAAGCATTAGAGGAGATAGACCAAACCGTAAAGTATAGGCCACAAACCCACGACAAAGGTCCAGTACAGGCCGCATGTCTGCAAGCCGACGTGGCGTTCTTTCGAAAATTGCCCTCTCTTTGCGAGTACGAAAACTATCAAAAGCCAGATCAATGCGCCGATAACATGGAGCCCGTGAAAGCCAATCAGGGTATAGAAGAGTCCGCCATACACACTACTGGAAAGCGTCAAACCAAAATGGATTAGTCGAATCCACTCATAGCCCTGAACCGCAAGAAAACTTCCGCCTAGGATTGCTGTGAGTCCGAGAAAGTGAATCAGCCTTTTCCGATCGGCGGCAAACACCGCCTTCACGGCGAGGCGCATCGTCACCGCGCTAGCTATCAAAATCAGGGTGTTGACTCCGGTCACACCTATTGGAAGACGCGGTTGAAAAGGCGGAGGCCAAATCGCCGCGCTCGCACGAAAGACAATATAAGCTCCAATCAGCCCGGCAAAAAACATCGCTTCCGCGGCGAGAAACACAACAATGGCAACCCAGGCGTTGCTAGCAATAGCCACGTTGGGCCGCACCGGTGGCGCCGGCGGTTCACCCCCGCCAAAAGCCCGCTGTTTCCGCTCGGTCTCCGGCAGCGGCTCATCGATTCGTCGCGCTGTAGAAGTCTTTGCCATGGTGTTCAGGAAAAATGGAGTAATGGAGTATTGGAGTGATGGCGTATTGGTGGGGCGCTCCGAAACCCAGTACTCCGGTATTCCATTACTCCAATCTCTTCCTCACGACTCAGTACACAATAATAAATACAATCACCGCCACAATGTAAAGTACAACCAGCCCGGCCAAAATCAAACCAAGGCGCCGATTCCTGATGAACGCGCTTGAGGGTTTGTTTGTGACCACGAACTCACTCATAAAGGAATACGGTCCAACGCCATCACGAGCAACAGCACGGGAAGGTAGATCAATGAGGCAAACAACAGCCGTCGCGCCCGGCTCAACGTCGACTCGATCGCTAGCCGGAGTCCGCTCACCAGCAGACCGATACCGAGCAAAAAGGCGGCGGTGAAATAGATCGGTCCTGCCAAGCCGAGAAGAGTGGGCAATAAACTCACAGCCAGTAACCCTGCGCAGTGACTTACGATCTGGCGATTGGCGCTCCCACCTTCCGGATCGATGACCGGCAGAAATTGGATTCCCGCCTTGGCATAGTCTTCGCGGTAGAGCCTCGCGATTGCGAGCGTATGCGGCACTTGCCATAAGAACATGATGGCGAACAAAACCCACGCATTCACCCCAAGGCTTCCCCGGGCCGCCACCCAGCCGATCACCGGAGGCAGGGCGCCGGGCACGGCGCCGATCAACATGCACAGCGAGCTCCTGCGCTTCATCGGGGTGTACAGAAGAAGATAACTCGTTGTGATCAGTGCGGTAACCCATGCGCTGATGAAATTGACCGCGAGGGCCAAGTAGGAAAGGCCCGCAAACGTCACGAGGAGACCAAACCAAAAAGCTTCTCCAGGCTGAACCCTTCCGTCGGGAAGGGGACGATGGCGCGTCCTCGTCATCATGGCATCGGTGTCGCGTTCGAGGAATTGATTGAGTGCGAGTGTTCCCCCGGCGGCCAGCGCGGTGCCGATCAGCATTTGGAGAAGTCTCAGATAGTTGGGGACTACGTCTGAGCCGACGTAGAAACCCACAAAAGCCGTGATCAATACCATGAACACGACTCGCGGCTTGGCGAGCTCCAGGAAATCGGCGATTCGGCGAACACCTGTTTGGGTTGCATCGAAGGCAGTGGCATTGAAACTCATATGGAGAATTGCTCCCGCAAAACTTCTTGCCCGGCTGACTCCTTGGGCGATGGAGACAGGCGAAAAGATCTTAACGTGAGGAGCAGGCTGGTGACCAGCATCAGCGCCCCGATTGCCAAATGCGACGTGGTCAAGAAAACCACCATTCCCGGCGGGAGCTCGATTAAAGCGGTAAATTTCCCCACGTACGACGCGACACCGAGTATGACCTGCAGAAACAAAAGAATTCCCAGAAAACACGCAGGGCGCATCAATTTCGGTCGATCCGAATGCCACCTCGTAACCCGGACAAAAATGAAAATCACGTGCAGCGCAACTAACGCGGCAAACAGAAAATGCGCATCGGATCTCTCTCCCGTATGTCTGAGAACCGCGCCAAAGATCGCCTGGATATAGATAAGACCGGTGGTGACAGCGCAGAGCCGGCGCAACCGCCCGCCGTCAGCTAGCGGTTTGTCCGCGAGTGCTTCGCGCCATTCCGCTGAAGTGAAAATCGCCAGGCTCACGATAAGAGCAAAAAAAGCCTGGGCAAAGGCGGCGTGGACTATCGCCAACTGATGTTCCAGCAACACGACCCGAAGCCCTCCAATGACTCCTTGGGCGATAACCAACCCCAGCGCAGAAACTCCCAGCCAGCGAAGCCAGTTGCGCCGTTCGTGGAACCAAAACGTCAGCGCCAACGCGATGGTGAGCAAGCCCACCGCTGAAGCGACGAGACGATGACTATGTTCGTAGAAGATATTGCCGACCATTTTCGACCACGGGTAAAGAAACATGTTGTAGCCAAAGGTTGTCGGCCAGTCCGGCACGGCAAGCCCCGCGCCTTTACTGGTGACGAGGCCACCTATAAAAAGAAGAGGAAACGTCGCGGACGCGGTGACGACGGCGAGTCGGTGAGGCCACGCAGAAGAGGAGGAAGTTTGAGGGCTGGCGGATGACGTCAGCCCCCTGTTTTCAGCGTTCATCCTGCTGTCTTCCGACTAATGCGCTCGGGCCGCGACTCCAGCGCCGAGCTGTCTATTCTGCGGCAACCAGTCCTCTTTCACTTCCGGCGAGCTGTACTCGTAAGGCCCGCGGTAAACCACCGGCTGGAGTTCAAAGTTTCCGTGCGGCGGTGGCGAGGCAGCAACCCATTCCAAAGAATTGGCTTGCCACGGATTTCTATCGGCTGTCTTTCCGGCAAACAGGCTCCAGAAAAAGTTATACAGGAAGAATATTTGTGACGCGCCGAGTATTAACGCACTGATGGTAATAAAAACATTCCAGTGCTGCATCGGCAGGAGAAATTCATACTGAGTCGGGTTGTAAATCCGCCTCATATGGCCGGCGACGCCGAGAAAGTGCATCGGGAAAAAGGCGCCGTTGAAAAAAATGTAGGTGAGCACGAAATGGATCTGGCCCAAACGTTCGTTCATCATCCGACCGAACATCTTGGGAAACCAATAGTACACGGCGGCAAACAAGGCGAAAATAATCCCCGCAACGACGTAGTGGAAATGGGCGACGATGTAGTAAGTATCGTGAATGAAGATGTCCACAGGCGTGGAAGCCATGAAGATTCCACTCAAACCGCCGATGATGAAATTCGAGACGAATCCCAGGGCAAAAAGCATCGGCACGGTGAAACGTATGTTCCCGCCCCAGAGCGTACCGAGCCAATTGAACGTTTTGATAGCCGACGGAACCGCGATGACCATGGTCGTCATCATGAAAGCCGTGCCCAGCAGCGGATTCATGCCGCTCACGAACATGTGATGCCCCCAAACGATCCAAGAAAGAAACGCAATCGCAATCATAGAAAAGGTCATGGCGTGGTAGCCGAAGATCGGTTTGCGAGAAAACGTTGACAGCAGGTCAGAAGTTACTCCCATAGCTGGAAGCACTAAGATATAAACTTCCGGGTGGCCGAAGAACCAAAACATGTGCTGCCAGAGCAGTGGCTCTCCCCCGCCCTCCGGAATGAAGAAACTCGTTCCCATAGTGCGGTCGAAAAGAAGCATGGCCAGCGCCGCCGTGAGCACGGGAAGCGCAAGCAACAATAAGATCGCCGTGATGAATAGCGACCAAACCGTGAGCGGCATGCGGAAATAGGTCATGCCCGGCGCTCTCATATTGACTATGGTCGTTATGTAGTTGATGGACCCCATCAAGGAAGAAGCGCCAAGAATGATGAGGCTGATGATCCAGAGATTTTGCCCCCAATCCACACCGGTATACTGCGCTTTGGCCGAGAGCGTTGCATAGGCCGTCCAGCCCGAGGCCGCCGGCCCGCCCGGAACCAGGAAACTCGACAGCATCACGACACCCGCCACCGCACCGACCCAGAAAGAGAGCATGTTTAACTTCGGAAACGCCATATCACGGGTCCCGATCATCAGTGGGATTAAAAAATTGCCGAAGCAGCCCACCATAATCGGCATGACTACAAAAAAGATCATGATGGTTGCATGCATCGTAAAAAGGGCATTGTACGTTTGCGGTGGAATAATTCCGCCATACATGTACGGTTCAGGAATCCAGCTGAACCCCGGAACGGCGGTCTCCGGCCACGCTAGCTCCCACCGGATCATCATCGCCAGCGTTCCTCCAATCAGCAACATGAAAAGCCCAAAGAATAGGAACTGTCGACCGATCATTTTGTGATCCGTCGAAAACACATAGGTACGCAAAAACCCAAGTCCTTCGTGGTGGGCATGGGCCGCATGCGCTGCGTCAGCCGCTATGGTATCACTCATCGTTCAAAATCCTCCGTTATTCTGTCGGGATGATTTCGCTAAGGAATGGGATATCTTACTGTGGCTTCGAGGCCAAGTTTTCCGCCGCCCACTTCTGGTACTCTTCTGGAGTGTGGACGTAGAGCCAGCCCTTCATGCCGGAGTGGCCGAACCCACATAGCTGGGAGCACGGAAGCTCGTATTTGCCCGGCTTCGTGGCTTCAAACCAGACCAAAATGGTTCGGCCCGGGACGGCATCTTGTCTGAGCCGCAGATTCGGCAGATAAAAACTGTGAATCACATCTTTAGACGTGAGATGAACACGCACCACCTTATTGACCGGAACATGTAAATCATTATCGAACTTCACGTCATCGTCCGTGCCCAATTTGCCGTCCGGCCCGGGATAAGCTATTTCCCAGTTAAATTGTTTCCCCGTCACGCCCATTTCGAAGTCGCTGTCCGGCGCATGCCGTTTCACCCTGGCCCAGGTCGATACACTCATGAAGGAAAGTGCGATGAATATGGCCGCTGGAATAACTGTCCAGATGATCTCGAGCGTTGTGTTGCCGTGGGTGTAGGTGGCGCGCCGTTCGTCACTGTGACGATACCTGATCAGAAACCAAATCATCAAAACCGTGACCAGAATAAACGCGACACCCGTAATATAGTAAATAAGGTAGAACAGCGAGTCGATCTCTTGGCCAAACGTAGACACGTCTTCCGGTAACCATTGCAGCATCTAGCGAACCATCCTTATTTTTTTGGAAGAGAAGATGAAAACTTTACCTTTGCTAACACAGCTACTAGACCATTTCAAGCGCAACTACACTTGATTTGCAAAGGCTTTGCCCCAATGCTAATCAAAGCCTGCTGGTAAATCTGAAATTTCACACATGACCCCGTGGCTCACCTTGAGTTTGCTGCTCCATCTCGTCGCGCTCGCGCTGTGGTTGGGCGGCATCGTATTTTTTTTGATCGTCTTTGCGCCAGCTGTGCACCAGTTAAGTCCTGGGACTGGAATCCAGGCTCTAAACCGCGGCAGGATTGCTCTCGAAGCCGTGTCGTGGGCAGCAATCGGATTATTGCTCATTACTGGCATGATCAACCTGATCTTGCGCAACCAGGTGACCGGCACGCCGATCGGCGAATTTTACACGATCTTTTTAGCAGTCAAACTTTTCCTTTTCTTTGCTATGCTGGTTCACCACTGCCTGCAAGTCTTCAAGTATGGCCCGAAGATCAACGCTCTCACCGCGCAAACTTCCGCGGACGCTAGCTCCTGGCCGGAACCCTTGCGCGCTCTTTGGCAAAAATGGTTTATGCTGCTCAAGATCAACGCCGGACTCGGCCCCATCGCGACGCTCTTAGGCCTCGCGCTGATCAAGAGCTAACGGGCGGGCACAAAATCTGAACAATCCCTCCGTGCCTAGCCTTTGGGATACAATCCGTTGATAAATCCGCTGTCTTCGAGCTGCTTCACGAAGTGATTGTCCATGAACGATTCTGGATTGACATTTTTCGCCTTCGGATCGCGAACCGCAACTTGATCGAGCACGAAGCGCATACCTCCGATGGTGGCATACGGAACGCGCGCCAGCTTGGGGGCGTAAAAGTTAACCGTCGAGGAAAGAATCGCGGGATCTTTGATGCCGGTATATTTGCTCGTTACTTTCATGGCCAGCTCGCGATTGTTCTTATAGAGTGCGATCGCTTCGACGTACGCGCGCACGAAGCGCTGCGCTATATCCGCATGATCCTTCAGGTATGACTTCTTCGCCACGATACCGACGAAAGGAAACTCCAGGCCCATGGCGGCGATGTCGGCGATTTCTTTGTATCCAAGTTTCTTCGCGGCATCGGTAAACGGGTCGGCCAGAGCGCCGGCGGCTATGCGGCCGGACGCGATCCCACCCATGATTCCCGGATAATCTTCCAGCTGCACAAGCGCCACATCTTTTTCCGGCTGTAATCCCGCCTTTCGGATCGCAAAACGCGCGGAGATATCGGTGTTCGAGCCGAAGCGAGTAATACCGACGGCTTTGCCCTTTAGGTCCTCCATCTTGGACACGTTGCCCATGATGACAATGGGCGTGGTATTCAAAGCCACTGCAAGGAAGGTCACATCCATACCGGCCACGCCTGCCGCCAGCATCGCGGGACCACCCATTTGAGCG
>Ga0335082_10004031_pt1 | contig 15976 bp, 11 predicted proteins | sample Lox_Sample_41_FD_206718 | JGI IMG/M metagenome (GOLD analysis project Ga0335082, IMG submission 206718) | Soil microbial communities from Loxahatchee National Wildlife Refuge, Florida, United States - Lox_Sample_4.1 | ecosystem: Environmental > Terrestrial > Soil > Wetlands | place: USA...
TCGCAAGGGACTGGAGCTGTATGGATTGTTCGAGGCCAACGAGGCGATCCGGCGCAAGCGCCGTGTCATCGTCTGCGAGGGCTACATGGACGTGATTCAGCTCGCTCAGGCCGGATTCGAGGAATCGGTCGCGGCGCTGGGTACCGCGATCACGTCACACCATGTAAGCGTCCTGTTCCGCCTTACCGATCACGTGATCTTTGCCTTCGACGGCGACGCGGCCGGCCGCAAGGCAGCGCGACGTGCGCTGGAGGCAACTCTGCCGATCATCGGTGAAGCGAAGCGCGCCAGTTTCGTGATGTTGCCCGCAAGCGAGGACCCGGACAGTCTCATCAGGGCGCACGGCCCGCCTGCGTTCGAGGACGAAATCGCGCGTGCGTTGCCGCTGTCGCGCTGGCTGGTGCAGGCGCTGTCCGATGGGCGCGACCTCAAACAGGCCGAGGACCGTGCCGCTCTGCTCGCCGAAGCGAAGCCCTTGCTGGAAACGATGAGTGCCGGCGCACTGCGCCTGCAGCTGCTGCAGGAACTTGCCCAGGCGAGCGGAACCCCGGCCGCCGACGTCGAGTCGTACTTTGGTCTCAAACCTTGGCGCAGGCTTCCTTCGGGGCGGCCGGGGGGGCGGGCGCCGGCGAAGTCGGCTCCGGTCGACGATCTGCGATTGCAGATTCTCAAACGGCTGCTCGCTTTCCCGGCCTTGGCGCGCGATTTCAACGCGCAGATCGCGGCAGAGTTCCTCGAGGGGGACGATCCGGTCGACCACCAGATCACCGAGGTCTGGCGGTCGGCGACCGCAGGAACCGGCGACCCGACCAGTGGCGCATTGATCGAGGCGCTAGGGGAAAGCGAACACGCCGCGGTATTCAGGGAGCTGGTTACGCAAAACCTCGCGCTGGAAGACGATCTGGAGGCAACCCGCGCCGATTTATCGGGTGCTTTCGCCAAGCTCGAACTGCGCAGGACCCAGGACGAGCTCGCGACCTTGGTCCAGGGAACTCCGACGAACGAGACCCTGGAGCGGATTCGCGAGCTCTCGGAGCGTCAGGCGCGGTTGAAGGATGGCGTGGCAGCCCCAGATTCAGCACAGCTGCGTTAAACTCGCGGGCTGACGGAAATTTCCGTCAATACGAGTGGTCGCCACGATGGGCGACCCACTGGGCGCCGCAGGGCCGCATAGACGGCAACATTCTGCGAAAGAGGCGCTTTGGGCAGGAGCGAAGTGCGTCGGCTTGAAAGAGCCGATGCGGATCGACGCAAAGCGACGATTGCCGGCAACGGCGATCGTGCCGGGCTTTCGCTCACGCGAGCGAAGGTTGTTTGCGTGCCCGCCTGCTGCATCGTTGCGCCGAGATATCGGGGCCCAATGTCTTCCGCAAGGATGCACTGGCGGCGCGAATCGCCTCGATGACAGGACTGTTGAGAGCTGCTTTTCTTCGTGCGGTGGTGGATCGCTCGCTCGCCGCGCGCAGGGAGCGGCGTCGAGACAGAGTGACTAGATCATGGTTAAAAGGACCGAGCCGGTGAAACACGCCGTGACGAAGGCGAAAGACGTCGTTGCAAAGCGCGTCCCATTGAAGCGACCCGAGGCAAAGAAGGCCGTGGCCGTCGAGCGCACCGTGAAAAAAGCGGTGGTCGTCGACCTTACGGCTCGCGTCGTGCGGCCGGAACCCGCCGCCAAGGCGCCGGATGGGGCCAAGGACCGTCCCGGTCGCAAGCCGAAGTCCAACGAAGAGCAGGTGCTGGGCGGCGACGCTGCCGATGCGCTTCCGGAAGCTGGTGACGATGCAGTCGATCCGGCGGTCCAGGTCGCCGAGAAGCTGACGCCGAAGCAGCGGGCGAAGGACCGGCGCGCCAAGGAAAAGGCGCTGAAGGAGGCGCTGGAGCGCAGCTATCACGGCACCGAGGAAGATCTCGAGGCCCGGCGCAACAAGCTGAAGGCGCTGATCAAGCTCGGCAAGGAACGCGGCTTCCTCACCTACGCCGAGATCAACGATCACCTGCCGGACAACCTGGTCGATGCCGAGGCGATCGACTCGATCATCAGCACGTTCGGCGACATGGGCATCCAGGTCTTCGACCAGGCGCCCGATGCCGAGACGCTGCTGATGAACGAGAACGTTCCGGCAGCGGCGACCGACGACGACGCCGAGGAAGAAGCCGAGGCCGCGCTGTCCACGGTCGATGCCGAGTTCGGTCGCACGACCGATCCGGTGCGCATGTACATGCGCGAAATGGGTTCGGTGGAACTGTTGACGCGCGAAGGCGAAATCGAAATCGCCAAGCGCATCGAAGACGGCCTGAAGCACATGGTGATGGCCATCTCCGCGTGCCCGACCACCATCGCCGAGATCCTGGCGAATGCGGAACGGATCCGTGGCATCGAGTTGCCGATCGACGAAGTGGTCGACGGCCTGGTCGATCCGGCCGCCGAGGACTTCCCGACCGGCAAGGGCGCGAGCGGGAACGAGGAAGAAGACGAGGACGAAGAGGGCGAGGACAACACCGACATCGGCGCATCCGGCATGACCGCCGCGCAGCTCGATGAACTCAAGGTGCGTGCGCTCGAGAAGTTCGACCACGTCGCGAAGCTGTTCGAAAAGATGCGCGTGGCCTTCGAGAAGGAAGGCTACAAGTCGCCGGGCTACGTGAAGGCGCAGACGCGCATCCTCGACGAGCTCATGAGCCTGCGCTTCACGGCCAAGATGGTCGAGAGGTTGTGCGACTCGCTGCGTTCGCAGGTCGAGGAAGTGCGCAGCCTCGAAAAACAGATCTACGAGATCATGGTCAACAAGTGCGGCATGCCGCGGCCGCACTTCCTCAAGCACTTCCCGGGCGCTGAGACCAACACGCGCTGGGTATCGCGCGAAGCCGATGGCGAACATCCGTACTCGGAGGTCCTTGCGCGCAATCTGCCGGCCGTGCACGAGTTGCAAGGCAAGTTGTCCGACCTGCAGAAGCGGGTCGTGCTGCCCCTGAAGGATCTGCGCGAGGTCTACAAGCAGATGGCCACGGGCGAAGCCAAGGCGCGCAAGGCGAAGCGCGAGATGACGGAAGCCAACCTGCGTCTCGTGATTTCGATCGCGAAGAAGTACACCAACCGCGGACTGCAGTTCCTCGACCTGATCCAGGAAGGCAACATCGGCTTGATGAAGGCGGTCGACAAGTTCGAATATCGGCGCGGCTACAAGTTCTCGACTTACGCAACGTGGTGGATCCGCCAGGCAATCACGCGTTCGATTGCGGACCAGGCGCGCACGATCCGGATTCCGGTGCACATGATCGAGACGATCAACAAGATGAACCGGATCAGCCGGCAGATCCTGCAGGAGACCGGCACCGAGCCCGATCCGGCGACGCTGGCGGTGAAGATGGAGATGCCGGAAGACAAGATCCGCAAGATCCTGAAGATCGCCAAGGAACCGATCTCGATGGAGACGCCGATCGGCGACGACGACGACTCGCATCTCGGCGATTTCATCGAGGACACGGCGACCGTTGCACCGGTCGATGCAGCCCAGTACAACAGCCTGGCCGACGTCACCAAGGAAGTGCTCGACTCGCTCACGCCGCGCGAAGCGAAGGTGCTGCGCATGCGCTTCGGCATCGAGATGTCGACCGATCACACACTGGAAGAAGTGGGCAAGCAGTTCGACGTGACGCGCGAGCGCATCCGCCAGATCGAAGCGAAAGCGCTGCGCAAGCTGCGTCACCCGAGCCGCTCCGACAAGCTGAAGAGTTTCCTCGAATAGGGTTCTCGTGAACGACGGTCGAATACGCCGGTCCTTGGCAAGGGCCGTTAGCTCAGCTGGTCAGAGCAGAGGACTCATAATCCTTTGGTCGTTGGTTCAAGTCCAACACGGCCCACCAACGCTTCGTCTTCGACACGCAGTGTCGTCCTCTGGCGGCCTGCGGCCGCACGAGCCCTCGCGAGCGGCTTCCACTGGTCGCCGCCCGCTCCTTTGGTCGTTGGTTCAAGTCCAACACGGCCCACCACTCCCACCGCTGCCGGGGGTCGCGTCGCTACATGTCTGACCCGAAGGACTTCACCCATTTCGATCTCGATCCGCTGCTGCTGACAGCGATCACCGAGATGGGCTACGCAACGCCGACGCCGATCCAGGCGAAGGCGATTCCAGTAGTGCTCAGGGGCCGCGACGTGATGGGCGCGGCGCAGACCGGCACCGGCAAGACCGCGGGCTTCGGCCTGCCGATGCTGCAGCGGTTGCTGCCGCAGGCGAACACGAGCATGTCGCCCGCGCGCCATCCGGTGCGCGGTCTCGTGCTGACACCCACGCGCGAACTCGCCGAGCAGGTTGCCGACAACATCAAGCGTTACGCATCGAAGACCGCGCTGCGCGTTGCCGTGGTCTACGGCGGCGTCGACATGGATCCGCAGACGGCAGCGCTGCGCAGCGGGGTCGAGGTCGTGATCGCGACGCCGGGCCGCCTGCTCGATCACATCCAGCAGAAGAACACCAGCCTGTCGCAGGTGCAGATCGTCGTGCTCGACGAAGCCGATCGCATGCTCGACATGGGCTTCTTGCCAGATATCTCGCGCATCCTCAATCTGCTGCCGCGCGAGCGCCAGAGCCTGATGTTCTCGGCGACATTCTCGGAGGAAATCAAGAAGCTCGCGAACAACTTCCTGCGCGATCCGCAGCTGATCGAGGTCGCGCGCCGCAACGCGACGGCCGAGCTCATCACGCAAGAAGTGTTCAAGTTGCATGAGTCGCAGAAGACCGATGCGCTTCTGGAGATCCTGCGCACGCGCGGACCCGAAGGGGGCCGACTGACGCAGGTGCTCGTGTTCGTCAACGCCAAGATCGAGTGCCGCCGCCTCGCGCGCCAGCTGCAGAAGGCCGGCGTCAACGCCGACGCCATCCACGGCGACAAGACACAGGAAGAGCGCATGAAGGCGCTCGAAGGGTTCAAGCAAGGCACGATCGAAGTCCTCGTCGCCACCGACGTCGCAGCGCGCGGGCTCGACATCGTCGAGCTGCCTGTCGTGATCAACTACGACGTTCCGTTCGGCGCCGAGGACTACGTGCATCGCATCGGTCGCACCGGTCGCGCAGGCGCGACCGGACTTGCGATCATGCTCGCGACCGGCGCCGACGAACGCGGCGTCGTCGCGATCGAAAAGCTCACCAAGCAGAAGTTCACGGTCAAGCCGCTCGATCCGGAGCGCGTCGATCGAGGCGAACGCGCTGGCCGGCGGGAACGCGCGCCCAGGCGCGATTTCGCAGACCGTGGCGCCGGACTACCGCCGCCCGCGCCGGTCGACGATTTCTTCACCAAGCCTTACGAAGAACGCGATACCGAGGCGGCCACCGCAGAGGCTGCGACGCCTGTCGGCGAATCCACCCAGCGAACCGAGCGCAAGCCCGCGAAGGTCGCAGCGCTACTCGGCGGTACAAAACGCTGAAGGAATCAGGCGCTGCGATCGAGCGCCTGATCGAGATCCCACAGGATGTCGTCGATCGACTCGATGCCGATCGACAGGCGGATCATCTCCGGCAGCACGCCCGCGGCGCGCTGCTCTTCCTCCGAGAGCTGGCGGTGCGTCGTCGATGCGGGATGGATCACCAGCGACTTCGCGTCGCCGATGTTCGCAAGGTGCGAGACGAACTGGAGGTTGTCGATGAACCTTTCCGCGGCCTGGCTCGAACTCTTGCCTGCGCTCGCCTTGATGCCGAACGTCATCACGCTCGAGGCGCCCGGCGCGCCGTCGACAGACCGCAGGTATTTGCGCGCCAGCTCGTAGTACGGGCTCGACTTCAGGCCGGGCCAGTTCACCCACGCCACGCGCGGATGTTTTTCCAGATGCTCGGCGACGCGCCGCGCGTTCGCCACGTGGCGGTCCATGCGCAGATGCAGCGTCTCCAGCCCTTGCAGGAGCAGCCACGCCGACAACGGCGCAAGCGACGCGCCGTGCACCCGCACCACTTCGAATCGCGCCTTCATCGTGTACGCGAAGTCTCCGAACGTCTCCCAGAACTTCACGCCGTGATAGCCCTTGCTCGGCGCGACCATGTCGGGAAACTTGCCGTTGCCCCAGTCGAAGTGGCCGCTTTCGACCAGCACGCCGCCGATGGTCGTGCCGTGCCCGCCGAGGTATTTGGTCGCCGAATGCACCACGATGTCGGCGCCCCAGTCGAACGGCCGCGCGAGGTAGGGCGAGGCCATCGTGTTGTCGACCATCAGCGGGATCTTCGCTTCGTGCGCGATGGCCGCCACGGCTTCGATGTCGAGCACGTTGATCTTCGGATTGCCCAGCGTCTCGCCGTAGACGAGCCTGGTGTTCGGCCGAATCGCGCGGCGAAAGTTTTCGGGCTTGTCGGGATCGACGAACGTCGTCTCGATTCCCATCTTCGGAAGCGCCACGCCGAATTGCGAATAGGTGCCGCCATAGAGCAGCGAAGATGCGACGATGTGTTCGCCCGGCTGCACGATGGCGAGCACGCCGGTCATTTGCGCGGCCATGCCGCTCGCGGTCGCAAGCGCGGCACGTCCGTTCTCCAGCGCGGCCACGCGCTCCTCGAAAACCGCGACCGTCGGGTTGCTGATGCGCGAGTAGACGTTGCCGAATGTCTGGAGGTTGAACAGGCTCGCGGCGTGGTCGGCAGAATCGAACACATAGCTCGTGGTCTGGTAAATCGGCTGCGCACGCGACCCGGTGACGGGGTCAGGCAGTTGGCCCGCATGCAGGCACAAGGTTTCGATGCCGAAACGTCGATCCGCCATGGGCGCCTCAATACGGAAGATTGCGCGGCCGCCTGGCCGATATCACGCGCGTGTTCACGCCTGCCCAGTTGAGGCCGCCAAACAGGCGCCCATGCTCGATCTTCATGCAGCGGTCCATGACGACGTCCAATCCTGCTGCGCGCGCCTTGCGTGCCGCTGCCTCGTTGACGATGCCGAGCTGCATCCACAGCGTTTTTGCGCCGATGGCGATCGCCTCGTCGGCAAGGTGATCGATCTCTTCGGCGCGGCGAAAACAGTCGACGACGTCGATGGGTCCTGCCTTTTCGCGCGCGACGCGCAAGTTCGGGTAACAGCGTTGCCCGAGCACCGTCTCGTATTTCGGGTTGACCGGGATCATCGTGTAGCCATGCTCGAGCAGATACTTGCCGACGAAAAAGCTCGGCCTGTGCCACTCGGCCGAGATGCCGACGATCGCGACACGCCGGCTGTCGTGCAGGATCCGTCGCAGGGTTGGAATGTCGCTGTCATCGGCCATCTTCGATTCGCTCCTTGGCAGGCATTGTAGGTGTCAGCGCCCAGCGCTCGCGCCACCACCCGGTTGCCAGCCGCAGGAATGTTTCTCGCGAATCCGGAGCGAAGTCGGGAACGCCGAGGTGCGCACCCGCCCGCGCGAGTTCCTCGAGCACGTGCGCGCGGTCGAGAGCGGCCGCGCCGTTCTGCTTCGACAGCTTTTCGCCGTCGGATGCGCGCACGACCGGTACGTGCAGATATCGCGGCTGCGGCGCGCCCAGCAAGCGCTGCAAGGCGATCTGGCGTGGCGTGTTGTCGAGCAGGTCGGCGCCACGCACCACGTCGGTGATCCGCTGTTCCGCGTCGTCGACGACGACGGCGAGCTGATACGCGAACAGCCCGTCGGCGCGCAACACTGGGAAGTCGCCGACGTCGCGCGCAAGCTGCTGCGAGAAGGTGCCGCAGGCCCGATCGACGAACTCGATCTCCGCGTCGTCGACGCGCAGCCGCAGTGCGCGTCCCGGAGCCCGCGCGAGCCGCAGATCGCGGCACGTGCCCGGATAGATGCCGGCTCCGATACCGAGCTCCGCCGCAGCGACCGCAATCTGCGCGCGCGAACATTGGCATGCGTAGATGCGTCCTGAGCGATCGAGTTGCGCAAGGGCTCTGAGGTAGCAACCCCGGCGCGCGTGTTGCCAGACCACGGGCTCGTCACTCTCAAGACCGAACTCGGAGAGGGTCGCAAGGATGTCCTGTGCCGCACCGGGCTCCTCGCGTGGCGGATCGATATCCTCGATGCGCACGAGCCAGGTCCCGCAATGCGCGCGCGCGTCGAGCCAGCTCGCGAGCGCTGCGACCAGCGAGCCGGCGTGCAAAGGACCCGTCGGGGAGGGCGCGAAACGCCCGCGGTAGGGGTGTGCTTCAGGCATCGTCGTACGGGCGGGCTGGCTCGCGGCGTTGAGGCCGGATCATGCCGTGCCGCCTGTCCCGCCCTTCGTGCCGTTCAGCGGCGCCGGGCTCGCGACAGGGTACGGCGGGAGACCAGGCCGTTGGATTTCCCACGCATCGGGATTGACTAGCGGTAATTGCCGGCGGAATACGCCACCCGTAGGATCCCATCAACGCGCGACGGCAGTTGGTTCCCGAGCGTGAGACAACCGGGATGCCCCCGCGTCAGTGACAGAAAGCTCCCTATCGACATGCCAGGACCCACCACCACCGGCGCAGGCCGGCCGCCAACGAGCCCTGTAGCGCGGCCCGTCGGTCCTGAGCTGAGGTCGATCCTGACCCGCGAACGCCGGTGCGCTCCTGCGCTTCTGGTGGTTGCAGCCTGCGCGGCCATTGCCGCTGCCGGTGCGGGCATGGCGGCATGGATATGGCTCGTGGTGTTCGCCTTGAACCTCTTGGTGCGGGTGCTGCTCGCAAGCCAGTTCGAAGCGGTCGAGCCGCCGCTGACCCCTTCGAGTACGCCGGCGCTCGTCTACTTCGCGTCGTACGCAATCGACATCCTGCTTTGGGCGGCGCTGTTCGGGGCTATCGGCAACGCGCCCCAGTTGATTTCGAGCGGTGCCGGGTTTGCGGCCGCCGGAGCCGTTCTGCTGGCCGCGTTGATTTGTGGAGGCTGGAAGCCCCTCTTGCTGCCGATCCTGGCGGGTTGGGTGGGCATCACGATCGTGATGCTTGCGCGTGTTCCCGCGAGTTCGCAGCCAGCGATTTTCCTGTTTCCCGTGTGGCTCTGCGCCGTCTGGTGGCTGGGCAGCCGGCGCAGCCGCGCCGCGCCGGTGCGCGATGCGCGCACCACCCTTGCAGCGCGCACCCGGTTCGGCTGGAGCACTGCGATCGCAGCCATGCCGACGCCGCTGATCATCGTCCGTCATGGTCGCGTGGCTGATGTCAACGGTCCTGCCGCCCAGCATTTCGGACGCGATGAGCTGAGCCTGATCGGGCGCCGCGCGCAGGACTGCGTCAAAGTCGAGCCGCAGGAAGCGCTCGATCCATTGCGGGCGCCGCGCGATAGCGCGGCGGTGACCGTGACGCCGATTCTTGCCGGCGCCGATCAAGCGCCATGGACGGCCCGCGTGCGCGTGCTCGAACCCGGCAAGGAAAGCTCGGTGCTCGTGGTCGCGCTGCTGCGGCCAGCTGCTGCTGCGGTCGCCGACAGCGTTGCGGCAGAGGCGGCTCGCTTCGCTGCGGGAGTGGGGGGCACAGCGGCGCGTCCCTGGTATCGCGACGAAAGCGGCCGTCTCGTGGTTCCGCCGGGCTTGCCGCTGCCGCCCGCGGCATATGTCGAGAAGGAGTTCCCCCTCGCGTACTGCGCACTTGCCGATGAGCGCCCGCACCTGAACGCTGCGTGGGTGGCGATGCTCGACGGCGGGCCGACATTCGACCAGCGTGTGACGATCGTCGATGCACGCGGCGTGTTGCGCCAGGCCCGTATCGTCGCGGTGGTCCGGCCGGCGGCAACACAGCAATTTGGCGCACTGCCGATCATCGGGTCGATCGCTCCGGCGCGTGCCGACCGCAGCGGCGTCGATCCAGCCTTTGCCGAACTCGCGCGCCAGTTGCCGGTGCTGTTCTGGCTCGTCGATGCGATGGGCAGGGTGATCTATACGCACGGCACCGATTCATGGCGCTGGGGCATGCAGCGGCCGGCGGAGGAGCGCCCCTTGTGGTTCGACGCGTTCGCGTTGCGCAATGGCTCGCGCATTGATGTGCAGACCGCATTGCAGAAGGCCGCCGCCGGCAAGCCGACTTACGACCTCATCAACAGCCGCACGACGAAGACAGGCGGCCGCATCGTGCTGCGCAGTCACTTCGTTCCGTACAAGGGCGCGGCGCCGGCCGGCCTCGCGCACGCTGGAACGCTCGTGCTCGACACGATCGCCGCGCCCGAGCAACTGGCCGAGATCGACCGCCTGAGGCGCAGCAAGGCGCAATACCGTGCCCTCGTCGAAGCCTCGACCAGCCTGATATGGGCGTGCGACGCGCAGTTCCGCTTCACGTTCGTCAGCCGCCGTGCCGCGCGCGAGATCTACGGCTATGAACCCGAGGAGCTGATCGGCGTCTCGCTCGCGCGCCTGTTCGCGAGCGGTGCGGATCAGACCGGCGCACGCCAGACGCTCGCCAAGCTGCGGGTCGGCGAGAGGCTGCGCAACGTCGAGATGGTGCATGCAGCGAAAAGCGGCAGCAAGCTGGTCGTGTCCGTGAGCGCAGTGCCGATGAAGACCAGCGACGGCGGCTTCGGCGGTGCGATCGGCATGAACGCCGATCTCACGGTGCTGAAACTGCGCGAACGCCGCCTCACCGAGGCGCTGCGCATCGAGCGCACCGTTCTCGATTCGGCAGGGCAGGCGCTCGCGGTCGTGAAGGATGGCCTGGTCGCCCGCTGCAACGATGCTTTCCTGCATCTGCTGCAGGCCGATCCTGCGGTGCTGGCACGTTCTCCGCTGGCCGACTATTTCGCGACGATCGAGGAGTGGACCGCGATCACCGGCGCCGCCGACGCGGCGCGCGCGCAGGATCGCGCTGCGACGCGCGAGGCTCAGGTGCGCCGCGGGTCGCGCGCCGCCGGCCAGACGACCGCGTGGTGCCAGGTGACCGCGCGCGCCATTGCGCCGGGCGAATACGTCGTCGTGCTCGCCGACATCGACCATATCCGGCAGCGCGAGGAAGAGGCGCTGCACGACGCGAATCACGACGAACTGACCGGACTGCCGAACCGCCGGCTGCTCGCCACGCGCGCGACATCCGCCTTCGCCGCGACGGCGCTGCGCAATGCCCGTTGCGCGCTGTTTGCGATCGATCTCGATGGTTTCAAGGAGATCAACGATCGCTACGGCCACGACATCGGCGATCGCGTATTGCGCGAGATCGCCGCGCGCCTGGCGCGCGCGATGCGGCCGCAGGACACCGTCGCGCGGCGCGGTGGCGACGAGTTCGCCGTGCTGGTCCCCGATGCCGGCCATCACACCGACACCGAACGCATCGCGCACCGTCTGCTCGCCGCCATTGCACAGCCTGTCGAAGCGCCGGGAACCACCTTGTCGATTTCCGCCAGCGTCGGCATCGCGCTGGCGCCCGATCACGGAAACGATCTCGAACGCCTGCTGCAGCTCGCGGATCTGGCGATGTACGAAGCGAAGCTTCGTGGCAAGAACCGCTACGCGTTTGCCGCCGAGGCGGGGGGGTACCTCACGCCAGCAACGCCGCGCGCTGCCGCTGCGCTTTGAACCGATCGAGCCACCACTCGAGCGCTTTGCCGCGCGCGTCGGTGCGCCAGGCGATATGCAGCGCGGCGCCGGCGCCGTCATCGCGCGCCTGCTCCGTGGCTTTCACCACCAGTTCGCCACGCTTGATCGCGGCGCGTGCGAGCGGCTCCGGCAGATAGCCCACGCCGAGCCCGGCGGACTGCGCCGCCAGCTTCGCCTGCATGCTGGGCACCGCAAGGACATCCGGTGCGCCGAACAGGCCCGCAGTGCGCGGCGCCAGCTGCTGCGAGGTGTCGGCCACCACGATCTGCCGATACCGGCGCAACTCTGCGAGCGGCAAAGGCGGCGGCATTGCCGCGAGGGGATGGCTCGGCGCGACGGCGAACACGAACGGCATGCGGCCGATCTCCAGCGTGCGATACGCAACGCCCAGATGCGTCGACTCCGGGCCGCCCTGGGAAGCACCGATGGCGAGGTCGGCGCGTCCGGCGTTGAGGGCATCCCAAGTTCCGCCGAGCACCTCGTGCGTGATGCGAACCTGCGTCGGCGCGACGTCGCAGAAGCGCCCGAGATGGGGCAACAGGCGCTCGAAGGGGATCACGCCGTCGAGTGCAATGCGCATCTCCTGTTCCCAGCCGCGCGCGACACGCTTGACGCGTCGAACCAGGTCATCGGCCGCGGCGAGCAGGTGTCTGCCCTCGCGCAACATCTCGGCGCCGGCCGGCGTCAAGCGAGCGCGGTGGCCGCGCCGATCGAACAGGAGAACGTCGAGGTCGTCCTCCAGTCGCCGCACCGAATAGGTGACCGCGGAGGGAACGCGACCGAGCGCCCGCGCTGCCTGGGCGAAACTGCCATGGCGCACGATGGCATCGACCAGTTGCAGCGCCTCCAGCGTGAGCGCTGGCAAAGGAATCGGCATTCAGTTTCCTTGAATGACTTCGTGAGTCTGCTCGCGCTTCTGCGGCCGCCTGCGTGCCGCAAGATAGCGTGTTCAAGGGCAGATTGCGCCGGACGGGCGCCGTAGCATCGTGCAACGGAACTGAACGACCGGCTCACCTGCCGATGGAGGATTCGATGGTCACATTGAGGCGAGGAGCGGAGCGCGGCTACGTCGACTTCGGCTGGCTGCGCTCGTTCCACAGCTTTTCGTTCGGCGACTACTACGACCCGCGCCACATGGGCTTCTCGAGCCTGCGCGTGATCAACGAGGATCGCGTTGCGCCCGGCGCGGGATTTCCGACCCACGGACATCGCGACATGGAGATCGTGAGCTATGTGCTCGAAGGCGAACTCGCGCACCAGGACAGCATGGGCAACGGCTCCGTGATCAGGCCGGGAGACGTGCAGCGGATGTCGGCCGGAACCGGCGTGCGCCACTCCGAATACAACCACGCACGCGATGCGACGACGCACTTCCTGCAGATCTGGATCGTGCCGGACAAGCAGGGCATCGCGCCAAGCTACGAGGAGAAGAACTTCCCGGCGGCGGACAAGCGCGGACGCATGCGGCTCGTCGCGTCGACCGATGGCGCAGACGGTTCCGTCCGCATCCATCAGGATGCGCGCATGTATGTGGCGCTGGTCGACGGCGACGAGGCGATCGAGCAGACGCTCGATCCCGCACGGCGCGCGTACGTGCACGTGGCGCGCGGCGAAGTGGAAGTCAATGGAGAAAAACTGGGCGCCGGCGACGCAGCGATGCTCACTCGGGAATCGCGCCTGGCGTTGCGCAATGGCAAGGACGCAGAAGTCCTGACGTTCGACCTGGCGTAAGTGGCCGAAGCGGACGGCCGGACGACGTGCGTCGATCCGGCCGTGTTTTCTTGCGCTCAGACGAGCGCGAGTTCCGCGTGCTTGCCCATCCAGGCCACTGCGGACGACAACGCGCCGTCGCCTTGTGCACGCGCACCGCTCATCGATTTCCAATCGTGCAGGCCGAGCTCGTACAGGCTCTGGCGTCGGGGCTGCCCGGTGACATGGTCCAGGCTTCCGGCCGGGACGAGTTCGATGAAACTTGCGCCGTTGAGCAGGCGCTCGAACAGAGCGTGGCCACGCGGGCAATTCGCGTAGAGCTTTTGCGCATCGAGGGCGCTGAACATGAGGTCGGCGGCCGCAAGCAGCATCTCCTTGGCGATATCGCGCGCAGCGAAATCGGGGTGGATGAACCAGCGCAACATCCACGCGCCTTTCTCGATCGCGCGCAACTCGATCCAGCCCACGAAATCGTGCGACTGCTTGCGCATCACCGCCATCACGTAGCGCGTTCCCCGCTGCCACTCTGCCGCCGCATTGCGGACGAATTCGGCGACTTCCGCTTCGGTGCTCGGAGCGGCACCACCCCAGCAGCGGACGAAATCGGGATGCGCAAGCGCTGGAACGATGCGCGCGACGTCGGAGTCATCCAGCTGGCGCAGGACGCACTGGTTGGAGAACCAACGGAAGAAGCGCGGCAGCTGCGAGTAGCGGCGCGCATTGCCGGCAGGCGGCAGGTCGTTGCGAACGATGTTCATGGCCGTATCCCTTGTTGCTCGGGACGCCGGAACAGCACGCGTCCCTGGTTCTACCCCCGCGACGGCTCTCGTATGTTCTGGCAACCGTTCGCAGCACGTATTGTGGGGATCGACCGGATGGACGAGTACTTGAAAAGCCTCGGAGTCGCGCGGGTTTACGCGCGAGGATGTCGGGGTGTTTCCTACACGGTGAGTTCCCGATTGCGCCAGATGCGGTCCATCTCGACCGCTATTCGAGCGCAGCGGCGCTCAGACAAGGACGCGGCGTAGGAACGCAGCGATGGCGCGAACTTCGTCGGCGTTGACCGAGTGCTCCATCGGATATTCGTGCCATTCGACGGTGTAGCCAAGCGCTTTCAATCGGTCGCGCGACGCAGTGCTGCGCGCGAACGTGATCACCTGGTCACCCGTGCCGTGTGCCATGAAGATCGGAATGCTTCGACTGACGGCCGTCGCTTCCGACTGGGCACGGCCGGCGAGCGGCAGGTAGGTCGACAGTGCAAGCAATCCGGCCAGCGGTTCGACGGCGCGCATGCCCGCCAGCAACGTGATCGCGCCGCCCTGCGAAAAACCCGCGAGCACCACTCGCTTGCGCGGCACGCCGCGCGACACCTCGCGCCCGATCAGGCGTTCGACGGCGGCCGCCGAAGCGCGGAGACGAGCCTCATCCTCGCGCCCTTCGAACTCGGTGCCCGTGATGTCGTACCACGCACGCATGACATAGCCGCCATTGATCGTGACCGGAATCTGCGGTGCATGTGGAAAGAGATAGCGGGCCGGGGGCGCGCCGACCAGTTCGAGTTCACGCACGATCGGCACGAAGTCGTAGCCGTCGGCACCGAGGCCGTGCAGCCACACCACAGCGTGCTGCGGGTTCGGATCGGTCTGCAGTTCCACGCAGTCGAGCATGTCGGCCATCGATCGCTTCCTTGTTATTGGGTGCGCAGTGCTGCCTTGGGGCGAAACGCCTTGCAGACCGCATCGTGGGTTTCGACGTAAGGACCGCCGATCAGCTGTATGCAATAAGGCACGGCCGCAAAGATCCCGGCCACTCGCACCTGGCCCTGTTCGCCGCGCAACCCCTCGAGGGTCTCCTGGATCGATTTCGGTTGTCCGGGCAGATTGAGAATGAGTGCGGCGTGCGTGGCGGTCTCGCGGATGACACCTACCTGCCGCGACAGGATTGCGGTCGGCACGAACTCCAGCGAGATGCGCCGCATCTGCTCGCCGAAGCCGGGCATCTCGCGCGTTGCGACTGCCAGCGTCGCCTCGGGAGTCACGTCCCGCCGCGCGGGTCCGGTGCCGCCGGTCGTCAGAACGAGATCGCAGCCGGACGCGTCGACGAGTTCGATCAGGGTGCGCTCGATCTGCTGCTGTTCGTCCGGAATCAGCCGGTCGTGTGCCTGCCACGGCGACTTCAGCGCGCGGCCGAGCCATTCGCGCAGCGCCGGTAGTCCCTTGTCCTCATACACACCCACCGAGGCCCGGTCCGAAACCGAGACCAGGCCGACGATGAGTTCGTCCGGATGCGTACGCTGCGCGCTCATTGGCCGCCGCCTTCCGGCTGCAGCGCCTCGTGCAGCCATCGATAGAGATCGCGGGCATGCTTCGGTGTCGCGCCGGTTGCGAGGTCTTTTCGCGCGGCGCGGATCAGCGCCCGGAGGTGCTGCACGTCGACGTGTGGGTGCTGGGAAAGGAAGTCGGTGAGCGCCGCATCATCTTCGAGCAGCCGGTCGCGCAGGCGCTCGCAGCGATGCATCAGTGCGACGGCGGCGCGCGACGCGCCGGTCGCATCGTCGAGAGCGCGGCGCACCGGTTCCGGATCGACCTGCCTCATGAGGCGTCCGATGTACTGGAGCTGGCGCCGCCGGCCCTCGTGCGCCGTGATGCGACGGGTCTCGCGCAGGGCGTCGCGCAGGGCCTCGGGCAGATCGATGCGTGCCAGCTGCGCAGGGGTCAGGCGCAACAGGTCCTCGCCGAGTTGCTGCAGTGCCGTCATCTCCTGCTTGCGGCGCGTCTTGCTGGGACGGGCATCGGCATGGGCCC
>Ga0335082_10004034_pt1 | contig 15974 bp, 13 predicted proteins | sample Lox_Sample_41_FD_206718 | JGI IMG/M metagenome (GOLD analysis project Ga0335082, IMG submission 206718) | Soil microbial communities from Loxahatchee National Wildlife Refuge, Florida, United States - Lox_Sample_4.1 | ecosystem: Environmental > Terrestrial > Soil > Wetlands | place: USA...
CGGGTGTTCATTTCAAGGAAGTAGAACTTACCTTCTTCGTCCAGGATAAATTCTAACGTTCCGGCGTTTGAATAGCCGGCCTTGACAATAATCTGAAGTGCTGCATCAAGCAGATGACTTCTTTGCTTCTCATTTAAAGCAATACATGGAGACTCCTCAATTATTTTCTGGTGTCTCCGTTGAATGGAACATTCGCGCTCTCCCAAATGAATCACGTTGCCCAGCTCGTCGGCGAGTACCTGAACTTCCACATGACGTGGGGAATCAATATATTTCTCGACGAAAATGCGGTTATCGCCAAATGCAGACTTTGCCTCAGCCCTGCTGGAACTGAATGCGGCCTCCAAGTCTTTTTCCCTCCGTACCAGGCGCATCCCCTTTCCTCCGCCACCTGCAGCCGCCTTTAAGAGTACCGGATATCCTATTGACTGTATGGATGAAATTGCCTCCTCTGTTGAGTTGATTGTACCGGGAGAACCCGGGACAACAGGAACACCGACGCTGGCTGCCACCTCTCTTGCACGCGACTTGTCCCCTAGAGACTTGATCTCCTCAGGTTGAGGGCCTATAAACTTGCATCCAACTTCTCCTACAAGTTTCGCGAAGGCGGCATTCTCAGCCAGGAAGCCGTATCCAGGGTGGATAGCATCAACACCACTGGAAGATGCAATATTCAGCAAAGCTTCTTGGTTTAGATAGCTGTCTCTTGCGGGAGCACCCCCGAGACAATGACTCTCGTCGGCAAATCTCACATGCGGAAGGTCGACATCGATATCAGAATAGACGGCTACTGTATGGATCCCCATTTCCTTACACGTCCGGATTATCCTCAAGGCGATCTCCCCACGGTTTGCAACCAGAATTTTCTTAATCTTAGGCTTCACACATCACTCCAACTCGACCACTGTAACACCTGTACCTCCTTCATTCCATTCCCCGAGGCGGAAGGATTTTACAGCATTATTAGTCTTTAGGTACTCCCCAATTCTTTTTCGGAGTGAGCCGGTACCCTTGCCATGAATGATGTCAACCCTGCGCAGCCCATGCAGGATAGCTCCATCAATGAATTTGTCAATGACTCCGACTGCTTCTTCACCGAACATCCCGCGGATATCAATTTCCCGCTGCACTATATCATCGGTAAGCTGGGATGTGTGCTCCGGCGTTGACCGGGCTTCTTCGCGCTCAGCGTGCTCCAGTTCCTCCTTTGGCACTTTGGCTCGCATACCTCCGATGTTTAGGAAGAAAGACTTTGCGTCGGCGATTGCCTCGATCTGTCCCACGGATGCGGTTCCACGGAGTCGGACATAATCACCCACATGGAAAACAGGCTCCTCTCTTGATGCCGGGGCTGTCTGTACACTCGCTGCGGCAAGATCCCTCCGAAGCGTGTCTATCTCCCTTCTGGCCTTGCTTACGGATTCCTTTCCAGCGTTCGTTTCCCGGATCTCCTTCACAGTGTTCTCAATTATCGAATTGGCCTTCTCCAGTATGGACTGCGCCTCATCAATTGCTTCAGATCGAATTTGCTTTACTTCCAGTTTCAATGACTTAATCCTGGATTCATAATGTTCTACCAACTCTTTGAGATGCGCTTTCTCGGAGTTCACGCCATCGAGCATATGCTGGAGTTCCTGTGCTTTCGACTCGAGAGAGATGATGAGGCTTTCCATCTTTACTGAGCTTGTCCCTTTGAGATTTTTGGATCGTGCTATAAGATTTGCCGGAAACGACAAGCGCTCAGCCATTTCCAGGGCATAGCTGCTCCCGGGTACACCCATTCTGAAGCGATACGTCGGTGTAAGGGTTTGCTGGTCAAATTCCATTGCTCCATTCTCCATCCCAGGGTGCTCAAATGCAACAACTTTCAAACTCCCCTGATGTGTGGTAACGATGGTGAATGAGCCCTTCTCCGTGAGCTGTTCCAGAAAAGCCGCCGCAAGAGACGACCCCTCGATCGGGTCAGTACCAGAGCCGATCTCGTCGATTAGGACAAGACTTTCCTCGTCGGCTTCTTCCAGCACAGATTTGAGATTGGTGAGGTGTGAACTGAAGCTGCTCAGGTCATTTTCGATCGATTGTTCATCCCCCATATCCACAAAAATCTTTGTAAATAGGGGAAGAAGCGTTTCCGACGAGGCGGGGACATGGCACCCTGACTGTGCCATGAGGGAAAGAATCCCCACCGTCTTCAGAGCAACACTTTTTCCTCCAGCGTTCGGCCCGGTGATTACGACGGTTTTTACATCACCCTCAAATTCCATATCGAGCGGAACAACTTGAGCTCGTCCGTGTTTCTTCAATAAAATTGGATGATACGCCCGGACGCATTTAAGTTTTCTCTCGGAGGATACGAAGGGCTGATTCCCGAGTGTCTCGATGGAGTACTTTGCCTTCGCCTGGATAAAATCAAACTCACCGAGTATCCTCACGTTTGCGATGAGTGCATCCTTAACCTCCCCGACCTGAGAAGTGAGTTCCTTCAGGATGCGCTCGATCTCCCGCTGCTCCTCAAACTGGAGGGTACATATTTCGTTGTTGAGCTCGAGCGTCTCCATGGGTTCTATAAAAACCGTCGCCCCGCTGGAGGAGGCGCTGTGGATCAGTCCCGGAACATGATTCTTATGCTCCACCTTCACCGGAATGACCATCCGGCCATCCCGCGTTGAGATAATCTCCTCCTGCGCCCACTCCTTGCCCGAAAGATCTTTGAGGAGCCCCTCCATCCTCTTCCTCAGGAAGAGCGAACGATCGTGGATTTTCGATCGGAGTGCCTGCAGCTCCTTGCTCGCTGAGTTCTTTACGTTTCCCTCGTCGTCGATGGCACGATCGATATTGAATTCGAGCACTTTCGTAACCAGAACGCCGGAGATTGCACTGCTGAGGAGCGGATACTGGGTCGAGCGGTTCGAGAAATATGCGCGCATCGCCCTCGAAGTCTTCAGCATTACACAGATCCTGTGCAGCTCCGCCGGAGGCAGGACGAAATTCTCTATCGAGGTTCTCTGCAGTCCGATTCGAATATCATGTAGCACATCGAAGGGCAACGGTTCGTCTTCCGTCAGAAGTTTCTTCATCTCCGTTACTCGATTCAGATGTTGTTCTATTTCGGAAATCTCGGTGGAAGGAAGGAGTCGTTCAATCTGTTCCCGGCCGAGGTCAGAAAGTGCGTACCGCTGTATGTATTCTTTGACCTTCGGAAATTCGAGCTTCTGGAAGGAATGAAAAAAGTCTTGCATGCGCGGCGAAGTTTCAGCGGCTCTTGTATTTCTCCATGACATTCTTCAATTCGTCGAAGAACTTTTTCGACGAAGGCATCCATCGTGTCGAGTAATCAAAGATCTTCGGGGCAAGCTGGTACACTCCATCGTAGAGCGCAGATTCCCTTTTTGCGCTCTCGGACGGAAGATCGAAAAGACTCATCATCAAGAGAACGAGACTTACGGCAACGGCACCCTGGGCGGCCCCGAGAAATCCGCCCGAGAGACGTGACCAGGTTTTCAATGTATCGCTTCCCGTTTCCCCAAACCATCGGTAAAAGAGATTCACCACAATGACCACGCCCAAGAATATTGCCGCGAACGCAAATATAAGGAGCGTTTCCTGGCCGACGTTGAGCCACGGTTCAATGAAATCGGCCACGGTCGACATGAATTTTGTTGCACAGATCAGACCTCCCAGCACTCCCAATATTCCAAAAATCTTCTTCAGCAATCCGTCGCGAAATCCCAGGAGCACGAAGACCAGAATTCCTGCAAGAATAAGTATATCCGTTACGTTCACCGTCAGGGCCCCAGCACTTGTTTGACTGTCTCCTGAATGAGCTTTCCGTCTGCTTTGCCCCGCAATTCTTTCATGACCAGCAGCATCACTTTTCCAAAATCTTTCCCCGAGGATGCACCGGCAGACTGGACGATTCTCTTCACGACATCCTGAATTTCCACGGATGATAGCTGCTTGGGAAGATACTCTTCGATGATTGCCAGTTCCTTCTCTTCCTGCGTGGCGAGATCTTCACGTTTATTCTCACGAAAGATAGAAATCGATTCTTTCCTCTTCTTGGAGGATGAAATCAGGACACTGATCTCGTCTTCCGGCGTCATCCCTCCATGAGGCCGTCTTTCAACCTGTTTCTCGAGCAAGGCGGCTCGCACCGTCCGGAGTGTTTCCAGACGGATCTTATCTCCTGATTTCATCGCCGCTTTAAGATCTTCAGAAATTTTATCGAGTAGTGTCATCGCGCAGATTATGAAATTCCCCCAAACATAGGTATTGTGACTCCAGTGATGGCGCGGCCATCGGGCGAGCAGAGGTGCAGAATCATATCCGCGACCTCCTCGGGGGTCACCCACCGGGAAATGTCCTCTCCCGGCATCGAGGAGACATTTGCGTCCGTCCGGAGAATGCTCGGAGCAATGGCGTTTGCCGTTACGCCTGTTCCCTTGAGCTCTTCACCGAGGATCTGGGTCAGCATAACAACCCCGCCTTTTGCTACGGCATAGGGTCCTCTCCCGGCACTCGGCCTGAGTGCCGGCATCGCGGCCATCGAGATAATCCGGCCGTACGACATATCACCAAGATTCTGAAGAAACTGCCGCGAGCAGAGGAATGTGGACTTCAGATTGATGTTCATCATGTGATCCCAATCCTTCAGCTTTACGTCACGTATTTGACTCTTCGCAAGGAAGCCGCCGACAAGATTTATCAGGATGTCCACTTTATTGAACTTTCTTGCTGCCTGACGGAAGAGTGCTGCAACATCCTCGTCGTTTGTCACATCTGCGCGAATGATGAGAACGTTTTTCTTAAAATCTTCCTTCAGGTGCTTGAGCTCATCCTCGAAAAGATACGATGTGGCAACGGAAGCTCCCTCCCTGAGGAATCGCTCCGCGACTACATGCCCGAGTGCGCCGGTGCCTCCTGTGATAAGAACGGATTTTCCCTGTAACGTCATCTGATACGTTCGTTGAACGAAAGCAATATATAATATTGAGGGCTGATTGTCAAACAACTTTTTGCCGATCGCTCTTCAAAAATGCAATTTTCCCTCCATCCCGGAGAGCCAACTTCATTTGCTTCTCACACGGGATTTATTTAGATTTTCCGGATGAACAGGCGCGTTATCATACGCAAAGTTCTCTTCTCGTTCCTTCTGGTGAATTACATCGGGGTCTTTCTCGTCTTTTCCACATATCACGGGCATCTCCTGCTCCCTTGCCGGTGTGCCGTTTCTGCAGAGATTACCGTACCGGAGATTGCTCCCTCGGGATCCCATCCGCCCGGCTGCATGATTTGTGTTATTCTGAATTCGACGCTTCCGTTTCTCTTCCACATGCATCAGGGGCTGGCGGATATCGGTATTTCACCGCTCAGGACTGAACAATTTCAGTTTGCCTCTGTCACCCTCATTAATCTTACACAAAGCCGTTCTCCCCCAACGTACGGGATGGTGTAGCTCGTTCGTACGCAGTAATCAACAAGAATCCTAAAGATCTGTGGAAGGTGGACCGATGAAATTCTCGATCTTCTTTTGCTGTCTTGTATTTCTTGCGAGCCCCGGGCGCTTGCTGGCACAACACGAAGTCTCCGTGAAAGAAAATGCATCAGACTCTCTTCGTGAGGAAATACATCAGCTTCATGTTCAACTCGATAGCTTAAAAGCACTGCGGGATAACGATCTCACCGAGAGAGAGGATCAACTTGATCATCTCGAGGACCTGCTCGAAAAGCGCATCGAGAGTCTTGAAAATAAGGTGGATGCAATTTCGCGGGCTTCGGCTCCGATCGTGCTGAATCCAAAAATGACAGCGTTCATTAATTTTGCAGCCCGTGCCGATAGTAAAAGCGTGCTCGATGCTTCGGGCGAATCGGAAATCAGTGATCGTCCGTTTTTGAGGACGGTAGAGATGGAGTTGTTAAACGCCGTTGACCCCTATGCCGAGGCTCGGGCGATCATTTCTCTCGAAAATCAGGCGGGAGGAGAGTTTTCCGTGGATGCCGAGGAGGCGTATGGCCTGATCAAGCGACTTCCGATTCTGGAAGATGCACCCCTCGGGCTCAAGCTCAAGATAGGTAAATTCCGTGCGCCGTTCGGCGTGAACAACAAAATTCATATGCATGACCTTCCCTGGACGACACGCCCTCTCGCCGTGGCAAAATACCTTGGTACGGAGCACGGGGAGTTTTTTGAATCCGGATACAACCCCACCGGGATCGATCTTGATTTTTTCCTCCCGAATCCGATACCGCAGTCAACTCTCGAGATGAACGCCGATGTCGTGCGCTCGGGAGAAGTCGGCCTCTCGCTCGGACAATCAGGGACGCAGCCGGCATATATCGGCCATCTCACCTGGTCCGAGGATTGGTCGAACGAACATCTCCTGCTCCTCGGTGTGAGCGCCTACGACGAGAATGGAATGAACCAGACACGACTTTTCGGTGCGGACCTGACATACAAATGGGCTCCATCTGAAAACCGTGAATCGCATTCCTTTGTGGCGGGCGGTGAATTCTACACCGGAAAGCACTCGACCATCGACACGACTTCGAAAGAAATCTCGCAGTCCCCCTATGGATGGTACACCTATCTTCAATATCAAACGTCGTACTGGATCTATCTCGGGGTGCGTTACGACTGGGTCAAAGAGCCGGCGAACGACCAGCTTGTTACGCGGGCTGTTGCCGGATATCTGAGCTACTACACGACGGAATTTCTCCGATTCCGGCTCGGTATCGAACACCGCATGAGCGATATCCCGGCGGAGGATAATCTCACGACGGGGCTGTTTGAAGTGAACTTTGTCTTCGGCTCTCACCCGACGGAGCCGTATTGGGTGAACCGCTAATCGAAAGGAAAGGAATCATGAATCGATCTGTTTCGTATATTCTCGTCGCGTTTCTCGCAATACTCTTCGCTAGCCCGTTGCACGCGCAATCAAAAAAGCTTAAAGTCGTTACCACTCTCAACTATCTTCGTGCGGTAACAGCTGAAGTTGGCGGCAACCATGTTCAGGTTGTCGCGCTTGCAAACCCAAAGCAGGACCCTCACTACGTGACTCCCACCCCCCGGATGAACCAGCTTTGCACCGATGCGGACCTGTTCATCGAGAATGGTCTGTCGCTCGATCTGTGGGGTGCAAACGTCATCAGTGCATCCGGCAACCCCAATATTCAAACCGGAAGCCCGGGTCATCTCATTGCAACAATTAACGTGCCGGTGAAAGAGTTGCCGACCGAAGTTTCCCGCTCATGGGGAGATATCCACCCGCAGGGAAACCCCCACATCTGGCTTGACCCGGTGAATATCAAGATCGTTGCAGCGAACATTGCTGAGCGTCTCGAACAGCTTGACCCGACAAACACGAAAGACTATCAGGCCAATCTGGAGGCGTTTAAGCATCGCATCGACGAGGCGATGTTCGGCGGCGAGCTCCTGAAGGCGCTAGGGAAATCAGCTGGAGACATCCTGAACCGCAAGCTCCGGAATAACGAACTATCGGAGTGGTTGAAATCGAGAAATCTGGAAAGCAAGCTCGGCGGATGGATGAAGCAGGCAGAACCGCTGAACGGAATGAAAATCATGTCGTATCACAAAACGTACGTCTATTTCGCCGACCGCTTTGGGCTGGTCATTGCGGGCGAGCTGGAGGAAAAGCCCGGAATTCCTCCCCCGCCTCAGCATCGCGACGAGGTCGTGGAGCAGATCAACCGGGAACACATTCCCCTGATCCTCAATGACAATTTCTATTCCCGCGAAGCGGCAGACTATATTGCCAGCAAAACATCTGCCAAAGTTGTCGTTACGTACGTCGATATCGGCTCGCGGGATGGACTTGACACATACGAGAAACTCATATCGTATTTGCTCGAACAAATTCTTCAGGCATCCAAGTAAGGAAACCGGATTGTATGACACTCGAACAACTCTTCTATCTCCCGCCAACCATGATCTGGCCGCTTGCGGCCTGCCTCGTGCTGACGGGGATTCACGTCTATCTCGGCGTCCACGTCATTGCGCGCAAGGTCATCTTCGTAGACCTGGCCCTTGCGCAGATTGCAGCACTCGGCACCGTCGTTGGTGTCCTGCTGGGGTATGAGGTCGGGAGAGATACGAACGCGCTCTATCTCTATTCTCTGGCCTTTACGATATTTGGCGCGTTCATTTTTTCCGCAACGCGCATGAAGGGTGAGAAGGTGCCGCACGAAGCCATCATCGGCATTGTGTATGCAGTGACGTTTGCGGCCACGATCCTTGTGCTCTCGAAGAGCGCACTCGGCCCCCAGGAACTCGATCACATCATCAAGGGAGAATTGCTCTGGGTGCAAAGCCCCACGGTGATCAAGACCGCCATCATCTACTCTCTCGTCGGAATCTTTCATTTCACGTTCCGGAAGCATTTCATGGCCATATCATTCGACCCGCTGAAAGCGGACCAATCGGGAACGAATGTCCGCCTCTGGGATTTCCTCTTCTACACTTCTTTTGGCTTTGTCATCACCAGTTCTGTGGCTATCGCGGGTGTGTTCCTCGTTTTCAGTTACCTTGTCATTCCTTCCGTCGCGGCGATGCTCGTTTCGGATAAGTTGAGCACGCGACTGGCATCCGGATGGATCGGAAGCTCCATCATCAGTTTCATCGGAGTGAAACTCTCCTGGAACACAGGACTTCCGACAAGCCCGCTCATTGTCGTACTCTTCGCCATTGCCCTCCTCGGGACAGGAATCTATCGGTATCTCCGGGTTGCACCGCGGAAAATGGTTGCCGTGAGAAACACCATCGGATCGTTCGCCGTTGTGGCGCTCTTTATCGGTGGGCTCTTTTTCTTCCGGAAGACGGAAGAAGCACCGCTCGAGCACGCATTGAAAATGCTCAATAGCACAATTGGGACCGACCGCGAATCGGCGCTTATCGATCTGGGCTCGTTTGCCGACCGGAAATCGGAATGGGTAGGACAAGCTATTCAGCTCGTCCACGATCCTGATGCGGAAGTACGCAGGAGCGCGGTTGTCCTCCTGACAAAACTCCGCGAAACGTCGGCACTTCCGGAAATTGTCAAGCTCCTGGATGATCCGTCGGACAATGTCCAGGGTGCTGCCATTGCAGCGATCGATAGCATGGGGAATTCGACAACCGCTGGCTCGCTTATTCAGAAATCCGCTTCGGTTGATGACCCCGAGATGAAGATGGCCCTCCTCAGCACTGCCCTGGACCTTGGAAATGCAGAAGCGATTCCGGGGTTAATTTCCATACTCAAGGACGGTGGGATTTTTGCAGATGATGCTTTTGACGCTCTGCGCAGGCATCTCAGACTGGAATTCAAGAAAGAAGACGCTGACCACCTGAGCCGTTGGTGGGAAACAAATAAATCGCGGCTTCGGTGGGATCAATCAAGCAGGACCTACTCCCCGTCGTGATGTCAGAGTCCCGGAATTTTGCACCGGGACCCGAACATCCTCGTGTTGCCGACTCACCAAATTCTGGCCCGTTCCTCCGGCTTCCTAGCCATTGGAGCACCGTCGGGAACATTGAAGGCCCTCAGAAACTCGACCATATTGGAAAGCGGGCCGATGCACCGAAACCTTCCCGGTGAATGATTATCCGTCATGATCCGTAAGCGCTGTGCCTCCGGACGTATGTTCTGTCGCCAAATTTGCGCGAACGACAGGAAGAATCTCTGTTCCGGAGTGAATCCGTCGATTTTCGCATGGCTCTTTCCGTTCATGGCCTTCTCCAGTGCTGCATAAGCAACCGTCAGACCACCGAGATCGGCGATATTCTCACCCAGGGTGAGCCGTCCATTGACGTGCATCGTATCAACTGCGACGTAACCATCGAATTGTCGCCGAACGAGCCCGGTACGTGCGGCATACTTTGCAGAATCTTCTTTCGTCCACCAGTTCTTCAGATTTCCGTCCGCGTCGAATCGGCTTCCGGCATCATCAAATCCGTGCGTCATCTCGTGGCCGATGACTGCTCCAATTCCGCCGTAGTTTACGCCGTCATCCGCATCGGCAAAGAAAAACGGCGGCTGGAGTATGCCGGCCGGAAAGACAATTTCATTCATTCTGGAATTATAGTAAGCATTGACGGTGGGCGGCGTCATTCCCCATTCGGTGCGATCGACAGGCTTGCCGAGTTTGTTTGCAACCCGTCGGAACTCAAATTCATGGGAGCGTAATACATTGAGAACGAATGGCCCGCGGTCGATGCTGAGCGCCGAATAGTCCCTCCACGTATCCGGATAGCCGATCTTCACCGTGAATGCGTCGAGCTTTCTCAGGGCCTGCGCCTTTGTCTCTGCACTCATCCAGTCGAGATTCTGAATTCTCTCATGAAGCGCAGCGCGCAGATTAGCGACAAGTTCGACCGCCCGGGATTTTGCCGCGGGAGTGAACGCCTTCGCAACATACAACTCCCCTAAAGCTTCCCCGATACAATTATCGATGACCGTAAGCGCACGTTTCCAGCGGGGCCGCTCCTCTTTCTGGCCCGTAAGGACTTTTCCATAGAATTCAAATGTTTCGTTCACATATGGAGTGCTCAGATAATCCGCAAAATAATGAACGAGGTGCCACTGGAGGTATGCCTTCCAATCCGCGAGCGGCAATTCCGTGACCATCCCCGAGACCTCTTTCAGAAAGTCGGGTTGCCCTACGTTGATGACGTTTGCATTGCCTGCACCGACCTGCTCCATATAGTTGTTCCACGAGATCGACGGCGCAATCGACTGAAGATTCTCTATCGACATTTTGTGATATGTCTTATCGGGGTCACGCAGCTCGACTCTTGCCATTGCCGCCTGAGCAAGGCGGGTCTCCATGCTCAATACCTTCCGGGCGTCACCTGATGCGGCGGCAGAATCTTCACCGATGAGCGTAAAGATCCGCGTCAGATGGTCCAGATAGCGATTGCGCGTTTCCTTTGAGCGGTCGTCGGACTTGAGATAATAATCTCGGTCGGGCATCCCGAGTCCGGCCTGATACAACTGCGCCAATTCTTCCTTGCTGTTCTTCGAATCCTGTGCGACGGTGAAGTTGAAGGGAACGGCAATATCCAGCGACTGGAGGTGAGCCAATTCGGATTGTAACGCGTCCCGGTCCTTGATCCCCATAATACGATCCAGCTCCGGTCTCAGCGGTTTCAATCCGTCAGCTTCGATGCGGGCCGAATCCATGGCACTGTAGTAGAAGTCTCCGACTTTTTGCAGCGTGCTTCCGGGGGGTGCGCTCGCATTTTGTGCCGCACTCTCCAGGATCTCATGGAGAACGACGTAGTTCCTCTCCATCACCTCATTGAAGCTGCCCCAGCGGCTCTCATCGGGGGGAATAGGATTCCGCGATATCCAACCTCCGTTCGCGTAGCTGTAAAAATCATCAACCGGGTTCACCGATGTATCAAAATTCCGGAGATCAATGGGCTTCGAGCCGTCCTCTCCGGCAATTCGCAAACCCATGGAAAAAATAAAGATAACTGCAATTGATGCCACACACCCGACATGCTTCAACATATCCTCTGCTCCTCGAATATTATTGACCGATGATGTGAATGAGAAAATTCTGCTTAGAGGAAAATAGCGAATTTTCTTATAAGGTGCTGAGATCAAATGAACTCTTACGCACCGCATAATACCTTTTCTTGATGGTGACATCCCGGTTTCTTCAAACCGAAGCGTCCGTCGTAACCGATCGCGATAGCATACCACGGAGCGAAAATGCCGCCAGCTCAGCCGATGGTCGCGTTGATGAATTCAAGGGCTGCCATCTCGAGAAGAAGTATCACATCCCGGTCCATGATTATCACACGGTGCTATCTCCCTCGAGAGCACGAGAGCCGCTGCAGAAGGAAATACGTTCCCAGCCCCAAATGCCGGATGGCCCGAGCATCACCATGACACACCAATGTACGCTCCAAGACTTTCCACGGATGCTCGTGATTTTTCTCCTCTGATTTTTTATCATCATTCTTCTGATTCTCTTCCGCATCACGTGGCCGGCAGGAAAAAAATTGCTAAACATAACTTTCTTTTTGTCGAATCGCCCGTCTCGATAAATCGCAGAATTTTTCTCAAGAAAGTTCTTGTATGTCAAATCTTTTTGTTCTATTTTTGTGGCGACTTAGAGACGGCTACGTGACCAGGAAAAAATAAATCTCTCGTGCGATGATCGAACGTCCCGCTCTTCATCTCTCCATCATGTTCGCATCGTCGGGTACCGGCAATATCGGAGGCGCAATCATCCTCATCTTCTTACCATCGAAAATTCCGGAAAGGCACATCTTCCTATGGAAATAGAATCCGCTCTCATCGGAGAGAGTTCGTTTATCAAACGCATGCGAAAGGAGATACCTCTCCTTGCGAAGAGCCAACGGCCGCTGATTCTGAAAGGAGACAGAGGAACAGGCCGGGGCCTGATCGCGCAGCTTCTTTACAAAGAGCTCGAGCAGAAAGGAGAGCTCGTAACGGTGACTCCCGGTTTGACCGATTTCGATGGGTCGCGTCTTTTTGCACCAAATTCATCGACCGTTGCCATGTATCTGGTCCGGGAATTCCAAGAGCTGACGTATCTTCAGCAATCTGCAATTGCGAGGTTCCTCGATCAGTTGCCCAAGAAACCGGGGATTCAAATTGTTCTGACGACGACCAAGACACTTGCAGATGCATCGAAAGAAAGGGCTCTCCATCCCGATTTATACGCCGCCATCAAAGGGCATGATGTGATCACTGTTCCGCCTCTGCTCCAGCGGCAGGGCGATATTCCGCTCCTCGTGGAATATTTTTTAAAACAAGTATCGGAGAGCCAGGGAGTGCGCGCCAAGATTGTGGACGGCAATACCATGGATTTCCTCGTCCGCCGCGAATGGAAGGAAAATGTCCACGAACTGAAACGGGTTATTGAGCGTGCTTCATTCCATTCCTCGTCCGATTACCTTGAACTTCCCGAATCACTGATCGACGAATATGCTCAACTGGACGGCATAATTTCGAACATCAAGTTACGGCAGGCGTTTTCATTCGATCGGTCCCTGTTTAACCTCGAAAAAACACTCATCGAACGAACGCTTGACCTTGTCGGGTATAACCAATCGAAAGCCGCAAGCGTCCTCAAGCTGTCCGAAGCCAATCTGAGGTATCGGCTGAAGAAATTTCACATTCCGACATCAAAAGACTTACGCTGACCCTCGGCGCCAACTGGGCTATCTTGAAGGCCTTGGCAGATGTGTTCCTGACGCCAGGCCCCCGGCTGAGTTGACGGTGTGTAGTATCCCGGTAAGAACTTGATTTTGATATGCAAAAGTGGTTACTTTAGAGGATGAATTTCAAAGCACCCATTCCAACCAAATAATCCGGAGCCAGATATGAAAGCTCGATTTCTTGCCGTTCTTCTCTCCCTCCTCTTCGTCTCCCTGAGTTTTGCCGGAGATAAAGGTGATGGAAAGGTCTCGTGCTGCCAGGCCGGCACGAAGGCGTCGCTCACTTCCACGACGAAAGTGAAAGACTGCCCTGCCAACTGCACCGATGAAATGAAAGCCCAGTGCCCCTTCATGCATGGAACGAAGGCATCTCTCAAGAAGACTTCCGCCAAGATCGCAAACCGCTCCAAAGTCGCGACAAAATCGACCGAGGCGAAGGTCGTCAAAGAGAAGCAAGAGAGCTCCACTGCCGCTACCAAGGGAACAAACTGAACCAATGGTTTTGAGCAAGCCGTCTCGTGTAAACGGGACGGCTTTTTGTTTTAATCCGGGGAGCTGGGAAGAATTCAAATGAGCGCTTGTAATAATTGCGGCCGGGAGGTCAGGGAAAGCTCGAGTTTCTGCCCCGTTTGCGGAGCTCCAGTTTCACCGGAGCCGAATCGCGGTGAAAACCGTCCGTTGGAACCACCAATCCCCTCCGCTGCAAAGACCGTACGAAACCCTCTCTCCAGAAGGGCGAAGTGGACGTATGGCCTTCTCGTTCTTGCCCTCTGCATTCTGTTCCTGGCGATCTTTACGCAGCATCTTCCCGGCGGGGCAAACCCCGTCATCGCCAAGCAGCCCGACGTTGCAATGGCATCAATGTTTACTGATGTGCATCTCACCGCAGAACCGATCGACGCGGACATACGAAACGGATTTGTCTCTTTTCCCCTTTCGATTCTGCAGGAAAAGAAATTCATCCAGTTTGATTATCGGATGCAAAACGGAACCATCATTCCCCTTCTGGCATACATATCGCCGGAAGGAAAGCTCGTCACATCGATTCGCATGTGCGAGCCATGTAATTCAACAACGTTCAAGATCGACGGTACCGAGCTCGCATGCGGCAACTGCGATACACGCTGGAAGTTGACCAACCTGGAGGGAATTCAGGGAAATTGCCAGAAGTATCCGCCCGCTCCGATCCCAAGCACAATCGTCGGAAATGAGGTACGGATTGACGAATCAATTATCAAACAATGGAAAATGCGAATATGAAAAAGACATTATTTCTGGGAGTATTAATCGTTCTTTTTGCATTCTCAGCGTGCCAGTCTAACAAGAACGTTAATACAACGGTGGTCAAAGCCAGCTCGATGGTATGCGGATCTTGCGCGAAGAAGATTGAAAAGGCCGTTACGGCATTGGACGGTGTCACGGGAGCACAGGTAGATCTAAAATCGAAAACCGTGGAAGTGAAATATGATCCGACAAAAACGACGGTGGGATCGATCGAAGACGCCATCACAAACGCGGGATACGACGCCAATGACAAGAAGCGGAATCCCGACGCGTATGATAAACTGGAGAAGTGTTGTAAGATCGACGGATAGGCAGCCGCCTGTCAGCCGTCTTTTTGCCGTGCCTCCTGCACCCTTCGTATTATCGTCACGACAAACCCGACCACGAGCGTTATCGTCCCCATCCACACAAGGTTAATAAACGGCTTAACACTTGCCTCAAGTACAAGCGTTTCCACTTTGGGTTTTGCCGGAGAGTTAAAGTCAGTTACACCAATCTCCACCTTTGATTGTGACGGATCCTCCCTGTTCGGTTGAAGCCGGACAATCGTGAACTCCTTCGACCCATCAGCTGACTTTGCGGGTACAAATGTCGGCCCTGCCTGCGTTCGCTCGAATAATGGCTTGATCTGTTCCGTTGTGCTCCCGTTAGTAACCTCCAGAATTACTCCGATCGTCACATTCGCATTCCCCGTCACCATCTTGGCTTTCTCTTCATTGCTGAAATCGAAGTCCACAAATTTCACGGAGAGCCCGTCAATATTCTTTATTTGACCTTTGTTAAATGCAAATGTTTCCTGGGAGTTATCCGTGGGTGATTCAACAGAAAGCGGAGAGACGTAAAAATCCTGTGTGTACATGTTAAGAATGTCCGGATGTCGCATCATGCTGTTGTTCTCCGAACTATAACGCATCACAGGCATTACGATATACGTGTCATTCTCGTGACGCACCTGGATCGTGAATCCATACCGTTCATTATCAATCTGCCTGCTCCCGAGATATGTCAGATTGTATCCCCCAAGAATATCCTTGGACTCCCCTTCCGGGAGCGAGATCGTCTGCTTGTCATCGTATCGGGCGCTCGCCACAAATCCTAAAAAGAGTAGAGCCAGACCGATATGAGCAATTGCCCCGCCGGCGTATTTCGGGTTACCGACGAAAATCTTGTACCCGACAATAATATTGACAAAGAGTGCAAATGCCGATGCAAAAGAGAAGATGAGAACAGGAATATCTCGGACACCGAAGACCCATAAGCCAGCCGCAAAGATAATGGATGCAACTCCCGGAACGAATGCTCCCTTTCGCAAGCTTGTGGCAGTCGAGCTTCGCCACCACAGGAGTTGACCGAGGCCCGTGAGAAATGCGATAACGATGCCGAGCGGCAGGACCGTCTTCACGTAGTACGATGTATCAACCGCAGCAGCATGCCCTTTGAGGATGTTGGTAATGATTGGCGACGACGTTCCAATCGTGATGAAGACCGCCGCAAAGCAGAT
>Ga0335082_10004036_pt1 | contig 15973 bp, 10 predicted proteins | sample Lox_Sample_41_FD_206718 | JGI IMG/M metagenome (GOLD analysis project Ga0335082, IMG submission 206718) | Soil microbial communities from Loxahatchee National Wildlife Refuge, Florida, United States - Lox_Sample_4.1 | ecosystem: Environmental > Terrestrial > Soil > Wetlands | place: USA...
ATGCAACAGGGGTTCCCTATGATGAAAACTCAAGCTTCTTTCTTATGCGGATTGCTTACCTCGAGTGCTTTTCCGGCGTGAGCGGCGACATGTTCTTGGGCGCCCTCGTCGACGCCGGAGTTCCGCCTGCATTGCTGCAGGACACGGTGACGGCGCTCGGGCTGGGAGCAAAGCTTGAAACTTCGCGCGTGGTGCGGAGCGGCATCTCCGCCACCAAGGTCGACGTCTGGGTCGATGGCGTGAAGGATCTGCCCCGCGAGGAATATTGGGCCAAGCAGGAGGCCGGGCCCGCCAAGGCTCACACCGAGCCTGCACACGCGCATCAGCATGATCATCATCACGGGCATTCGCACAGTCATGAGCATTCTCATGGGGAGACCACGCCTCACACACACGAGCACGGGCACCGGGGGCTGACCGAGATTCGTAAGATCATCACGGCTGCCTCGATTTCGGAGTCGTCAAAGAGAACGGCCATCGCCATCTTCGAGGCGCTGGGTCAGGCGGAAGCAAAGATTCACGATGTGCCCGTGGAAACGATCCACTTCCACGAGGTCGGGGCAGAGGACGCGATCGTGGATATCGTTTGCGCGGCCGTCGGAGCGGAGGCTCTCGGCGTCGATGAAATCGTGTGCTCTCCATTGAATGTTGGTGGCGGCATGGTGAAGTGCGCGCACGGAACGTTTCCGGTACCCGCTCCCGCGACCGTCGAGTTGCTGAAGGATGCGCCGGTGTATTCGTCGGGCGTGCAGGCTGAGTTGGTCACGCCGACCGGAGCGGCAATCGTGAAGACTCTCGCCCGTCGATTCATTTCCTTCCCGGAAATCAAGATCGAGAAGTCGGCATACGGTGCGGGATCGCGGGACTTTTCGGGGCATCCCAATGTCGTGCGGTTGGTCGTTGGCGAGACAGTATCGAAGCTCGCGGCCAAGACGGCTTCGGAAACCATCAGCGTGCTCGAGGCCAATCTCGACGACCTGAACCCTCAAGTGTTCGGCTATGTGCTGGATCGATTGCTGGAAGAGGGCGCGCTCGACGTTTTCGGGATGCCAGTACAAATGAAGAAGAACCGTCCCGGTACACTGCTGACTGTGCTCTGCAAGCCCGAAGACGCCCCTAAGCTGACCCAGTTGATCTTCACCGAGACGACTACCCTGGGTGTGCGGCGGCGCGATGAAGTGCGGCAAACGCTGGCACGCCGATGGGAGAGCGTGCACACTGCCTGGGGAGAAGTCCGCATCAAGATCGCAAGCATGAATGGGACCGTCACCAATTACGCACCTGAGTACGAAGATTGCCGGCGCATCGCGACGGAACATCACATACCGCTAAAAACGGTCATGCAAGAAGCGGCCCGCGTATACGCTGCGAGCGAAAGGCATTAACCACCAAGGTCACCCCTTCGACCATGCTCAGGGCAGTCGAAGGCGTACGAAGGATTCTCTTCGTGAGACTTCGTGTCCTTTGTGGTTCATAGAATTTATGAGCCGGAAGTTCTACATCACAACGCCGATTTACTACGTGAACGCCCGACCACACATCGGGCATGCGTACACGACCATTGCCTGCGATACGATTGCGCGGCGTCATCGCATGCTGGGCGATGACACGTTCTTCCTCACCGGCACCGACGAGCACGGGCAGAAGATTGAGCGTGCGGCGCAGGCTGCGGGAACGACTCCACAGCAGTACGCCGACGAGATTTCCGGCGAGTTCCGCGCTTTGTGGAAGCGGATGGGGATTTCGAATGACGACTTCATTCGCACCACCGAAGAGCGCCACAAAAAGCGGATGCAGGAATTGTTCCGCCGTATTCGTGACAACGGGTACATCTACAAGGGAACCTATACCGGGCAGTACTGTGTGTCCGACGAACTCTATGTCGATGGCGCGCAACCCGGCGATCCCTGCCCGATCTGCGGACGCATCACCGAGACAGTTCATGAAGAGAACTACTTCTTCAAGCTATCGGCGTTTCAGGACAAGCTGCTGGAACTGTATGCGAATCCGGATTTCATCCGCCCAGAGACACGCCGGAATGAGGTGATTTCGTTTGTAAAATCGGGCTTGCGAGATCAGTCGATCAGCCGCTCCACATTTTCATGGGGCATTCCCGTTCCGGACGATCCGAAGCACGTGATTTATGTCTGGTTCGACGCGCTGGCCAACTACATCACCGCGATCGGTTATGGCTCGTCTCACGCCGGAGCACAAGAGGCGTTCAAGAAATACTGGCCCGCCGACGTCCACATGATTGGCAAGGAAATCGTTCGGTTCCACTGTGTGTACTGGCCTGCGTTCCTGATGGCGGCGGGTCTGCCCCTTCCAAAAGCCATCGTCGCGCACGGCTGGCTGCTGTTTGAAGAGAGCAAGATGTCGAAGTCGCGCGGGAACATTGTGCGCACCGAAACAATTCTCGATGTGCTCGGCGCCGATGCGCTGCGCTACTTCCTGTTGCGCGAAGTCGTGTTCGGGCAGGACGGATCGTTTTCCTTCGACGCGCTGGTACAGCGCTATAACTCGGATCTGGCAAACGGAATCGGAAACCTGGCCAGCCGTACGCTGACCATGATTACCCGGTACTTCAAGGGAGAAGTGCCGTATCCATCCCACGCCGTCGCGAGGACTCCGGCAGACGACGCAGTAGCCGAAGCCGCGCGCAAAGCGATCCGCGAGTTTGGTGGCTTCTTCGAGCAGTTCCAATTCTCGCGCGCGCTGGAGACCGCGTGGGGACTGGTGGCAACGGTCGACAAATACATCGTCGAGAACGAACCGTGGTCACTGGGCGAAAAGCAAGACGACGAGAGCCGCGCGCGGCTGGCAACGGTCCTGTACACGTCGGCGGAGGCTCTGCGGGTTGCCACTGCGCTGGCGCACCCCGTCATTCCCGATGCCACCGCAAAGATTTGGGCGCAGATGGGGCTGGGGGACATCAGGAAGTTGGCTCTCGCCGACCTTGCGTGGGGCCAGTTGCCGCTGGGCACAAAGCTGGGCGAAGTGAGTCCGGTGTTCCCGCGCGCCGACAAGAGCGCCATTGAAAGGATGCAGAAGATGGAAGATCAGGGAAGAGGGCCGTCCGCCGAGGAACCGAAAGCTCCGGAGCCACTAGCGCCCGTCAAGGCTCCGCCTGTTGTTGCCGTCCCCGGGGCGCCATCGGCCGATGGAGGAGGCAAGATCACAATCGACGATTTCGCCAAGGTCGATCTCCGCGTGGGATTGGTGAAGGTAGCCGAGCGCGTTCCGAAGTCCGACAAGCTCTTGCGCTTAGAAGTCGACCTGGGCACTGAAGTCCGGCAGGTGCTGGCGGGAATCGCCGAGGCCTACGCTCCAGAAACACTCGTTGGGCGGAAGGTCGTAATTGTCGCGAACCTAGCGCCACGGAAAATGCGCGGCCTGGAGTCGAATGGAATGATCGTCGCCGCATCGCTCGAAGGCGGCAAGCCAGTGCTCGCGAGTTTCCTCGAAGATGTGCCGATAGGAGCAAGGCTGAAGTAGAGCGGTCTCAGGTCTGAGGTCTCAGGTCTGACGCCCGATGCCCGATGCCCGATTCTATGTTCGTTGATTCTCACGCACATCTCGATGGCAAGCAGTTCGACTCCGACCGCGAGCAGGTTGTCGCTCGTGCGCGCGAGGTGGGAGTCACGACGATCGTCGCCATTGGCAACGGCGACGGTCCTCCCGATCTCGATGCCGGGGTCAAGCTCGCCGAGCAGCATCCCTTCATGTATGCGACGATCGGGATTCACCCCCACGAAGCGCGCTTGGCGTCAGACCATGCCTACGCCGAGATGGAGCGACTGGCGCGCCATCCGAAGGTGATTGCCTGGGGCGAGATCGGACTGGACTATTACTACGATCATTCGCCGCGCGACACGCAGCAGACCGTCTTCACCCGTCAGATGGAGTTGGCTGCAGCCGCAAAGCTTCCCATCGTGATTCACTGCCGGCCTTCGGAGAACAGCGAAAATGCATGGGAAGACTGCCTGCAGCTCATTCAGGAGCAATGGGCGCCGAAGGGTCTCGGCGGAATTCTGCATTGCTTCACCGGCAACTGGGCTCAGGCCAAGCGCGCCCTCGACATGGGCTTCATGATCTCATTCGCCGGAAACGTGACCTTCCCCAAAGCCCAGCAGATTCGCGATGCGGCCCTCGAGGTCCCGCTTGACCGCATGTTCATCGAGACCGATTCGCCGTATCTGGCGCCGATTCCGCATCGGGGCAAGCGCAATGAGCCAGCCTTCGTGAAAGAGACTGCGGGCAAGATCGGGGAGCTACGAGGCCTATCGATGGACGAGGTTGGGGAGCGCACCTCGCGCAATTTCTACAATTTTTTCAAATTATCTGAAACGGCTGAAAGCAAAGTTCCCACCCGCTAGAACCGGAGTTCTGTTAACCTCAGGTTACGATTCCTTTGTTTCAGAAAGATTAGAAATGTATGCCCGATAACAGTTTCGACGTTGTCAGCAAGGTCGACATGCAGGAGGTCTCCAACGCCATCCAGCAGGCGCTGAAGGAGATCCACACCCGTTTCGATCTGAAGGACTCGAAGTCGAACATCGAACTGGAAAAAGACGCCATCGTCCTGCACTCGGCCGACGACTACAAGTTGAAGGCGGTCAATGACATCCTGCAGCAGAAATTGGTGAAGCGCGCGGTCTCGCTCAAAGCTCTCACCTATGGCCCGGTGGAACCTGCCGCAGGCGGGACCGCCAAACGCCGCGTCACCATGCAGCAAGGCATTGCCATCGAGAAAGCCCGGGAAATCGTGAAGCTGGTGAAAGACTCGAAAAAGAAGGCCCAGGCCTCTATCCAGGCGGATCTGGTTCGCATCAGCAGCAAGGATCGGGATACGTTGCAGGAAGTGATCGCCTTGTTGCGGGGCCACGATTTCGGAATCGATTTGCAGTTCACGAATTACAGAACGAACTGAGAGCGGCGTCAGACCTCAGACCTTGGCCTTCAGCGGCATTAGGAGTATTCCTGAGGTCCGAGGTCCGAAGTCCAAGGTTCGAATTATTTGAGCGCGTCAGCGACCATTAACGGAAAAGAAGTATTCGACCTGCTGCGGGACGACCTCGTCGCGTTGGAGGATGAGTTCGGTCGTGGCACAGTCTCCAATGTCACAGCTATCACCGAGATCGGCGAATATCTGCGCGCCGGCGGAGGCAAACGCATCCGGCCCGCCCTGCTGTTGCTCGCTGCGAAACTGCTCAACTATCAGGGACAAGGCGCCGTTCGGCTGGGCGCCGCGGTTGAGATCATTCACACTGCGACCCTGGTTCATGACGACATCATCGATGAAGCCAAGACCCGGCGTGGGCGTCCAGCCGCCAATACCCAATGGGGAAACTCCAAATGCGTGCTGGCCGGCGACTGGCTCTACATGCAGGCCTTCAAGATCGCCGTGCAGGAACGCAATTTCCGTATCCTCGACACGCTGATCGAACTCACGCAGAAGATGGTCGAAGGCGAACTTCTGCAGATGGAGAAGCTCGGCAAGCTGATCACGCTCGACGAGCATTTCGACCTTATCTTCCGCAAAACCGCATGCCTGTTTTCCGTGTGCATGCGGCTGGGAGCAATCCTCGCGGGGGCTACTCCCGAGCAGGAATTAGCCTTGGCTCAGTACGGCCATGATCTTGGCATGGCCTTCCAGATCGTTGACGACGTGCTGGATCTCACCGCATCGGAAGATGTGCTGGGCAAGCCCGTAGCCAGCGATTTGCGCGAAGGCAAAGTGACCATGGCCGTGATTCACGCCCTTGAGCGCTGCACTCCCGAAGACCGGGCGAAGATCGAAAAGATCCTGCACGACCGGGCGTTCAATGGCGTGACCCACGCAGACATCCTGGCCATCCTGCAGCGCTATGGATCACTGGAAGCCGCAAGCGCGCGCGCTGCGCAGTATGCCGAATCTGCGCGCAAATCGATCTGCTTCTTCCCCGACTCTGAGATCAAGCGGGCACTGCTCTGGGCGCCAGAATTTGTAGTGGCCAGAGAAAAGTAACGGCCGCCGGTAACTGCCCGCCTGCAGCTGTGATCCCGAGCACACGATCCTCGCCGCTCGCCTTTTGATCGCCATCACTCGCATCGGTGACCTCTGCTACAGCTTTTTCTTCTGGACCGCGTCACAATGCCGCCAGTTGATGGGGAGAGTCCGCCACGAGCGGAAGGCTAACGAGACGCACTGGCATGCAGTGGGGCGCGGAAGTTGCGGTCCTCACTTCTCCCCTCGGCACCTGAGAAAGGCAGGTCGCTGGGGGTCCTGTCCGCAGCGGACGAACCGTCAACATGGGTGGCGGCGTCAGTCGAAGCTTGAACGAAAAGCGCCTAGGTTTTTCGACGCGCCGGCCCGCAGGGCCGGAAGAGCCTTCGAGTGCAAGCCGCCACCTTGCTCACCCTGTCGAGGAAAGTCCTCCTGAGAGACTCGCTCCTCGTACAACGACGCCGGACGGGTTCCATCGGCCCCGTCCGGCTTTGTTTATACTGAAGCCAATCCTGTTAGGGGCGAATCAAACAAACTTACGCAACTATGAACGACCTTCTCTCGATGATGGCGCGCCACGGTTATGCCTTGACCTTTTGTTTCCTGCTCGCCGAAACGATGGGACTGCCTCTGCCGGCTTCCATCGCTCTGGTGGCGGCAGGAGCAGCGATCGCCTCTCATACTCTGACCGCAACCGGGATCCTGCTTGCCGCGCTGGCCGCGCTCATACTCGGCGACATATGGCAGTTCTGGCTTGGGCGCTACACGGGTTGGGCCTTGCTCGGATTCCTCTGCCGGCTTTCCATGAATCCCGAGACTTGCATTCTCCGTTCGGCAGAGTCGTTCTACAAGCGCGGCAAGACCACATTGGTCATCGCCAAATTCGTTCCCGGGATCAACACGATGGCGGCGCCACTGGCCGGCAGCATGAAGATGCCGTTTCTCCAGTTCCTGCGACTGGATCTCGCCGGATCGCTGCTATACAGCGTCACCTATCTCGCCATCGGATATGTGTGCCGCGACTTTCTCGCCGCCACGCTAAATAGCATCCATGCGGCTGGACGCGCCATGGAGATTCTGGTTCTGGTCCTGGTTGCGGCTTACGCCGTCTATCGCGTCCTGCAGTTCCACAAGTACCGCAAGTATGACGTGGTGCCGCGGGTCCAGGTGAAAGAGCTTTCCGATCGTATTTCCGCCGGAGAGAGCGACCGCATCCAGATCGTCGACGTGCGCAGCCACGGTTACTACGACATCGGCGCAGAGCGGATCTTGGGATCCATCCGCATCGAACCCAACAATCTCGACGAGGAGATCAAGAATCTCCCCAAGGACAAGGACATTTACCTGTATTGCACTTGAGCACGCGAAACCACGAGCGCCCGGGTGGCGCACTTACTGCGGGAAAAAGGATTCAACACGTTTGTAATCGTCGGCGGCCTGGGTGCCTGGCGCAAGGTTGGCGGACACCTGGAGTCCGTACCGAAGAATGACCTGGTGCGTTTGCCGACGTTCAGCTAAACACCTACGCTCCGAACTGCCGCAGGTGATGGTCAAGGTGCTTGTACATGCCGCGCCCCCATTCATATGTCGTCAGGGAGCCGAAGAATGGATGCGGATGGCGTGTGCACTTCGCTTCTCCACCTTCCTGAAACTCGCGGACTTTCATTCTTAACTGCTGCTGCTCGCGCTGAAAATCCCGCTTGTCGCTGATGACAAGTTTCGGGTCCGTCGGATTATTTTTCGCGAACGGCTTCTCATTGCTGTAGATCGGCCTCACAAAACCACCGATCAACCTGCCGATGAAGAGGCGTGGGAGAACCATCTTTCCGGACGCCATATCGAGCGCTGCGGAACAGTGAGCCATCATCTGCGCCACGTCCATCTTGCCCCACTGCCTCTGCACTGCGGGCTGCAGGCGGTCGATGCGTCCGATAATTTCGTCGCTTGCGTCCTTCTCGAATAGGGTCTTCATGCTTTGGTCGTGACTCGCCGAAGATGATAGCACCGGCCATGTTTCTGCAGCGAGAGTAAAATGGCTCGGCCCTTGGACAGACCTCCCACATCCAGTGCAGGCGAGCGCAGCGCCGTACCTCGCATGGAGCAGCAGGATGCTCCCGCGAATGAGCGCCGGATGAACCTAGTCCTTTTTCTCGTTGGGCTCTCCGTTCTGATCAACTATATCGACCGCAGCAACCTGTCGATCGCCGCCCCACTGATCAAAGATGAATTGCACATTTCCGGTACACAACTTGGCACGCTGCTTTCAGCGTTCTTCTATACCTACGCGTTGCTGCAGATTCCGGCTGGTTGGCTCGTCGACCACTTCGATGTGAAATGGGTCTTTGGTCTGGGATTTTTCATATGGTCCGCCTCCACTGCGGTGACTGGGCTCTTACATGGATTTATGGCTTTGCTGATAGCCCGCATTGTGCTCGGTATCGGGGAGTCTGTTGCGTTTCCCTCCTACGGCAAGATCGTTGGCAGCCATTTCGAGGAGAAGCGCCGCGGATTTGCCAATTCCATCGTGATCACCGGGCTGGCGCTAGGCCCGGCTCTGGGAATGCTGATCGGAGGAAATGTCGTCGGCCGCTTCGGATGGCGGCCTTTCTTCCTGGTACTAGGCTTGGCGGCGATATTGTGGCTCCTGCCGTGGTGGGCATGGATGCCCAGTTCGCAGCCTGCGCGGAGTTCGAAATCACAGGCAAGCACCGGACTTCTTGCCATCCTGCTACAGCCATCCGCATGGGGAACGTGCCTGTGCCAATTCAGTTTCAACTACGCATCGTACTTCCTGGTCACCTGGCTGCCCTTTTATCTCACGCGCGAAAGACATCTATCCATGAGCCAGATGGCTCGCGACGGCGGCATTGTCTATCTGCTATTTGCGGCGGCGGCGGCCGTGTTTGGAAGACTATCCGATCATTGGGTTAAGGCGGGGGCGTCTCCCACGGCTGTTCGCAAGTCGCTGGCCACCGGCGGAAGCATTGGGATGGGCATCTTCCTGGCGATCTCGGGCATTGCTCCGGACCGTGAATTCCTTTGGACGCTGGCAATCGCCGGAGCCTTCATGGGAATGTCATCCTGCAATATCTGGGCCATGACCCAGACACTGGCAGGCCCTGAGATGGTTGGCCGCTGGACGGGTGTACAGAACTTCGTGGGGAATTTTGCTGGCGCTGTCGCTCCATGGCTCACTGGATTCCTTCTCGACCGTACTGGACACTTTTATTGGGCGTTCTTCGTCACCACCGGCGTGGTCTGGTTGGGCGCTCTGAGCTGGATGTTCATCGTAGGCCCCATCAAGCCGGTTGAGTGGTTTCCGCACCCCTCTACCGCGTAATACACTGCCTTCATGCCGAAGGAGATTGAAATCAAATTTCGCGTGGAGAATATACGCGCACTCATCCGCAAATTGCGCACTGCAGGATTCCGCCTGGAGACTCCGCGCACTCACGAGATGAACACACTGTATGACCTGCCGGGTGCGGTGCTGCGCCAACGCAAAGAACTTCTGCGGGTGCGCCAGTATGGCTCGTCGTGGACCTTGACGCACAAGAGCGGGGGGAAGGTCAGCCGTCACAGCAGCCGCAAGGAACTGGAAACCGGAGTTAGCGACGGCAAGAAGATGGATGCGATCCTGCGCGCGCTGGGATACTCGCCGTCGTTCCGCTACGAGAAATTCCGCGCCGAGTGGAGCGATGGCAAGGGACAGGTCGTCGTGGATGAGACGCCGATCGGGAATTTCTGCGAGATTGAAGGTCCCCCGCGGTGGATTGATGCAACCGCTAAGAAGCTAGACATACGCCAGGAAGACTACATCACCAAGAATTACGCCACGCTGTTTGCCGAGTGGAAGGAGCAAACAAAACGCAAGTCTGAAGAGATGACCTTTAGAGCGGTAAACGGCCAGAGACTAGATGGAAGGCCATAGCCATTACCTGTCATCCTGAGCCGCGGCTTTTGCGGCGAAGGATCTCTGCACTCGCCGGTAGTGCCGATGCAGCCGCAGTTTGCATAGATCCTTCGGCGAGAAACAAACGCGCCTCAGGATGACTATGAATGGATTTTAGAGCTCACGCCCCATGGCACTTCTTATACTTCTTGCCTGATCCGCAGGGGCATGGATCATTCCGTCCGACCTTCTCCTGCCCGCGCACAACCTGCTGCACCTGCGGCGCTTCGCCGCCGCCTGCCATGCGCGCCTGCTCAAGTTCGCGGCGCTTGCGGCGCATGAAGGCCTCTTCCAGTTCATCAGCGGAAGTCGAAACCATCCGCGGAGGCCGCCGCCCGTTGCCGTCTCCGCCATGCTGCACGGGTACGACTGAATCCGGGCCTTGCCCGGTGGGCGCGCTTGGCGGAGGACCACCTGGCCCCCCATCCGGCGGCCGCTCCAGGATCTGCATCAGGTACAGATAGCGAACCGTGTCTTCCTGGAAGCGCTGCATCATCGCTTCGAACATCTCGAAAGATTCTTTCTTGTACTCGACCAGCGGATCGTGCTGCCCGTATCCGCGCAGCCCGATACCTTCTTTCAAGTGGTCCATGCTGAGCAGGTGATCTTTCCACTGCTGATCGATGACGCTCAGCATGATCATGCGCTCGTGATGCCGCATCGCGTCCGGGCCAATGAGCTTTTCCTTCGCCTCGTATCGCCCTTTCAGCTTCTCAAAGATCGCGTCGCCTAATTCCCCGCGGCTGAGTTCTGTGGGCTTGATTCCCTCCGCCAGAAAATCGACGCCAAAGCGCGTGAAGATCGCATCCTTCAGACCCTTGACATTCCAGTCATCAGCGTGCGCCTTCTCAGGACAATACTGTTCCAGTTGTTCGGCAAGGATCGCCGCGACGTAGTCTTCCAGGATCAGGTTCTTCTGATCGGTTCCTTCCAGCAGACGGCGACGCAAGCCGTACACGGCCTCGCGCTGCTTGTTCATCACGTCGTCGTATTCCAGCAGGTGTTTGCGCGATTCGAAGTGCTGCCCTTCAACGGCTTTCTGCGCGGTCTCGATGCGGCGGGTGATCATCTTCGATTCGATGGGCACGCCTTCTTCCATGCCGAGCTTCTGCAGCAAGGTCGAAACCCATTCCTTGGCGAAGATGCGCATCAGATCATCTTCGAGCGCCAGGTAGAAACGCGACGAACCGGGATCGCCCTGACGGCCGGCGCGTCCGCGAAGCTGGTTGTCGATGCGCCGTGACTCATGGCGCTCCGTGCCGAGAATGTGCAGGCCTCCGGCTAAAACCACTTCCTCGTGCTCCTTGTCGGTCTGCTGTTTGTAGCGGTTGTTGGCTTCAGTCCACTTGTCGGTAGGAACAGTGAATTCGTTGCCGTTGTAGTAGAAGATGGAACTCTGCCCATCTTCTTGCGGCCCCTCGATCTTGCCCTGCGCCACGCGCAATTGCTGGGCGATTCCCTTCTTGACCATCTCCTGCTTGGCCATGAATTCGGGATTGCCACCGAGCAGAATGTCGGTGCCGCGGCCGGCCATGTTCGTGGCGATCGTCACGGCGCCCTTGCGTCCGGCTTGAGCCACGATTTCCGCTTCGCGCTCGTGGAACTTGGCGTTTAGAACAACGTGCTTGATGCCCTTTTTCTTCAGCAGATCCGAAAGCCGCTCAGATTTCTCGACCGACGTGGTACCGACCAGCACCGGCTGTCCCTTCTCGGCAAGCTGCTGAATCTCGTCCGCAGCGGCGAAGTACTTCTCCTTCTCGGTGCGATAGACGGTATCGGGATTCTCAATGCGGAGCATCTGCTTATTCGTCGGGATGACCACGACTTCAAGCTTGTAGATCTTGTCGAACTCGGCAGCTTCCGTCTCAGCTGTGCCGGTCATGCCGGCCAGTTTCTTGAACATGCGGAAGTAATTCTGGAAGGTAATGGTCGCCAGCGTCTGGTTCTCGCGCTCGATCTTCACGCCTTCCTTGGCTTCCACCGCCTGGTGCAGGCCGTCGGACCAGCGCCGTCCCGGCATCATGCGGCCGGTGAACTCGTCCACAATGATCACTTCGCCGTCTTTGACGACGTATTCAACGTCGCGCCGGTAGAGCGCATGCGCCTTGATCGCGGTTTCGACGTGGTGTTTCCATCCCCAGTTTTCCGGGTCTGCAATATTGCCAATACCCAGAAGGCCCTCAACTTTTTCCCATCCCTCGTCGCTGACGGTGCTGTTCCGGTGCTTCTCATCGATCACGTAGTCGCCGGTGAGAAACTTCTTTTGCGGATCGTCGCCCGATTGGTTGAGCTCGCGGATCATGCCCTCCCGCCGGTCTGCCGGAATCTTCTCTTCCTCCAGCAGCTGACGCAGTTCGTCTGCGGATACTTCTTCGCCCTTGTCGAGCTTCGGGATGATGCGGTTGACCTTGTAGTACTTGTCGGTCGATTCTTCGCTTGCGCCCGAGATGATGAGCGGCGTACGGGCTTCGTCGATCAGGATCGAGTCGACCTCGTCGACAATCGCGTAGTTGTGCCCGCGCTGCACGCAATCCTTCATGTCGAACTTCATGTTGTCGCGCAGGTAGTCGAATCCAAACTCGTTGTTCGTGCCGTAGGTAACGTCCGCAGCGTAGGCGGCACGGCGCTCCTCGTCGTCCAGATCGTGAACGATCACGCCGACGCTCAGTCCGAGGAAGCGGTAGAGCCTGCCCATCCATTCGGAGTCGCGCTTGGCTAAGTAGTCGTTGACGGTGACAACGTGCACGCCGCGTCCGCTCAGCGCGTTGAGGTATACGGGGAGGGTCGCGACCAGCGTTTTGCCCTCGCCGGTCTTCATTTCGCTGATCTTGCCGTCGTGCAGCACCATGCCGCCGATCAACTGCACATCGAAGTGACGCATGTTGAGCACGCGGCGTCCGGCCTCGCGCACCACAGCGAACGCCTCGACGAGAATATCGTTCAGGACTTCCTGCAGCGCATCGTACTGCTCCTTTTCGGCGCGCTTGATGCGATCAACATCGCCGTCGTCCGCTTCGTCAGCCGCCGCCTCGGCCCCGGACGGTGGATGCCCGTTGCCCCCACCGATCTTGCTCAGCCGCTCCTGAATCCGCTTCCGGAATTCGTCGGTCTTCGCGCGCAGTTCCTCATCACTGAGCTTTTTCATCTCAGGCTCAAGCGCGTTGATGGCCTGCACGTTCGGCATCAGCGCCTTGATGACGCGCTCGTTCTTCGTCCCAAAAACCTTACCTAGCAGTTGGTTAATCAAACCGGAAGTCCTTCGGAGGGCAAACTTCGCCCAGATACACTCTTTAGAAGCCTAGCACATTTAGATGCAAGAGAATCCTGATCGGACCGTCTCTCGCGCCGTATAATAACTGCTCGACGGAGGGCCTATGACTGTTCGCCTCTCCTTGCTCGTTCTGGCCGCACTTCTCGCCACGCAAGCCATCGCCAAAGACAAGAAGCCCGTTTTGCCGGAGTATGTCGTGCGAGCGCAAACCGTGCGTGTGATCATCGATCCACAGGCCGGCGAGCCGATCGATCAGCCCAGGGCGAACGCGATCGCCCGCGACAACGTCGAAAAAGCCCTGATGGAATGGGGCCGCTATCGGCTGGTGATGGACGGCGAAGCGGCCGATCTCATCATCTCCGTCCGTACCGGCGATGGCAAGTTGTCGCGTCCCACGATCAAGGGCGGACCCATCGACCAACGAGGTGGGGTGGCTCAGTCCACCGACAGTACGATCCGCATTGGGGGCCAGCGCGGGCAGAATCCCATGGGGGATCCGGGCATGGATCCCATCGATCGACGCCCGCACATCAGCAACGAGATCGGCGGCTCGGAGGACGCCTTCGAGGTATACATGGGCAATGTGTCCGGCCCTCTGGACGCGCCACCCGTCTGGCGCTACATCAAGAAAGATTGCCTGCGGCCCACGCCGCAACTACCGGCCGTAGAGGCATTCCGCAAGGCGGTAGCGGATTCGCAGAAACCTGCCGTGCCCAAAGCTCCCTAGTTCTCAGCGCCAGGGTTGAGGCACGGACGCTGTTGACTCGCCCGTAACAGCACTGCGGGAGTTCGCGTTTTTCGTGTATATTCCCCACGACCCATGCCCACGTTCTACGACCGCTTTCTGGAATGCGCACAGCGTTGGCCGGAGAATGTTGCGCTTGAACTCCAGCGCCACGACCACCTCGAAAGCTGTACCTACTCGGAACTGGCTCGTATGGCCCAGTCCGTTGGCCGCTGGATCAACGAAAAGGAGTTCGCCCCCGGTTCGCGCCTCGCAATCCTGGCCGACAACCATCCCCGATGGGTCGCAGCGTATCTGGGCATCATCGCTTCCGGATGCACAGCCGTCCCGCTGGATACGGCCCTGCACGACGACCAGGTCACGAAACTGCTCAAGGACGCTGGCGCTTCGGCCATCTTCTGCGACGTGAAACACGTTCCAGTGGCGAAGCCCGCGGCTTCTGAGCTGAAGCTCGGCATCATTCTCGTCGATCCCGACCGCATGACGGATCCCTCGGTTCAGGAACGTTGGCTCGGCAACCTGCCCGCCATTTTCGAAGCCGGGCCGGGCAAATTCACACCCGCGCCAGCGAAAGACGATGACCTGTGTTCGCTGATCTACACCTCAGGCACCACGGCCGATCCCAAGGGGGTGATGCTCACCCACGCCAACTTTCTAGGCGAAGTTGACGCTGTCTTCCACTGGGTGGACATCGGGCCAAACGACGCACTGCTCGGCATACTACCGCTGTTCCATGTGCTGGCGCAGATGGCCAATCTCTTGCTGCCACTGATCAAGGGATCACGCGTCGTCTACCTGGAAACTCTAAACACCACCGAACTGCTGCGCGCACTGACGGAGCGCAACATCACGGCTTTCGCTGTTGTGCCGCAGTTCTTTTACCTGATTCACGAGCGGATCATGCAAGAGATCACAAAGCGTGGTCCGCTCACGCAGAAGATCTTCTCCGCCATGGTCGCGTTGAATCGCAATCTGCGCAAAATCGGCATCAATGCCGGACCAATTTTGTTCAGCAAGGTGCATAAGACGCTGGGACCAAAGATGCGATACCTCGTGACCGGAGGATCGCGCTTCGATCCGTCGATCGCCCACGCGTTTCACGATCTGGGAATCGATGTACTGCAGGCCTACGGCCTGACCGAGACGTGTGCCGCAGTGTTTGTGAATTCGCCAAACGACAACGAGATTGGCTCAGTCGGCAAAGCCATGAAGGGAGTCGAAGCCAAGATCGTCGACCCGCAACCGCAGGAGGAAGGGCCACCGGTCGGCGAGGTCGCGATTCGCGGCCCGCTGGTGATGAAGGGCTACTGGAACCGCCCCGACGCGACCGCCGCCGTTCTTCGCGATGGATGGTTCATGACCGGTGATCTGGGCTACTTCGATTCGCACAGTCATCTCTTCCTCACCGGCCGCATGAAAGAAGTAATCGTTCTCAGCAATGGCAAGAATGTTTATCCCGAAGAGATCGAGACGCACTATCTGAAATCGCCGTTCATCAAGGAAATTGCTGTGATGGGTCTTGAAGGCAAGCCCGGGGAAGACCGCGATCGCCTGCACGCGGTGATCGTGCCCAACTTCGACGAACTACGCCAGCGCAAGATCGTGAATGCGAAGGAAGTCATCCGCTTCGACATCGAGGGACTTTCGGCGCAGATCGCATCGACCAAACGAATCGGCAGCTACGAAATTTGGCAAGAGGACCTGCCACGCACTACGACGCGCAAGATCAAGCGCTTCGAGGTTGAAAAGAAGGTTAAGGCCAATCAGGCGAAGAAGCTCTCTGACGATTCAGACCTCCCTGCAGAGAAGCCTCTAACCCCCGACGAAACCGCATGGCTCGATCAACCCGACGTGCAGCGCGGCCTCAAAGCAGTTCGCGAGACCGCCCGCTCAGCGCCGCCAACCATGCGGCCTACGTTGAGTCTGGAACTCGATCTCGGCCTCGACTCCATGCAGCGCGTCGAGTTGCTCAGCCGCCTGGAGGAGGAACTCGGCGGCCATATTGAGGAGTCCCATCTC
>Ga0335082_10004037_pt1 | contig 15972 bp, 17 predicted proteins | sample Lox_Sample_41_FD_206718 | JGI IMG/M metagenome (GOLD analysis project Ga0335082, IMG submission 206718) | Soil microbial communities from Loxahatchee National Wildlife Refuge, Florida, United States - Lox_Sample_4.1 | ecosystem: Environmental > Terrestrial > Soil > Wetlands | place: USA...
ACGGCATCCACCCCAAGGCGATCGTGATGGCAGCCACTCCCGCTGACGTCGCGCGGACGATCGCGTTCGCGCGCGCCAACGGGCTCCGGTTCGCGGCGCGGTGCGGCGGCCACAGCTACGGCGGGTATTCGCTGTCGAACGGGATCGTGATCGACGTCTCGCCGATGGGTGTCGTGCGGCCGCATCCGGCCGCGCGCACCGCCACGATCGGGGCGGGCGCCCGCCTCATCGACGTCGCAGCCGGCCTGGCCCCGACGGGCGCGATGATCCCCGGCGGCACCTGCGCGACCGTCGGCATCAGCGGCCTGACGATGGGAGGCGGCCAGGGCGTCACGGGACGCCGCTTCGGCCTGACGATGGACTCGCTCCGTGGCGCGACGGTGGTGCTCGCGGACGGATCGATCGTGCGCTGCGACGAGGATGCGCACCCGGACCTGCTCTGGGCGCTCCGGGGAGGCGGCGGCGGCAACATGGGGGTGGTCACGTCGTTCACGTTCGCCACGCACCGGCTTGCGAGGCTCACCGTGTTCTCGCTCACCTGGCCGTGGTCCCGCGCAGATGAGGTGCTCCGCGCCTGGCAGTCGTGGGGGCCGAGCGCCCCGGCGGCACTGTGGTCCAGCTGTCGCCTCCGATGGATCGGCGGGTCGGGGCCGAGCGTCTCGGTCTCCGGCGCGTGGACCGGTGCGCCGGCCGCGCTCACCGCGCACCTGAACGCGTTCGCCGCCGATGTGGGCTCGGCGCCCGGGCGATCGGTGCAGACGATGTCCTACCTCCAGGCCGAGATGTACTTCGCCGGGTGCAGTTCGCTGAGCGTGGACCAGTGCAGCCTGTCGACGACGGGCGGGCGCCTGTCCCGCCAGGGATCGTTCGCGAAGAGCGACTTCTTCGATGGTCCGATGGGGCCGGCGGTGCGGGGCGCGCTCCTCGAGCGGATCGAGGCGCGTGGCGCCGATGCGGCGCTGCGATCGCACAGCGGGGGTGTCCTGTTCGATGCCTGGGGCGGCCGGATCGCCGACGTGGGCCCGGCCGCGACCGCGTTCCGGCACCGACAGGCGCGCTTCCTCGCCCAGGAGTTCGTGACGTTCGGGAGCCTCGATCCGGCCGAGGCGCAGGCGAACCGGCGATGGCTGCAGCACCTCTGGCACGACCTGCGGCCGGCGGCCAGCGGGTTCGCGTACGTGAACTACATCGATCCGGATCTGCCGAACTGGAAGCACGCCTACTACGGCGCGAACCTCGCCAAGCTGGTCCGCGTGAAGCGCCGTTACGACCCCGACGACGTGTTCCGGTTCGCGCAGAGCATCCCGATCACCTTGCCTCCGTAGCGTTCATCCGTCCTCCGGGCCGGCCAGCTGCATGAGCGCCGTCAACGACGGCGCGAAGTACTGCGCCCCGCTCACCGGCCGTGAGAAGTCGGTGAGACGGTCGCGGACGCCGTCGAGCCCGAACATCCGCGCCAGCATCCGGTCGAACCGCGTCGGATCCGCGCTGAACGCAACGAAATACAAACCGTGCTCGTCGACCGTCCCGTAGGGGACGCTTCGGCGGAAGATCTGGAGCTCTTCCCCATCGATCTCGATGCCCCCGACCCGTGCGATGTGCGCATCGGACGGCTTCTCGGCGTCGGTCAGTTCGACGCTGTCGATCTTCGTTCGTCCGATCACGCGCTCCTGGTCGTGGACGGAGAGACGGTGGAACGCGTCGAGGTCGTGGACCCAACGCATCACGAGCACGTGACTGCCCGCTTCACCAGGCTCACCGGGCGGCACGAGGGCGATGTCCGCGGCGCCGCGGATCGGGGGGTTCGCGGTGCCGTCGATGAACCCGGTCTCGTCGTGGCCCTCGTGATACGTGAAACCCGGTTGCTCGGCCGCCAGCATCGCGACGTCGGCGACCGTCGCTGCCGCGGCGCGAGCGTGATCGAACGCGGTGTCCGGCGCGCTCCCACTGATCCACATCCACGCGTCGTGTTGGGTCGCCGGCGCTCGGTGCCCGGCCACCCCGACGACCTCAGCGAACACCTCGAGCGACGCGGGCGCCCCGTCCGGCGCCACTTCCCGCCAAGCGCTGGCGCCGAACCCGAGTACGAGGTTCACGCCGCCGGCAGAGACCTCAGGGGTGCGGAGCCGGCGGAAGGACGCCACCGCGTCCTTCGGAGCGACGCCGGGTCGCAGATCGAATTCCAAGAAATGGTGGGCCAGCGTCCCCTGGGCGAAGATCCCGAACTGGGGGAGCGTGAAGCTCATGAGGCGCGGAGCCTAAGTCGTCCGGCGGTCCGGCGCAAACCCACCACGCGGGCCGGAACCGAGTGCGTGGCCCGCCGAACGGTTAACCTTCTCCCGTACCCGGGTGTTGACTCTGTCGGGACCTCACGACGAAGGGACAAGGCGATGAGCGACGGTGCGAAGAAGGGGTTCGAGCAGCCGGACGAGTCACGTGAGATCGGCCGTGCCACGATCGAGATGGTCCGGCTGGCCGGAGCGTCGGTGGCGCGGATCACGTTCGCACCCGGATGGCGTTGGTCGACGGACATGAAGGAGACGATGGCCACCGACCTGTGCCAGGCGCATCACGTTGGCTACTGCCTCGAGGGTGGGCTGCACGTGGTGCCGGACGGCGGCGGCGAGTTCGACATCGCCCCGGGCGAGGCCTACGAGATCCACCCCGGCCACGACGCGTGGGTCACCGGGGACGCGAACTACGTGGGCTTGGAGTTCGTGCCGCAGACGGCCGAGTCGTTCGTCAGCCGTTAGACGGGCTCAGGCGTACAGCGCGGCGACGGCCCCGGGCTCGAGCTGTGCGGCGAGCGCCGCCACCCCCCCGATCACGATCGTCGCCGGCGGACCGATCGGGACCTCCGCGGCGCGCGCGGGCAGCTCGGCCAGCGTAGCGACCACCGCGCGCTGGTCGCCCGTCGTGGCCCATTGGACGATCGCCGCGGGCTCGTGCGGCGAGCGGCCGGCTTCGATCAGGGCGGCGCACGTCTCCTCGAGCCTCCCGGCGGCCATCAGCACGACGAGCGTGTCCGTCGCCGTTGCCAAGGTCCCCAGGTCCACGGTGTCACCGTGGGCGGTGCTGCCGGTGACCACCGCGAAGCTCCGCGCGATCCCCCGGTGCGTGACGGGGATGCCCGCCGCGGCCGGCGCCGCGATCGCGGCGCTCACCCCGGGCACCACCTCGAAGGGCACACCCGCCCGCGCGCACGCCAGCGCCTCCTCACCGCCGCGACCGAACACGAACGGATCGCCGCCCTTCAGGCGGACCACGACGTCGCCGGCCCGGGCGCGAGCGACGAGCAACGCATCGATGGCCGCCTGCGGCATCGCCACGCGGGCGGGCTCCTTGCCCACGTAGATCCGCTCGGCGTTCGCGGGTGCGAGGTCCAGCAGGGACGGCGCGACCAGCCGGTCGAACACGACGACGCCGGCCAGCCCGAGCACCTCCGCGCCGCGCACGGTGATCAGCTTCGGGTTGCCGGGACCGGCGCCCACGAGGTAGACGATCCCGCTCACGCGACGCTCGACTCGAGCTGCATCCGCGCACGGAGCCGGCGGCGCAGTTCCTCCGGCCGCCCCGATCGCACGAGCGAGGCCGCCTCGTCAAGGTCCAACGCGCAGCGCCACCGGCGGGCGCGTTCGCCGAGGTCCGGCATCGCGTCGCCGACCTCATCGCGGATCTCACCCACGATGCACAGCACCTCGGCCCACTCGAAGCCGTACCGGTCCTCGAGCTCGGCCCGGATCTTCGACGCGATCGCGGGCGAGCGGCCGCCCGTTCCCACCGCGATCACCAGCTCGCCGCGGCGCACGATCGCCGGCGCCGAGAAGTCGCAGTTCGGCACGTCGTCCATCACGTTCACCAGGACGCCGCGCTCCCGGCCTGCGCGGGCGATCGCGTCGCGCTCGTCGGGGTCCTCGCTCGAGGCGACGACGAGGAACACCCCGTCGAGGTCCTCGGGTCGCCACGCGCCGTTCGCGTAGAAGGTCACCGCCGCGCCGGCGTCCCGGAGCGCGACGTCCTTGCCTTCGGACGCCGCGAGCGAGCCGATCACGACCGCGCGACGGCCGCGCAGCTCCAGCATGACGGGATAGGAGAAGGACATGGCTAAGAGACCTCCGCAGCTCGTTCGGTATCGGACTTCGTCCCCAGGAGCTCGACCGAGCAGTGGATGCCGCACTCCTTGTCGGCGTTCGACTCCCACCACCACCGGCCGGCGCGCTCGTCCTCGCCGGGCAGCACCGCGCGCGTGCACGGCGCACACCCGATCGACTGGAAGCCTTGGTCGAAGAGTTCGTGGTACGGGACCTCGTTCTCGCGGACGTAGTCCCACACCGCGTCGAGGGTCCAGTCGGCGAGCGGGTTCAGCTTCACGATCCCGCCGTGCTGGCGGTCGACCTCGACCTTCGCGATGTTGCGCCGGCTCTTCCACTGCTCCCGCCGCAGGCCGGCGACCCACGCGTCGAGCGTGGCGAGCTTCCGCGAGAGCGGTTCGACCTTGCGGATCTGACAGCACTTCAGCCGCAGATCGACGCCGCGGTACATCAGGTTCGGCCCTTCGCTCACGGTCATCCGCTCGACCTCGAGCCGGTCGGGGAACTCGAACTCGACCTCGATCCCGTAGCGGTCCCGGACCTCCTCGAACAACGTGTACGTCTCCGGTGGCAGGCGGCCGGTGTCGAGGGTGAAGACGCGCACCTCGGGGTCGATCCTCCAGGCCATGTCGATCAGCGCCATGCCGTCGATGCCGCCGGCCGCGCTGATCGCCATCCGGGGGTGGAACCGCTCGAGCGCCCAGCCGAGGATCTCCTGCGGCCCGGCGTGTTCGAACCGTGCGGCGACCTCGCGGACCCAGCCGCCCTCTTCCTCGACGACCGGGAGGGTCGGCTCGTGGATCGGCTCCCGGAGGCTCACGGCTGCTCCTCTCCCAGGCCCAGGCCCAGGCCCAGGAAAGTCAGTTCGAAACGGCGATCGCAGACCGTGCAGTGCCAGCCCGCGCCGGCGGACGGCCGCAGGTCCTGCTCGCCGCAGAAGGGGCAATAGAACGGCTGGGCGTGCGGCGTATCGCTCATCCGTCCCACCTCGCGAAGCTCGCGAGCTGCGCCTCGGAGAGCCCGCGGACGAACGCGCCGAACGACTGGCCGTCCGTGCGGCGGTGCTTGTAGCGCACCAGCAGCGTCTCGACGTAGTCCGCCGAGTCCTCCGCGAAGATCCGGATCCCCTTCGCCTTGCGGGTGAACGCGCCGACCTCGCCGAGCCCACCGCCCAGGTGCACCAGGAACGTGTCGGACTTCGTCCCGTCGGGGCGGAGCTGGACGGCGCCCATGAGCCCGATGTCGGCCAGCTGGAACCGCGCGCACGAGTTCGGGCAGCCGTTCACATGGATCCGGATGTCCTCGTCGAAGTCGGGCAGACGCCGCTCGAGCTCGTTCGCGAGCCAGATCGCCCGGCCTTTCGTCTCGGTCAGCGCCAGCTTGCAGAACTCGATGCCCGTGCAGGCCATGAGGCCCTTGCGGAACGGGCTCGGGTCCACGGACAGGTCCTCGTCCTCGAGCGCGGCGACCAGCTCATCCACACGGTCGGGATCGACGTCGAGGATCACCATCTTCTGCTGCGTCGTCGTGCGGGTGCGGCCCTCGCCGTAGCGGTCGGCTAGGTCGGCGACCTTGCGGAGCTGGTGTCCCGGGATCCGTCCCGCCTTCGACGCGAAGCCGACGTAGCTGCGGCCGTCCTTCTGGGCGAAGACCCCGACGTGATCGCGGTGCGCGTCGATCGAGACCGGCGGCGCGTCGCCGTCGGGCAGCGGGCCGCCGAGGTACTCGCCCTCGAGCGTCTCGCGGAACCAGGCCGCACCCTTGTCGGCGACGAGGAACTTCAGGCGTGCGTGGTTGCGCGCGCGCCGGTACCCGTAGTCGCGGAACAAGCCGATCACACCGGCCCACACCTCCGGCACCAGACCGGGTTCGACGAACACGCCGACCCGCTGGCCGATGTGTGGGTTCGTCGAGAGGCCGCCGCCGACCCACAGGTCGAACCCGGCGCCGAGCTCCGGGTGCAGGACGCCGACGAACGCGACGTCGTTGACCTCGTGCTGCGCGCACTGCTGCCGGCACCCGCTCATGGACGTCTTGAACTTCCGCGGCAGGTTCGAGAAGGCCGGGTCGCCGACGTAGCGCCGCTCCGTCTCCAGCAGGGCCGGCGTCGCGTCGATGATCTCGCCGGCGTCCACACCGGCCAGGGGACAGCCGATCATCACCCGAGGGGTGTCGCCGCACGCCTCCTGCGTCGACAGGCCGACCGCCTCGAGCTCGTCCCAGATCGCGGGCACATCCTCGATCCGGATCCAATGCAGTTGGATGTTCTGCCGGTCGGTGACGTCGGCCACGTCGCGCCCGTAGTACTCGGAGCAGTGGGCCACCGCACGGAGTTGATCGCTGGAGAGCTGACCACCGGGGATCCGGACGCGGAGCATGAAGTACTCGTCCTCGAGCTCGTGCGGCTCGGCGGTCGCCGTGGCGCCTCCCGGCAGTCCCTGCTTCCGCTGGGTGTAGAGGCCCCACCAGCGGAACCGGCTGCGCAGGTCCGCCTTATCGATCGAACGGAAGCCCTGCTTCGAGTACTTCGTCTCGATGCGAGCGCGGACATGCAGACCGTCGTCGTCCTTCTTCACGCGCTCGGCGGGGTTGAGCGGCTCGTGGTAGCCGAGCGCCCATTGGCCTTCGCCTCGCTTCCGTGGTGTCGTCCGGGGGGATTCCGCCATCGTTCCTGTCTTCCGAGGGGGTATGAAAAAGGGAGCCGCTTGCGGCTCCCCGACCGATGCTCCTGGGTGGTGTGTCTCAGCGCCGCATGCGTCGCGTGTCGCCATCGTGGGCGACCGGGTGCGAACAGCACAGGCGCGCCGGGATCATCGCCGCGACCTTCCCAACGATCCTCGTGCAGATCACCCGGATTCCCATCTCCTCCATAGGGAATTGCAGGTGCAACGTACTTCGGCCTGAAGCTGCACGTCAATGGGGCATACGTCTCGACCGCAGGGAACATCGGCCCGGTATCGGACGGTTACCGGGAGTCGGACCGGATCGGGGGATCGGGCGGGTGAGCACGGGAGCGGGCTTGGTGGTGCTGGGGGGCCGGGTCCTGATCGCGGTCTTCTACGGGTTCTTCGCGGGGCTCGGCCACCTGCGTCGGAGCGCCCGCTACGAGCAGGCGGCCACGTCCTCCGGGTTCCCCATCCCTCGGCTGGCGGGCTGGCCGACGGGGGTGTGGCTGATCGCCGGCTCGATCTCGGTCGCCCTCGGCATCTGGGCCGACGTCGGCGCCGTGATGTTCGCCGTCTTCCTGATCCCGGCCGCGTGGTACCTGCACCCGTTCTGGAAGATCGAGGATCCCGCCGCGCGACGGACGCAGGAGTCGGCGTTCTACCGCAACGTGATGATGCTCGGCGCCTCGCTCGTGATGGTCGGCACGTTCGCCGCGCTCGGCGCCTCGCTCCGGTTCACGATCACCCCGCCGCTGTTCGCGTTCTGAGCATCGTGTCGGCGCTGCGCTAGGTTTCGGGACGAGGAGGACGAGACACGTGCCGCTCATGGGGGAGTACGAACCGAGCACATCGAAGCGGTCCCGGAAGCAGGTCGAGCGCTACGAGGCGACGAACGGGGAGAAGGCTGGGGACCTGCGCGGCAGGCGCGTGATCGTGTTGACCTCCGTCGGCGCGAAGACCGGCAAGCTCCGCAAGACCCCGCTCATGCGGGTGGAGCACGAGGGCATCTACGCGGTGGTCGCTTCGCTCGGCGGGGATCCCAAGCATCCGGTCTGGTACTTCAACCTGAAGGCGGATCCACACGTGGAGCTCCAAGACCGTGCGACGAAGTGCGACTACCTAGCGCGCGAGGTGACCGGCGAGGAGAAGGCCGTGTGGTGGGGTCGGGCCGTCGAGACCTGGCCCGACTACGCCAGGTACCAGACGAAGACGACGCGCCAGATCCCGGTGTTCGTGCTGGAGCCGATCGACGGGCAGGACGCCTGAACTATCCGAGGCCGTCCCAGCCCCAGTGGGGGGTGGGCAGCGCCGGCGCCACCTCCGCGTCCTTCGGCGAGTACGACAGCACGTCGGCGACCGCCCACTCCATGTATGCCCGGAGGCTCGCGCGGAACGCCTGATCGTCTGGCAGGCCGGCGTCGTCGGCCGCCTGCACGAACGCGCGCACGAACCGGTCCCCGAGGTCGTCGTCCGCGCCCTGGTTGCAGTGGACGGCGAGCATCGCCGAATGCCCGCCGAACGGCGCGTACCGGGCCGGCCCGCCGAACACCTCGGTCCAGTAGTCGGCCAGCCGCTGGACGTGCTCCGGGTTCCCGGGGTGCGAGAAGGGATGGCTCAGCACCGGATCGTCCAGGCAGCGCCGGTGATGCGCCTCGGCGAGCGCGCGGAACGCCGGCTCGCCCCCCGCGAACGCGAACATCGATGGCCGATCCACACCGCCAGTCTCATGGACGATCCCGTGGGCGTCCATGCGACGCTCAGACCAGCACGCAGGCGGCGCGATGGTCCTCGCCCGCTCCGCGCGCGGCGTGTAGCTCGGGATCGATCGTGCGGCATCGATCCTCCGCGACAGGACACCGGGGGTGGAAGCGGCAGCCCGTGGGCAGGTCGACGGGGTTCGGCGTCTCGCCCTGGAGGATCTGCGGCTCCGTCCGGTCCCGCGGATCGCGCTTCGGGACCACGGACAGCAGCGCCTTCGTGTACGGGTGCTGCGGGGCGCGGATGACCTGCCGTGCCGGGCCTTCTTCGACGATGCGGCCGAGGTACATCACGGCGATCCGGTCGGCGAAGTGGGCCGCCGTCGAGAGGTCGTGCGTGATCATGAGCACGCCCATGTCGCCGTCGCGTCGCAGGCGATCGAGCAGCGTGAGGATGCCGGCCCGGACCGAGACGTCGAGCATGGACACGGGCTCGTCGGCCAGCAGCAGCTTCGGGTCGAGGACCAGGCTCGCCGCGATCGCGACGCGTTGCCGCTGGCCGCCCGACAGCTCGTGCGGATAGCGATCCACGAACAGGTCCGGGGGAGACAGGTCGACCCGATCGAGCGCTTCGAGGACGAGGCGTTCGCGTTCCTCCTTCGACCCGCCGATGCCGTGGATCACCATCGGCTCCTCGACCGCCCGCCGGACCCGGAACCGGGGGTCCAACGACTCGTACGGGTCCTGGTAGACCATCTGCATGATCCGCCGCACCGGCCTGAGGTCGGCGGCCCCCAGGTGCGTGACGTCGCGCCCCTCGACCTCGACGACCCCCGACTCGGCCTCGACCATCCGAAGGATCGCCTGGGCGGTCGACGTCTTGCCGCACCCGGACTCGCCGACGATCGCGAGCATCTCGCCCGGGCGGACGGAGAGCGAGACACCGTCCACCGCCGAGACGAACCGGCGGGGTTCGCGCCGGAGCGCCGCCAGCAGCCCGCGGCGGATCGGATACCGAACCACCAGATCGCGGACCTCGAGCAGCTCCGCGTCGACGACGGACGCGCTCATCCCGCCATCACGGTCGCGTCGTTGAGGTGACAGGCCGCCTCATGGTTCACGGCGACGTCCATCAGCGCAGGGGTCCGAACCTTGCATGGGTCGAACGCGCGGTCGCATCGGGGTTCGAACGGGCAGCCGACGAGCTCGCGGTCGAGCCGGGGCGGCGCTCCCGGGATGGACACGACGTCGACGTCGCCCGTCAGGTCCGGGGTCGCCTCGAACAGCAGCCGGGTGTAGGGATGGCGCGGATCGTGGAAGAGCGTGTCGACGGGTCCCGACTCCGCGATGCGCCCGGCGTACATCACGACGGCCCGGTCGCAGACCTGCGTGACGAGCGGCAGGTCGTGCGTCACGAGGATCACGGCCAGTCCGAGTTCCTTCGTCAAGGCGACCAGGAGCTGCAGGATCTGCGCCTGCACCATCACGTCGAGCGCGGTCGTCGGCTCGTCGGCCAGGAGCACCTTCGGGTTGCAGGCGAGCGCCATCGCGATCGCCGCCCGCTGCCGCATCCCGCCGGAGAACTCGTGCGGATAGCGGTCCGCGGCCGAGGGCTGGATCCCCACCAGTCGGAGCAGCTCGGCGGCCTGGTCCTTCGCTGCGGAGCCGGTCGCGATCCCATGGAACTCCATCGGCTCGACGATCTGGGAGCCGACCGTCTTCACCGGGTTGAAGGCGTTCATCGCGCCCTGGAAGATCATCGCGATGTCGGTCCAACGGCTCGGCCGCATCGCGTCCTCGCCGCCGCGGAGGATCTCGACCCCGTCGATCTCGACGTGCCCGTCCACCTCCGCGGTCGGGGGGAGCAGTCCCATCAGGGCCAGCAGCGCCGTCGTCTTGCCGCACCCGGACTCGCCCACCAACCCGAGACGCTCGCCGTCGTCCACGCCGAAGCTCACGCCCTGCACCGCGTGGAGCCGCCCGCCGTGCGGCAGATCGAACCGAACATGGAGATCCTCGACGCGGAGGAGGCTCATCCTCCCGGTTCCTCCGCCGGCGCGACCACGCGTCCGGCCGGCCGCACGCGCCAGCTGTGGATCGACAGATGGGCGACGCGCAGGCGGGGGTTCAGGGCGTCCTCGATCGCCTGGCCCATCAGGTAGCAGCCCACGACCACGAGGCCGATCGCCAGGCCGGGAGGCACGAAGGCCCACCAGGCACCCTCGGTCATCGCGGTGCGTTCGAACGCGTGCTCGAGCATCGTTCCCCACGAGACGCCGGGCACGCCCACGCCCAGGAAGGCGAGCGCCGATTCGTCGAAGATCGCGTAGGCGATCGTGAGGACCGTGGTCGCGATCAGGAGCGGCGCCACCTGCGGCAGGATGTGCTGGAACACGATCCGGCGGTGGCTCGCTCCGAGCGATCGCGCACGGCGCACGTAGACGCGCTCGCGGATGCTCTTCACCTGGGATCGCACGATGCGGGCGGTCGTGGTCCACAGGAGCAGCCCGATCACCAGGATCACGTGCGAGAGGCTGGGACCGAACACCGTCGCGATCACGATCATCAGCACGAGGTCCGGGATCACCAGGAAGTAGTCGGTCAGCCGCATCAGGCCGACGTCGGTGCCGCCGCCGGTGTAGCCCGCGGTCAGCCCGATACCGCCTCCGACGATCATCGCGACCAGGGCGGCGGCGAAGCCGACGATGAGCGACGTCCGACCGCCGTACATCATCTCGCTGAGCACGTCGACGCCGCTGCCGTCGGTGCCGAGGAGGTGTTGCGCGGACGGCGGCGCGTAGACGGGCCCCGACGGCACGGTCCAGCTGTAGGGCGCGAGGCTCGGTCCGACGATCGCCAGGACGATGAAGAACGCGACGATGAAGAACCCGAGCAGCGCCGAGCGGCGCTCGCGCAGGACCTGGATCACCGGGTTCCCGCGTGCCGACGGGACCGCCTCGAGCGCCGTGCCTTCGGCGATCGCGGGCTCGACGGCCTTCATTCGGTGATCCTCGGATCGAGCTTGAAGTAGATGAGGTCGGCGATGAAGTTGAAGAACACGACCGACAACGTGAGGATCAGGAACGCGCCCTGGAGCATCGGATAGTCGCGTGTGGCGACGGCCTCGTACACCGCCTGGCCGATCCCGGGCCACGAGAAGACGATCTCGACGAGGATCGCGCCGGCGACGATGAACCCGAGCGAGAGCGCGACCAGCGTGGCGATCGGCAGCATCGCGTTCCGCAGGGCGTGGGAGATCACGATCCGTCGCTGCGGCAAGCCCTTCGCGCGGGCGGTCAGCACGTAGTCCTCTCCGAGCGTCTCCAGCATCGAGGACCGGACGACCAGCGTGTATTCGCCGAACAGCGTCAAGGCCAGTGTGAGTGCCGGCAGCAGCATGTGCGAGGCGACATCGGTGATGCTCGACCACGTGTTGCCGCCCGAGAAGAAGTTGTTGACCTCGTTGCGCATGCCCGCGGTCGGCAGGTACTTCGCGAACAGGAAGATCAGCATCATGCCGATGAACTGGGTCGGCAGCGCGTAGAAGACGATCGCCGTGTTCGTGCTGACCGCGTCGACGGCACCGCTGCGCCGCCAGGCGGACACGAACCCCGTGATCACCCCGATCACGATCGCGAGCACCGTGCCGACGGTGACCATCCCGATCGTGTTCCCGAGCTTGCCGGCGAGCTCGCCGGTGACCGGCTGGTTGTCGGCGAACGACACGCCCATGTTCCCGTGGAACACCAGCTGGTTCAGGTACAGGACGTACTGCTTCCACAGCGGCTGATCCAAGCCGAACTCGTGCGTCAACGTCGCCTTCAGCTCGGGCGACGCGTGCGGCGCCCGGGAGAAGTTCGCGACGGCGCTGCCGGGCAGCGCCCGGAACAGGAGGAAGTTGATCGTGACCGCGACGAAGACCGTCATCAGCGCGAAGAACACCCGCTTGATGACGTAGTCGGCGCGGTGCACCTCGGCCTCTCTCGACCCGGACCGGTCTAGACCCGGTGCACCTGGGTGAGGCTCGCCTTGGACAAGTTGTTGAACAGCCCGAGTGGCCCTTCGACGAACCCGTCCCATCGCGTCGACCAGGCGTTGAGCGTGTCGTCGTTGCTCAAGACGATGTAGGGCCGGGCATCGTAGATGATCTTCTGCATCGCGTAGACCATCTTCTCGCGCTTGCTGAGGTCGCGCTCCAGCCCCTGCGCCTTGTACATCTTGTCGTACTCAGGGTTGCAGTAGCCGGTGTCGCTCCAGTTGCCGAACTCCGAGCACTCGACGACCGACAGGATGAAGTCCGGCACCGGGCAGCACGGGTACCAGTCCCACATCGCCAGGTCGAACTTGTTGTACGTGTCGTTGTCGCCGAGGATCGCCGTGTTCACGGCGTCGTTGTCCTCTTTGCGCTGCGTGATCTTGATGCCGATATCCTGGAAGCCGTTCTGGATGATCTGGAACGCCGTGTCCCCGGCTCCCGACTCGTCCTTCGCGAACAGGACCGTGTAGCTCATGGGGTGGCCGTTCGCGACGCGGATCCCGTCCGAGCCCTTCGGGTAGCCGGCGGCGTCCAGGATCGCGTTCGCCTTCGCGATGTCGAACGGCAGCGGTTTGATCGAGGGGTCGCTCCAGATCCCCGCGGCGGGCGGCAGGATCGTGGCGCCGGGCTTCGCGTAGCCCAGCCACGCGGTCTTCACGATCGAGTCGCGGTCGATCGCGTACTCCATCGCCATGCGGACCCTCGGGTCGAGCAGCTCGAGGTTCGTGGTCTTGTGCGGGCTCGAGTTGATGATGAAGTCGCGGAACTGGAGGCCGGCGCCGTCGTAGACCTTGATGGCGCTCGGGTCGCCCTTCAGGGTCGACATCGCGGTCGGCGGGATGTTGATCGCGGCCTGGATCTGACCGCTGCGCAGGTTCGAGATCATCGCGTCGTCGTTGGAGAAGTACTGCAGCCCGAACCCGTCGATCTTCGGCTTCGGGCCGTAGAACTTCGGGTTCGCCTGGAAGATCGCGACGGAGTCCTTCTCGTACTTCGAGAGCATGAACGGGCCGCCGCTCACGAGCGGCTGATCGCCGACGGGGAGGTTGGGGAACTGTCGCAGCCCCTTGCCGTCGCCGGTCGCGTACTGCTGCCACACGTGCTGGGGGAGGATCGGGATCCCCTGGAGCTCCTGGAGGACGTTCGCGGCGGGCAGGGAGTACGTCACGACCAGCGTGTCGTCGTTCGTCGCCTTGACCGACTTCACGTTCGCCAGCCCGCCGACCAGGCTGCCGGCCGGCCCGCTGCCGTACTTGAGGATCGTGTTGAACGTGAAGTCGGCGTCCTTCGCGGTGAGCGGCTGGCCGTCGGACCACTGCGCGTTCGGCACCGTGTCGAACGTCCATACCAGCCCGTCGGGGGACGTCGTCCATTTCGTGGCGAAGTCGGGCAGGAGCTTCTCGCCTGTGGCATCGAACTGGACCAGCTGCGGGTAGATGTACTCGAAGGCCGCGTAGGAGTTCTGCTGGAAGGTCACGAACGGGTTCATCGTGTCGATGTTCGACGTCGTGCCGATGATGAGGTGGTTGTCGCCCGATGAGCCGCCGCTCTTGTTGGAGCTGCAGCCGACGGCGATCACCGCGACCGCCGAGATCGCCACCATGAGCTTCGCCGCCGTGCGCATCCATCCCTCCCGTGCCATCGGACCATGGTCGGTCCTCGGTGGAGGGAGCGTATACCCGACGGGCTCCGGGCCGACAGGCAAGCGTCCGCGGTGGGATAGCATCCGCCGATGGCCAAGATCGCGCTCCCCGAGGCGGCTCGAGCCCTCCTCGAGAGCGATGCGGTGGCGCATGTCATCACCGTCGACGAGGACGGGGGACCACAGGTCACCCTCGCCTGGGTGGGACTCGAGGGCGACCAGATCGTCCTGGCGACGATGCCGGAGCAGCGGAAGCTCCGCAACCTCCGCCGCGATCCCCGGATCGTGCTCTCCGTGCAGTCCACGACGAGGAACGAGTGGGGCCTGCTCGAGTACCTCGTGGTGTATGGGAGCGCTCGGGTGACCGAGGGCGGCGCCGCCGAGATGCTCCAGCGTCTCGCGCACACCTACATCGGACCCGACGTCGTGTTCCCCAACATGCCCGATCCGCCGCCCGGGTTCGTCACGAGGATCACGCCCGAGCGGATCGGCGGCGTCGGGCCCTGGAACCGTCGCTGAGGGGGCTTTCCCCGGAGTCTCTGTAGGCTCGTCGATGTGGACGAGCCCGTCGCCCCACCACCACCAACGCGGGCGCGCCGGCGCGCCCGTCCCGTCACCGTCGTCGTGCTCGCGCTCCTGCCGTGGACCTGGTACCTGTGGCGCAACCTCACCGGTGGGATCAACTTCTTCTCGGTGGCGATCCCGCTCCTCGTTGCCCTCGTCACGGGGGTGTTCGTGTTCGCGGCGATCGCGGCCCGGCGATGGTGGCCGCTCATCGTCGCGGCCTCGCTCCTGCTGTTCGGTGTTTCGGCGGTCGCCCTTCCCCGCATGCCGCAGTCCAGCCCCACCCCGGTCGACCCGTTCCGGATCGCGTCGGCCAACGTCTACGACGGGAACCGGGACCCCGGCGATGCCGCGACGGCGATCGCCGGGACCGGCGCGGAGGTCCTGATCTCGGTGGAGACGCCGAACCTCTTCCAAGACGAGCTGGCCGCGGCCGCCGGCCCGTCCTACCGGTACGGATACGCGGGGCCGTGGTTCGCGGTCCGCTCGAAGTTCCCGGTGCAACCCCTCGCCGATCCCGCCGGCCTTCCCGAGCACGAGGTCGCGGTCCTTCGTCTCTCCCCACCCGGCGTTCCGGCGCTCACGGTCTTCGTCGTGCACGCGCTGAACCCGGCCTTCGAGACGTCGTTCAGCGAGCAGCAGGCATTCATCGAGGATCTCGCGTCGGCCGCCGTCCAGGCGCAAGCCTCGGGACCGGTCGTCATCGCCGGCGACCTCAACCTGTCCGATCGCACCCACGGGTATCGGATCTTGATCGGGGACTTCCGAGACGGGATGCGCGCCGGCCACTGGGCCCGCGACACCTATATCCGGGGCAGCTGGGGTGCGGCGTACCTGCGGATCGACCACATCTTCGTCAGTCCGACGTGGTGCGCTGAGAACCCGTTCCGGTACTTCATCCCGGGCTCAGATCACCAGGGGGTCACAACGATGCTGGGTCCCTGCCCCTCCGGCTGAGCGACGGTCAACAGGCCGAGAGGACCCCGTTCGAGCACGCGACCGCGTCCGCGGCGAGGTGACCGTAGAAGGCGGCCGCCACGAAGAGCGTCAGGAGGAGCACCAGCCCGCGAGCCACGCCCATCCGCAACGTGACGTCCGCGCTGACCTCGCCCGAGGAGCGCGCGACGCGGAGCCGCGTCATCCACACGGCGTTGAGCGCCACCGCCAGCGCGGGCCCGATCAGCACCCAGGCGTGGAGCACGGCGGTTCGAACCCCTCCGCGCTCGGCTGCGGTCAAGATCCGCTCCGGTCCCTCCAGCGCGAAGATATGTTGCAG
>Ga0335082_10004039_pt1 | contig 15966 bp, 15 predicted proteins | sample Lox_Sample_41_FD_206718 | JGI IMG/M metagenome (GOLD analysis project Ga0335082, IMG submission 206718) | Soil microbial communities from Loxahatchee National Wildlife Refuge, Florida, United States - Lox_Sample_4.1 | ecosystem: Environmental > Terrestrial > Soil > Wetlands | place: USA...
CACGCCGCGCTTCATCCGGGACATGATCGTCGCCGTGCTGGCCCTGGTGTTCTCGATCCTGTTCATCGTCTACTCCCGCAACACCGGTAACAGCTTCTGGGTCTACTGGGCTCCGTACTTCCTGGCCGCCGGCGCGCTGCTCCTCGGCATCCCCGTCTACCTGTCCCAGCGTCGCCACATGACCCCGCCCGGCCCCGTGCCGGCTTACCGCTAACGAGGTGATCAGAATGCCACTGGGAGCATATTCGGAAGTAGGCAGGCTCCGCAGGGTCATGGTCCACCGGCCCGGTCTTGAGCACAGCCGGCTGACCCCGTCGAACGCCGAGGAGTTGCTGTTCGACGACGTGCTGTGGGTGGCCCGGGCCAAGGCCGAGCATGACATGTTCGCCGAGGTGATGCGCGAGCGCGGGGTCGAGGTGTTCGAGGCCGAGACGCTGCTGGCCGAGGCGCTGGTCAAGGCCGAGGTCAAGGGCTGGGTGTGCGGCAACATCCTGTCCGAGCGCCAGGTCGGGGTGATCGCCTCGCGGCGGGCCAGGGAGTGGGTCGAGACGGCCGACGCGGCGCTGGTGGCCGAGTTCCTGATCGGCGGGATCACCCGGGCCGACGTGCAGCGGGACGCGGGGCTGGCGTGGCAGACGGCCGACCCGACGGCCATGCTGCTGCCGCCGCTGCCGAACTTCCTGTTCCAGCGCGACCCGTCGTGCTGGATCTTCGGCGGGGTGACGATCAACCCGATGACCAAGCCGGCCCGGATCCCGGAGACGCAGATCATGGAGGTGATCTACCGGTTCCACCCGATGTTCGCGGCCGAGGAGTTCCCCATCTGGCTGGGCGGTTCTGAGGAGAACTGGGGCCGCTGCCACGTCGAAGGCGGTGACGTGCAGCCGATCGGCAACGGCACGGTGATGATCGGCATGGGCGAGCGGACCACCCCGCAGGCGGTGATGTGGATCGCCCGGTCGCTGTTCCGGGCCGGGGCGGCCACGCAGGTGCTCGCCGTGCACCTGCCGAAATCGCGGTCCTACATGCACCTGGACACGGTCATCACGATGTGCGACCGGGACCTGGTCACGCTGTTCCCGCAGGTCGTCTACGGAGCGCGGATCTGGGCCATCCGGCCCGGGGAATCCGCGGAGGACCTGGTGACCGAAGAGCAGCCCGGGACGCTGCCCGAAGTGATGGCCAAGGCGCTGGGCGTGCCGAAGATGCGTGTGGTGGAGACCGGCGGGGACTCGTTCGAGGCCGAGCGGGAGCAGTGGGACGACGGCAACAACGTGGTCGCGCTCGAGCCCGGCGTGGTCGTCGCCTACGAACGCAATACCGGCACCAACACCGCGCTGCGCAAGGCCGGCATCGAGGTGATCACCATCGAGGGATACGAGCTCGGCAAGGGCCGCGGCGGCGGCCACTGCATGACCTGCCCAATCGAACGCGATCCCGCGTTTTGACCCGACCGGAGAGCCAGTCATGTCCTTCAACCTGAAGAACCGCAGCTTCCTCAAGGAAATCGACTTCGAGCCGCGCGAGCTGCGCTTCCTGCTCAAGCTGGCCGAGGCGCTCAAGCTGGCCAAGTACGCCGGCACCGAGGTCAGACGGCTCACCGGCAAGGAGATCGCCCTGATCTTCGAGAAGACCTCCACCCGCACTCGTTCGGCGTTCGAGGTCGCCTCCTACGATCAGGGCGCGCACGTCACCTACCTCGACCCGTCAGGCTCCCAGCTCGGCCACAAGGAATCGGTCGCCGACACCGCGGCGGTCCTGGGCCGGATGTACGACGCCATCGAGTTCCGCGGCAACGCCCAGTCCGACGTCGAGGAACTCGCCGCCCACGCCGGGGTGCCCGTGTACAACGGGCTGACCGACGAATGGCATCCCACCCAGATGCTCGCCGACTTCCTCACCATGCACGAATCCAGTAACAAGCCCTATGACCAGATCGCCTATGCCTTCGTGGGGGACTGCCGGTTCAACATGGGCCGCTCCCTGCTGGTCACCGGCGCGCTGATGGGCAGCGATGTCCGCCTGTCCGGTCCCGCCGAACTCCACCCGCCCAAGGACGTCACCGATCTCGCCGGGGACATCGCCGGGCGGACCGGCGCCCGCATCACCATCACCGAGGACCCCGCGCAAGCCGTCGCCGGCGTCGACTTCATCCACACCGACGTGTGGGTCTCGATGGGCGAGTCCAAGGACGTGTGGACCGAACGCGTGCGGGTGCTGACTCCCTATCAGGTCAACGCCGACCTGATGCGCGAGGCCGGCAACCCGGCCGTCAAGTTCATGCACTGCCTGCCCGCCTTCCACGACCCGAACACCACCGTCGGCCGCGAGATCATGGAGCACACCGGCATGACCAGCGGCCTCGAGGTGACCGGCGAGGTGTTCGGCTCTGGCGCCAGCATCGTCTTCGACCAGGCCGAGAACCGCCTGCACACCATCAAGGCCGTCCTGGTGGCCACCCTCGGATAGCAGCTGAACTGGGAGTGTGTCGAGCAAGGGCTGGTCCAGGCCCGTGCGGAGCGGCGATACTTGGCGTGTGGACTCTTCTGAGCGACGGCTCCTGGCGGAGAGCCGGCTGATCCCGCGTTCGGAGCAGTGGGCGCAGGCCGCCGCCGATCGTGTGGTAGAGCTTGTGGTTTCCGCGCTGGATGTGAATGCGCTGCTGGACCAGGTCGATCTGAACGACGTGCTGGACCGGATCGACCTGGACCGCCTGCTCGAGCGGATGGACCTGAATGAGATCGTCAAGCGCATCGACGTCGACGCACTGATCGAGCAGACCGACCTCGGCGCCGTTATCGCCGCATCCTCCAGTGGCGTCGCCAGCGATGTGCTCGACGTGGTCCGCAGCCAGACCGTGGGTCTCGATGAGTTCATCGCCCGCTGGGTGGGGCGTCTTCGCCGCCGTCCTTACACCGGCCCGCCCGGCCCGCCTGAGGCGGGGCCATGACCGCGCGCGCGGGCGCTGCCCCGCCCTCCAGGTCCCCGGTCATCATCCGCGAGAGCCTGCAGGGGAAGTACGCGGGCTTCGCCTCGCGTTTTACTGCCTTCGCCGTGGACGTGGCGGTCAGCGTCGGCGTGTTCATGCTTGCCCTGGCCGCCGCCTCGTTCGCGGCGAGGGTGCTGACCGGCAAGGACATCGCCTGGAACAGGGGTAACACCTGGGTGGTCGTCGCGTATGCGGCCTGGGTATTCGTCTACTTCGCCTATTCCTGGGCCGCGAGCGGCAGGACGGCCGGCATGGCGCTGTTCGGCGTGCGGGTCGTAAGAGACGACGGCACCGATGCCAGCGGGCGCCGGGCGGTCGTGCGCACGCTGGCGCTCCCGTTGAGCTTCCTGTTCCTGGGCCTGGGGTTCACGGGCATCCTGCTGGGTGACCGGCGCCGGGCGCTGCACGACGTGATCGCCGGTACCGCGGTCGTCTACTCGTGGGACGCGCGGGCGGCGCGGCTGCGGTTCCTGTCCAGGGAGCGGTAACCCCGCCGGGCCCTGCCCGGCCGGTCCCTTCATCCGGCCTGGCCAGGCGGGTGTTCGGGCGTCGCATCGGCGTTCGCGATGGGGATCCGGGTGCCTTCCGGCTTGACCGCGCCGACCGGGATGCTGATCTCGAGGACTCCCTTGTCGTACCGGGCGGTGACGTCCGTGGCGTCGACCCTGGCGGGGAGCCTGACCGCGCGGGTGAGCGATCCGTAGCGGAACTCCGAGCGATGCGGCCCGCTGTCCTGCTGGCGGCGCTCGGCGCGGATGGTGAGGATCCGGCCGTCCACGGTGACCTCGATGTCGTTCTCCGGGTCCAGGCCCGGCAGCTCGGCCCGGATCACGTAGCACTTGTCCCGGATCGTTTCCTCGAGCCGGAACACCTGGCCTATCGGGAACGGTGGCGGTCCTGACCACGGGGATTCCAGCCAGTCGGCCAGGTCCGGGAACATGGTCCGGAATCTCGCGGGCGCCTGAGGACGTGGCAGCTTAGCCATGATGTGCCTCCACTGGACGTACGACAATGTTATCTGTTCCGGCCTGGCTGGCCGCGCAGGCCGAGCTGGTTGTGCCGTCTCGCTCCGCGGTTCCGCTCGGGCTGGCGGCGTGGACCGGGTTTGGCCATTGACGGTAGCAGGCGGTGCGGGCTTAGCCGGGCGGGCATACCCGGGCATCAGCCTGACCACTTCGGCGCGGAAGGGCACTTCGCATTCGAGCTGGCAGAGCACCCCGAGGCCGGATGCCAGGACCCGGTGGATAGGCAGGTAGGAGGGTGGCAGGTTGAGCCGCCGCAGGACGCTGGATGAACGCAAGGCTGATACCTGCATCGTCTCGGTACGCAGCCATTCGCGGCTGAACCTGAACGACTCCGCCCTGGACGGCTCGGCGAGCGGTGTCAGGAAGGCGCGCAGCGCCGTCAGGTCAATGCTGACCCCGTCACGGAGATACCCCTGCGATCGCAATGCGTCCTCGAGCCTGGCCAGGTCGCCGCCTTCGTGCATGAGCCTCAGCACCGTGCCGAAGATGGGCGGGAAGCCGTCTGGCAGCCGGTCGACAGCGCCGAAGTCGAGCACGCCGAGCCGCCCGTCGGCAAGCAGGCGGAAGTTGCCCGGGTGCGGATCGGCGTGCAGGAGCCTGACCCGGGCAGGACCCGAGAACAGGAAACGGATGAACATGATGCCCGCCCGGTTCCGCTGAGCGATCGTGCCGTCAGCGATGACCGTGGCGAGCGGGGTGCCGTCGAGCCATTCACTGACGAGTATGTGGTCGCTGACGGAGACCACACGCGGGACGCAGACGTCCGGGTCGCCGGCGTAGGCGGCGGCGAAAGCCTCCTGGGCGGCAGCTTCGAGCCGGTAGTCGAGTTCCTCGGCCACCCGGTCCCGCAGCTCGGCGAGCAGCGGCTTGACCTCCAGGCCAGGCATGAGCGCGCTGAAAAGCCGGGCGAAGCGGCTCAGCTGGCTGACATCGCTGATCAGCGCCCTGCCTGCGCCCGGGTACTGGATCTTGACGGCAACCTGGCGCCCGTCGTACCAGACGGCCCGGTGCACCTGGCCGATGGACGCGGCCGCCGCCGGCTGGTCGTTGAACTCGGCGAACCTGGCCCGCCACTGCTCGCCCATGTCGCCCGCGAGCACGTTGTGAATAGTCCCGGCTGACAGCGGGGGCGCGGATTCCTGCAGCCTGGTCAGGGTGGCCCGGTACGGTCCGGCGATCTCCGGTGGCAGTGCGGCCTCGAAGATGGACAGCGCCTGCCCGAGCTTCATAGCGCCGCCCTTGAGCTCGCCAAGGACCCTGAAGACCTGAGCTGCCGTCCGCTCCTGGATTTCCTGGTTCACCAGCTCAGCTGGCCGGCCACCCAGGCGCTTGCCGGTTCCCACCGCGGTCCGGCCTGCGTACCCGGCCGGCAGCCTGGCCAGCCTGGCCGTGCGGGTGAAGGCATGGCGGGGCAGCTCGCTCACGATCCCACGTCCTGGCCATGACCTTGCATGCCCGCCTCCTCCGGCCAGGGCTCAGCCGCTGTTCCGGATTCTGGTACAGCCGCCTGGCGACGTCGTCACCCGTCGGCGGGTGATTTCCAGTCAGCGTAGCTTGCGAAGAAAGGGATCGTGCGGCGGGCAGGATGCCACCTTGATCCGCGCGTCGATCGCGAACACGCCGTGCGGCCTGGCGATGACCGGGCCGAGATCGAGCTCGCTGACCTCGGGCAGGTCATCGGCGAGCCGGGAGACCCGCAGCAGCAGCTCGCGCAGCGTGTCCAGGTCGGTGGCCGGCACCCCGCGCTGTCCGAGCAGCAGCGGGGCGGCGCGGACCGAGCGGATCAGCGTGTCCGCGTCGGTGTCGGTCAGCGGCGTGAGCCGGGCCCCGTGGTCGCCGGGGCCCAGCACCACCAGCGGGCCGAACACGCGGTCGTCGGTCACGCCGATCCTCAACTCGGTGCCGTCGGTAACCATCGGCTGCACCAGGACCTGGCCGAGACGGCGGCCGAACCGGTCGGCCAGCCTGCGGTAGGCGGCGCGAACCTCGGCCGCGGTATGCAGACCGGCTTCTGCCGCGCCGGCGTCGGTCCCGGGTACTAGCCAGGGTCCCCCGGCCTTGAGCATCACCGGGCCGGACACCGCCCCGGCGGCCTTGACGGCCTCGTCTTCGCTGCCGGCCGGCTCGGCGTCGACCAGCCAGATCCCGTAGCAGTGCAGCAGGTCGGCGGTGATGTCGGGCGGCAGCCAGCCGCCGCCGGGCTCGCGGCGCAAGAACCCGGTGACCAGCGCGCGGGCATCGGCGACCCGGACATCGGGGAAGCTCGGCACCTGGCCCCGCGGTTCGGTGCGCCAGGCCCCGTACCTGGCCGCGTGGGCCAGCGCGGCGGCGGCCGCCTCCGGGTTGCCGTAGACGGGAATCTGGCCGTCGCCGGTCTGCTGCGGCATCAGCTGGACGGCTTCCGCCTGGTCGAGCGCTACGGCGGCGAGCGGGACGCGGACGTCGGCGTCCTGGATCGCGGTGATCAGGTTGTCGTTTGCCCCGGTCGGCTGGACCAGGGCGATTATCGCGTCCACCCCGTCGTCGGCGGCGAGCAGCTCCAGGCACTTGCGGAAGTCGCCGGCCGAGATGGCGGCGGTGGTGTCCACCGGCCCGGTGACCGTGCCGCCCGGCAGCAGCGTCCGCAGCCGCCGCCTGGTCAGGCCGCGCGACTGGTGCACGGTCAGGCCGAGTCCGGCGCACGCGTCGGCGGCCAGCACGTCGGCGCCGCCCGCGTTGGACACGATCGCGACGGTGCGCCCGGCCGGGACCGGCTGGGTGGCGAGCAGCGCGGCGGTCTCGGCCAGCTCGCCGAAGCTGCCCGTGGCGATGACCCCGGCCTGCTCGAACAGCGCCTGGTCAGCGGCGGAATGACCGGTGCGCACGGTGAGCACGGGCAGCTTCGCGCCGACCCGGCGGGCCGTCCGGGCGAACTTGCGCGGGTTGCCGAACGACTCCAGGTACAGCACGGCCAGCCTGGTCATGTCGTCGTGTTCCCACCACATCAGCATGTCGTTGCCGGACACGTCGAGCTTGCAGCCCACCGAGGCGAACGAGGAGATCCCCACGCCGAGCCGGGATAGCTGGCCCGCCAGGGCGACGCCGACCCCGCCGGACTGCGACATGAGCCCGGCCACGCCGGGACGGAGCCGGATGGCGTCGAACGTGGCGTCCAGGCCGAGGCCGGGCACGGCCACGCCGAAGCAGTCGGGACCCACCAGCCGCACGCCGTACCGGCGGCACACCGCGAGCAGGTCGGCACTGGCCGCGGCGTCCAGGCCGGACGTGATCACCACGAGCGAGCGCACGCCGCGCTGGCCGCACTGCTCGGCCACGCCGAGCACGGCCGGGGCGGGCACCGCGATGACGGCGAGGTCGGCGGGCTCGGGCAGGTCGAGCGCTGAGGCCAGGCACCGCTCGCCGTTGATCTGCCGGGCCCGCGGGTTCACCGCATAGAGGCGGCCCGCGTACCCGCCGCGGCGGATGTTCTCCAGGATTATCCGGCCGATCGCCTCCCGGCGCCGGCTGGCGCCGATCACCACGACCGACTCGGGCGCGAAGATGTGCCGCAGGCTGGCCACGTCGGCGCTGCTCTCCCGTTCGGCCACGGCGCTGAGGTAGGTGTCCAGCGCGATGCCGTCCTCCTCCAGGGGCAGCGGGAATGTCAGCTGGTAGATATCGTCGGCGACGTGCCGCTGCACGGGCAGGCCGGCGTCGGCGAATACCTTGAGCATGGCCGTGTTCTGGGTCAGCGTGCTGGCCGTGAACGTGGTGATCTGGTGGCTCCGGGCCAGCGAGACCAGGTGCTCGAGCAGCAGGGTGGCGATGCCCTTGTGGTGCATGTGGTCGGCCACCGCGAACGCGACCTCGGCCTGCCCGGGGTGCCCGGGGTGCCCGGCGTAGCTGGCCACGCCGACCAGTTCGCCGTCCAGCAGCGCCAGCAGAGCCGCGCTGCCCGGCTTACCGGGGTCGGGGTCCCGGCAGATCCGCCGGGCCTCGATCTCGGCGGACCGCCGGCTGTAGCTGAAGAAGCGCAGGTAGATGTTGTCCGGCGCCATCGCCCGGTGCATCGCCAGGACCGCGGCGAAGTCCTCGGGCCTGGCCTCGCGGATCTCGGCCGTCGTGCCGTCGGCCAGGAGCGCGTACACCCCGCCGCTGTCCTGCGCCGTGACCATCGGTGTCTCCTTAGCTGAAAACCGCGCCGGTGACCTCGGCCCCGTCGGGAGGGGTCAGGACCTGGTGAGCGGTGGTGGCGGCGGTCATGGCTAGAACACCGGTCCCGCGACAACCGGGTAGGTATCCGGATAGCTGAGGCGGTCGCGGACCGCCACCACGCCGGGGACGTGCCGGGCCTTGCGGATCAGCGTGCGGCCCAATGCGGCGGTCTCCGGGGTTCCCTCCATCGTCACCACGCCGGACTCGACCGTCACCCTGAACTGGCGCGGGTCGATGAGGAACTCGTGCAGGAGCATCGTGTCGACGATGTCGGAGCGGATGTCCTCGTCCGACCGGTCGAAGACGGCCAATACGTCGGCTCGGCTGACGATCCCGACCAGCTGCCCGCCGGGGTTGACCACCGGGAGCCGCTTGACCCGCATGAAGTGCATCATCCGGGCGGCCTGCTCGATCGAGTCGTCCGGCGCGGCGGTCACCGGCGGGCTCGTCATCAGGTCGCCCGCGGTCAGGCCCTCGGCCTTGCGGACGTCCTTGTGGTGCACGAGCTCGGCGACCAGGCCGGGATCGGCCAGCGCCTCCTTGGCCAGCAGGTCGGCCTCGGAGACGACGCCGAGCACCCGTCCGGCGTCGTCGACGACGGGCAGCGCGCTCACCCGGTACCGGCGCAGCGCGACCGCCAGCTCCTTGAAGGTGGTCTCGCTTCTGACCGCCACCACCTCGGTGGTCATCACGTCCTTGACTGCGGCGTTCATGATCGTCATCCCTCTCAGTCCATCGGGAAGTTGGCCAGGGTGTCGTACTGGTCGCCTGAACGCTCCACGGGCGGGTAGCTGAGGCGGTCGCGGACCGCCACCACGCCCTGGACGTGCCGGACCCGCTGCACGAGCTCGTGTCCGGTCTCGTTGGTCTCCGGCCGCCCGGCCAGCGTCACGATGCCGTCCACCACGGTCACCTGGATTGCCGCCGGGTCCGCCAGAAACTCGCCGAGGATCACGTCGTGGGTGATCTCGTGGGCGATGGCCGAGTCCGTCCGGTCGAAGACGGCCAATACGTCGGCTCGGCTGATGATGCCGACCAGGTGCCCGTTCTCGTCGGTGACCGGGAGCCGCTTGACCCCGCGGTCGTACATGAGCTTGGCCGCGTGCTCGACCGTGTCATCCGGGCGGACCGCCACGACGGTGGTCGTCATCAGGTCGGCCGCGGTGATACCGCGCGCCTTGGCCTGGTCCCGCCGGTGCAGGATGCCGCCGACGAAGCCGGGCTCGTCGATCAGCGCCTCCTTGTTCAGCATGTCGGCCTCGGAGACGACGCCGATCACCCTCCGGTCGTCGTCGACCACGGGGAACGCGCTGACCCGGTACTCACGCAGGGCGACGGCCATCTCCCGGAACGTAGCGTCCTTCTTGACCCAGATCACCCTGGTCGTCATGACGTCCTTGACTGTGGTGTTCATTGCTGGTCATTCCCCTCGGGTGAGGACAACCTCGAGCGCCTTGGTGCCCACTGGGCTTGTTTACGTCCACTACCAGCCTCGTCAGCGGAGCCGGCGGATGGCAGGGCCGAAGGTCCGTTCCGTCCGGGTTGAAGGTCATCGCCTGGGCGCAAGACGCTAAGGTTGAGCCATGGCTGACCGCGTGATCGAGGAGCTTGACGAGGCCGAGAGCCTGCGGCTTATTTCGGCGGGCGGGATCGGCCGCATCGCTTACCAGAGCCGGTTCGGCCCGGCTGTCCTGCCGGTGAACTACAAGTGGCACGACGGCGCGGTGGTGTTCCGCACCACCCGGCACAGCGCGCTCGACGAGGACCTGCAGACCGGGATCTCCGGCGGTGACTACCTGGTGGCGTTCGAGATCGACGAGATCGACACGCCCGGCCGCCAGGGCTGGAGCGTGCTGATCCAGGGGCCCGCCCACCACGTCGAATCCGAGGAGGCGCGGGCGAGGGCCGCGCAGGCCGGCGTGGAACCCTGGCCCGCCGGCGAGCGGGAGCTTTTCCTGCGGATCGTGCCCCACCGCGTCACCGGCCGCCGGATAAAGCCGGCCTAGCCCCTTCAGGTCGGTTCGGGCTCCATCTCGATGGAGCCGCAGGGGCATTCGACGACGCACAGGCCGCAGCCCTTGCAGAAGTCGTAGTCGATCTCGTACTTGCCGTTGCCGAGCTTGATGATGGCGTTGTCCGGGCAGACGCCGTAGCAGTTGTCGCAGCCGAAGCAGTTGCCGCAGGACATGCAGCGGCGCGCCTCGAACAGCGCGGTCGACTCGTCCAGGCCGCCGGTCACCTCGTCGAAGGTGGTGATCCGCCGGACCGCCTCCAGCCGGGGCCGGACGGTGGCCGGGGCGTCCGCGTAGTACCAGGTATTCAGGGCACCGAACGAGGCGGGCGCGTGCTTACCCGCCGTCTGCGCGCTGGCGCCGCGCAGGAAGGCGTCGATGCTGCGGGCCGCCTTCTTGCCGTGCCCGATGGCCACGGTGACGGTGCGCTCGGACGGCACCATGTCGCCGCCGGCGAAGATCCCCGGGTGCCCGGTCATCAGGTCGGGTCCCACCTCGACCACGCCGTCGGAGAAGGTCACCCCGGGCACGCCGTCCAGCACGGACAGGTCGGAGTTCTGGCCCAGCGCCAGTACCAGGCAGTCCGCCTCGAGTTCCTCGAACTCCCCGGTGGGCTGCGGGAAGCCGGTCTCGTCGAGCTTCATCTTCTCGATCACCAGCTTGCCCTCGTCGGCGTGGGCGACCGTGGACAGCCAGCGCATGGTGACGCCTTCCTCCAGCGCTTCGGTGACCTCGATGTCGTGGGCCGGCATCCGGTCGCGGGTCCGGCGGTACACCACGACGGCTTCGGACGCGCCGAGGCGGCGCGCGGTGCGGGCGGCGTCCATGGCGGTGTTGCCGCCGCCGTAGACCGCGACCCGGCGGCCCAGCATCGGGGGCGTCCCGTCCTCCATGCCGTGCAGCACGGCCACCGCGTCCATGATCCGGGCCGAATCCCCGGCCGGGATGTAGGCGCGCCTGCCGATGTGCGCCCCGACCGCGACGAACGCGGCGTCGTAACCCGTATCGAGCTCGGCCTGGATGTCGGTGACCGTGGTGTTGAGCTCGAGCGTGATGCCCATGTCCAGGATGCGGGTGATCTCGGCGTCCATGACGTCGCGCGGCAGCCGGTACTTCGGTATGCCGTAGCGCATCATGCCGCCGGCCGCGGCGCCCGCATCCTTGATGGTGACCGAGTGACCGAGGCGGGAGAGGTGGTAGGCGGCGGACAGGCCGGACGGCCCCGCGCCTACCACCAGCACCCCCCGCCCGCCTCCCCTGCCCCCCTCACCCGTCGGTGTCGCATCGACGGGAACCTGCCAGCCCTTGCGGAGCGCCTCGTCGCCGAGGAAGCGCTCCACCGAGTTGATGCCCACGGCCGAGTCCAGCTGGGCGCGGTTGCAGGCGGTCTCGCACGGCCGGTAGCAGACCCGGCCCATGATGGCCGGGAAGGGGTTGTCCTGCATGATCTGCCGCCAGGCGGCCTCGTACTTCGCCGGGCCTTCCTCGGCGTCGTACAGCCACTGCTGGATGTTCTCACCCGAAGGGCAGGCGCTGTTGCACGGCGGCAGGTTGTTCACGTATACGGGTCGCTCGGTGCGCCAGGCCCCGGTGTGGTTGGCCCGGCTCGAGCCGACGTCCAGGGTGATCGCGAACGGTTTGCGCATGTCACTCCCCGTCCTTGGCTGGCGTGTCCGGCCGGGGCACGATGAGGACCGGCCGGGTGGCCGTGTGCAGCAGCCGGGAGGCTACGCTGCCGAGCGGCACGCGGGGCAGGTCGGTGCGGCTGCTCGAGCCCAGCACCACGAGACGCGCGTCGTGATGCTCGGCCGCGGCCAGGATGGCCTTGGTGACGTGGCCCGTGTTGGCCTCGGTGATCTCGCCGTCCGCGCTGATCCCGGCGGCCCGGAGGTCGGACACGATCTTCTCGACCACTTCTTTGCCCTCGTCCTCGGCGCAGTCGATCCGGATGCGGCCGAAGCGGCCGACCGCGAATTCGTGGACGTGCAGCACGACGACGTGGTCTCCGCTATCGCGGGCGAGGTCGCGGGTCATCTCCGCGGCCGCGACGACATTCCGGACCGGATCGTGTGCCGCGGTGTCCACCGCCAGCAGGATGTTCTTGCTCATGGCAGCTCATTCCTTTCCGGGTGCGGAACCCTCGGCCCGTTCGGGACCAGGGGAGGCCAGCCCGAACCTGCGGATGTTGCGGTCGGCGGCCGCCTGGATGCGGTCGATGACCTCTGTCTTTTCTTCTGGCTTGAACAGGTGCGCGTACCGGGCCTGGATGCGCAGGTAGTCGGTGACCGGCACCTGGCGGCGGATCGGGGCGGAGCTGGTCACCTCGCCAGCCTCGGCCTCGAACACCGGGAACAGGCCGCTCTCGGTGGCCAGCCGGGCCACCTTGACCGTGTCCGCCGGGGAACTGCCCCAGCCGAGCGGGCAGGGGACCAGGACGTGCAGGTAGCGGGCGCCGTGGAAGTCCATCGCCCGGGTGGCCTTGTACTCCAGGTCGCGCAGGTCCGCCACGGTGGCGGTGGCCACGTACGGAATCTCGTGCGCCATCGCGATCAGCGGCACGTTCTTGCCCTGGCCGAACCGGTTCCCCGGCTCTCGTCCCACCGCCTGCGTGGTGGCGGTGCGGGCGGCGGGCGGGGTGGCGCCGGAACGCTGCACGCCGGTGTTCATGTAGGCCTGGTTGTCGTAACAGATGTACAGCAGGTCGTCGTTGCGCTCGAACATCCCGGACAGGCAGGCGAAGCCGATGTCGACCGTGCCGCCGTCGCCGCCCTGGCCGACCACCCGGATGTCGGTGCGGCCCATCGCCTTCAGCGCGGCGGCGACACCCGAGGCGACCGCGGGCGCGTTCCCGAACAGCGAGTGCAGCCAGGCGATCTGCCAGGAGGTCTCGGGGAACGGGGTGGAGAAGACCTCCAGGCAGCCGGTCGCGTTGACCGCGATCATCTTTCCCTGGGTAGCGCGGTGCACGGCGTCCAGCGCGTAGCGTGCGCCGAGCGCCTCGCCGCAGCCCTGGCAGGCGCGGTGCCCGCAGGTCAGCGCGTTGGAGCGGCTGGCGTCAGACTGGACGCTGCGCTGGTCCTCGGTGAGCAGCCGGTTCCCGACGGCGAAGCTGCCGGTCTGGTAGAACTTGATCCGCTGGTACGGCATGGGCTTATCCGATCCGTGAGGCGGTGATGCCGAGGTCGCGGAGGATGTTCTCCGCGCTGGGGCCGGACCGGCGCGCGGCGCTCATCCGGGCCACCTCGGCCTCGACCAGGCCGGTGTTCAGGTCAAGGAAGCTGAGCGGCGGCAGGTCGCTGGCCTGGGTCAAGAGCGCGCGCAGCGACTTGGAGGTGACCGCGCGGCCGCCGAGGCCGGCGACTACGGTGGATATGCGCAGGTCCCAGGCGCCCAGGGCGGCATGGATGTCCGCGGTGACGATGCCGCCTGAGCCGGGGGCGAGGGCACGCTCGAGCACCACGACGTGCCTGGTGCGCGTGCCAAGCGCCAGCCGGATCGCGTCCGCGGGGAACGGGCGGAACGAGGTGACGCCGAGCACGCCGATCTTCAGGCCGTCGGCCCGCAATTCGTCCACGGCGTCCTTGAGCGTGCCGAGTACCGAGCCGAGCGCGACCACGACGATCTCCGCGTCGTCGGTCCGGTAGGGCCGGACCAGGCCGCCGGAATCCCGGCCGAACCCGGTGGCGAAATCGGCCGCGGTGGCCGCGATGACGCCGAGCGCCTGCCGCATGCGCTCGTGGGCCAGGTAGCGGACCTCGGTGAAGGCTTCGGGACCGACCATGGCGCCGATCGAGACCGGGTCGCCCGGGTCGAGCACCTGGCGCGGCTCGTACCGCGGCAGGAACGCGTCCACCTGGGCCTGTTCCGGGATGTCGGCGCGCTCGCTGGCGTGGGTGAGCAGGAACCCGTCCATGCACACCATCACCGGGACGGACAGCTCCTCCGCGATCCGGAAGGCCTGGATATGCAGGTCCAGGGCCTCCTGGCTGGTCTCGGCGTAGAGCTGGAGCCAGCCCGCGTCGCGTTGCGACATGGCGTCGCTGTGGTCGTTCCAGATGTTGATCGGCGCGCCGATCGCGCGGTTGGCCACCGTCATCACGATCGGCAGGCCCAGCCCGGCCGCGTTCCACACGGCCTCGCTCATGTACAGCAGGCCCTGGCTCGCGGTCGCGGTGTAGGCCCGGGCGCCGGCGGCGGAGGCCCCGATGGCGACCGACATGGCGGCGAACTCGGACTCCACGTTGAGGAATTCGGCGGCTAGCTCGTCCTTTTTCACCATCGAGGACAAGGCCTCGACGATGTGGGTCTGCGGGGTGATCGGGTAGGCGCAGATCACCTGGGGGCGGCACATCGCCACCGCCTCTGCCACCGCGCGGGATCCCTCGATCTGCTTAAGCATCGGCCTCTGCCTTTCGAGTGAGCGCCTCTCGCTCGTCCCTGACGAAATCGAATGCGGCCCGGGCGGCGGCGGCGTTGCCCTCCGTGACCTTCCCGGCGAACCTCTCGCTGATCGCGGCCAGCACCGAGTCCAGGCTGACCGCCCAGGTCAGGGCGGCGAACCCGCCGAGCAGCGCGGCGCCGGGCAGCGGGCGGCCGAGATGGGTCATGGCCAGCGAGCTCGCCGGGACGACCAGCAGCCGGTCCCGGTGGAAGCCCTGGACGAACTCGTCCAGGCCGAGCTCGCCGAAGTTCCTGGTGGAGTTGACGAGCATGTAGCCGTCGCGGCCAAGCCCGGCGAACAGCTCGGCCTGGTGCAGCAGCGTCTGGTCCTGGATGATCAGCGCGTCCGGCTCGGTGACCGGCTCGTGGGTCCGGATCGGCATGTCGTCGATCCGGCAGAACGACATGACCGGCGCGCCCATCCGCTCCGAGCCGAAGCTCGGGAACGCCTGCGCGTGCCGGTCCTCGCGGAACGCGGCCGAGGCCAGCAGTTCGGCGGCGGTGACCACGCCCTGGCCGCCTCGCCCGTGAAACCGCACCTGGAACATGTCCGCGTCCTTCCCCTAATCGTTGGCTGGCTTTGTCCTCGGCCGGCGCCCGGGACGGGCGTCGGCCTGAGGCGCTTGCGGGGGTCATGCGGTCGGGGACTTGGGGCCCTCGGCCGGGATGGCCTCGTAGGTGATCTCGTCCTTGCGGCCCAGGGTCAGGCCGAACAGGGAGGCAATCAGGGTCAGGCCGCCGAGGCCGAAGGCGGCCAGCGCGGCGATGTAGGTGATCTGGGAGACCTTCCACCAGCCGTACGCGTTCAGCAGGATGGCCCGCAGGGTCTCGCCCTTGAACACGGTGGCGACTTCGCCGGCCAGCTTGGTGTTGTCCGGCTGGGCGAGCGCGGCGGCCGACAGCTGGGCGTAGGTCTTTCCGCCGGTCATGTTGGTGATGTGCACGGCGATGAAGTTGTCAGCGTAGGACTGGGCCTGCTGGCCGGTGACCAGCTGCTGGCCGGCGTACTGCGAGACCGACGGGATCATCGACGGGGTGATCTCGGTCCCGGCCTTGGGGTGCGCGAACGCGGCCTTGGGCGGGAAGTAGATCTGCTGCGCGGCGAGCTGGTTATGGACCATGTTGTGGGTGTAGGTCGAGCCCCACAGCAGCAGGCCGCCGGCCGCCAGCAAGATCGCCGACATGACGAACCCCGCGATCACTGCCAGATGGGAATTGCGGCGCATCGAATGCCTCCTTAGTTGGAAACCGTCATCTCGGAGTCTGCCGGCGAACCCCGGTCTCCCGTCACGGCCAGACGTCACCA
>Ga0335082_10004041_pt1 | contig 15964 bp, 15 predicted proteins | sample Lox_Sample_41_FD_206718 | JGI IMG/M metagenome (GOLD analysis project Ga0335082, IMG submission 206718) | Soil microbial communities from Loxahatchee National Wildlife Refuge, Florida, United States - Lox_Sample_4.1 | ecosystem: Environmental > Terrestrial > Soil > Wetlands | place: USA...
TTTCTTTCTTGCAAAAGCGCTTCGCCCATTGCCCGTAGTTAAAGAAAAAGAAGGAGAAACTTTCGATGCAGTGACAGATCCCGAATTCCGCTACCGGCAGCGATACGCAGATCTGATTGTCAATCCACAGGTGAAAGAAACCTTTCTCAAACGGACGAAAATGATCAATGCAATGCGCGATTTTATGAATGAGAGAGGCGCATTGGAAGTGGATACTCCGGTATTGCAAAGCATTCCGGGAGGAGCTGCTGCCCGTCCTTTTATTACCCATCATAACGCATTGGATGTTCCATTTTATCTGAGAATTGCAAACGAATTGTATTTGAAACGACTCATTGTGGGAGGATTCGATTGGGTTTATGAATTCAGCCGGAATTTTCGTAATGAAGGCATGGACCGCACCCATAACCCTGAATTTACGATCCTTGAATTTTACGTGGCTTACAAAGATTATTTCTGGATGATGGAAACAACCGAACAGTTGATGGAATCTGCGGCGCTTGCAGTCAATGGTTCAACAAAAACAAAAGTAGGAGATCAGGAAATTGATTTTAAAGCTCCTTACAAAAGAATAAACATTTACGATGCCATTAAAGAATATACAGGAACAGATGTATCAAATATGAATGAACCGCAGCTGCGTGACACCTGCAGGGCGCTTCATCTTCACGTAGACGATACCATGGGAAAAGGAAAATTGATCGATACGCTCTTTAGTGAAAAATGCGAGCAACATTTCATTCAGCCAACTTTTATCACGGATTATCCTGTAGAAATGAGTCCGCTTACCAAAAGGCATCGAAGCAAGGCCGGACTGGTAGAGCGTTTCGAGTTGATGATAAATGGCAAAGAGATCGCCAATGCTTATAGTGAACTCAATGACCCGATCGATCAGCGGGAACGCTTCGAAGAGCAGGCAAAACTGATGGAACGGGGAGATGACGAAGCAATGATTATTGATTTTGATTTTTTAAGGGCCCTGGAATATGGTATGCCGCCTACCTCCGGTATCGGTATTGGGATAGATCGTTTATGCATGCTGTTAACCAATCAACCTTCAATACAGGATGTACTCTTTTTCCCACAGATGCGTCCGGAATTTCAGAGTAATCCACAAGAGCCAAAGGATTAAATTATTATTTCCAATCTAACGGGACGGGATACCTTATGTTAGGTTTTAGATAAATGTACCTTCCCTGCAATGGGCTTTGATTCATATTTCTTTTTGCACAAAGAGAATTCGCTTGAATAAATTCGTTAAATTGGAAGGAATAAAACGATTGCTATATGAACAACTCAAACATCACCAAGGTTGGGACGGTATTGTATGGCCTCGTGATTGGCTTTTTTGGCGTCAATCATTTTATGAATGCTTCAGGCTTTGCTACTACTGTTCCTTCATTTTTTCATGGCGCCGAATTTTGGGTATATCTTACCGGAGCTGCTTTAATTGCTGCAGCTATTGCTATCATTACCGGCAAGCAAGCCCGTTTAGCCGGATTATTATTAGCAGCTTTCCTGATCATTATTGTATTGACAATTCATTTGCCCGCTGTGATTAATGCTCCTGATCCTGCTGCATCAAGAGTTCCGCTAACCAACCTGATCAAAGATTTAGGACTGGCCGCTGCAGCGCTCCTGATCGCAGGAAAAGCTCCAAGTACTGCATCCCGTGCTTCTATGGGATAGTGTGAATCAGATATCAGTTATTGTGAGCAATCTTATAATCTAATCATGAATCAGCCTGTGCATAACACCATGGTCTGTTAATGAGTGGAATTTTACACTTCAGAGAAAGAGATCCATCATTAATTTCTGATCAGGATTGACAGCATATTTGGTAAAGTCGTTGATCCCTACATTCCTTAAGACATCTTCATCAATAAAAAAATTGCCCGTCGTTTCAAAAGAAGGCTTTTGCAAAATATAAAATGCTGCATCTGCTACTATTTCGGGTATACGACTGCGTTGCATGAGAAAATCACCTCCCAGTAAATTTTTTACAGCAGCGGTTGCAATTGTAGTTCTTGGCCACAAAGCGTTGGCCGCAATTCGATATTGCTTTAATTCTTCTGCCAATCCCAATACGATCATGCTCATTCCATATTTGCTCAGCGTATAAGCAAGGTGTTTAGAGAACCAACCGGGATCCATATTCAGAGGTGGCGATAAATTAAGGATATGAGGATTATGTGCTTTTTTTAAAAAAGGAATACAAGCCTGACAAATGAAAAAAGTTCCGCGTATATTGATATCATGCATCAGGTCAAATCTTTTTGGTTCTGTTTGTTCAGTCGGAGAAAGATTGATTGCGCTTGCATTATTGACCAAAATATCAATCCCGCCAAATGTATTCACTGTTGTCTGAACAATCTGCCTGATATTATCTTCAAACCTGATATCCCCCTGCAATGGCAATACTTTTCCTGGTCCTGAATCTGCAATTTCCTGGGCTGCTGTATAAATTGTTCCCTCAAGTTTGGGATTGGGTTCTGTAGTTTTACCGGCAATCGCGATATTGGCACCTTCTTTTGCAAGTCGAATGGCGATGGCTTTTCCAATACCACGGCTGCCTCCTGTTATTAATACCGTTTTGTCGCTGAAAATCATGGGGCAATAATTAATATGTGACCAAACTAAAGTAGTTTAATTTGACATACCGCCAAAAACAAAGTAATTCTACCGCTTTAAACCCTGGTAATTCTACGAGCATCGGAGTAAATCGTGCAATATTTAAAACAAGCGAATATGCGCTTGTAACAGCTGTATAGTATTGTATGTTTACACAGTCAAGTTGATTGTATAAGATTCCAATGCAGTAACCAAAATTTCAGAATCCATCATCCTAAGAAAAAGAAACCAATAACTTGATAAACCAAAACGGAATCTGATATCATCAGCAAGACAAGTTAAAATCCAAAATCCGTGTAATTCCAATTCCTACGAAGTGAAAGTAAAATTTGTACCTATTGATGACCACGAAAATGATTTGGTTAGGTAATGTACAAACAAATTGAAAGTCCCGGAATTAACCGGGACTTTTCTATTTAAAATGTCTTTTCGGCTTTTAAAATTTCATTTTACCAATACTGATATCCTGATAAATTAGCCAGTTGTACTTTCGCAAGGCATAATTGATATTCGTATTGCAGCCTGGTCAGTTCCGCTCTTTGCAAATTAGTGCTCGCATTCGTGAGATCGAGATTGGTAGCCACTCCATTTTTAAAGCGGCTGGCAGTAATGTCCTGCGCGACCTTATTTTGCTCAATTTGCCCTTCAGTATTTTTTATCCTGTCGATATTGGATTGAATATCGATCAATGCTTGGCCGATATCTCTTCTATAATTGTTCTTCAGACTTTCGATTGCAAATTCGTTTTGTGCAATTCCTGTCTCTGCAAGTTTTATCTGTTGCCTGGTTCTTCCACCATTATAAATAGGTATATGGAGATTTACTCCGGCATTATAATTGAAACGCGGATCATTCACATTAGGTACATAGTTATCCTTCACTCCTACGTTCGCGCCAACATCCACATATGGACGATTGATCAATTTTGTAACTCCCAATTCATCCTTTGCCTGTTTAATCCTGTCACTGGCCAGCATAAAATCAGGGTTGCCTGCCTGAGCATCAATCAATGCATCTGTCAATTGCTTTACCGGTAAATCAAAATCAAATGTATTGCCATTAATACTTGTGTCGCCTGTTTCATATTCCAGCATGTTAATCTGTTTTTGCAAAGAATTCTGCAAATCTACTTTCCGGTTTATTTCGATATCCAGCTGAGCCTGGATAGTCAGCAGATCAACCTTGATAGCATCTCCATTTTTTAATTTACTGTCTACAATATTTTTATTTTCATTCAGAAAGCTGATGACGCTATCCTGGATACTAATCGCTTTCCTGATAAAAACAATATTATAATAAGTTGTGGCGACCTGGAATGCCAATGTGCTCTTATTATAATCCATATTATGTTTTGAATATTGCAATTCTGTTTTGGCTTTTTCAATATTCGCTTTCAGGCGGCCAAAATCAAGCACCGTGTAGTTTGCGCCGATTACACCTCCGTAATTATGCACGGCGGCAAACTGGAAATCCTCTATTTTACCATTCGGCCCGGTCGGGAATGGCAATACGATCTTCGGTTGTACATATGCGTAAGACGCGTCTCCCGATACAGTGGGTAGATTATTAATCCTGGTCAGTTCCAGCTTCTGCTGAGCCGCTACAATACCATTCTGTGCTTCTTTCAGATTGGGGAAATATGTGAATGAACGTCCGATCAACGTTTTTAACTCTTCATTCGATTTTACCTGGGCCTCCAGGCGGCTAAACATGCTGGTGATAACAATAAAAGCTAAGAGTATCTTTTTCATTATTTTAATTTTATTAATTGTTCTAATGGGCTTCAGCCATAGCAGCATTGGCCGCGGCCTTATCCTCAGGCGCCTGTTTCTTTGATTTTAAAAAGAAGACGAGAGGAATCACTGCTATAAAAAATATGGTGATCAGGCGGAATGCATCCAGGTAAGACAGATAATATGCCTGCCTGTCAACTGAATTGCTGATGATGGCATAAGCTTTTGTCGTTGCTGTTGCCACATCTACTCCTCCTTTCGAAATAAAATTGTGTGCAATATTGTTGGCCTCATTTGTAAATGCCGCAGCGCCTTCTGTCAGATTCCCTACAAGATCAGATCTGTGTTGCGCATAACGGTGCGCGATAAAATTATTTGACATGGCAATTCCAAAAGCGCCTCCCAATTGCCTGATCATATTGTTCAATGCAATACCCGAAGGATAATCCTTCGGCTGAAGACCGGCAACTGCCTGATTAATCAAGGGCAACTGGACCATGGATATACCGAATGCACGAAGAGCCAGAGGAAAAAAGAAATTCCATTTGTTTACATCCGGACTAACACGTGCGCTCAGCCACGCGTAAGCGGCAAACAATAAAAAGCCGGTTATTACAAATGGGATCGTTCTCCCTCCCTTAGCCATGCTCCTTCCGATTATGGGCATCATAACGACGCCGATTAATGTAGGTGGTAATAACGACAATCCTGTTTCATATGCGGTATAACCAAGCACTCTCTGGGCCAATACAGGATATACAAATACCGAAGTAAATAATCCCAGTCCTGCGACAAAAGTAAATATCGTTGTAAATGCTAAATTTCGGTTACCCATCACCTTTAGATTTACCGCAGGATATTTGATACTCAGTTCGTAGGTGATAAAACCAATCAACCCGACAGTTGCTATGACCGCACAGATCCTGATCGATTCACTGCTCAGCCAATCCTCTGCCTGCCCTCTTTCCAAAACATATTGCAAACAGCCTATACCGGCCATAAGCAGAAGGATACCCGTGTAATCAATATGAATATTCTCCTTATTTTTTCCTTCACCTGGCTTCTTATCAATGAATGTGTATGTAAGTATTGTAGCAATGATACCAATGGGGATATTGATCATGAATATCATTGGCCAGCTCATATGTTCGATAATATATCCTCCCAGGGTCGGACCAAGAGTTGGGCCAAGCACCAGTCCCATTCCAAATAAACCTGAGGCGAATGGTCTGTCCTTTGGCTCAAATGCATCAAACAAAATAGCCTGTGATGTTGATAATAAAGCTCCGCCCCCCACGCCTTGTACAAACCTCCATGCGATGATCTCTACTAATCCTGTAGATTGGGCACACATATAAGACGATGCTGTAAAAATGATCATCGACACGAGATAATAATTTTTCCTGCCAAAATATTCTGCAAGAAAACCGGTGAGGGGAATGATAATTACATTGGCGATGGCATAAGAGGTAATCACCCAGCTGATGTCTTCAATGCTCACTCCGAGACTACCAGCCATATCGTTCAGCGCCACATTCACGATCGAAGTATCTACCAGCTCCATGACAGCAGCAGATACGGTGGTCAGCACAATAATAAATTTTGCAAATCCTTTTGCAGTCATAACAATCAGTTTACAGGTACACTAATATAAGCGCTTAACCCTGCCCGTAAGATGTTCTTATAGTCGTTGACATTCCCGATATTGATTTTTACAGGCACACGCTGCGTCACTTTCACAAAGTTTCCGCTCGCATTGTCAGGAGGTAATAAAGAAAACCTTGCACCTGTTGCGTCGCTCAAACTCGCGATCGTACCCGAAATTTTAGCGTCAGGATAAGCATCCAGGTCAATACTTACGGGCATTCCTTCATGAAACTTCTTGATTTGTGTTTCTTTGAAGTTGGCTACTATCCAGTAAGTCGAATCATTTACAATGGAAAAGAAAGGAGCGCCGGCCTGCACGTATTGTCCTTCTGTTACATTGCGCTTGCCGATCTTTCCGGTTGCGGGAGCATATATTTTTGTGTAAGAAATTTTCAGTTCCTGTTGTTCAATAGCTGCTTTTTTTGAGGCAAGCGTTGCAAATGATTTCTGAATAGCAGATTGTAAAATGGCAATCCGCGTTTCAGCCGTGCTCAGATCGCTTTTGCTGTTGTTCAGTTGCTGGTTTGTCTGTTCTAAAGCAAAACGACTGTCGTTTAATTGTTTTTTTGTAATCGCCTGATCATTGAAAAGATTCTGATTTCTTTCATAATCTTCTTTTGCCTGCTGAACTTTCACATCGTTCAAGTCAATATTTCCTTTATTTACTTTCAACGAAACAACGGCATTGTTCAAAGCGGCTTTGGCATTGGCGATATCTGCTTCAGCAGCCTGGTAATCGGCCCTCATCTGAGCAAGTTGCGCCTGCAGCTCGTCATCATCCAGTTCAACCAGCAGTTGTCCGGCTTTTACGGAATCATAATCGTTCACTGAAATATGTTTGATATATCCCGACACCCTTGGCAATACAGGTGTAATTTGTGTTTCGACCTGTGCATTGTCAGTTGTCTCATGCGTAAGTGCAAACGAGATTTTTTTATAACCAAAGATCCCTCCGGCAATCACTATGATTCCTATAATGATAAACCTAACAGGGGATTTTTTCTTTTTTCCTTTTGTTACCTGATTTTCCATACCTTAATATTTAATGTTGGTTACTGATATTTTTATTTTAATAAATGGGCGTGCATTACCTGTTTTATATGATCACTCAATCTTTTTTTGAATTTGGGATCATCGTAGGGAACATAATCTGAGCCTATATCCAGGAGCTTTAAACAAAATGTTTTTGAAAGTGAGACCTGGTTGATAGTTCCTATCAGCGTGGCAATCGTCAATTGAACATCCACTGTTTTGAATTCATTGTTGCTGATCCCCTGATCGAGGATTGATTTGATGACAATGACATTCGGGATCAGGGAATCAGTAATAATCCGGATGAGCGCTTCCCGCTGGTTGGTAATTAATTCCTGGTGGATTACCCTGTGAAATTTTCTGGTAGTAAAAATTCTTTCCACATATGAATCAATGATCCGATCTATTTTTTCCATCGAAGTCAAACTATTATCCTTCGCGATTCCATCCAGAAATCCCCTTGTTGTATTTGCTTTTTTCTGTACGAGTTCTTCGAAAAGTTTTTCCTTGCTTCCGAAATAATAATTAATCATGGCAATGTTCACATCAGCTGCGGCTGCGATATCCCTTATCGACGTGCCTTCGAAACCCTTGGTGGCAAAAAGATCTATCGCTGTATTAATGATATGTTCTTTCTTATCTGACATCTTTATTTTTTTTCGTGAGGGGCACAAAGTTAAACGGTTGTTTGATTTTAAACAAACGTTTAATTAATATATTTAAAAATAATTTCTATTTGATTGATTTACAATCTATAGTTAATAGAACCAGCAAAAGAAGGGTTTGAAACTGTAGAAAAAACAATTAAAGAAGGCTGAGTTATTCAACCTTTTTCTTAAATCCGCTTTCCGGAAAAGCAAAGGGTCCTGTAATCTGGAAGATTGTATATCCGCTAAAATCCTGTGGTGCTTCCAGCCCGGTTCCATAAATTACTGTACCCCCTTTTTTATTGATGCGAACCGGTTTATCTGTATAAAATTTTTCTTTTTTCTGATCCCACCATAGTTCCTTACAGTGAAGGGTATCTCCTTTCAATATATTTTTTACTATTACACTGTCCCGCAAAAAAACTTTGCTGTCACTCTCATACCATTTTCCGTATAAAGCATCCAGCTTGCTTTCTACAACCATGGAATCATTATAAAAATCAACATGCAATGTTTTCGGAAATTCTATATAAGCTGAGTCCGCTTCATTCCGAAGCATATAAGGAGACGTGAGTTTTGCTTTCACCTTAGCATCCTCACTCATGTAAGCCGTAATTTCTTTTCCGACATCAATACTGATTTGCTTTTTACGAAATGAAGGAAGGTCTTTTTCATCGTTCTCGCAACTGGAAAATAGAATTAAAATGGACCATAGACCATAGACGATTGACCATGGTCGATGGCCGGTGGTCCATTGTCCGATTCTAGTCATTGAATTCACTAATCGCATAAAGCCCTTTAAAAATTAAATCAGGGTCTGCAAATATCTTCTTTTTCAAAAACCGGGTAAAATACTGCATATCCCCCCCACTTAAAAGCACGTTAAAATTATCATATCTCTCTTCATATGATTCTATGACTCCATCAATTTCTTTTGCCATTCCAAGGATCACTCCACTTAATATGTTGGTTTTTGTATCATATCCAACCAATGGAAAATTCCATTCAGCAATGACCAGAGGTAATTTGGCTGTAAACACATTCAAAGATTTAAAACGCATATCCATCCCCGGTGAAATGCCTCCACCCATAAATTCTTTGTACTTATTGATAAAATTGTATGTAATCGCAGATCCTAAGCCGATGACGAGATTATTTTTTCCCGGGAAAAGATCCACAGCGGCAACCGATAGCGCAAGCCGGTCTGCTCCGATCGTATCCGGCTTACCAACAGGTGTTGTAATGGGAACTTTGCTACTATGATCCAACTTGTGAAAGCGGGTAGTTTCCTGAAGCAATTTCTCAACTGAAGGGTTGTGATGAATTACTGAAGATAGAATAGATTTTTCAGGGTGAAATGTCTCAATGCATTGCCGGATAGTTTCTGTTTTATCATTCTCCAGCACAATTACTTCTTGCAATTTATTTCCGGAAAAAAAAGCACATTTTAAACGGGTATTACCGAAATCAAAACAAAGAGTGGTTGACATGAAGCGGAACTAATTAAAATTAAGGACAAAGAGCAAAGGACAATGGTCAAAGGAAATTGCCAGATTTGTTAAATTCTCAGTTTGCCCTTTGTACTTTGACCTTTGGACTTCGATTAATCTTCAAACCGGAACGAAGATAAGTTTTTGAAATGACCGTTGAGCTTCACCCGTTCTTTTAAAATTTCCATTTCTGCAATGACTGGTAATATCCGGCTCAGGTGTCTTTTTAAATACTCTTGTCGCTGTTCCTCGCGAAACAAACCCAATAACTCATATTCTTCCTGAAGGGATAACCCTGCATGATGTGCTATATCATATGCTTTTAATTCCTCATCGGGCTTTTTAAAATCTTTGCTGATATGCAACATACGGTGCAATTCCCGGATTGCATTTACGACTTTTTGCATCAGGATCCGCTTCCCTTCATCTTCCGTATTTTGAGGATAGTTGACGATTGCACCACTATATAATTTATCAGGTATCGATTTAATCACTTCAAGAATACGAAAAACACTCACTCCTTTCGTTGTAATATCCATTTCTCCGGTTTCATGGGTATTTACAATTTCCGTAATCTTCACCAGGGTACCTATATCATTTAGCTTGTTATTGATCACCGTAGGAATGCCAAAACTCTTGCCTTCTGTGTGGCACTCATTAATGAGCTGTTTATACCTTGGCTCAAATATATGAAGGTTGAGATTTTCTCCCGGATACACCACAATACTCAAAGGAAATATTGGAATGAAATTAGTCATGAATCAAACATTGTGGGTTACAAATTAAAATCAAGACACTATTACTTTCCATTATGCCTTCCAAAAACAGATCCTATTTATTATCCAAATTTAATAGCTGGCAGCATTTGAATTAAAAAAAATTTATGCAGAGTACGGATAATTCAATCGTTTATTTTCTATCTTTTCATTACAACGTATAACTTTCTATTTTTATTTTTAGAAAAAGATCGGAGTCGGGATGATGGTCGATGAACTCAACTTTGATGGTATTCCTTCATTGCGATCCATTCAGTAGGGCAATATGCGCACGCTTACCCGAGTATTTCGCTGATCTAAAATGAAGTCAGCGGATATGACGCATTATTGGAAGTCCCAGATCAGATTAAGGAACCGAAATTCAATCTGTATAAATTTATTGGGTCGAATTATCCTGATGCTCACTGATAACTTATTAATGTCTGTGAAATGACACACTCAGCTGTTTAAAAAAATTCTTACATCTCAAGCTGAATGGCAAAACAGGAATTGCCAAGGGGCCATCGTATTGAGATCCGCTGTGAAGATAATTTTTCGTAAATGTGCGGGCGGTCATTCCCCATTTGGAAATGAAAGTAAAATACCCTCTATTCTTAGTGACCCGAACAGTAGACTTAGACCCAAAATGATATACCCGGCTTTTACTAACTCCTTTGAATAACCGAACTCCCAGTAACCACAATTTCATTGAAAAATCAGGATCGGAATACATGCCCGGAGAAAATTCAGTGCTGTATCCACCGACGAGATTCCAGATATCCCGATGAACAATATTTGGAGGCCAGGTCGCACCCTGCCAATCCTCTTTTGCCAGAGAAGAAAATTCATTCAACAATTTTTTTTCCTGAAAAGAAGCAATATCAGTTCCGTAGTCCTGTACAATTACACATTGGTTGCCTGTTGCCTGATGTTCAATGGCAGTTGATGAAAAAAAGAAATAATCATGATTGATATTTTTGATTTCGGCATACAGGCCGGCATCCCAGTCGGTACACACATACATATCATCATTGAGGTATACGATATAATTTGTGACAGCAAGTTCACTGCTCATATTAAGCGCATAACAAATACCAATATTCTCTGCACTATAAGTATAATCCAAATCTCCCTGGGATTTTACCCATTCGAGGCTACCATCCTTCCCTTCATTTACGTGAACAATAATCTGATGTTTGTATTTTGAGTTTTTTCGGATGCTATCAACACAAAGTTGGAGATATGCAAGATTATTCCAGCTTGGAATTAATATGGAAAAAACCAGATTGCCGGGCGCTGAGCTTTTTCTTTTTTCAATAACAAGAGATGGGGACATATTACTGAATGATGCGGCAATTTAGGAAAACTAATTTAGGGTAATTCTGATTGAAATTCTCTCTCCACAATCAGGATTCATGATTGCTTTTCCACCAACGATATCCTATATAACCAAAAATAGCCAATGGAGCAAATGCAAGATAAAGGATACCTGCATTCAGGGCTTTAGCGGGTTTTTCTCCCAGCTGTTGTGCTGTTTTTGTACAAATGGAGCATTGTGCACTGGAACCGGGAATCGAAAAAAAAGAATAGAAAATGACGAAGAATAATATGAGTCCCCACTTTTTCATCTGCTGACTTTCTGCAAAGTTAAGAGGAATATGACTTGTATCCTGTAATATTTCTACCCAACTTCTTCCGCTTTAAGCATCTTCTGAAACTTCTTTCTTTCATCTTCATTTAAAATGGTCTTACGCAGACGTATAATTTTAGGAGTTACTTCAATGCATTCATCCTGCTGGATATATTCCATACATTCTTCCAGTGTCATTTGAATTTTTGGAACAATGCGGACTGCGTCATCGCTTCCGCTGGCGCGCATATTGGTAAGTTTTTTTCCTTCTGTTGCATTCACGATCAGGTCTCCGGGTTTAATATGTTCCGCAATAATCTGACCAACGTATACATCCTCTCCTGGATCAACGAAAAAAGAACCGCGGTCCTGCAATTTGTCAATCGAATAAGCCGTAGTAGCTGCCTGGTTCTTGGAAATCAGCACTCCATTATTTCTTCCGGGGATAGGTCCTTTCCAAGGTTTATACTCGCTAAAACGATGCGCCATTACCGCTTCGCCTGCAGTATTTGTAAGCATACCTGAACGCAGTCCTATCAAACCTCTTGAAGGAATTTCAAATTCTAAATGTTGCATCTCTCCCTTGGTTTCCATCACGTGCAATTCGCCTTTGCGCTGGGTTACCATATCGATTACCTTCCCGCTGTACTCACTAGGAACATCGACCACCAATACTTCATAAGGCTCCGATTTTTTACCATCGATTTCTTTGACGATTACCTGGGGCTGACCGACTGTCAATTCATATCCTTCGCGACGCATTGTTTCAACCAATATACCGAGATGAAGTATGCCCCGTCCATATACAAGAAAACTGTCAGCACTATCGGTATCCTCTACACGAAGTGCAAGATTTTTTTCAGTTTCTTTCATCAGGCGGTCACGTAGATGGCGCGATGTAACAAATTTTCCATCCTTGCCATAAAAAGGCGAATTATTGATAGAAAAAAGCATGCTCATGGTGGGCTCATCCACACTGATCACTGGCAATGCTTCGGGATTTTCAGCATCTGCAATAGTATCCCCGATATTAAAATCTTCTAGTCCGACTACGGCACAAATATCACCGGCTGATACTTCTTCGGTTTTCTTTTTTCCCAATGCTTCGAAAACATAGAGCTCTTTCACGCGCGATTTCTTAATGCTACCATCGGCCTGGACAAGAGCGATGGGCTGACCTTCTTTAATTATTCCGCGTGTTACCTTACCGACCGCAATTCTTCCCAGAAAAGAAGAATAATCCAATGAAGTAATCTGTAACTGCAGGGTTCCTTCATAAACCGAAGGAGCGGGTACATATTTCAAAATGCCATCGAGTAGTGGCGTGATATCTTCAGAAGGAGTGAGAGAATCATTGAACCAACCTTGCTTCCCTGAACCATAAAAAGTTGGAAAATTCAATTGTTCTTCTGTTGCATTCAGATTGAAGAATAATTCGAATACCGCATCATGCACTTCGTCCGGACGGCAATTCGGCTTATCAACTTTATTGATAACGACGATCGGTTTCAAATTTAAATGAAGCGCTTTCTGCAATACAAAACGTGTTTGCGGCATTGGTCCTTCGAAAGCATCTACAAGTAATAGTACTCCGTCGGCCATTTTTAATACACGCTCTACTTCGCCACCAAAATCAGCGTGACCAGGAGTATCGATCACATTTATCTTAACTCCTTTATATTGGACCGCCGCATTTTTACTAAAGATGGTAATGCCTCTTTCCTTTTCCAGTTCATTGCTATCCATGATCAATTCACCTGCATCCTGGTTCTCGCGAAACACTTTCGTGGCATGAAGAATTTTATCCACTAATGTGGTCTTACCATGGTCAACGTGCGCGATGATTGCAATATTCCTTATCTCCATACTCTTGCTTTAACGCCGGCTATCTGTTATTAGTATGATTATACAAATCAAAAGGTTAATAGCTAATTCTTTATAGCCGGCCAATTTTTTGAACGCGCAAAGGTAACTCTTTTTAACGGGAGAACAAAGAGAAAAGAACCTCCGGGGTTCCGTGAAACCCCGGAGGTTCGGCACAAGGGAGTTATGTACTTTTAATAATGATCCAAGACTATTACTCTGATTTTATTCCTGAACATTATTTTCATGTATTTAATCGTGCAGTCGGCACGGATAAACTATTTCTTCAAAACGAAAATTATCAATTCTTCCTAAGCAGAGTAAAGGATCATATCCTTCCAGTGGCTGATTTATTTTGCTATAACTTATTACCAAATCACTTTCACTTTTTTATAAGAATTAAAACTGAAGATGAGTTAAGAATTGCGTATAGTCTGAAACACATAAACAAAACCAATAAGCTAGGTTTAGAACAAATGCCAAATTTTGTTCTTCAGCAATGGAGTAACCTTTTCAATTCGTATGCTAAATCATTTAATAAAATATTTGGACGAAAAGGCAGGCTGTTCATGGAATCCGTTAAACGAAGTGAAATCAAAAACCCAGATTATTTTAACGCAATAGTTTATTATATACACACAAATGCCATACATCATGGTCTTTGTAACAAAATAAAAGATTGGCAATACAGCAGTTATTATAAAATAATAAGCGATTCTGAAACCTTTTTAAAAAGAGACGAACTACTTGACTGGTTCGGTGGTATAAAAGGGTTCTCAAAGTTTCATAAACAACCTCCGGGGTTCTCCGGAACCCCGGAGGTTTAATCAAACCCTAACATAGATCTTTTTCTTATCAAGGTAATACCCGACAAGCCAGCATACTAACATCCAGCTTATAGCAAACAAAAGGGATCCAAAAGAAAGTCCTGCATACTTATAAATATTCTGATATAACCAATTATACAGAGGAATATCCGGTTTCGGATGAATTATGTACAACAAGATCACTCCTAATTCAGACGTCAAATAAATGAATAAAGGGTTTTTCCCGAATACTGTAAAGAATTTTGTCCAATTTGTCTTGCCGAGAAAATCAACCACATAAATAATTGCTGAAATGATTACGCAATCGAGCCCTACTGTATACAATACAAAAGAACTGGTCCATAATTTTTTATTGATCGGGAAAACAAGATCCCAGAAATAAGCTACCGTAATACATGCAAAACCTGCCAGCAAAAGTTTTGATAACCCTTCATATGTCCTTCCTTTTTGTTGCAGGAATTGTCCGACCACATATCCTCCGATTACATTTCCGATGGAGGGCAATGTGCTCAAAAATCCTTCGGGCTCAAAGGCAACACCTTCTCCATGGTACATATGATTTTCACCCAGCAGAAATTTATCAATCTTAAAACCAATGTTACCTGTCATACTCAATGGATCCGGCGAGTCGCCAAATAACATCATCACAGCCCAGTACAGCAATAAGATGATGCACGTAATGATTACTGAAGTCCTCGTCCTGAAATAATAAATCAGCAATGATCCGATACAATACGCGAGTGCAATTCTTTGTAATACCCCCATAATCCTGGTATGTGAAAAAGGAGAAAATACAATGTGATTGTTGTTATCCAGTTCAAAGAATGGAAACCAGTACATCAGATAGCCACATAAAAAAATAATGATAGTACGCTTGAAAATTTTTGATAACACTTCCGATTGTGACAGGTTGACCCATTTAACCATTACAAAACTCATTGCATTTCCTACGGCAAAAAGAAAAGAAGGAAATACCAGGTCGGTGGGAGTAAAACCATGCCATCTTGCATGTTCCAGAGGAGAGTAAGAGAACTGCCCATTGCCCGGGGTATTCACAATAATCATAAAGCAGATCGTCATTCCACGAAATACATCCAGAGCAAGAAAACGTTGGTTGGAAGATGACATAATCCATCGTTTTGGTTAAAATAATCAGAGCAGACAGGACTCAATATCGGAAACTTCCTGCAATCAACCGCGTGTTAACTGAAAAATATGAAGGATGGGCCAACCTCTGTTTTGATGAATTTAAATCTTTATAAAATTCTCCTGATGATCTGAATGATGAGAGTGAATAGTATACTGATGATGATCATCGTTGTTATAGGAAAATAAAACCTGAAATTCTCTTTCTCAATTCGAATATCTCCCGGAAGCCGGCCGATCCAATGCAGTTTATCATAAAAAAAATAAATGATAATCCCCGCCAGGAAAATCATGGCGCCAATCAACATTATATATTTCCCTGTCTGAGGATTCATATTATTTTATCATAGCAATTATTCAAATCGCCGGGTTATTAATAAATTCACTTTCAAATTTACACCATGCGCAGAAAATGGTTACTTGCAATTCCGGTCGTTTTGATCGGCGGATATCTGGCCGGACCAAATCCCTCCACCCCAAAATATAAAAAAGAAATCCCTTCAGTCCCTTCCGATCCTGTGGCATTGGAAAAATATATCAGTGAAACCGAATCACAACACAAA
>Ga0335082_10004043_pt1 | contig 15962 bp, 15 predicted proteins | sample Lox_Sample_41_FD_206718 | JGI IMG/M metagenome (GOLD analysis project Ga0335082, IMG submission 206718) | Soil microbial communities from Loxahatchee National Wildlife Refuge, Florida, United States - Lox_Sample_4.1 | ecosystem: Environmental > Terrestrial > Soil > Wetlands | place: USA...
AAGCAAATTCTGCCTTCAACACGGATTCGAGAGGGATAACCCTATGGGAAACACAGTTCGGAATGTTGAGACGACAGAACCCAAGAGGTTCGAGGGAACAAAATCGACGTGGGATGAGATTGCGGAAAGCAGGCCTTTCCAGGACTTGATGGCGACGAAGCGAACATTCATTGTGCCGGCTTTCGTGTTCTTCGTCGTTTACTACTTCACACTGCCGGTTCTCGTAGGATATGCGCCTCATTTCATGTCCACTAAAGTAATCGGCAACGTAAATCTTGCCTATCTTTTCGCTTTGTCGCAATTCTTCGTGGCGTGGCTCATCGCTGGTTTGTATGTCAGGGCTGCGAACAATTTCGATCGCCTCTCCAAGGACATTCTCGAGAAGGCTGAAAACGGCCAAGGGGGCAAGTAGGTCAATGAATATTTCACTGGTGATGTTTGTTGTCTTTATCGCGATCACCCTCGGGATCACTTATTGGGCGTCGCGCCGTTCCGCGGGAACGGCCGCCTATTTCGCGGCCAGCCGGCAGATCAAAGGATGGCAGAACGGTATTGCGGTTGCCGGCGATTACATGAGCGCGGCGTCTTTTCTCGGTATTGCCGGCATCATCGCGTTTCAGGGTTATGACGGATTCTTGTATTCGGTCGGCTGGCTCGTCGCTTACCTGACCGTGTTGCTGGTAATCGCGGAACCATTGCGCAATGCCGGCAAATACACCATGGCGGACGTTCTGGCATATCGCCTCAAGCCACGCCCGGTGCGAGCTATGGCATCGCTGAGCACCCTGACCGTCAGCACGTTTTACATGATTGCGCAGATGGTGGGTGCGGGCGCGCTCGTGAAACTGTTGCTGGGTGGATATGTCACCTTCAATCAGTCGGTCATCGGTGTTGGAATCCTGATGATTGTCTACGTCGTGTTTGGCGGCATGCTGGCCACCACCTGGGTGCAGATCATCAAAGCCATTCTGCTGATGGCTGGAACTGTGATCCTCAGCTTTCTGGTGATGGCGCATTTTCATTTCAGCTTCGCAGAATTCTTCAGTGCGATCGGTCAGGTCACGTATCACGACGCCACGGGAGCCACCGTCGTGAAGGATTTCCTCACACCCGGGCTTCGCTACAAGCCTCCGTACGGACCGCTGGATCTGATTTCCCTTGGCCTCGCGCTGGTTTTTGGCACGGCTGGGCTGCCCCACATCCTCGTCCGGTTCTATACCGTGCCAGATGCGAAGACGGCGCGGCACAGCGTGGTGTGGGCCATGGTGCTGATTGGCAGCTTTTACATCATGACTACGTTTTTGGGATTCGGAGCCGCAACGATTGTCGGCCCTGATTTCATTAAAGGCCATGGCGGCACCAACATGAGCGCACCGCTCCTGGCGCAGGCGCTGGCTGGAAACATCTTCTTCGCATTCATCTCGGCGATCGCGTTCGCCACGATTCTCGCCGTTGTTGCAGGACTGACGATCAGCGCGACAACTTCCTTCTCGCATGACTTCTGGACCAACGTGATCCACAGTGGACAGGAACGAAATCCCGGCGAAGAGGTACTGGTTGCCCGCATCTCAGCGTTCGTTGTGGGAGCAGTGGCAATTGGCATTGCCATTGTGCTCGGTCCCACTGCGAACGTCGCGTTTCTGGTGGGCCTCGCTTTTGCCGTGGCGGCGTCAGCTAATCTGCCCGTAATCGTTCTCTCTATCTTCTGGCGGCGCTTCAATACAGCAGGAGCCGTTACCGGACTCGGTGTTGGATTGCTCGCTTCGATCGGACTGATTCTGATCAGCCCCAGCATTATGGGGATCGACCCTGCGACCGTCACAGGCGCAGCACGCCATCTGATTCAGGCGAAGGCCATCTTTCCACTCGAGAACCCCGGCATCCTGAGCATCCCGTTAGGCTTCATCGGTGCCATCCTCGCGACGCTTCTCAGTTCTGAGCCGACCTCGCAGGAGAAATACAACGAGTTGCTGGTCCGCTCTAACACTGGACTCGGCGCAGAAAAGGCAGGCGCACACTAGTCCGCGAGAGTCCGGAGGGCGTTGGTGATCGTGACCTCTTCGTTTTCCTGTTCGAGATGAAACGGTGTTGCATGACTGAAAACCCAGATTCTCGTTGAATTGACGTTCGGCATTACATGGGAGTGACACGATGACCCCACAATACTCTGGCGAAATGCTCGCTGAATTGATGCGCATCGTTGACAGGATCCTTACGTCACCGAACATGAACGCTCTCCATGTGGGACCTGAGGAGGCAGAACTGGAACGTCTGCGTGTCTTATTCGGCAGCGGCCAAGACACTCCACTGAAGTCGGCGATGATGATTCTGGTGGAACGGTTGAAGTCAGCGAGCCCTGATCCGACTGAGGTCGCCGCAGCCATGGAAGAAGTCAAGCGCCTTTGGCCGCAGATTATGCCCATTGAACCAGTGGCATAAAAGAAGACCCCACATATAGGTATTGTTTCGTATTCGACAAACATCGCCGGCGAGTCCTTTGAAGCTGACCCCTAGCCCCTGGCCCCTGCCCCCTGATAGATTGAACTTCGCGGGCCCATAGCTCAACGGTTAGAGCAGCAGACTCATAATCTGTTGGTTCCAGGTTCAAATCCTGGTGGGCCCACCAAAAGAACACCTTTCCAAGTTGAAGTTCTCGCAGTAGAATTCCGACGCTCTGACACCGTAAGTATCGATCCACCCACCGAGGTCCCATCCATGTACAGTGCTCGCCATGTGGCAGTGGCTGCGCTCCTGCTGTTTGCGATACAGGCACATTCGCAAACGAAGAACGAAAGCCGCCCAATTGTTTTACGCGCGGCGAAAATGCTCGATGTAAGAGCAAAAACCATCATGGTTAATCCGGTTGTAATTATTGAGGGCGATCACATAAAGCAAGTAGGTCCGGGCTTGCCTATTCCTGCCGGTGCGCAAGTGATCGACCTGGGTAACTCGACTTTGATGCCGGGATTGATCGACGCGCACACGCATCTCCTGCAGAACTACGACTTCGCCATTGGCGAAGACGAGAATATGCTGCTCACGGTTGCGCAGATGAGTCCGGCGGAGCGTGCACTCCTGGGCGCAAAGATGGGTCGAGAAGACCTGGAGGCCGGAATCACTACTGTCCGCGATGTCGGCAATTCCGGCATCAACGGCGACGTTGCGCTTAGCCGGGCAATCGATCGTGGGTGGGTGAGCGGACCGCGCGTTGTTCCCTGCACCCGCGCGCTTTCTGGTGTGGGCGGGCAATTTGGAAACCTTCAGCACGAGGCAGAAGCGCTCGTGAAACAGGAATACGTCGAAATCACGACCGTGGATGAGGCGCGACGCGCGGTACAGCAGGCCTTCTACGACGGAGCGAAATGTATCAAGGTGATCGTGAACACGGGCCCCCGGGTCGTTTCTCTGGACGAGATGAGGGCGATCGTGGAAGAGGCACACCGAGTACATCGCAAGGTGGCCGCTCACGCGATTGGCGACGATGCCACGCGGATTGCTGCGGAGGCCGGCGTCGATTCGATTGAGCACGCCTACATCGTTCCCGATGATGTTCTGAAGATGATGGCGGCCAAGAAGATATTTCTGGTTCCAACTGATTATCCCGAAGAGATGTACACGGGATTTCTTCCTGCGAGTATGACGCCCGACGAGCGAAAGGATGCGGAAGCTGAGATGAAGAAATTCGCCCAAGGCAACCATGATCGCCTGAGGCGGGCTGTCGCCGCCGGAGTACCGATTGCTGCCGGATCGGACGAGTACTATCAGATGGGCAAGCGGACTCGCGGCGAAAGTAGCGTCACGATTTTCGAAGCCTATCGTGACTCGGGGATGACACCGTGGCAAATCATCCAGGCTGCGACCATCAATGCAGCCGAATTGCTGGGCTGGCAGGACCGTATCGGAGCCATTGAGCCCGGGAAATTGGCTGACATCGTCGCGACTTCCGGAGATCCCTCTGCCGATGTGGGCCAACTCGAGAAGGTGAAGTTCGTGATGAAGGGAGGAGAAGTCGTGCGGAATGACTTCAACGGACCCCGGACGAATCAGCCATAGCCTTCGCTTACTGCAGGTATGATTGGGGCCGATGACCGCGCAACCGGCACACTGGAAAATCGCCACTCTCCTGGGTGCTGCTTCTTTTCTTTCCTTCATTTATTTCTATGAGGGCGGAGGATGGAATCAGAACTCTCGGTTCGATCTGCTGCGCGCCACCGTAGAGCAGCATACCCTCCAGATTGACGCCTACCACGAGAACACTCAGGACAAAGCGCATTTTAAGGGGCACTACTACTCCGACAAGGCGCCGGGCTTGGTGTTCCTGGCGGTCCCGGTTGCGTTTGCGGCACGCTCGACGATGCGACTGGTTGGCATGTATCCGGAATCCCCGCCTGGTGAGTTCGCGCTCTCGTACATCGCGACAGCTATTGCGGTGGCCTTTCCCACGGCACTAGCGGCGGTCTGCTTGTTCTTCCTGTCGCTCCGCTTCGGTACTGGGTTGACTGGTGCCTCTTTCGTGGCAGCGATGATGAGTATCGGCACTCCGATGCTCGCCTACGCCAGCCTTTTCTGGGCGCACGCGCTCGTCGCAGCTTGCCTGATTTTCGCATTCGCCGCCGCTCTCAAGCTTGGCGATGGGGATCACAACCTCTTGTTGTCCCTCGCCGTCGGGCTCGCGGCCGGATGGGCCACGGTGACCGAATATCCCGCAGCCCCAGCTTCCGCCATGCTGGCGTTTCTGGCTGTTTCGCAGGTGTGGTCGCTGGGCCGCGCCGCACGATGGCGGGCTGCGGTCGGAGCAACAATTGGTGCTGCGGCCTGTGCGCTCGTTCTGTTCAGCTATCTCTACGCCGCGTTCGGAGGCCTCCGTCCCAGTTACTCGTATTACGATCCCAATTCGTTTTCCTTTATGCAGCAGCAGGGATACATGGGCCTGACCTATCCTCATCCGGACCGACTGCTAAAGCTCTTGTTCGGCTGCTCCCGCGGATTGTTCTTCGTATCACCGGTATTGCTCGGCGGAGTGACCGGATTGTGGTGGTTGCGAAAGCAGTTCCGCGCACCCGCAATCGTTGCGGCCGGAATTGCCATCTACTATTTCCTCTTCAACGCGTCGTTCTACTGGTGGAAGGCGGGGCTGTCTTTCGGCCCGAGATACGCGGGTGCGTGCATTCCATTTCTTTGTCTCGGACTCGGTGTCAGTTGGAACCGGGCTTCGAGATTCTGGCGCTGCGTGTTGATGGTACTCGCCGCTTGCAGCGTGTTCGTGACCCTTATTGTGGTGTCCACTTCGTCACAGTTGGCAATGCAAGACAGTTGTCCGATCATGCATTCCGCGTGGCCAGCATTCTGGGCGGGAAATCTGGCCAGCAATCGGGAATCGATGTTGACAGCGACCGAGGCCGCAGGAGGTTATGGGGCTACTAATTTGGGTCAGATGATGGGATTGAAAGGCCTCGAGAGCCTGATCCCACTTCTGTCGATTTGGATCGTAGCCCTCGGCCTGTGGCTAAGACTTCGCGGGAGAGCCGAGAGCACCAAAATCGTATAGTGGAAAGCCTCTGCTGCTGTTCAACTGCTGGCAGCGGAAAGGCGAAGAAAAGCATGGCTTCCACCGTTTCGCACCCACTCTCGCTGTCCCCACATCAAATAGGGATGTAAGATAAAGATTCCGCCTTCGGCGGGAGACTGAACTTATTTTTGACGAGGAACTTATGGCACACATAGTGCATTGCGTGAAATTCAACCGCGAAATGCCGGGGCTGGATGAGCCTCCGTTCGATAACGAACTGGGAAAGAAAGTCTACGACAACGTCTCGCAGGAAGCCTGGCGAATGTGGACGGAGCACTGCAAAATGTTGCTCAACGAGTATCGTCTAAACCCGGCACGCCGAGAGGATCAGGAAGTGATCGTAAAGCAATTAGAAATGTTCTTCTTCGGAGAAGGATCGGCCAAGCCAAAAGAATACGTGCCGCCAACTACGTAGCGCCGAAGTTGCTCTCCATCAGGTAGTCGTTGACTCAGTTCAATTCAGGCAATCTATCAGCGCCGCAATCCCTCACAACTTGGGAAAAAGTCAGCCAGCACTGTTATTCGTAGCGAAGCGCAACCATGGGATCGACCTTTGTCGCCCGGCGAGCCGGAATGTAACACGCTAGCAGCGCCGTCACGATCAGCAGCGCAATCACCGCCGCGAACGTAATCGGATCAGTAGCAGTTACTCCGAACAGCAGTGACGAGATGGCTCTCGTTAGTGCGAGAGCTCCTGCCAGCCCGATCACTACTCCGATCAGGATCGTGCGCATGCCTTGTCCCAGGATCATTCCCAGAACATCGCGCGATTGCGCGCCGAGTGCGACGCGTACGCCGATTTCGCGGGTGCGGCGACCGACGGAATAAGCCATCACACCGAAGACTCCTGCAGTAGCGAGCAGCAACGCTACGATTCCAAAGAATCCGATGAGGATCAAATTGAAGCGGCGCGAACCCAGCGAAGCGGAGTAAATCTGCGGGAACGTGCGGAAGCGCGGGGGGAGTTCCGGATTCAGATCAGCGAGGATGCGGCGAGCCGTAGCGGTGACTTGTTGCGTATCGGCGTCGGTGAGCACGGTCACCGTAACCTGCGCGCGCGGACGCTGAAAGAGGTTCACATAGACGGTGGGCCGCGGCGGAGATTCAAGTCCGTACTCGCGCACGTCAGCCACGATGCCCACGACGGTGAGCAGGCGGAGATCGCCGTCCATGTTTCCGAACTGGAGAGTGTGGCCAATGGGATCCTGACCGGGCCAGCGTGTGCGCGCCAGCGAGTCGCTGATGATGGCGACATGAGGCGCATCGGCTGTGTCGCGCTGGTCGAAGACGCGTCCTCGGAGAAGCGGGATACCGAGAGCCTGGAAGTAGCTGCCGGTGACGACACCGAAATCGGCGTTGCCGAGGCGGTCCCTCTGTTGGAAGAGGAGATCGAAGGCGCGGCCGAGAGAGTCACGGTCGTCGGGATTGGCCTTCGGCATTTCCTCTCGCGTCATCACCAGGAACTGGCCGTCCGGAAGGCCGCCATCCATGGGGAGTCCGCTGGTGGCGCCGACTTTGTGCACGCCGGGGACCTGCTGGAGGCGGTCGATGAGATTGGAGAAGAAGGATATTTGCGCTGATTTTTCCTTAGAAGTTTCGGCCCATGGAAGTGAAACATCCATGGTGATGATCTTGTCGACACGGAATCCGGGATCGACTTCGAGGACTTTGATCAGGCTGCGGCCGAGGAGGCCCGCGCCGACGAGGAGGACGAGTGTGATGGCGACTTGTGCCGCGATGATGGCGCGCCCAAGGCGCTGGGTGGCGTGAGAGCCGGATTGGGAGCGTCCGCCTTCGCCGAGACCTCCGCGAACATTCGCAGAGGTGGCGCGGAGAGCCGTGAATGCACCAAGTGCGAGGGCGACTGCAGTCGAGAGGAGAAGCGCAAAAGCGAGAACCGGGAGATTGATCGAGATGTTGTCGAGGCGCGGGAGATTATCGGGCGAAAGCGCGACCAGACCATGGAGGCCGAGGAAGGCTCCGAGGATGCCAAGGCCTCCTCCGAGGAGTGAGAGCACAAGGGCTTCAGTGAGAAATTGGAAGACTAGACGGCTCCGGGCTGCGCCGAGCGCGGTGCGGACCGCGAGTTCGCGCACGCGGGCCGCCGCTTGCGCGAGCAGAAGATTCGCAACGTTTGCGCAGGCGACGAGAAGTAGGAATCCGACAGCGGCTAGAAGAATCAGCAGCGCGGGGCGAGCTTTGCCGGTGATGAAATCCTGCAGTGGAAGGACGATGGCATCTCTTAGCAGGTAGTCTCCTCGCTCGCTGGATGTGTCGTGAATGCGGCGCGCGATGGTGCTGATCTCTGCATTGGCTTGCGCGACGCTGACGCCGTCTTTGAGGCGCGCGACTGCGTTGTAATTGTGCGAAGTACGGCTGGGATTCTCTCCGTCAGTATCGGCGGGGATGTAAAGATCGGCATCCTTCGGGAACTGAAATCCATCGGGAAGAACACCGATTACGGAGAAAAGAGTGTTGTCGATCTTCAGGTGAAGCTGAGAGAGGTCAGGGAAGGAGTTGAGATGCTGCTTCCAGTAGGCGTTGCTTAAGAGGGCGACGGGAGCGGCGCCCTTCTTGGAGTCGGTGGGAGTGAAGTCGCGTCCGATGACGGGTTGGGTGCGGAGAACCTTCAGGAACTCAGGAGTAACCGAGGCGACCATGGTGCGGGTGGGCAGCGAGCCTCCGGACACGGAGGCGATGTTGCCGCTGTACTTTGCGATCGACTGGAAAAAATGGTTCTGGTCGCGAAAGTCGTCGAAATTAGGATCAGCGAGTCGGGACCACGTGCCTCCTGTATTGATTTCGAAGACAGCCATGATGCGGTCCGGATCGCTGTACGGCAACGGGCGCAGCAGCACTCCGTAAACGACGCTGAAGATAGCAGTGGTGGCGCCGATCGCGAGGCCGAGCGTCAGGACCGAAACGGCGGTGAATCCAGGATTGCGACGGAGGAGACGCAGGCCATGGCGGAGATCTTGAAAGAGGCGTTCCATGTAAATGGCCTCCGGGAGTTCGCTGCAAATGCCGGACCAACGGCTAGAAAGTTTAAGCGATTGGCGGCAAAGGAGCCAGGGGGAAAACGCACGAGTGCAGCTGGCCATCGGCGGACTGGACTGTGCGGAATCGGACATGTTCCACTTGGCGAAAGATGTCAGACGAGAAAGGCTTTCGCCGGCGTGAGACACTACTTTCATGCTGAATTGGATCGTCATTGGAATCGGCGATATCACCACGCGGCGTGTCATCCCTGCCATTCAAGCTGAAAGCCGAAGCCGCTTGTACGGATTTGTCACGCGTGATCCCGCAAAGGCAGACAAGTTCGGCGTGCAGGCGTGGACCACTCTTGAGGATGCACTCACCGATTCGGCGATTGATGCGGTTTATGTCGGCACACCGGTTTTTCTTCATGCGCCGCAGGCGATCGAGGCTCTTCGCGCGGGCAAGCATGTGCTCTGCGAGAAGCCAATGGCGATGAACGAAGCGGAAGCTTGTGCGATGGTGCAAGCCGCGAAGGAGAGTGGGAAAGTGTTTGGCGTTGCCTATTACCGGCGGTGCTATCCGAAGGTGCAGCGGGCGAAAGAGTTAATTGAGGCGGGGGCGATTGGGCAACCCGTGTTTGCGGAGTTGACGAACCACATGTGGTTCGATGGCAGCGGGCACCGGGGGTGGCTTTTCGATCCGGCGAAGGCCGGAGGCGGTCCGCTCTTGGATATCGCCTCGCATCGCATTGATGTTCTGAATTATTTATTCGGTCAGCCACTGCGGGTTACGGGACAGCTATCGAACGTCGTTCAGCACTATGCAGTCGAGGACAATGCGACGGTGATGGTGGAGTATCAGAACGGAGTGCGCGGAATCGTCGACGTGCGGTGGCATTCGCAGGTCGGACGCGACGAATGCCGCATCCGCGGGACTGAAGGCGAGATGGAAATGTCGCCGCTGAATGGGCCAGACCTGATTTATCCCGGTGGCAAAGAGACCCTGCCAGTCCACTCAAACGTGCACCTGCCCCTGATCGAGAATTTCGTCGATGCCGTGGAAGGAAAGGCTCCGCTGTTGGCGAGCGGAGCGTCATCATATTGGACGGATTGGATCACGGAGCAGGCCCGCAGAAAAATATAGAGATTGCCTGCGGTGAGGCTGCTACTTGGCGTAGTCGTTCTTCACGACTTCGCCGCCCTTCATTACAAACTTCACACGCTCGAGTGTCGTAACGTCTTTCAGCGGATCGCCATCGACAGCGACGATGTCAGCCCAGGACCCGGAAGCCAATGTACCGACCTTCCCGGCCCACCCCAGAAGATCGGCGGCGTTTACCGTGCCAGCCTGGATTGCCTGCAACGGCGTGAGGCCAAGCTTCACCATCACGCCGAATTCATGGCCGTTCATGCCGTGGGGATAAACAGCCGCATCGGTACCGAGCGCAACCTTCACTCCTGCGGCAAAGGCGTGAGCGACATTCTTACGCGCGTTCGGAAGAACTTCCTGTGCCTTGGCTAGCAACGGCGGAGGCAGGCGCGTGAGTCCTGCATTTTCGATCATCCAATCGCCGAGATATAGCGTGGGTACGAGGTATGTGCCATGTTCTTTCATTACAGCGATCGCTGCATCGTCGATGTAGGAGCCGTGTTCAATGGAATCCACGCCGGCCTCCGCTGCCCAGCGGATTCCCTCGGCTCCGTGGGCGTGTGCGGCTACCTTGCGGCCCAAACGGTGAGCATCGGCGACGATGGCTTTCATTTCTTCCAGCGTGTACTGCGAGTGTTGAGGATTGTCGCCGAGGGAGAGCACTCCACCGGTCGCGCAGACTTTGATTACGTCGGCCCCGTACTTGATGTTCTCCCGAACCTTGTGCTGGACAGCGGCGATTCCGTCAGCCACGCCATCCCCGACCGCGTGATATTCGGAGGGCAACATGTTGTTGTCGCAGTGGCCTCCGGTGATACCCAAAGCCGGGCCGCTCACCAGCATTCTCGGTCCGGGGACGTCTCCGGCATTGATCGCGTCACGCAGGGCAACGTCGCTGAAGCCGGACGCTCCGACGTTTCGCACAGTCGTAAAGCCAGCCATGAGCGTAAGGCGAGCGTTCTTGGCGCCGATCAATGCCTCTCGCGGTACGGAAATCGCCAGCGTCTCATAGCCGAACTGCGGATTCATGGTCAGATGGGTATGCGCGTCGATCAAGCCCGGAAGAACGGTTGCGTTGGGCAATTCGATGCGCGTGGCATCAGCAGGAATTTTGGAATCGGCGATAGCGCCAATACTCAAGATCTTCGCACCCTCGATGACGATCATCTGGTCCTCGAGCGTTTTGCCAGTCTTCACATCGAGCAGATATCCCGCGTGTACGGCTACGTGCTTTGGCGCTTGAGCAACCGCCAAGGTTCCGAGGCAGATCACAGACAACACAACACCGCAGACCTTCTTCATTGAGATCTTTCTTCTCCTGACATGCACGAATTTGGAACAACGATAGTACGCGGCTCAACGGCGCCGTGCGTCGAGACCCCACATCCGTCCGCCGTCTGCCACGTAAAGGACGATCAATAGTAGCAGTAGAGGAATGTGATCGAGTTTGGCACCGAAATAGCGCCCGAGGGCGGCGCCATGTCCAGGAGCCCACCAGGTTGCAAGGAGCATATTCACCAGAAAGAGCGAACCGAGCACGCACGCGAGTCCCACCCAAAGTCCAACGAACAGGAGGATCCCGATCAAAAACTCGGGAATGCCCACGAAGTATCCGAAGAAAATTGCGTGGGGCAAAACGACACCGGGCAGGAATGGACGATAGAAACGGCTGTTCGCAGTGTAGTCCTGCAGATAGGCCTGAAATCCGCCGTGGGCAAAACCCGGTCCTGCAAGTTTGTTATTTACCGAACAACAGGAAGAAAATGGACGTTGCAATGCGCACCGAAGCGATCGTCCGGGACAGGGCGGTGGAAGGATTCATCCCTTGCTGAGTGTTGCGTTCGGGTTCCGAGTCACGCCGACGAACTAGCCTCCGGGGCCATCATTCGTCATGTATTGCTCCAGAGAGTCCAGTTCATGGCTCAGGTCATCAACACGCCACTCGAGAAGATTCCGGATGGAGAGAATGCCCAGCAGCTTACCGTTGTCATCGGCAACTGGCAGATGGCGGAAGTGGCGTTCCAGCATGATGCTTAGAGCCTCGCCGGCACCAGTCCCTCGAGTGGCCATCTCGACAGGCGTGCTCATGAACTCTCGCACCGACGTGGTCTGCGGATCCATGCGGCTGAGCGACATTTTTCGCAGGACATCGCGTTCGGTAAAGATTCCCGCAACGCGGTACTCGCTATCTACAACGGCCACCGCGCCCACGTGGTGGTCGAGCATCTTGTTGATTGCTTCAGCGACAGTTGCATCGACTCCCACCGCCGCAATTTCACGGTCGCAAAGTTCCAGCACGCTCATAAACACCTCCTCCGGCTCGATCCGAAACAGGTTCCCGTTGAGGGTAGTTTGACGCATTATGATCGCGAGTTGGCGGAAGTCAAGAGGAATTGGAGAAAAATCACCCGCTTACTAGTACAAGAAACAGGGGACTCGACGGGTCTTCGGTGTTCGGTGTTCGGGCTTAGGAAAGCCAGCGCTTGAATCGATCACTTCAGGCCCAAGACCTGAAACCTGAGACCTGAGACCTACGCTGGTCTACTTTCCCGGAAACACCTGGCCGTCTCTCATAACGAATCGCACGTTGCCCAGGGCCTTTATGTCTTTCCAGGGATCGCCCTGAACGGCGATGATGTCTGCGAAGGCGCCTGGAGCCACTACGCCGATCTTTCCCTCCATGTCGAGCATGACGGCGGCACGCGACGTAGCGCTCTGGATCACGTCCATCGGCTGCATGCCGAATTCCACCATGCGCGGGAACTCCTGCGCGATGGGCTCCGTCCAGGGCATTCCTCCCATGTCGGTGCCGAAGACAATCTTCACGCCCGCTTTCAGCGCCTTTTTGAATGAGACTTCGTGTGCAGAGGCTCGCAGCCGGTCGCGTTTTCCGTCGGCGGTGTCCGCCGGTCCCCAGTCGGTGTAGTACACGCTTAACGTTGGTACGTACCAGGTACCCTGTTTCAACATTTGGGCGATAGCCGCGTCATCGAGATCGAGGCCGTGCTCAATCGAGTCGCATCCTCCATCAAGCGCACGGTGCAAGCCGATACCGCTGTACGCATGGCACGCCACTCTCTTTCCCCAACCGTGAGTCTCGTCAACGATTGCCCGCAACTCTTCCACGGTGAGCGTCGGTTGCGAGACCAATTCGCCATTCTTACCAACCCAAGAGCGGTGCGTCATATAAACCTTAATCCAGTCCGCGCCGTGATCAAGCTGCTCTCGCGCCGCCTTGCGGGCTTCGACGGGCCCGTCAATAATCTGCGCGCCCTTAGGTATTTCCAGCTCTGGCGCATAACCCTCCAACATATAGCCGCCGGTCGTAGAAATCGCGCGCGTGGCTACGAACAAGCGCGGGCCCGGAATATATCCGCCATCGATTGCCTGCTTGATCCCGACATCTCCGTAGCCTGCCCCCTCGGTCTCGACGTCGCGCAGTGTCGTGAATCCCTGCTCTAGTGCCCGCCGGGCTGAGACCGTAGCTCGTGCAGCACGAAGAGCGTACGGAGCCTTCAGGATGTTGGCGTCATAGCCGCCCTGGGCTGGATCTTCTCCCTGCAGAAAGATGTGCGTATGCGAATCGATGAGTCCGGGAAGAACCGTCTGCTGTGAGAGGTCGATGACGCTTGCACCCTCCGGAATCTTCGCGCCCGCTGCATCGGAAACGCTCTCGATCCGGTTTCCCCGAACGACGATCAACTGATCACGCTTCGGCTTGTCGGACTTACCGTCAATCAATGTGCCCGCGCGAATCACAGTGACTTGCGCGCTGGCTGGTGTGGCGGCTTGCGTCATCACGCCGAACGCTACAGCGAGATACAACACACGCCAGAAATGGTTCACTTTGCCTCCCGGAAACCGGTCTGATTAGAGATGTGGCCGACAAGGAATTGTTCGGTCAATTTGGTGGGAGCGATTCTATACCCAGATCAAGGGAGCAAATCCCCACTTCCGGCAAAGTCGGCCAGAAGTGGGGCACCCTTGCTATTGTGTTAGTACCGCGTCGGCTTCAATCTCGACCAGGATTTCCGGCGAGATCAGTGCGGCAACCTGGACCATGGACGTGGCGGGTCGAATGTCGCGAAAGAACTCTCCGTGGGCGCGGCCGACTTTCTCCCAGTCTGCGATGTTGGTCACGTACATGCGAGTCCGCACGACGTCTTTCATGGTCGCGCCAGCTTTCTGCAGCGCGCTCTCGATGTTCTTTAGAGTCTGGACTGCTTGTGCGTAGACATCGCCCACTCCAACGATCTTTCCATCAGCTCCTGTGGCGGTTGTCCCGGACACATGTACATTCGAACCGATTTTGACTGCACGAGAGTAACCCACTATCGGCTCCCAGGTTGTGCCAGTCGCAAAGTTCTGTCTCGCCATTCCTCGTACCTCCATCCCGGATAAGTTCCTGGAAATTGCTCTACTTCCAACCTGTAGATGGTTTTGGCACGAGAAAAGCTCCTATTTCTTAGCAGTCGACTTATCTGAGTGCCAGTAATCTACGGGCAGATCACTCCCATGCCTAACGTCCAGGCTGCACAACGCATTTGGAATCCCAACGCTTCTAACTGATCAGCAAAACGAATCATGCCGATAAACAAAAGTCACTTGCACTTCAACAGCGAACTGGGATATGTAGACACGCAAGTGGCTGAAGTTCCGCGCTCGTTGCGGAGTTCAGGGGGGCCTCAATGATTCCGGAATCGCATCCGTTGCAACAGCTATTTCAGGATCTGGTAGGACGGCACTATGCGGAGGAGATCGGAATTCGCGACCCGCAAATCGTTGCTTATGTTTCACACCTGCTGGCGGAATTCTGCGATGCCGAGCAATTGTTCAAAGTCCGAAATGCCGGGAACCGTCCGCTGGACGATGTGGGTGAGATGCTGATGGAATCGGACCCGGTCTATGGTCCCGCACCCTCGTTCGATCGCGAGCGCCAGGTCCGCAAACATATCGGCGATTACGCCCTTTTCTTTGCAGGAATGTTTCCCGAGAGTATCAATCATTTCCGCCTGCGGCGTCAGCGGATGGAGAATTTTATCGACTGGATGAAAGCCGGCAAGGAAAGCTACTACATCGTCTCGAAGTTCGAACATTTCGAGTATGCAAAGGTCGCTCCGCTTTTCGCCAGCCTCTCGAAGAACTTCGAAAGCTGCGTCTACGGGCTGAACATGGTAAAGAACGATCTGGAGGAAATGCAGCACCCGATCGTTCGCCGGACGAATGAGCTGATCATGTAGATTCGGTCATATCCGCACCTCAGCCGGCCCGCCCATACGATAGAAACTCAGCGCGGTGCTGCCCTGCACCAGGCGGCGGAATCTTCTTAGTGGCCCGAATTCCTCTCCCGGATCGAACTGCTTTTCATGTTCGGCAATCACCAGCGACATCGCCCAAATCAGCGAGGAGTCCGCCAGTCCTCTGAGCGTCTCGACATAGGCTTCTTTCATGCGATATGGCGGATCGATAAAGACCACATCGGCGGCGACGTGTTGCCGTTCCATGCGCCAGAACGCGCGTGGCAGTTCGTCCTGAAGGATGTTGTATCCGGTGGAAATTCCGAGGCTGTGGAGATTTCTGCGAATCACTTCGGCTGCGGGGTCGGAACTCTCGACGAAGTGGACTTCTTTGGCACCTCGGCTCAGAGCCTCAATGCCAACGGCTCCGGTGCCAGCAAACAAATCGAGCCAAACCGTTCCGCCCAGGCTGTCGGGGTTGCCGGCGGTGAGGATGTTGAACAAGGTCTCGCGGAGGCGATCGGAAGTTGGGCGAATGTCCATTCCGCGCAGAGAACGCAAGGGACGGCTGCGATATTTGCCCGCGATCACACGCATGGCCTCATACCTTTGGATGCCGCAATCAATATATCCAAGCATGTAGAATAAAAGCAGCGAAGGCCTATGCGAAGCTGGTCGATCTCGGTGGGACGCCTGTTTGGTGTGGATGTTCGCCTGCATCTCACGTTTCTCATCCTTCCTCTTTTCATTTATTGGACGGACTATGCCGTTCACCAGCAGAATGCCAATGGGGCACGGGATCTCGCTCTGGTCGGCATCATTCTTGCCTGCGTCGGCGCACACGAACTTGGCCATATGCTGGCGGCGCGGCGCCTGGGACTCATTCCGAAAGCGGTCATCCTGCTGCCGCTGACCGGCGTCGCTCTATACGACGAATCTCGAACGGAAAAGCAACCATCCGCGCAGATGTGGCAGCGTGAAGTTCGGGTGGCGCTGGTTGGCCCGTTCGTGAATCTGCTGCTCGCCGG
>Ga0335082_10004044_pt1 | contig 15958 bp, 30 predicted proteins | sample Lox_Sample_41_FD_206718 | JGI IMG/M metagenome (GOLD analysis project Ga0335082, IMG submission 206718) | Soil microbial communities from Loxahatchee National Wildlife Refuge, Florida, United States - Lox_Sample_4.1 | ecosystem: Environmental > Terrestrial > Soil > Wetlands | place: USA...
TCGTCGCCAAGGTGATCGAGTAAGAGTCAGAGAGCGAAGTCTCAAAGGACCATCATGCAAAGCACGAAAATCAGAATCCGTCTCAAGGCGTTCGACTACCGTCTAATCGATCAGTCGGCGCTGGAGATCGTTGACACCGCGAAACGCACCGGCGCCGTGGTTAAGGGGCCGGTTCCCCTGCCCACCCGCATCGAGCGCTTCGATGTGCTGCGCTCGCCGCACGTGAACAAGACTTCGCGCGACCAGTTCGAGATCCGCACCCACCTGCGCCTGATGGACATCATCGACCCCACCGACAAGACTGTGGATGCGCTGATGAAGCTCGACCTGCCGGCAGGGGTGGACGTGGAGATCAAACTGTAGAAGCAGCAGTGCGCGCACCGGAGGAAAATCCGGGCGCGATTGAGTTTTGCCGGCCAATTGTAGTCGGCGCCTTTTAACGAAGGGAAAGAAGATGAGTTTAGGATTAGTCGGTCGCAAGGTCGGCATGACCCGCGTTTTCACGGACGAAGGCGACTCCGTTCCGGTGACCGTGGTGGATGTGTCCGACAACCGCGTGACCCAGATCAAGACCGCCAAGACCGATGGATACGCCGCGGTGCAGGTGACTTTCGGCAAACGCCGGCCGTCGCGCGTGAGCAAGCCGGCCGCAGGCCATTTTGCCAAGGCTGCGGTCGAGGCCGGCCACACCCTCAAGGAATTCCGCGTCAGCGAAGAGCAACTGGCCAGCCTCAAGGTCGGCGGCAAGGTCGGCGTGGACCTGTTCCAGGTGGGGCAGATGGTGGACGTTACCGGCACCTCGCAGGGCAAGGGCTTCGCCGGCGTGATCAAGCGCCACAATTTCTCCTCCAACCGCGCCAGCCACGGCAATTCGCGCTCGCACAACACGCCGGGATCGACCGGGCAGGCGCAGGACCCGGGCCGCGTGTTCCCGGGCAAGCGCATGGCCGGCCAGCTCGGCAACGTCAAGCGCACCGCGCAGAGCCTGGAAATCGTGCGTATCGACGCGGACCGGCAGCTGTTGCTGATCAAGGGCTCGGTGCCTGGCAGCAAGGGCGGCGATTTGCTGGTGCACCCTGCCGCCAAGGCGCGCGCGAAGAAGGTGGCCGCGCCGGCCAAGGGAGGGAAGAAATAATGGATCTGAAACTGATCGACGCAAAAGGCCAGGCGGCCTCGACCATGGCCGCCTCGGACGCGCTGTTCGGGCGTGATTACAACGAACCGCTGATCCACCAGGTGGTGACGGCCTATCAGGCCAACGCGCGCCAAGGCACGCGCGCGCAGAAAGGGCGCACCGACATCGCCAAGTCCACGCGCAAGCCGTGGCGGCAGAAGGGCACCGGCCGCGCCCGCGCCGGCATGGCTTCGAGCCCGTTGTGGCGCGGCGGCGGCAGGATTTTCCCGTCGAACCCGGACGAGAATTTCACGCAAAAGCTGAACAAGAAGATGTATCGCGCCGGCGTCGCTTCGATTCTTTCGCAGCTCGCGCGCGAGGACCGGCTCAAGGTGGTCGAGAGCTTCGTCGTGGAGGCGCCCAAGACCAAGCTGTTCCTGCAGAAGGTCAAGGACATGGGCGTGGCGGATTCGCTCCTGCTGATCACCGACGAGCTCGATGACAATCTGCTGCTGTCCTCGAGAAACCTGCCCAACGTGCTCGTGCTGGAAGTGGCCGAAGCCGATCCGGTGTCGCTGATTCGCTACCAGAACGTGATCCTGACGCGCAAGGCGGTCGGAAAATTCGAGGAGATGCTGGGATGAACGCGCCCGAAACGAAGAAAGCCGCGGCGAAAAATCCGCAGCGCCTGATGCAGGTGCTGCTCGCGCCGCAGGTGTCGGAGAAGAGCACCTATGTGGCGGAAAAGAACGAGCAGGTGGTGTTCCGCGTCGTCGGCAACGCGACCAAGCCGGAGATCAAGGCGGCAGTCGAACTGCTGTTCAAGGTCGAGGTCGAGAGCGTGCAGGTCGCCAACGTCAAGGGCAAGCACAAGCGCTTTGGCAAGCTTTCCGGCCGGCGCAAGGACTGGAAGAAGGCATACGTTTGCCTCAAGCCGGGCCAGGAAATCAACTTTCACGCGGCGGAGTAGAACATGGCACTCGTCAAGGTAAAACCCACCTCCCCCGGGCGCCGCTCGCTGGTCAAGGTCGTCAACCCGGACCTGCACAAGGGCAAGCCGCACGCGCCGCTGCTCGAACCGCAGTCCAAGCGTGCCGGCCGCAACAGCAGCGGTCACATCACCATGCGCCACCAGGGCGGCGGCCACAAGCAGCATTACCGCGTCATCGATTTCAAGCGCGCCAAAGACGGCGTGACAGCAAAGGTCGAGCGCCTGGAATACGATCCCAACCGCAGCGCCAACCTGGCGCTGCTGTGCTACACCGACGGTGAGCGCCGCTACATCATCGCGCCCAAGGGTGTCGCGGTGGGCGCGCAACTCATGTCCGGCGCGGAAGCGCCGATCAAGCCGGGTAATACCCTGCCGCTGCGAAATATTCCGGTGGGGACGACGGTGCACTGCGTCGAAATGCTGCCCGGCAAGGGCGCGCAGATCGCGCGCGCGGCCGGCACCTCGGTCCAGCTTCTGGCGCGCGAGGGCAGCTATGCCCAGCTGCGCCTGCGCTCGGGCGAAGTGCGCAAGGTGCACATCGAGTGCCGCGCCACCATCGGCGAGGTCGGCAACGAGGAACATTCGCTGGAGTCAGTCGGCAAGGCGGGCAGGATGCGCTGGCGCGGAGTGCGCCCGACGGTGCGCGGCGTGGCCATGAACCCGATCGATCACCCGCACGGCGGCGGCGAAGGCAAGACCGCGGCCGGCCGGCATCCGGTCAGCCCCTGGGGAACGCTCACCAAGGGCTACCGCACGCGCAAGAACAAGCGCACCAGCGGCATGATCGTCAATCGCCGTAACAAGAAATAGAGGATAGGACATGGGACGTTCAGTCAAGAAAGGCCCGTTCGTTGACCACCATCTGGTGGGCAAGGTGGAGAAGGTGCGCGGCAGCGGCGACAAGCGCCCGATCAAGACCTGGTCACGCCGTTCCACCATCCTGCCGGATTTTGTCGGCCTGACCATCGCCGTGCATAACGGCAAACAGCATATTCCGGTCTACATATCCGAGAACATGGTCGGCCACAAGCTGGGCGAATTTGCGCTCACGCGCACGTTCAAGGGCCACTCGGCCGATAGAAAAGTAGCAGCGCCAGCGGGCGGCGGTACCCCCGCTCCGGCCGCGGCGGCGAAGAAATAGGAGTGACAGCCATGCAGACCAGAGCCAGCTTGCGCGGTGTACGCCTGTCGGCGCAGAAGGGGCGGCTCGTCGCCGACCAGATCCGCGGCCTAGCGGTGGACAAGGCGCTGAACGTGCTCGCCTTCAGTCCGAAGAAGGGTGCGAAGATCATCAAGAGAGTGTTGGAGTCCGCCATCGCCAACGCCGAGCATAACGACGGCGCCGACATCGACGAACTGAAAGTGCAGACTATCTATGTCGAGCAGGGCGCGGCGCTCAAGCGCTTCCACGCGCGCGCCAAGGGTCGCGGCAACCGCATCAACAAGCAGTCCTGCCATATCTTCATCACGGTGGGCGACGAGGTCAAAGCGAAACGCAGCGCGGCCAAGCCGGTCGCCAAAGCGCGCGCGGCGAGTGCCGCGGCCAACAAATAAGGGTCAGCCATGGGACAGAAAATCCACCCGATCGGTTTCCGCCTCGCAGTCAACAAGAACTGGGGCTCGCGCTGGTACGCCAACAGCAAGAACTTCGGCGGCATGCTGAACGAAGACTTGAAGGTGCGTGACTACCTGAAGAAGAAGCTCGCCCACGCCTCGGTCGGCCGGGTCGTGATCGAGCGCCCGGCCAAGGACGCCCGCATTACGATCCATAGCGCGCGTCCCGGCGTCGTCATCGGCAAGAAGGGCGAGGACATCGAGGTGCTCAAGGCCGAACTGCGCCGGATGCTCGGCGTGCAGATGGTGCATGTCAATATCGAGGAGATCAGGAAACCCGAGATCGACGCGCAACTGATTGCCGATTCGATCGCGCAGCAGCTGGAGAAGCGCATCATGTTCCGCCGCGCGATGAAGCGCGCCATGCAGAATGCGATGCGCCTGGGCGCGCAGGGCATCAAGATCGCGAGCTCCGGCAGGCTCAACGGCATCGAGATCGCACGCAACGAATGGTACCGCGAGGGCCGTGTGCCCCTGCACACCTTGCGCGCTGACATAGACTACGGTTTCGGCGAAGCCAAGACGACGTACGGCGTGATCGGAATCAAGGTGTGGGTATACAAGGGCGAGACGGTCGGCAAGAGCGAGCAGCCCGTGGCCGTGCCCGGTGCGGCGCCCGAGGAAATGCCGGCGCCGAAGAAGGTGAGAAAGGCGCCGGCCCCGGCCGCCAGGGCCGAGCCCGCTTCTGTTAAGCCCGAAGGCGAGGCAAAGCCCAAGGCAACGACGCGCGCACGCAAGAAGCCGGTAGCGGCCGAAGCCGCCAAGGACGCCAACGAGGGCGATGTGCCCAAGGCCGAGGGCGCGGCCGGCGAACCCGCCAAACCCGCGGCCAAGGCCAAGACGACGGTCAGGCGCGCGACGAAGAAGACAGGAGCCTAGGAAATGCTTCAACCAGCACGGACAAAATACCGCAAGCAGCAAAAGGGCCGCAACAAAGGCGTCGCGACGCGCGGCAACAAAGTGGCTTTCGGCGAGTACGGGCTCAAGGCCGTGGGCCGCGGACGACTTACCGCGCGCCAGATCGAAGCCGCGCGCCGCGCCATGACCCGCCATATCAAGCGCGGCGGCCGCATCTGGATCCGGATCTTCCCGGACAAGCCGATCTCGCAAAAACCGGCCGAGGTGCGCATGGGCAACGGCAAGGGCAACCCGGAGTATTTCGTGGCGGAGATCGTTCCCGGCAAGGTGCTGTACGAAATGGATGGCGTGGACGAGGTGCTCGCGCGGCAGGCGTTCCGCCTCGCGGCAGCCAAGCTGCCGATTGCCACGGCATTTGTCCACCGTTTAGTGGGGTAGACCGATGAAACCGAATGAACTGCGCGCCAAGGACATGGCGGAGTTGAACCAGGAACTGAACGATCTGCTGAAGGCGCAATTCAGCCTGCGCATGCAGGTTGCGACGCAGCAGCTGACCAACAACAGCCAGCTGAAGAAGACCCGCCGCGATATCGCGCGGGTACGCACCATCATTGCACAGAAGGCGGCAAGCAAATGAGCGATACCCAGACAGCCAAGGCAGCCAAAGTCGTGCGCGCCCTCACCGGACGCGTGGTCAGCGACAAGATGAACAAGACCGTGACGGTGCTGATCGAACGCCGCGTGCGCCATCCGCTCGTCGGCAAGATTGTGACCCGGTCGAGGAAATACCACGCGCATGCGGAGAACAACGAATACAAGGTCGGCGATCTGGTGATGATCGAGGAAACGCGCCCGATTTCCAAGACCAAGACGTGGAAAGTCACTAAGCTGGTCGAGAAGGCCAAGAACATCTAGGTTGCACAAAAGCCTTGCCCAGGCAGTGCGGGTCGGATATAATTTATTGTTTTTCGCGGTACCGCTTCGTCTCAAGCTGAAGCGCTCAACCCAAACGGGTTCCAAGACTGGCCGCCTTGCGGCGCGCGCACTCGAGTGTGCCGCCGCAACCGGTCCAAGTTGGAGAGGAAACAAACCATGATTCAGATGCAAAGTGTATTGGATGTGGCCGACAACACCGGTGCGCGCGCAGTGATGTGCATCAAGGTGCTGGGCGGGTCGAAACGGCGCTATGCCGGCATCGGCGACGTGATCAAGGTCAGCATCAAGGATTGCGCTCCGCGCGGCCGCGTCAAGAAAGGCGAGATTTACAGTGCGGTCGTGGTGCGTACGGCCAAGGGAGTGCGCCGCGCCGATGGCTCGCTCGTCAAGTTCGACACCAATGCAGCGGTGCTGCTCAACGCCAAACTGGAGCCGATCGGCACGCGCATCTTCGGACCGGTCACGCGCGAGCTGCGCAACGAGCGCTTCATGAAGATCGTGTCGCTCGCACCGGAAGTGCTGTAAGAGGCGGGTTGACGCAAACGGGGCAAGCCTCCGCGCAACTTCCCCACTCAGGAACATAGGAATCGAAGGCCATGCAAAAGATTCGCAAGGGTGACGATGTGATCGTCATCGCCGGCAAGGACAAGGGCAAACGCGGTACCGTGCTGCGCTGCGTTGATGGCACGCACCTGCTCGTCGAAGGCATCAACCGTGCGAAGAAGCACCAGAAGCCCAACCCGATGAAGGGCCAGACCGGCGGGATAGTCGATCTGGACATGCCGATCGACATTTCCAACGTCGCGCTGTTCAACCCGCAGACGCAAAAGGGCGACCGCGTCGGCTTCAGGACGCTCGAAGACGGACGCAAGGTACGCATTTTCAAATCCAACGGCGAAGTCGTGGACGCCTGAGAAAGAGCACGCTATGGCACGCTTATACAGCTACTACAAAGAGACGGTGGTGCCCGACATGGTCAAGAAGTTCGGGTACAAGACGACCATGCAGGTTCCGCGCATTCAGAAGATCACGCTCAACATGGGCGTGGGCGAGGCCGTCAACGACAAGAAGATCATGGACAACGCCGTCGGCGACATGACCAAGATCGCAGGGCAGAAGCCGGTGGTTACGCTGTCGAAGAAGCCCATTGCGGGCTTCAAGATACGCAAGGGCCTGGCGATCGGTTGCATGGTGACACTGCGCGGGGCGCGCATGTACGAGTTTCTCGACCGCCTCGTCAGCATCGCGATACCGCGGATCCGCGATTTCCGCGGCCTGTCGCAGCGCGCATTCGACGGCCGCGGCAACTACAACCTGGGCGTGAAAGAGCAGATCATTTTCCCCGAGGTCGAGTACGACAAGATCGATGCCCTGCGCGGCATGAACATCAGCATCACCACCACTGCGAAGACCGACGAGGAAGCGAAGGCGCTGCTCGCGGCCTTCAAATTCCCGTTCAAGACCTGAAGGATTGCGCCATGGCAAAAACCGCAGTCATCAACCGTAACGACAAGCGCCGCAAGACCGTGAAGAAATTCGAGGTCAAGCGCGCCGCGCTGCTCGCGATCATCAACGATTTCAAGCAGCCGGAGGAGGAGCGCATGGCGGCGCGCATGCGGCTGCAGCAACTGCCGCGTAACGCCAGCCCCACGCGCGTGCGCAACCGCTGCAAGCTGACCGGCCGCCCGCGCGGCGTGTACCGCAAGTTCGGCCTGGGGCGCAACAAGCTGCGCGATATCGCCATGCGCGGGGAGATCCCCGGCATGACCAAAGCCAGCTGGTGAGAGGAGACAAAGCATGAGCATGACTGATCCGATCGCCGACATGCTGACCCGCATCCGCAATGCGCAGCTTGCGGAAAAGGTGTCGGTGGCAATGCCATCCTCGCGCGTCAAGGCGTCCATCGCCCAGGTGCTGAAGGACGAAGGCTACATCGAGGAATTCAAGGTGCGCGACGAGGACGGCAAATCCACGCTCGAGATCGCGTTGAAATACTACGCGGGCGAGCCGGTGATCGAGAAGATCGAGCGTGTCAGCCGCCCCGGCCTGCGCATTTACAAGGGCCGCGACGAAATTCCGACGATCATGAACGGCCTCGGCATCGCCATCGTCTCGACCTCCAAGGGCGTGATGACCGACCGAAAAGCGCGCGCCACCGGGATCGGCGGCGAAGTGCTGTGCATCGTGGCTTAAGGGGAAAAATCATGTCACGAATCGGAAAGAGCCCCATCCCCGTGCCAAAAGGCGTCGAAGTAACCGTGTCGGCCGAGCAGGTCGCGGTGAAAGGGCCCTTGGGAACGCTGACGCAGCGGCTCTCCAGCGACATCAAAATTGAACGCGACGGCGACAATCTGCTGTGCGTGGTGAACAACGACTCGACGCGCGCAAATGCGATGTCCGGCACCGTGCGTGCGCTCGTCGCCAACATGGTCGAGGGCGTCACCAAGGGCTTCGAAAGGAAGCTGACACTGGTCGGCGTGGGCTATCGCGCGCAGGCGCAGGGCGACAAGCTCAACCTCGCGCTTGGCTTTTCGCACCCCGTGGTCTACCAGTTGCCCAAGGGGGTCAAGGTCGAGACCCCGAGCCAGACCGAGATCATTCTTCGCGGCAACGACAAGCAGCAGGTCGGCCAGGTGGCCGCCGAGGTGCGCGCCTATCGCAGCCCCGAGCCGTACAAGGGCAAGGGCGTGCGCTATGCAGACGAGAAAGTGGTCTTGAAAGAGACCAAGAAGAAGTAAGCGGAGCGACAGCCATGATAGACAAAAAGCAGGCGCGACTGCGCCGAGCACGTAGGTCCCGCGCCAAGATCGCGCAGCTCAAGGCCGTGCGCCTCGCGGTGCATCGCACCAACAGCCACATATATGCCCAGGTCATTTCGGCCTGCGGCACGAAGGTCCTGACCGCGGCGTCCACGCTGGAGAAAGAGGTGCGCGCGACGGTCGCGAACGGCGGCAACGTGAAGGCGGCAGAAGCCGTCGGCAAGCGCATCGCCGCCAAGGCAAAGCAACTCGGCATCGAGAAAGTGGCATTCGACCGCGGCGGCCTGCAGTATCACGGCCGCGTCAAGGCGCTGGCGGAAGCCGCGCGCGAAGCCGGGCTGAAGTTCTAAGGGCGCCTGACGGAGTTAACGTCAGGCGGCATTGATTAGGGAGCACCAGGGGCTAAGGAAAGGGAAGGACCCTTCCTTTCCCTCCCGGCTCCCCTCGTATCGTAAGACCTCGAATCGGGGAAGAATATGGCGAAGATGCAAGGCAGGATGCAGGGCAAGATGCAAGGTCAGGACGACCGCGGTGACGGCCTGCGCGAGAAGATGGTTGCGATCAACCGCGTCACCAAAGTGGTGAAGGGCGGCCGGATTCTCAGCTTTGCCGCGCTCACCGTAGTCGGCGACGGCGACGGCGGAGTGGGCATGGGTAAAGGCAAATCGCGCGAAGTTCCGGTGGCCGTGCAAAAGGCCATGGAGGAGGCGCGGCGCAAGATGTTCCGCATCAGCCTCAAGAACGGCACCCTGCATCATGCGGTGGTGGGCCATCACGGCGCGGCCAAGGTCTACATGCAACCGGCGTCGGAAGGCACGGGCATTATCGCCGGCGGCGCAATGCGCGCGGTGTTCGAGGTCATGGGTGTCACCAACGTGCTGGCGAAATGCATCGGCTCGGGCAGCCCCTATAACGTGGTGCGCGCGACTCTGCAGGGATTGAAATCCATGAACACGCCGTCCGAAATCGCCGCCAAGCGCGGCAAGTCGGTCGAAGAAATCACCGGTTGAGGGCAGCCATGGCGGACAAAAAACTGAAGGTTACCCTGGTGAAAAGCGTGATCGGCTGCAAGGCGGCGCATCGCGCCACCGTGCGCGGGCTGGGCTTGAAGCGCATCAATCACACCGTGGAATTGCAGGACACTCCCGAGGTCCGCGGCATGATAAACAAGATCTACTACCTGGTGAAGTGCGAGGCATAAATGCAGCTCAATACGATCAAGCCCGCGGCAGGTGCGAAGCGCGCGCGACGCCGCGTCGGTCGCGGTATCGGTTCCGGCTTGGGCAAGACGGCGGGACGCGGGCACAAGGGGCAGAAGTCGCGTTCGGGCGGCTTTCACAAAGTCGGTTTCGAGGGCGGGCAGATGCCGTTGCAGCGGCGCCTGCCCAAGCGCGGCTTCAATTCGCTTGCGCGCGGGCTGACTGCCGAAGTGCGCCTGTCCGATCTGCAGAAGATGCAGCAGGCGGACATTGATCTGAACGCGCTGATACAGGCCGGCGTGGTTCCGGAGGCGACCGAAGCGGTCAAGGTCATCCTGTCGGGCAAGCTCGAGCGCAAGGTCAGCCTGAGCGGCGTGCGCGTCACCAAGGGCGCGCGTGCGGCGATCGAAGCGGCGGGCGGCAGCATCACGCTGCCGGCCGAAAAAGCGCCCGCGGAAGGCAGCAAGAAGGCCAAGGCCATGGCCGCCGCCGTTGCCAAGCGCAAGGCGCGCGCGGAAGCGCCCAAGGGCGCCGCGGCGGACGCCAAGATCAAGGCCAAGCCCAAGGCGGCGAAGCCGGCCAAGGGCGCGCCCGAGGCCACCGGCCAAGGCAAGCCCAAGGCCAAACCAAAGGGCGAGAAGGCCTAACAGCGGCTCGGTGAGATGGTTACCCAAACACAAAATATCGGCAAGACCGGCAAGTTCGGCGATCTGAAGAAGCGCCTGTTCTTCCTGCTCGGCGCGCTGGTCGTGTTCCGCATCGGCGCGCACATTCCGGTGCCCGGGATCGATCCGAACACGCTCGCGGAGTTGTTCAAGTCGCAGCAGGGCGGGATTCTCGGCATGTTCAACATGTTCTCCGGCGGGGCCTTGTCGCGCTTCACCATCTTCGCGTTGGGGATCATGCCCTACATTTCATCGTCGATCATCATGCAGCTGATGACGACGGTGTCGCCGCAGCTGGAGCAGCTGAAAAAGGAAGGCCAGGCCGGGCAGCGCAAGATCACGCAGTACACGCGTTATGGCACGGTTTTTCTGGCGACATTCCAGGCGACAGGAATCTCGATTGCGCTGGAATCGCAGCCGGGGCTGGTACTCGATCCGGGGCTCATGTTCCGCTTCGTCACGGTGAGCACGCTCGTGACCGGCACCATGTTCCTGATGTGGCTGGGCGAGCAGATCACCGAGCGCGGGCTCGGCAACGGCATCTCCATCATTATTTTCGCCGGCATCGCCGCGGGCCTGCCCAATGCCATCGGCGGTACGCTGGAGCTTGTGCGCACCGGCGCCATGCATCCGCTTACTGCGCTGTTGGTCGCGGCGGCGGTGGCGCTCGTGACCTGGGCGGTGTGCTTCATCGAGCGCGGGCAGCGCAAGATTCTGGTGAACTACGCCAAGCGCCAGGTCGGCAACAAGATCTACGGCGGCCAGGCGTCGCACCTGCCGTTCAAGCTCAATATGGCGGGCGTGATCCCGCCGATCTTCGCCTCGAGCATCATCCTGTTCCCCGCTACCCTGGCCGGCTGGTTCGGCCAGCGCGAGAGCATGAGTTGGTTGCGCGACATATCCGCCACGCTCTCCCCCGGACAGCCGATCTACGTCATGCTGTATTCCGGCGCGATCATATTCTTCTGCTTCTTCTACACGGCACTGCAATACAACCCGAAGGAAACGGCCGACAATCTCAAGAAGAGCGGCGCATTCGTCCCCGGCATCCGTCCGGGCGACCAGACGGCGCGCTATCTCGAGCGGATCCTTACGCGGCTCACCCTGGCCGGCGCGGCGTATGTGACCCTGGTCTGCCTGCTGCCGGAATTCCTGATCCTCAAGTGGAACGTGCCCTTCTATTTCGGCGGAACGTCGCTGCTGATCATCGTGGTCGTGACCATGGATTTCATGTCGCAGGTGCAGGCGTACATCATGTCGCACCAGTATGAAAGCCTGCTGAAGAAGGCCAACTTCAAAGGCGCGGGCTTTCCCACACGCTGATGGCGAAAGAAGACGTCATCGAAATGCAGGGGGAGATTGTGGAGAATCTTCCGAACGCGACCTTCAGGGTAAAGCTGGAAAATGGCCACGTAGTGTTGGGACATATCTCGGGCAAGATGCGCATGCACTATATACGCATTCTGCCGGGCGACAAGGTGACGGTGGAGTTGACACCGTATGATTTGACAAGGGCGCGGATCGTCTTCCGCGCGAAGTAGTCCGGCGCGGGCGTTACAGCGCGTGCCCGGGCGGAGCAGGAGAGCACCATGAAAGTACAGGCATCGGTCAAAAAGATGTGCCGCAACTGCAAAGTCATCCGCAGGAAGAGGGTGGTGCGCGTCATTTGCACCAACCCGCGGCATAAACAGCGGCAAGGCTAACGGACTGGCAGAGAGCATGAAATCGAGCTATAATTATCAGTTTCGCATCATTGGGGTGAACTAATGGCCCGTATCGCAGGCGTCAACATTCCCAACCACCAGCACGCCGAGATTGCGCTGACCGCGATCTACGGCATCGGGCGTCCGCGCGCGCGCGCGATCTGCGTCGCCGCCAAGGTCGGAGGCTCGGCCAAGATCAAGGACCTGTCGGATTCCGACATGGAGCGCTTGCGCGAAGAGGTGGCCAAATTCACGGTCGAAGGCGACCTGCGGCGCGAAGTGTCGATGTCGATAAAGCGCCTGATGGACTTGGGCTGCTATCGCGGATCGCGCCATCGCAAGGGCCTGCCCGTGCGCGGGCAGCGCACGCGCACCAATGCGCGCACGCGCAAGGGCCCGCGCAAGGCCGCGATCAAGATGAAATCCGCGGCTACCAAGACCTAGCCCCCGGATCAACGGATACCTAGAGGAAAGCATAAATGGCCAAACCCCCAAGCACCGGCGCCACAGCAGCGGCGCGCGTGCGCAAGAAGGTGAAGAAGAACGTCGCCGAAGGCATTGCGCACATCCACGCGTCGTTCAACAACACCATCATCACGATTACCGACCGCCAGGGCAACGCACTCTCCTGGGCGACTTCCGGAGCAGCCGGGTTCAAGGGTTCGCGCAAATCGACGCCGTTCGCGGCGCAGATCGCGGCCGAGCAGGCAGGCAAGGCGGCGCAGGAATGCGGCGTGAAGAACGTCGAAGTTCGCATCAAGGGACCGGGGCCCGGACGCGAGTCCGCCGTGCGCGCCCTGAACGCGATCGGCCTGAAGATCACCAGCATCAGCGACGTGACGCCGGTACCGCACAACGGCTGCCGCCCGCCCAAGCGTCGGCGCATCTAAGGAGACTGGAACGTGGCCCGCAACCTAGATCCGAAATGCCGTCAATGCCGCCGCGAGGGCGAGAAGCTGTTCCTCAAAGGCGAGAAGTGCTTCACCGACAAATGCGCGGTCGAGCGCCGCGCCTATGCGCCCGGCCAGCACGGCCAGAAGAGCGGCCAGCGCTTGTCCGACTACGGCAAGCAGCTGCGCGAGAAGCAGAAGATCCGCCGCATCTACGGCATCCTCGAGCGCCAGTTCCGCGGCATTTACGCCGAGGCGGCCCGCAGCAAGGGCATTACCGGCGAACGCCTGCTGCAGCTCCTCGAATCGCGCCTCGACACAGTGTGTTTCCGCATGGGCTTCGGCGCATCGCGCAACGAGGCGCGCCAGATCGTGCGCCATAACGGCATCCTGGTGAACGGAAAGCGCGTCAATATCCCCTCTTACCAGGTGCGCACCGGCGACGTCGTCGAAGTGGTGTCGGCAGCCAAGGAGCAGCTGCGCATCAAGGGCGCATCCACCGCGGCCGCCTCGCGCGGCTTGCCGGAATGGCTAGAAGTGGATACCACGGCGATGAAAGGGACGTTCAAGGCTAATCCGCAGCGCAGCGAGCTGCCTTCGACCATCAATGAGAGCTTGGTGGTCGAACTGTATTCCAAGTAATTGTCAAAGTTTCCCTGAGGAACCTCCATGCAAAGCAGTGGATTTCTGAAACCGCGCATCATCGACGTGCAGAACATCGCGCCCAATCACGCGAAAGTGGTGATGGAGCCGTTCGAGCGGGGCTACGGCCACACGCTCGGCAACGCGCTGCGGCGCGTGCTACTGTCCTCCATGCCGGGCTTTGCACCGACCGAAGTGCAGATCTCTGGCGTGCTGCACGAATACTCGACCATCGACGGCGTGCAGGAGGACGTGGTTGACATCCTGCTGAATCTGAAGGGCGTCGTGCTGAAGATGCACAATCGCACCGAGGCGCTGCTGACGCTGAAGAAAAAGGGCGAAGGCGCGGTGACCGCCGCCGACATCGAGCCTTCGCACGACGTCGAAATCATCAATCCCGAGCACGTGATCGCACATCTTTCGCCCGGCGGCAAGCTGGAGATGCAGATCAAGGTCGAGCGCGGCCGCGGCTACGAGCCCGGCAATCTGCGCGCAGCCCCGGAAGAGACCAAGGGTATCGGCAAGATCATCCTGGACGCCTCGTTCTCGCCGGTGCGCCGCGTGAGCTACGCGGTGGAATCCGCCCGGGTGGAACAGCGCACCGACCTGGACAAACTGATCATGGATATCGAGACCAACGGCGTGGTCGAGCCGGAAGAGGCGATACGCTACGCCGCGCGCGTCCTGGTGGATCAGCTGTCGGTGTTCGCCGCGCTCGAGGGCACGCCTATCGCGAGCGAGCCGGTCAAGGCACCGCAGGTCGATCCGATTCTGCTGCGCCCGGTCGATGATCTGGAACTGACGGTGCGTTCTGCCAACTGTCTGAAGGCCGAGAACATCTATTACATCGGCGACCTGATCCAGCGCACCGAGACCGAGCTGCTCAAGACGCCGAACCTGGGACGCAAATCGCTCAACGAGATCAAGGAAGTCCTGGCATCGCGCGGTTTGACCCTGGGAATGAAGCTGGAAAACTGGCCGCCCGCGGGGCTGGAAGTCGCGCGCGTCTAGCATCTAGGGCGCCGGACGCGACTGGAAGTATCGCGGTCAAGGAACATCGCCCTCGGGACGAGGGCCGAACAGAAGAGGCAAGAACATGCGTCACCGCTTAGGACTGAGAAAACTCAACCGCACCAGCAGCCACCGCTTGGCGATGCTGCGCAACATGACGAATTCGCTGCTGAAGCACGAGGTCATCAAGACCACGCTGCCCAAGGCGAAAGAGCTGCGCCGCGTGGTCGAGCCAATGATCACACTGGGCAAGATCGCAACGGTAGCCAACCGTCGCCTGGCGTTCAACCGCCTGCGCGACCGCGACATGGTCACCAAGCTTTTCAATGAACTCGGTCCGCGCTATGCCAAGCGCAACGGTGGCTACCTGCGCATCCTCAAGTACGGTTTCCGCCAGGGTGACAACGCGCCGATGGCGCTGGTCGAACTCATGGATCGTCCCGAGCCTGCCGAGGGGGCCGCGGCTGCGGCGGACGCAAAGGCCTAAGCGGGAAAACGCCGCAAGGAAAAGCCGGCCCGAGCGCCGGCTTTTTCGTTTCTGCGGCGCCTGAGACCCTTTCGTTTCGAAACCGGCTCCGGGCCCGGAAGCGCGTGCGCAGTGGCGCTACAATGCGCGCATGGCCATCCTGCTGTTCACCGATTTTGGTTCGGGCGACATCTACGTCGGCCAGGTGAAGGCGGTGCTGCAGCGGCACGCGCCGGTGATCCCGGTGATCGATTTGCTGCACGAAGCGCCGGCGTACAACGTGCGCGCAAGCGCGCACCTGCTGGCCTCCATGGTCGGCGGCTTCGACGAGGACAATGTATTTCTGGCCGTGGTCGACCCCGGTGTCGGCGGGGAGCGCGATGTGCTGGCGATGCAGGCCGACGGCCGCTGGTTCGTGGGACCGGACAACGGCCTGCTTTCGGTAATTGGAGCACGCGCGCGCAGGGGCGACAGCTGGCGCATCGTGTGGCGGCCGCAGAAGCTGTCGGCATCGTTCCACGGACGTGACTTGTTTGCCCCGGTCGCCGCTATCCTGGCGCTGCAAAACGGGTTGCCAAGAGGCTGGTTCGAGCACGTCGACAAGCCGGGCGTGGAATTCGGTGGCGACGACCTGCCCGAGATCATCTACGTCGACCATTACGGCAACTGCCACACCGGCATCCGCGCCGGCGGCATCCCGCGCGAGATGCAACTCGTTGCGGGCAAATCGCGCCTGCGCTATGCCCGCGTGTTTGCGGAAGCGGCCGCGGCGTTCTGGTACGAAAACAGCCAGGGCCTGGTCGAGGTCGCGGTCAACCGTGGCAGCGCAGCGCAGCTGCTGGGATTGAAAATAGGCGACGGCGTCGGCTGGGCGTAACGCGGCGCACCGCGCCTTGGCTCTCGCGCCTCGGGACAGGCAATGTCTGCGGGTGTTGTTTCAAGATGAGAGGACATATCCCCTCATGCGCCCCCATATCGGGGGCTATTTCGGCGATTCTGAAATGACCTCTAAGGTTTCTTCGCCGCGGCCGCCGGAAGCTGCGCGGCCATGCACTTGCGGTGCTCGGCCCGCGTTTCCTTGTCCTTGCATGCGTCGAGCGCGGCATTGTG
>Ga0335082_10004046_pt1 | contig 15954 bp, 17 predicted proteins | sample Lox_Sample_41_FD_206718 | JGI IMG/M metagenome (GOLD analysis project Ga0335082, IMG submission 206718) | Soil microbial communities from Loxahatchee National Wildlife Refuge, Florida, United States - Lox_Sample_4.1 | ecosystem: Environmental > Terrestrial > Soil > Wetlands | place: USA...
TCGTCGCGTCGTCGTTCCGGAACGGCAGCCGCGCGCCCGGCTCGAGCCAGGCCGACGTGGACGCGGTCTTCTTCTACGTGGCCTTCCTCGCGATCGTCGGCGCGTTCACCCTGAGCTTCCTCTACCTGGTCTGAGGAGGGGCGCCGGTGCTGTTCGGTCCTCCCGTCGTCCTCGTCGTCATCGCGGCGGTGCTGTACTGGCTCGGCGGCCGCGGGGTCGGCGGTCGCGAGCGCGCCGAGCGCCGCTGGCGGACACCCGTGTTCGTGGCCGGGCTCCTGACGGTGATCGTGGCCGTCTCGCCGCCGGTGCACCGGCTCTCGGGCCAGCTCTTCACGATGCACATGGTCCAGCACATCCTGCTGATCGAGGTCGCCGCGCCGCTGCTCGTGCTCAGCCGGCCGTGGCACCGGATGTGGCGTCCGTTCTCGCTCTCGACTCGTCGGGCCGTGGCCGGCGGCGTCGCTCGGGGCGAATGGGCCGCGCCGGTGCGCTGGGGTGCCGCGTGGCTCGTCGTGCCGGCTGTCGCGTTCGTGCTGATGAACGGCGTCTTCGTGCTCTGGCACGTGCCGGTGCTCTACGACGCCGCGCTCGCCTACCCGGCCCTGCACGATCTCGAGCACGTGACCTTCTTCCTCACCGCGCTCCTGTTCTGGGCGCACCTGATCGGGGAGGGGCCGTTCCAGGCGCGGCTGACGCTGCCGTGGCGGGCGATCTACGCGGTCGGCGCGATGGTCGTCGGCTGGGCCCTCGCGGTCGCGATCGCGCTCGCGCCGTCGCCGCTCTACTCGCACTACGTCCAGCTCTCGCACAGGCCCTGGGGCCTCTCCCCTCTGGCCGACCAGCAGCTCGCGGCGGGCATCATGTGGGTGCCGGGCTCCGTTCCGTGGACGGTGGTCGCGCTCGTGTGCGCGTACGGCTGGCTCGATCCGGCCGCCCGTCGCCGGGGCTGGGTGCGGCGGCTCGCGGGAGAGCACTGAGGAAGGAGGTGAAGGCGCCATGACGCTTGCCGAGACGAACTTCACGACCGGCGCCGTGTTGACCTGGGCGATTCCGCTCGCGATCCTGCTCCTCGTGCTCGTGTGGTGGGCGGCAGTGCTCACCGTCCGCGCCCTGAGGTCGCGCGAAGACGGCTGATGGCGCGACGCGTCGCGCTCGTGATCGGCCTCGCCGCGGTCGTCGGGGTGGCGGCGGGAGTCGGCGCGCACGTGCTCACTGCCCCGAGTGCCGCCCGGCCCGCCGCCCTGCCCCTCCCGGAGCTTCACGGGCAGGCGACCTGGCCCGCCGGGATGCGCCGGGCGCCGCAGTTCACCCTTCGCGACGTGCTCGGCGGCAGCGTCTCGCTTGCCTCGACGCGCGGCCATGCGACCCTGCTCGCTTTCCTCGACTCGCGCTGCCGCTCGCTCTGCCCGATCGTCGGGCGGGCGCTCGGCGACGTCCAGCGCGCGCTTCCCGCCGGGGCGCGGCCCGACCTCCTCGTCGTCAGCGTCGACCCGGCCGGGGACGGGGCCGCGAGCGTGCGGAGCGCGGCACGGCGCTGGCGCATGGGCCCGGGCTGGCGCTGGCTCACGGGCACGAGGTTGCAGCTCGCCGCCGTGTGGCGCTCCTATGGGATCGCGGTGCGTCCGAGGTCGAACGACATCGTCCACGGCGCAGCGGTCTACCTGATCGACCCGCACGGCTACGAGCGCGCCGGATACCTTGCGCCGCTGCTGCCGAACTTCCTCGCGCTCGACGTCCGTCGGGTCGAAGCTAGAAGCCCGGCCGCACCTCGATCGTCGGACGCCTGACCCCGCCGACGACGAGCACGTCCCACATGCGCGCCTCCTCGTGCCCGGGCACGAGACAAGCGATCCGGTAGGTGCCGGCCCGCGACGCGGTGAACGTGAACCGGGCGGTCCGTCCCTTCTCGAGCCCGAGCACCGGGTCAGGCGTCGTCGCGCCCGGGAACGCCGGCACGGCGGTCATCGGGCCGCGCACGATCGCGCACGAGTGGCGCATCGAGCCCGCGTTCCGGCACGTGACCGTGACCCGCCAGCCGAGCGGGACCTGCACGAGCAGCCTTCCGCGGCCGTAGCCGTCGAAGTTGAAGCCGTTGTTGGAGGCGTCGTACCCGGCAACGAGGATCAGGCCGGCCTTACGGGCCGCCGCGTTCCACGTGAGCCAGTGGCCGACCCCGGCCGACGCGGCCGGCGCAAGCACGAGGAGCGCCGCGGTGGCGACCATGACGGCCCTCCGCACCGCTGCCGGCCCGGGTCGAGGCTGCATGCCAGCTGACGATAGCGCCGCACGGCGCCGGCCGGTCTCAGGCGGCGACGCGCTCGTCTGCGTCCGCGTCGGGCGTCTCGGCCGCGACTCGGGCACGGGCGTCGTCGAGACGGAACGGGATGCGCATCACGCCTGTCAGAAGCACGACGAGCCCGACGGCGAGGACTGCGTTCACGATGACTGCAACGGTGAGGGACATTGAGCTCCTTGATCGGTTGGTCTCGGTTCCTGCTACCAGGAGACCACCGACGCCTCTGACAGTGCTGGGAGCTTCCTGTGAGATCGATAAGCACCCGAGCCGGTGGGCGTGACTTGGCAGAGCCGCGCTTCGAGCCGTAGGGTTGCGCCCAACCCGACTAGCAAAGGAGTCCCATGTCTGTGCTCGTGACCATTTGGATGCGCGGCGACGCGAAGAAGTTCGAGCAGATCGCAGTTGACGATCCGGGCCGGATGCGCTCGATCTCCGAGCGTGGCAGGGAGCATGGTGCGATCGCGCACCGCTTCTACGCGACGGATGACGGCGACGTGATGGTCATCGACGAATGGCCGGACGCCGAGAGCTTCAATCGCTTCTTCGAGAGCATGCAGGCCGAGATCGGGCCGCTGATGCAGGAGGCCGGGGTCACCAGTGAGCCTGCGGTTCGCTTCTGGCACAAAGTGGAGACGGGCGACGAGTTCGGCTGGGGCGCCGAATAGCCCGGTTGAGAGGTCACCTCGTCGCCTGGGTGAAGGCGGCTCCGTCGGCGAAACCGCGATAGATGTTCGCGGCGACTCCACCCCAGACGATCATCGCGTGTCCGGTCCAGACCGCGGTCGGATCGAGGCGACCGCGCAGAGGCGCTTGGCGGAGTGCTGACCAGCGGTTGGCCGCGGGGTCGTAGGCAAGGCCGCGCGGCGGAGACTGCGGCACCACTTTGCGGACACCGCCGCCGGGAATCGTCGTCCCGCCCCAGACGAGCAGTCGCGTCCCGGTCCACACCGCCGCGAAGCTCGCGCGACCGGAATCCATCGGAGCAAGCTGCCGCCAGCGGTTGGTGGTCGGCCTGTAGGCGAACCCGACGCGGGCCAAGCGCCACGGCTGAGCCGTCTGACTCTTGACCGAACCGCCCACGACGAGGACTTCGCGCCCGTCCCAGACGACGGCCGCCCCTTCGCGGCGCGCAGGCAGCGGCGAGATGCGGCGCCACGTGTTCGTCGCCGGGTTGTAGGCGGCCGCGCGCGCGAACGACGCCGGGTAGGGCTTGCCGTCCGGGTCGAGCCCGCTGACGAGGACGATCAGCTCCCGGCCGGTCCAGGCTCCCATCGGTCCCTGGCTCGGAGTCAGCGGCGAGCGGGCCAGCTTGCGGACCCTGCCCGTCGCCGGGTTGTAAGCCCAGCCGGTCGAGGAGGCATCACCGCAGCAGCCGCCTCCCCAGGCGATCGCCTCGCGACCCGTCCACACGACGAGCCCGAGGCCGAACTCGGCGGGCAAGGCGCGCGCCGGCCGCCGCCACCGGTTCGTCAGCGGGCGGTACGCCTGGAAATCGGCTGGGCCGAAGACCAGCACTTCCTTGCCCGTCCAGAGCGCGGTGTAGCCCCCCTCGTAGTTTCCCCTGTCACCGGGGAACGGCGCCAGCTTCCGCCACGTGCCGGTCGCCGGCCTGTATGCGGCAGCGACATCGACCGACCACGGGGGATTCGGGTGGGCGCGGCCGAAGGCCACCATCTCCGTACCGGTCCAAACGCTCACGGCATCCCAGCCGGGCGCGATCGGCGCCGGCGGAAGTCGCCGCCAGCTTCCAGACGGCGGCGGAGTCGTCGTCGGCGTGCGCGCGCCTGCGACGAGCGGACCCGCGGAGGCGACCGCCAAGGCGAAGAACAAGACGCTAGCCGTCAACCCTGCAAACGCCGATCGACGAGAGATGCCCTGCACCGCGCGTTCCTTCTGTCCTCTTGAACCGTACCGCGGAGCCGTTCACGAGCCATCAGGGGCGACCCCGATGCACCTCACAGCCGACCGCGTGGGTCGTCCTTCGAGCACGGCTGCGGCTTTCCCGCATGCGGCTCAGTACGCGAACCCGATGCGCCGACCGGATGGGCAAGGAATGCTGGCGGTGTCTTCACGAAGGCATGACCACGCGTGGCGTCGACCCGAAGTGCGCCCTTCTGCCTACCTCGGAGGTGAGCCGGTTTCGCGCTCGCGTGAGAAGGGAGGGACGATGGCCGTTGCCCCGACACCAGTTCACCCCGAACGCGCACAGCACCGCTCGCGGTGGGTGCTCGTCGCGATCCTGGCCTTTCTCGTCGGCGGGCTGACCGTTGCGCTGCTGTATCACGTCGACGTTTTCGGAGGCTCGTCCAGCGCGACCACCGAGGGATCCGGCGTGCCCGCGGCGCAGGCTCGTGATGTGCCTGCGTTCACCAGTGTCGAGCTCGCAGGGAGCAACAACGTCGTGATTCACGTCGGCGAGAAGCAGTCCGTCGTCGTCAGGGCCGATGACAACCTCGTCGACCGCGTCACGACCGAGGTGCAGTCGGGCAAGCTCGTCATCGCGAACACTCCCGGCAGCTTCACGACGAACAGCCCGATGAGCGTCGACATCACTGCCCCGACGCTCGACGCGTTGACGCTGACCGGCAGCGGCAACATCGTCGTCAGCGGCATCGAGGCCGAGAGTCTCGAGGTGGCCTTGCCGGGCAGCGGCACGCTCACCGGAAGCGGAACCGTGACGCGGCTCGAGGTCACGGTCAGCGGCTCCGGAAACGTGCAGTTCACACGGCTTGTCGCGAGTGACGCACGTGCTGTCGTGAGCGGCTCGGGAGCCATCTTCATCTCCGTGACCCGGGCGCTCGATGCCCTGGTATCCGGATCCGGCGCAATCCTCTACTCGGGGAACCCGCAGGAAGTGACGAAGAGCGTCACCGGGAACGGCGCGATCACCGGGCGCTAGTGAGACAGACGAGCGGGGCTGCTTGGTAGATTCACGGCCCTCCGTTTCGCGGCTGCACGGGCGAGGAGGTGCGTGTGACGACCGACAAATCGGGGCGCACGAGTGCCGGCATCCTGCTCTGGCGCAGCCGGGAGGGTCGCCTGGAGGTGCTCTTGGCCCATCAGGGCGGGCCTTTCTGGGTCAAGAAGGACATGGGCCACTGGACGATCCCCAAGGGCGAGGTGGAGCCCGGCGAGGAGTTCGTGGCGGTGGCTCGGCGTGAGTTCGCGGAGGAGACCGGGCACGACGCGCCAGACGACCCGCTCGTCGAGCTCGGGCAGATCACACAGAAGTCGGGCAAGCGTGTGCTGGGGTGGGCCGTCCAGGGAGACCTCGACCCGTCGACCGCGGTGAGCAACACCTACGAGATGGAATGGCCGCCGCATTCGGGCGTCGTCCAGGCCTTCCCCGAGATCGACCGCGTCGAATGGTTCGATCTCGACGAGGCACGCCGACGGCTGAAGGCGGCGCAGGTTCCCTTCCTCGATCGGCTTGAGGCGGCTCTCGCCGCCCGCGATCAGAAGGACGAGGAGGCCTGAGGGCCGACTCGACCTGTGGGCCGCCGCCTCTATGCCCGGAGGAGATCGTGGAGGTCGAACATGTCGCGGTGGGCCTCCATCCAGCCCACACGCTCGGGCGAGTAGTCGAACGTCGGCAAGAACCGCTCCTCGATCTCGCTCCGATCGAGCGGGCCGCAGCAGCCGACGACCACACCTTCGAGCAGTTCGACCGCCCAGACCTTCCCGGTCTCGGGCTCGCGCCAGAACTCGTACGTCTTCATCGCGAACCTCCTTCGGTCGATCCAATGACAGCTTCGCTCGCGTGGCCGCCGGGAACATCGGGGAGCGCACCGATCTCGCTCCGGTCAACGCGGCGTACCTCGCTGTCGCGGGCAGGGACGATCTTCGCCTAGAGTCAGGGCGGATGAAGCACGACTCGGCGACCAGGTTTCCGCGCCAGGAGTACGAGAGCGAGCTCGCGCGCCTCCAGGTCGAGCTGGTCAAGCTCAAGGAGTGGGTGCGCACCACCGGGCGCCGTGTCGTGATCGTGTTCGAGGGGCGCGACGCGGCCGGCAAGGGCGGCGCGATCAAGCGGATCACCGAGTACCTCAACCCACGTGTCGCGCGCACCGTCGCCCTGCCTGCTCCGACCGAGCGAGAGCAGGGGCAGTGGTACTTCCAGCGCTACATCGCGCACCTGCCGGCGGCGGGCGAGCTGGTGCTCTTCGACCGGAGCTGGTACAACCGCGCCGGCGTCGAGCACGTGCTGGGCTTCTGCACGCCCGATGAGTACCGGCGCTTCCTCCATCAGTGCCCGATCTTCGAGCGGCTCCTCGTCGAGGACGGGATCACGCTCGTCAAGTACTGGTTCTCGGTCAGCGACGAGGAGCAGGAGCGGCGCTTCCGGTCGCGGCTCGAGGACCCGTTGCGGAGCTGGAAGCTGTCGCCGATCGACCTCGAGTCGCGCACGCGGTGGGTCGAGTTCTCCCATGCGAAGGACGAGATGTTCGTGCACACCGACATCCCGGAGGCGCCGTGGTATGTCGTCGAGGGTGACGACAAGCGTCGCGCACGACTCAACTGCATCGCGCACCTGCTCTCGATCATCCCGTACCAGGATGTGATCGAGCCGCCGCTCGAGCTGCCGCCGCGGCCCGGCCCGGGCGAGTACGAGCGCCCGCCGCGCTCGCTCTTCCGCTACGTCCCGGACCACGCGGCGACGCTGCTGCGCTGACGCCGACACACGGCGGATGCCACGCGGTACCTCGCCACGGGGCGCCGACGGTGCAGGACAATCGGCCTGATGAGTTTCGGTGTCCTCGCGTTGATCGTGCTGGCCGGGCTGGCGGGCCCGCTGCTCGCGTTGGGGAAGGGCGCGCTGGTTCCGGTGGTCGTGGGGGAGTTGGCCGCCGGGGTGGTGATCGGAACCAGCGGCTTTGGCTGGCTCGATCCGGAGCAACCGACGACGGCCTTCCTGGCGCAGGTCGGATTCGCGATGCTGATGTTCGCCGCGGGCATGAACGTGCCGCTGCGTCATCCCGGACTCCTCGCGGGCCTTCGGCGCGGCGGTCTTGCGGCAGCGGTCGCGGCGTTGCTCGCCGTGCCGTTCGGGATCGCCGCCGCGCGGGCGACCGGCACGCACCATGCCGCGCTCTATGCGCTCCTGCTGGCGAGCGGATCGGCGGCGATCCTGCTGCCGGCGCTGGAGGAACAGAGGCTGCTGGACGATCCGCGCGCGCTGACGGTGATGGCGCAGGTGGCGATTGCGGACATCGCTGCGATCGTCGCGCTCCCGCTCGTGCTCCAGCCGGATCGCGCACTGAAGGCCGCCCTCGGCGGCTTCCTCGTCGCCCTCTGCGTCCTCGGGCTCTACGGAGTCACGCGCCTCCTCAACAACCGGCCGTGGGTGCGCCAGGTGCGGCGCCGGTCGAAGAAGCGCGGCTGGGCACTCGATCTCCGGCTGTCGCTGCTCATCCTCTTCGGGCTCGTCTGGGTGGCACAGCGGAGCGGCACGAGTGTCCTGATCGCCGGCTTCGGCGTGGGGCTGATGGTCGCCGCGATCGGAGGGCCAAAGCGGCTCTCGCGGCAGGTCGCCGGGGTCGCGCAAGGCTTCATGGTGCCGCTCTTCTTCGTCGTCCTCGGCGCGCGCCTCGACTTGCGCGCTCTCGGCCAGCACCCCTCGCTCATCGTGCTCGGGGCGTTGCTGGTCGTGATCAACCTCGTCGTGCACGCGCTTGCCGCGCTCCTCACCCGGCAGCCGCTCGCGGCCGGCCTCGCCGCAACCGCACAACTCGGCGTCCCGGCGGCGGTCGTCACCCTGGGCCTCGAACTGAACGTCATCACCGTCGGGGTGGGCTCGGCAATCGTCGCGGCTGCGCTCGCATCACTCGGGCTGACCGCAGCCGGGGTGACCATGCTCGGGCGCAGCGTTCCTCCAGCGAACGCTCTCGCCAAGGAGTCCTCGGCGAGTCGCTAGCCGCCCTGGTCCGGTTCTTCTGCGCGCTCGAGCATGAGCGCGATCGATTCGGCCCACTCCGAGCCGATCTCACGCAGCCGCTCGATCGAGGGCGTGGCGTCGTACTCGGTGCGCCGCAGCTCGATTGCGCCGTGCGGGTCGCGCAGCGCCCAGGCGGCGCGGCGGTCGCCGTCGAGCGGCAGTCCGACACTGCCCGGGTTCACGAGCACGGTCTGCGAGGGCCCTGGGCGACGGAACTGGCGGTGGCTGTGCCCGAACACGATCAGCCGCTGCCGCTCGCCGGCGAGCAGGGCCTCGTCGCCGGGCGCGGGCTCGGGCGCGAACGTCTCCTCGTCGGAGAGCGGCGAGGCATGGCAGAAGAGCTCGTCGTCCAGGACGAGCCGCTCGGGCAGTCCGTGCAGCCACTCGATCTGCCCGCGAGAGAGCGCCTCCCGGGCGAAGGCCAGCCAGCCGTCCGGGCCGGCGAGCTCGTCGTCGCCGAGGAGCATCCGGTCGGTGTTGCCGCGAATCCACGCGGCCTCGGGCAGCGCCTGGAGGCGCTCGAGCGTCTCCCGCGGCCAAGGGCCCTCCGCGCAGTAGTCGCCCCCGAGCACGAAGCGGTCGGCACCGGCCGCCCGCGCGTCGTCGAGCACGGCCTCGAGCGCCGGCAGGTTCCCGTGGATGTCGTACAGCACCGCGAGCACCGGGTCTACCGCTTCGCCGAGCTCGCGGGCGCTTTCCAGATCCCGAGCTTCTGCAGCAGCGCGACCTGCTTGGAAGTGACCTTCTCGCGGTACTGGGCGTGCGTGTACGGCTTCCGCTTCAGGTACAGGTTCTTCGGATAGATCGGACGCTCGTAGATCAGCTGGTACTGCTCGGTCGTCAGGTCCTTCAGCCAGTTGTCCCACTGCGCGGTCTGGCGGAAGTGGCGCAGCGCCTCGATGTCGATCGTGCCCGCGATCCAGGTCGAGCCCGCCCCGTAGGGAACCTCGGTCACGATCTGGCCACGGAAGTCGACGATCTGCGAGCCGCCGGAGAACGTGTCGATCGGGATCGTGGAGTCGCTGTCGAGGAGGTAGGTGCCGAGGTTCATCCCGATCACGTACATGTTGTTGTCGAGCGCGCGCGCGCGATTCTGCACGCCAAACATCCCGCTCATCACCCCGGGGGCGGGGTAAGGCCCGCGGTAGGCGATCTCACAGCCGTTCATCGCCAGCCCGCGCGCGTTTTCGGGGTACGACGCCTCGTTTGCCATCATGATCCCGATCCGGCCGATCTCGGTGTCGGCAACCGGGTAGAACGACTCGAGCTTGGCGCCGTACAGCTCGACCCAACGGTCCCACACGTTGTGCGGCGTGACGGAGTGCTCGACCGGCTGCAGCGGCACGACCTTGTGGTGGCGGAGGATCACCGTCCCGTCGTGCGGCTCGATCACGAAGCCCACGTTGAAGAACCGATCCTCGAACTCCGCGTGACGCGCCTTCGCCGTCGCGACCACGTATGCGTTCCATTGCCGTGCGAGCCTGCCGAGGGCGTCCGTCTCGGGGCCGGGGATGTCGATCGCGCACTCGCGCGCGAACTGCACGTGGTCGGAGTCGAACACCTCGTCGGTGAACCCCTGCAGACCTCCCTCCGGGATGCAGATCAGGCGAACCGGGAGATCCATGCTGGAGAGCCAGGAGGCGGCCTTGATCATGTGCGAGATGTGCTCGATGTTCCACGTGATCTCTTCGCGCCTACGGATCCCGCGCATCGTCTGGATCAGGCCGACGACCTGGTAGGGCTCGATCATCGCCCACGCTCCTGCCCGGCCGAAGCGGGAGGAGCAACGCCGCCGGGATAGGGGAAAGCGGGCGGCGGCGCGCCGGAGACGACGTGTCGGCGCATGGCGGTGTCGCAGATCGCGTAGCCCCAGTTGATGAGGCGCTCCTGCAGCACCGGCGTCATCTTCTGCAGCCGGGTCTTGGTCTCGGCGAGCACCCGGGTCTGGTCCTCGGGGCAGTCGAGCGCATCAGGGAGGCCGAAGTCGTGGACGTGGCTGCGAATGCCCCAGTAGGTGCCGTCGCGAGCTCCACTTGCGAGACCGCCGATCACCTGGTGCTTGCGCAGCGAGCGAACCTGGTTGTCGGTCACGCCGTAGACGCGGTAGAACTGGCGCGCCCAGTCGCGGGCGGGGCTTCCCTGATCGCCGATGTGGCCGCCGCCGTCGCTGACGAGGATCGTCCGGAAGCCGCCCCAGGCGGTCTCGAGCCCGAGGTTGTCGTAGACGCCGCCGTCGCTGACCACCACGCGGTCGGTGTAGGGGGGATGTTGGAGGTCCTCGCCGCTGCCGGGCTTGAACGCGTTGGGAGCGAACTTGATCGTCACGGGCGAGAGGAAGGGCGGGAAGGCCGATGAGGCGGCGACCGCAACCGCGAGAGGCGTCGAGGGGTGCTCGACCTCGCCGATCCGATAGTCCCAGAGGTATGCCTTCGAGAAGCGGAAGAGCACCGACGACTGCAGGCTGGTCGCGTTGAACACGAACGAGGGAGCCGGATCGTCCGGAAGGTCCTGCAGCGTGCGGTCACCGAAGAGGTGCTGCTTGTAGCTCGCGGCAATCCGGTCCCCGACCGACCCGGGCAGGAGCAGGCCGCGGACGATCGCCGGGACGTCGATCGTGCGGCCGGCGAAGCTGCGGAGCGGCGAGACCACGAGCTCGTCGAAGTTGGCCGCGACCCCGGCGGCATCGAAGTCGAGCTTCGCCCATGCGGTTGCGAGCACGCCGGCGGCGATCGACCCGCCCGAGACGCTCGAGACGCGCCGGAGCTTGGGCAGGTAACCGAGCTGGTTCAACCGCACGAGCGCGCCGAGGTGGAACAGCATCGCTCGGTACCCGCCTCCGGAGAGGCAGAGCGCCGGCGCATCGACGATCTGTTCGAAGCGCGCCGGGTCGCGAGTCGCGTATTTCGCGTCGTGCACCGGGCCGAGCGTGGCCGGCGGGTCAGGCGTGGTCTTCGTGTTCACGAGGCTCCCTCCGTCGGGCGGCGTCGACTCCGATGCTGCCTCAGTCCGCCGGCGATTACCAGCGGCCGAGCCCGTGACGGGCCCCTCAGCTTCTTCTCGCGAGGAGGCAGGCTGGGCCGCCAGCCTGCCTCCTCTGCCTCCCCCGGACTACAGAGCATCTCCGCGTCGGTTTGATACGTGCCCGTGACGGGTCAGAGGTCGAGGATGATGCCGAGCTCCGGGCTTTGCGGCCGGGTCGGCGAAGCCAGAATGGCAGCGGCGGCTTCTCGTGCGCTCATGCCCTGGTCCCGCGCCATCCTCGCAACGATCTCGGCGGAGAGCTTCGGCGCCGCAAACGACGTGCCGCTCCAGCGCGCCCAACCGTGGAAGTCCTGCGGCTCCCGCCCGCCGATCGGTTTCACGTGACCGACTTCGTCGAACTCGACGAAGGTGCTCAACACCTCTACGCCGCGAGCCGCCGCGTCGACCCACCAACCGAAGTTCGAGAAGGCGGCCCGTTCGAGTGAGTCGTCGACCGCCGCCACGGCGAGCACCCGCTTGTGCGCGGCCGGCCACAGCGGCCTCTGGGTCGAGTCGTTGCCGGCGGCGGCGACGACGGCGGTCGTCGGTGCGACGTGGCGAAGGGCCTCCGTCAGCGCGACCGGAGGGAGGTCGTCGTGGCTGTAGCAGCCGAGCGAGAGGTTGATCACGTCTGCGCCGCCGTGTGCGATGAGCGCCCGAGCGACGTCCAGCTCGGTCCCGTACCCCTCGCTGTCCAGGACCTTCGCGATCTCGATCGTCGCGCTCGGGACTCGCGCGAGGATCAGGCCCGCGATGAAGGTGCCATGGCCCGACTCGTCATCGAGCCAGCCGTTTCGCGGGTGGAGGTCGAGGTCCTCGCTCGTTCCCGGCCCCGCGTCGGTGTGCTCGTCCAGCCATTGATGGACCTTCGGAGCGAACCCCGTATCGAGGACTGCGACCCGCGCCCCCGCGCCCGCTCCGTCGGCGAAATCGATCTGCTCGGTCGATGCGATCGCAAAGCTCGCCGGCCCGCCCTGCACGTTCGGAAGCCCCGTCACGACATGGTTCGGCCCAACGCGCGCCGCGCTGTCCAGACCACGTGAGCGCAACTGCGTGACGACGTCGGAGACGTGCTCGTAATCGGGAATCTGAAACCGCGCGACGCGCTCCGTCAGAGGCGGCACCACCTCCAGCTCGGTCGCCCCGACCTGGCTGAGGCCCGCCTCGACCACGCGAAGGTCGTCGCGGGCGACCAGCACCTCGTTCGGGACGCAAAGGTGCGGGCGGGCGGTGTCGTCGAGGTGAATGTCGTCGCGGTGTGAGAGGCGGGCGACGCGATGGCTCTGGATCGCGGCGTGTGCGTCCCTCGACCGTCCGTCTCGCTTGCCCGCCATCGAGCCGAATCCTATGGCCCGGGCACGAAGACGCCTAGACCGTCCGTCTGATGTATCCCGAGCGGTTCTGCTTGCTCACATGAGTCGAGATGTTGAGCTCACACGTTCAGGGCAGCCCGCGGAGGCGCGTTCGGCCGGGCAGAGGGCACGCAGCGCGCGCGGTCCGGCCGACTCGTCTACCGTCACGGTGCGTGAGACTCGAGACCTGTGATCCTCGCTCGTCCGACCCCGCGTCACGCGCCCAGGCGGAGCGGGCGATCGAGCTCGCGGTGGCGGCTCCGCTACGGGCGAGGGCGCTCGCGGAGACCGCGTTGGCGGGCGCGCGGGCGGCGAAGGACGCCGAGGCGGAATCGCTGGCAGAGCGGGCACTCGGCCTCTCGGCGCTCGAGCTGAAGGACGGGGAGACGGCCGTTCGTCAGCTTCGGCGCGCAGTGCGAACCGCCGAGAAGGCGGAGCTCGTGGTCCGGGCGGCCGAGGCGCGCATGAGCCTCGGCCGCGCCCTCTTGTACACGGGAAACTCGACGGGCGCGTTCCGCGAGATCGACCTTGCCGGCTCGGCGCTCCACGGTCTGCCGGCCGCGCGGCTCCAGCTTCAGCGCGCGATTCTCCTGCACCACCACTACCGGCTCGACGAGGCGCTCGCCGGCTACCGCGCGTCCCTCTCGGTCTTCCGCCGTGCCGGCGATCGGCTCTGGGAGGCTCGGGCACTCAACAACCGAGGACTGGTGTACGGGTATCGCGGCTCGCTCGGCGCCGCGGAGCGCGATCTGCTCGCGGCCGCTCGTCTCTACTCGGAGCTCGAGCTCGACCTCGCGCTGGCCGAGGTCGAGCACAACCTCGGCTGGCTCGCGGGTCGCCGTGGTGACGTTCCGGCTGCGCTCGGCTATTTCGACCGTGCCCACGAGCGCCGTGACGCCCGAGGCGTCCCGCTCGCGGAGCGACCGAACGAGCTGAGCGATCGCTGCGAGCTGCTCCTTTCGGTCAGGCTGATCGCCGAGGCGCGGGCGGCCGCCGAGCAGGCGGTCTCAGCGTTGCTGAAGGGGAAGATGGCAGCCGAGACCGCCGAGGCTCGGCTCATGCTCGCCGAGGCTGCACTCCTCGAAGGCGATTGCGAGACCGCGCGGACCGAGGCGGAGACAGCGGCGCGGAGCTTCGCCCGTCAGCGCCGTGCACGCTGGGCTGCGCTTGCGAGATACACGGCTCTGCGGGCGTCGTTCCTCCAGCACGGGCCGTCTGCGGCCCGCCTGCGCGCCGCTCATCGGGCAGCCGACTCACTCGGTGACGCGGGCTGGACGGTCGCTGCCCTCGATGCGCGACTGCTGAGTGCCCGTATCGCCCTCGCCCTCGGGCAGACGCGGGCCGCGGGGGACGCCCTCGCCCGTGTGCGCGTGAGCGCCCGCGACCCGGTCGACCTCCGAGTGCGTGCCAAGCATGCGGCGGCACTCGTCGCGGTCGCCGGCGGCGATCGACGGGGGGCGTACGCGGCCCTGCGGGCGGGCGCTCGACTGGTGCACGACTACCGGGCGGTTCTCGGCGCGACCGAGCTGAGGGCGCAGGTCAGCGGCCAGGCAGAGGAGCTCGCACAGTCGGGTCTTCGCTTCGCGCTCGAGGATGCAGATGCACGGCGGGCGCTCGCCTGGTCGGAGGAGTGGCGGGCTGCGGCACTCAGGCTGCGTCCGGTGCGGCCGCCCGACAACGCCGAGCTGGCCGCCGAGCTGGCCGAGCTGCGAAGCGTCGGGGCGGAGCTGCAGGAGGCCGTGCTCGATGGGAGAGATCCCCGCAAGCTCCGGTCGCGGCAGGCGATGCTGGAGAAGTCGATCCGGGACCGCACCCGTCGCACGCCCGGGATCACCACCGCGGCGGCCGGGCCCCGTCCGTACTCCCAGCTCACGACGCTTCTCGGCGATCGCGCGCTGGTCGCGTACTTCGAAGTGGACGGAGTGCTGCACGCAGTGACGATCTCCAATCGTCGCGCACGTCTGCACGAGCTCGGCGACGCGGCAGAGGTCCGGGCGGAGCTCGATTCCCTTCGCTTCGGCCTGCGTCGCCTCGCGCAGGCGACGACATCGAGCGCTTCGCGCCTCGCAGCACGCGGCGCGACCGACCACGCGGTGGCGCGGCTCGACGAGCTCGTCGTGCGGCCGCTCGCCGGCCCGATCGGCGAGAAGCCGCTCGTGATCGTTCCCACCGGAACGCTGCACGCGATGCCGTGGTCGATCATCTCGAGCCTGGCCGGGCGTCCCGTGACGGTGGCGCCTTCGGCCTCCGCCTGGGCCGACGCCCGCGAGCGGGGCCGCGCCGTGGGGGCGGCGCGCTCGCGCGTGCTGGTGGCAGCGGGCCCCGGGCTTCCGTTCGCCGAGGAGGAGGCCCACGCAGTGGCACTGCTCCACCGCGGCGGGCAGGCGCTCATCGGGTCGTCGGCAACCGCAGCCGCCGTGCTGGCGGCTCTCGGGGGCGCAGACATTGCACACCTTGCGGCGCACGGCACCTTTCGCGCCGACAACCCGCTCTTCTCCTCGCTCGAGCTCGTCGACGGCCCGCTGACGGTGTACGACCTGGAACTGCTCGAGGAGGCGCCGGCGCTGTGCGTGCTCTCGGCGTGCGAGTCCGGCCTGTCGGACGTACGTGCCGGAGACGAGTTGATGGGCCTCACGGCGACCCTCCTCGCACTCGGAACGGCGACGATCGTGGCGAGCGTGACCGTCGTCCCCGACGAGACCACAAAGGCGCTGATGACTGCCTTCCACGGCTACCTGGCCGTCGGAGCCGAGCCGGCCGACGCACTGGCGCGGGCGCAGGCATCCGCAGGCGATGACGTGGACGGTCCCGGTGTCCGGGCCGGATTCGTATGCTTCGGGGGCGGGTGATCGGATGCGGGTGATTCAGCGCCCTCCACTGCGAACGCCGGTCCCCGGCAAGCTGCGTCTTTCTCAACGCCCTGGGAAAGGAACGAACCGGTCCGTGGATGCCGCCAAACTCGTTCAGCGCGCGTCGGAAGGAGACCAGGCCGCATGGAATGCGATCGTCGATCAGTTCAACGGTCTGCTCTGGAGCGTGGTTCGGGCGCACCGTCTGAGCCAGAGCGACGGGGCCGAGGTCGTTCAGACCGCCTGGTTGCGTCTCGTCGAGAATCTCGATCGAATCCGCGAGCCCGAGCGCGTAGGAGCATGGCTCGCAACCACGACGCGGCACGAGTGCCTGCGGTTCATCCGGCGCAACGCGCGTGAGGTCGCGACGAGCGACGTCGACGCCGCAGGGCTCTCGAACGATGCGCCGATCGAGGGCCTTCTCTCCGAGGAGCGCGACATCGCACTCTGGAAGGCGTTCGCTTCGCTCGGCGAGCGCTGCCAGAAGCTCCTCCGCATCTT
>Ga0335082_10004048_pt1 | contig 15946 bp, 12 predicted proteins | sample Lox_Sample_41_FD_206718 | JGI IMG/M metagenome (GOLD analysis project Ga0335082, IMG submission 206718) | Soil microbial communities from Loxahatchee National Wildlife Refuge, Florida, United States - Lox_Sample_4.1 | ecosystem: Environmental > Terrestrial > Soil > Wetlands | place: USA...
TCTTCAGCCCGGACGGCAAGTGGCTGCTCTTCATCGCCAACCTGGATCTCGCCTCGGGCGCGGGCACCCTCTTCATTCAGGCGCTGGGCGACGCCTCGGAGCCCGAGCCGCGCGGCCGCGCGGTGAGCTTCGTCACCGTCAGCCCGGAGGGCCGGTCCTTCGCCTTCATCGACGCCGGCGCGCTGAAGGTCGCGGCGCTGGAGCGGGGGAGCCCGCCGCGGACGGTGGCCGAGGACGTGTCCACGGCGCGCTTCGCCCTCGGGGGAACGCACCTGGTGGCCCTGCGCCGGGCGTCGTCCGGGGGCGGGCTGCTGGTCGCCCGGACCGCCGGCTCGGGGCCGGCCGCCCGCATCGCCGAGCGGGTGGCGGACTACGAGCTCTCGCCCGACGGGACTCGGGTGGCCTTCACCGGGGCCAGCCCGGCGGCGCGCGATGTGTGGGACCTCTTCGTCGCTCCCCTGGAGGGTGGCACCCCGAAGAAGGTGGCCACCGGCGTGGGGCTGTTCGGCTTCTCGCCCGACGGCCGCTGGCTGGGGCGCATCGAGGGAAAGCGCAACGCCCTGGGCCGGGTGCTGGTGGGCACGCTCCTCGTCGGGCCGGCGAGCGGGGCCAGCGCCCAGGCGGTGGGGAACCGGGTGGGCCGCTTCGGCTTCGCCCCGGACGGCTCCGCCCTCTGGGCCCTGGACGGGTACAACGAGCAGCACGACCGGGGAACGCTGCTCTTCGTCGAGCTCCCGAAGATGGCGGTGCACACCCTCAACGAGCGGGCGCACACCGGCGAGTGGGGCAAGGACGGCCGCTTCCTCGCCTTCAACGTGGAGGTCATCCAGCCGCTCCCGGGCATGGACCTCTACCTCTACGTGCGCGGGGAGGAGAAGGCGGCGCGGGTCAAGGAGGGGGTGTACGGCTTCGGCATCGCCCCCGGCGACGTGCTCCTCTTCCGCAGCGACTGTCTCCGCCAGGCTCAGCGCGAGCAGCCGCGGGCCTGCTGGCTGAACGAGCTGGACCTCACCCGCCCCAAGGAGCCCCCGAAGCAGATCCTGGAGGGCATCTACAGCTTCAAGGCATCGGAAAACGGCGAGCGCATCCTCGTCTCCTACGCCCGGCTGGAGGTCGACGCCTACGACACCGCCGTGTACAACCGCCGCACCGGCGAGCGGAAGACGCTGGACACCTTCACCCTCTTGCCCGCGCTCTTCGTCGACCCGGAGGGGAAGCGGGTGGTGTACCTGGTCTCGGACAAGGAACGGTCCGGCCTCTACCTCTGCGACCAGGGGCCGTAACCCTCTCCCCGCACCTCCAGCCTCCGCGGCCTTCACCGCCCGTCCGGGAAAACAGAGTCCATTTCACAGCAGTTGCGTATTAGCAATGAGTGCTTTAAAGAATCATTCGTGCATACGCAATTTGTTGTCGGGACTCCGGTGGAGCAGTTCACGCGGCGCATGTTCGCCCGCATCATCAGCGAGCTGGCGCGTGCCTCCAACACCGGGGAGCTGACCGTCGCTCAGTTCGCCGCGCTGGCGGTGGTGGACCAGGACCCGGGGCTGCGGGTGACGTCGCTGGCCACCACCCTCGGCCTCTCCGCCTCGGCCGGGAGCCGGCTCGCCGACGGCCTCGTCCGCCGCGGTCTGCTCGCCCGCCACGAGGACGGCACCGACCGGAGGGCCCGCGCCCTGTCGCTCACCGCTCGGGGGAGGGCCCTGGTCGACCGCGCCAGCGAGCGTCGGGTGGCGGTCATCTTCAAGACCGTGGCCGCCATGCCACCGCACCTCACCGCCGCCATCGGCGCGGCCGTGGATCGATTCCGTCCCAAGCAGGATCCCCCCGGGGTTGGAGGCTGACACATGGAGCTCGCATTCCTCAGTGCCCAAGAAGTCCCGGTCGCGCTCGGTGCTCTGCGCGACGTTGCCCTGGCCAATGGCTCGGTCACCGACGCCGAGCGCGCCATGCTCGAGCTCCTGGCCGAGGCGCACGGCGTGAAGGTCGACCTGGACCGTCTGCCTTCCGGCGACCCCGTTGCGGTGGCCTCGGTGGTGGTCGACCCGCATCGGCGCAAGCGGCTGTTCCAGATGGCGGTGGTGATGTCCATGGTCGACGGCGACGTCGCCCCGGGCCAGGAGCGGGCGGTCCAGGCGCTCTCCAAGGCCCTGGAGATCGACGACGGGAGCCTGCGCGTGCTGCGCGACGTGGTGAAGAACAGCCACCTCTTGACCCGCGTTCACCTCACCCGCCGGTTGATGGGGCCGTTCGCCGCCGAGGCCCACGAGAAGGAGGGCCTGGCCGGGGTGCGGAAGCTCCTCTCCCCGATGCTCGGCGGAGGCGAGGACCCGGCCGTCGCCTGGCGCTACAAGCAGCTGGGGCTCCTCCCCCAGGGGACGCTCGGCCGCGCGTTCTGGGAGCACAACACCTCGCGCCAGTTCGGCTTCCCCGGAGAGCCGAACGGCATCCCGGAGCGGATGGTGTTCCACGACTTCGGCCACGTCCTGGCCGGCTACGACACCGACGCGGAGGGGGAGATCCAGCAGGGGGCCTTCCAGGCCGGGTTCGTCCGGAACGACGGCTTCTCCTTCCTCCTCTTCGTCATCGTCCAGTTCCACATGGGCATCAAGGTGACCCCCGTCGCCGCGCCCCGCTCCGGGCTGTTCGACGTCCGCAAGGTGCTGCGCGCCGCGCAGCGGGGCGCCGCCTGCAAGGAGGACCTGAGCACCTGGGACCACTGGAAGTTCGTGGAGCGGCCGCTGGACGAGGTGCGGCACGACTTCGGGATTCCTCCGCTGGCCGCCTGAGGCGGAAGTTTGCGGCCGGGCCGGGGTGCCGTAGCGTCCGGTGGGTGCCATCCCCGCCCGAGCTGGCTGACTTCCGCAAGGCCCTCCTCGCCCGGGGGGCCTCGCCGCACACCGTCCGCAACTACCTCCGCGACGTCCAGGCCTTCGCCCGCTACCTCGAGCGGCAGTCCAGGCGTCTCGGCGAGGCCGGCCATCCCCACCTCCGCGGCTGGCTCGGGACGCTGGCCGTGGACCACGCGCCGCGGAGCCGTGCCCGCGCGCTGGCCTCGGTGAAGGCCTTCTACCGGTTCCAGGTGGCCTCCGGTGCGCTCTCGCACAACCCGGCCGCGGCCCTGCGCGGGCCGAAGCTGCCGGTGACGCTGCCCAGGTTCCTGCCCGTGGACGAGGCCTTCGCCCTGGTCGACCGGCCGGGGGAGGCGTCCCTCCTCGCCCTGCGCGACCACGCCCTGCTCGAGGTGCTCTACGGCGCCGGGCTCCGCGTCAGCGAGGCGTGCGGGCTGTCCCTGGAGGACGTGGATCTGCCCGGCCGGGTGCTCCGCGTGCTGGGCAAGGGAAGGAAGGAGCGGCTCTGTCCGCTCCACGCGGGTGCGGCCGAGACGCTGGGCCGCTGGCTCGCGCGGAGGGGCGAGCTCCTCGCCCGGCGCCGGCCGGGCCGGGACGCCTCCGCGGTGTTCCTCAACTTCCGAGGGGGGCGGCTGACGCCGCGCAGCGTGGCCCGGCACCTGGACGCCTATGCCCGGGCCGCCGGGCTGCAGCGCCACGTCACCCCGCACGCGCTCCGCCACACCTACGCCACCCACCTCCTCGCCGGTGGCGCGGACGTGCGCAGCATCCAGGAGTTGCTCGGGCACGCCAGCCTCTCCACCACCCAGCGCTACACCCATGTCGGGGTGGAGCTGCTCCAGGCGGTGTATGACAAGGCGCATCCCCACGCCTGAGCCGGTACCCTCCCCGGGGAGCCATGACGCCCTCGCAGAAGGCCGAGCTCCTTGCCAGAATCCATGCCGCGAGACTCAGACGCTCGATGAGCAAGCACGCGACCCCACCGCGGCCAGTGACACCCGAGCGGGATCTGACCGAGCTCGCCCGCAGCGGCCGGCTTCCGCTGGCCTATGGCATCGACGCCGACGTCGAGGCGATGGTCAATCTCCTCGAGCGGGGCGGCCAGCACGCCCTGCTCTCCGGGGAGCCCGGCACGGGGAAGACCGCTCGGACCCAGGAGCTCGCCCGGCGCATCGGGCAGGGCAGCGTCGGCGGGGTGCTGGCCGGGGTGAGGATGGTGGACGTGTCGGTCCAGTCGGTGCTGGCGCGGGGGAGGGAGCACGCGGCCGAGCTGTGGGACGACCTCATCTCCGGCCTGGAGAAGTCGGCATCGCTCACCGTGGTGGCGGTGCGGGACGCTGGGCTGGTGGTGGAAACGCCGCTCCAGCCGGCCCTGGCCACCTCGCTCCGGTCGAATGCGGTGCGCTTCGTGCTCGAGGTCAATCCCAGCCAGGCCGAGGCGCTGATGCGCGCCGAGGCGGGCATGGCGGAACGGCTGCATCTCCTTCAGGTCAACGAGCCGTCCGGAGAGCGGACCCGCGCCATCCTCGGCCAGGTGGCCATCGAGCTGGAGACCAGCCTCGGCGTGCACGTCGAGCCGGCGGCCTGCGAGCTCGTGCAGCGCCTGGCCGACCGGTTCTTGCTCCGGCGGCGGCAGCCGGGCAAGTCCGTGGAGCTTCTCCGCTCCTGTGCCGAGGCGGTGGCCGGGCCGGCCGGAGCGCTGCTGGGAGCGAGCGCGGTGCTGGACCGCACCTGCGCGGTGACGCAGCTGCCGCGCTTCCTCATCGACGAGGCCGCCACGCTCGACCTCCGGGAAATGGAGGGCTTCTTCAACGATCGCATCCTCGGGCAGCGGGAGGCGGTGGCGGCCATCGTCCGGCCGGTGGCGCTGCTCAAGGCAGGGCTCAACGACACGCGCCGCCCCCTGGGGCTCTTCCTCTGCGTCGGGCCCACCGGGGTGGGCAAGACCCACCTCGCCCGGCTGCTGGCCGAGTACTTGTTCGGATCCGCCGACCGGCTCGTCCGCGTGAACATGGCCGACTACCAGGACGACGAGGACGACGAGAAGCTTTTCGGATCGCCTTGGCAGTCGACGCGGGAGAACAAGCGCGGGCAGCTCAGCACGCGCCTCGATGACAAGCTGTTTGCCGTGCTCCTGCTCGACGAGTTCGAGAAGGCGAACGCCGCCGTTCACGACCGCTTCCTCCAGCTCTTCGATGAGGGTCAGTTCGTCAACGCCAGCGGTGAGGTCGTCCCCTGCAGCAATCTGTTGATCATCGCCACCAGCAACGTGGGAGCGGAGATCTACCGCGAGCCGGGCATCGGCTTCGGCAGCGAGGCGTCCTCCGGCGAGCTGCAGGCCGAGGTGGATCGCCGCCTGGCCGGGACGTTCCGCCACGAGTTCCTCAACCGCTTCGACGCCATCTGTCATTTCCGCCCGCTGGGCAAGGTGGAGATCCGCCGCATCGCCCACCGCGAGGTGGGCCGGGTCATCGAGCGGGAGGGAATCCGCATCCGCAGTCTGGACGTGGAGGTGGCCCCGGAGGTCGTGGATCTGCTCGTGGAGCGCGGCTACTCGCCGCACTTCGGAGCGCGTTTCCTCCAGCGGGAAATCGAGCGGACGCTGACCCTGGCGCTGGCCGCGGAGATCGTCAGACAGCCGCTTCGCGCCGGGACGAAGGTGCGCGTCGCGGTGGAGGCGGGGCGCGTCGTGGCCCGGGCCGAGCCGGTGCATGAGCCCGAGCCGCGCACGGTGGTCGAGCTGTCGCGCGCCGGGTCGGCTCCGGCGCGACGCAAGCTGGACAAGAAGAACCTGCTCGCCGAGGCGAACGAGCTTCGAAACCGCGCCCGTCAGGTAGGACAGGCCCTGGACACCACCCTCCTGGCGGAGCGTCGCGCCGAGCTCCTCGCCCAGACGCAGGCGCCTGACTTCTGGGACGACCCGGAGCGAGCCGGCGCGCTCCTCCGCAGCTTCCGCACCGTGGAGGCGCAGCTCCAGACCCAGGAGCGGCTGGCCGCGGCCTGCGAGTCCGCGCACCGGGTGGTCCGGGAGACGAAGGGCGAGGCACGGCTGGCGGCGGCCGCACGCGCCGTCGAGGCGGCGGCCCGCGAGGTCCAGCTCGCCGAGGCACGCGTGGCGGCCGGAGGCAGCGTCGGCGACGAGGCGCTGCTCGAGCTGTCCCTGCCCGGCGGAGAGGACGACGAGCATCTCCGCTGGCTGGAGACCCTGCTGGCCATGTATCGCGGCTGGGCCGAGCGACGGGGCTACCAGGTGACGGCGGTGGGTGAGGGGGTCCGGCCGGTGCGGGTGCTCCTCCACATCGCCGGCCCGGGGGTGATCGGCTTCCTGGCCGGCGAGGACGGCCTGCACCGCCGGCAGGAGGAGAACGCCCGTGCCTCGGCGCGGGTGCGGATTCATCCCTGGCCGGCCGCCGGCGAGCCCAGAGCCACCCTCCGTGGGAATGGCCGCGCCGTCCACCGGCATCCGGGACGCTTCGTCCCGCGGATCACCAGTGAATTCCACGCCATCGACGATGCCTCTGGCCGGGAGGTCTCCCTGGCCGGGGCGAGCACCCCGGAGGACCTTCGCGCCGTGGCGGCGGCCGTGCTCCGTGCGGAGAGCGGTTTGGCAGACGCCCGGCGCTACTTTTTCGGGCGGGCGGCCCACGTCGAGGATCCGCGCACCGGGGCGGCCACCCCAAGGGTGAAGGACGTCCTCCGGGGCGAGCTCGAGCTGTTCATCACCTCCTGGGTCGCCCGCTCGATGGAGGGACCGCCTCCCGCGTCCGCCTGACCCCGGGATGGAAGGGCCCCGGCCGGCCTGTTACATGGCGGTCATGCTGCTGCACGGGACGACCATCCTCTGCGTGCGCCGGGACGGGAAGGTGGCGCTGGGCGGGGACGGACAGGTGACGCTGGACAAGACGGTGATGAAGTCCACCGCCCGGAAGGTGCGCCGGCTGGGCGACGGATCGGTCATCGCCGGCTTCGCCGGGGGCACCGCCGACGCCTTCTCCCTCTTCGAGCGCTTCGAGACCAAGCTCAAGGAGCACCAGCGGAACCTCACCCGGGCCTGCGTCGAGCTGGCCAAGGACTGGCGGACGGACCGCGCGCTGCGGCGGCTGGAGGCGCTGCTCCTGGTGGCCGACGTGGAGAAGACCTTCCTCCTCTCCGGGAGCGGCGACGTCATCGAGCCGGACGGAGGGGCCGCGGCGGTGGGGAGCGGCGGGCCGTACGCGCTGGCCGCGGCCCAGGCGCTGCTCGCCCACTCCACGCTCGGCGCCCGCGCCATCGCCGAGGCCGCCCTCGGCATCGCCGGCCGGATCTGCATCTACACCAACGCCCAGCTCTCCTTCGAGGAGCTATGAGCGCGCTCACGCCGCGGGAGATCGTGGGCGAGCTCGACCGCTACATCGTCGGGCAGACCGCGGCCAAGCGCGCGGTGGCCATCGCGCTGCGGAACCGGTGGCGGCGGCAGCAGATCTCCTCCGAGCTGCGCGAGGAGATCACCCCCAAGAACATCATCCTCATCGGGCCCACCGGGGTGGGGAAGACGGAGATCGCCCGTCGGCTGGCCAAGCTCGCCCAGGCCCCCTTCGTGAAGGTGGAGGCGAGCAAGTTCACCGAGGTGGGCTACGTGGGGCGGGACGTGGAGTCGATGGTGCGGGACCTGGTGGAGGCCTCCATCGCCCTGGTGCGGGAGGAGGAGGAGGCCCGGGTCCGGAGCCGGGCCCAGGAGCGCGCCGAGGATCGCCTGGTGGTGCTCCTCCAGGGGGGCGGCGCCCGCCCGCCCGGGGTGGGCTTCCAGCCGCCCGCGCCCACGCGCCTCTCCGATGCCGAGCGGGAGAAGCTCCGGGCGCAGCTCCGCGCCGGAACGCTCGACGACCAGACGGTGGAGCTGGACGTCGCCGACGCCCCGGCCGCGGTGCTGCGCGGCTTCTCCGGCCCGGGGCTGGACGAGATGGGCGCCAACCTGGCGGAGATGTTCAAGTCCATCCCCGGCCTGCAGCGGACCCGGCGGCGCACGGTGGGGGTGCGCGAGGCGCTGGAGCTCCTGGCGCGCGAGGAGTCGGAGCGGCTGGTGGACCAGGAGCGGGTGACGCGCGATGCGCTTCGGCGCGCCGAGACCAGCGGCATCATCTTCATCGACGAGATCGACAAGATTGCCAGCCGCGAGGGCGGGCACCACGGCGGACCGGACGTGTCCCGCGAGGGAGTGCAGCGGGACATCCTCCCCATCGTCGAGGGAAGCACGGTGAACACCAAGTACGGCCAGGTGAAGACCGACCACGTGCTGTTCATCGCCGCCGGAGCCTTCCACGTGAGCAAGCCCTCGGACCTCATCCCCGAGCTCCAGGGGCGGTTCCCGATCCGGGTCGAGCTCGAGCCGCTCGGCCGCTCGGACCTGGAGCGCATCCTGCGCGAGCCGAAGAACTCGCTCCTCCGGCAGTACACCGCGCTCCTCGAGACGGAGGGCGTCCGGCTGCACTTCACCGATGACGCCATCGCCGAGCTGGCGGCGGTGGCGCACGCGGTCAACGAGCGCACTCAGAACATCGGCGCCCGCCGGCTGCACACCGTCCTGGAGCGCCTGCTGGACGAGGTGTCCTTCTCCGCCAGTGACCCCGGCGCGCGGGGAGAGGAGCGCATCGACGCGGCCTACGTCCGGCGCCGGCTGGCCTCGGTCGTCGAGGACGAGGACCTTTCGCGGTATATCCTCTGAGCTCTCCCCAGGCCGAGGTTCCCGACCCGTGCTCGATCCGCTGTCCCCCGTCGCCTCCGTGCAACGTCCCTTCGCCGTCCAGAGCGAGGCCTGGATGGAGCGCGCCAGGGCGCATCTCTTACAGAACTACAAGCAGCAGCCGGTGGTGCTGGAGCGCGGCCAGGGGACGCGGGTCTGGGACGCCGACGGGCGCATGTACCTGGACCTGCTCGGGGGCATCGCCACGCTCCCCTTCGGCCACTGCCACCCGGAGATCACCGCCGCGGTGAAGGCCCAGATCGACCGGCTGTGGCACGTGTCCAACGTCTTCTACAGCGAGCCGCAGATCGCCCTGGCCGAGAGGCTGATCGAGGCCTCGGGCCTGGATCGCGCCTTCTTCTGCAACTCCGGTGCGGAGGCCAACGAGGCGCTGATCAAGCTGGCCCGCAAGGTCCAGAAGGACCGGGGCCGCACCGAGCGCGTGGAGATCCTCTGCTTCGACCGCAGCTTCCACGGCCGGACGCTGGCCACCGTCACCGCCACCGGGCAGCCGAAGTACCAGAAGGGCTTCGAGCCGCTGCCGGCCGGCTTCCTCCACGTTCCCTACGGAGACCTGGGGGCGGTGCGCCGGGCGGTCGGCCAGCGGACGGCGGCGGTGCTGGTGGAGCCGATCCAGGGGGAGGGCGGGGTCCGGCCGGCACCGGAGGGTTTCCTCGCCTCGCTGCGGCAGCTGTGCGACGAGGTGGGCGCTTTGCTCCTGGTGGACGAGGTGCAGACCGGGATGGGGCGGACGGGACGGATGTTCGCCTTCCAGCACGCCGGCATCCGGCCGGACGGCTTCAGCCTGGCCAAGAGCCTGGGCAACGGCCTGCCCATCGGGGCGATGGTCTGCACCGAGGAGGCGGGGCGGGCGCTCCAGCCGGGGACCCACGGAAGCACCTTCGGGGGAAACCCGGTCACCGCGGCGGCCGGCCTGGCCACGGTGACGCTGGCCTCGGACCCGGGCGTGCTCGCCTCCAACCGGGCGCTGGGGGAGTACTTCCTCGCCGCGCTCCGGGCGCTCCAGGCGGAGCGCCCCTCCGAGGTGGTGGAGGCCCGCGGCCTGGGGCTGCTCATCGGCGTGGAGCTGGCCCTCGACCCCGGACCGGTGGTGGGCCGGATGCGCGAGCTGGGCGTGCTCTGCAACCTCGCCGGGGAGCGCACCATCCGCTTCGCCCCCTCCTTCCTGGTCACCCGGGGCGAGATCGATCAGGGGGTCGAGGCCCTGCGGCGAGCGCTGGGCTCCATGCCCGCGATTTGACAAGCCTTTCCACCCGACCCCTAGAGTTTGCACACGTGCTTAGGGAGAACGAGTCGCCCGGCAACGACGTGGAGGCGGCCCTCGGTGAGGCGGTGGATCTGCCCGAGGACCGCAAGCGCGAGATCCTCGCCCGGGAGGCCACGCTCTCCGGCGACCACTACGCGGTTCTCGGGCTGCGGCCGGGCGCGACGGTGGAGCAGATCCGCGCCGCCTACCACGAGGCCTCGCGCGTCTTCCACCCGGACCGCTACTACGGCAAGAAGCTGGGCAGCTTTCAGGGCCGGCTGGAGCACATCTTCAAGCGGCTGGCCGAGGCCCACGGCACGCTCACCGACGAGGAGAAGCGCACCGAGTACCTCCAGGCACACCCCCGCTTGCGGGCCGCCGCCGCCGCCGCGGCCGTCGCGGCCGCCCCGGTGAGGCCCCCCACCGCCGCCGAGGATGCCGCGCGCCAGGCCGAGCGCCGCAGCCGCCTCGCCCGGCATCCCTACCTGGCCCGCGGCGCGAAGGCCAAGAAGCTGGTCGAGGAGGCGCGGGTCCACCTCCGGTCGGGCTCGCCGGAGAGGGCGCTCGGGCTCCTCCACAAGGCGGCCAAGCTCGACCCGCGCCACAAGGCCGCGGACGGAATCCGCGACGTGGCCGAGTCCCAGAAGAACGCCGAGCGTGCCGCCGCGGAGCTCGATCTGGCGCGGGAGTCGGCCATCCTCGGGGATGCGGCCGCCGCGGCGGCGCGGTTCCGGGCGGCGCTCGCCTTCGACCCCTCGGTGCACGCCGTGGCCAAGGAGGGCGCGGAGGTGCTCTTCCGGGCGGGTGAGCCGGCGCTGGCGCGGCCCCTGGCCCAGAAGGCGGTGGATCTCCAGCCGACGCACCTCCCGAGCCTGATGCTCCTGGCCAACATCTGCCACGCGCTGGGCATGGACAAGCTCGCCCGCCGGCACGTGGAGGCGGTGCTCGAGCACGAGCCCGAGCACGCCGAGGCCAAGGCGCTGCTGAAGAAGGTCCGCTGGGGATAGGGGCTCACGAGGCGGCATGGCCGAACACGAACCCGTCATCGGCATCGACCTGGGAACCACCAACAGTGTGGTGGCCATCGTCCAGGGCGGCCAGCCCCAGGTCATCAAGAACCGCACCGGTCAGCTCCTCACCCCCTCGGTGGTGGCGGTGACCAGCGGCGGCAAGCGTCTGGTGGGACACCTGGCCAAGCGCCAGGCGATCACCAATCCGGAGAACACCGTCTACGCCAGCAAGCGCCTCATCGGGCGCAAGTACAGCTCGGTGCAGATCCAGAAGGCGCGCGAGGTGCTGGCCTACCGGCTGGTGTGCGGCGAGCACGACGACGTGCGCGTGCAGCTCGGCGACCGGGCGGTGTCGCTGCCGGAGATCGCCGCCGCCGTGCTCCAGGAATTGCGCAAGGACGCCGAGGTGCAGCTCGGGCGCCCGGTGAACAAGGCGGTGGTCACCGTTCCGGCTTACTTCAACGACGGGCAGCGCCAGGCGACCAAGGATGCCGGCCGCATCGCCGGGCTGGACGTGCTGCGCATCATCAACGAGCCCACCGCCGCGGCGCTGGCCTACGGCTTCGCCCGCTCGGTGAACGGGAAGATTGCCGTCTTCGACCTCGGCGGGGGCACCCTGGACGTGAGCATCCTCGAGGTGTCCAAGGGCGTGTTCGAGGTGGTGGCCACCGGCGGGGACACCTACCTGGGGGGCGAGGACTTCGACAACCGGGTCATCGAGTGGCTGGTGATGCAGTTCGCCAAGGAGCACGGCGTCGACCTGCGCAAGGACCGGATGGCGCTCCAGCGGCTCAAGGACGCGGCCGAGCGGGCGAAGATGGAGCTCTCCACGCTCCAGGAGACGGCGATCAATCTCCCCTTCCTCTACACGCCCTCGGGAGGGACGTCCGCGCTGCACCTCCAGGCCACCCTGAGCCGGAGCAGGCTCGAGGAGCTGACCCGCGACCTGGCCGAGCGCACGGTGCAGATCGCCGACGAGGTGCTCCGCGAGGCGAAGGTGCGGCCCCCGGAGCTCAAGGAAATCATCCTCGTCGGCGGGATGACGCGGATGCCCATCGTCCAGGAGCTGGTCCGCAAGCACTTCCACAAGGAGCCCTCCAAGGGGGTGCACCCGGAGGAGGTGGTGGCGCTCGGCGCGGCCATCCAGGCGGACGCGCTGCTGCGGCCGGACAGCCAGGTCCTGCTCCTCGACGTCACCCCGCAGAGCCTGGGGGTGGCCATCGCCGGCGGCTACACCCGGCGGCTCATCCCCCGCAACACCACCGTCCCCACCGCCGTCACCGAGACGTTCCACACCAGCCGGGACGGGCAGACCACGGTGAAGATCATGGTCCTCCAGGGCGAGAGCGACATCGCCCACCAGAACGAGCTGCTCGGCGAGTTCATCCTCTCCGGGCTCCGGCTGGCCCCGCGGGGCGAGGTGGAGATCGACGTCACCTTCGACATCAATTCCGAGGGCATCGTCTCCGTCTCGGCGCGGGACCGTGAAACCGGCCTCCAGCAGTCGATCACCGTCACCGCCTCCGGCGGCCTGACCGACACCGAGCTGAAGGACATCCTCGCCGAGCAGGGGGACTTCCTCATCGAGGCCCGCGCCTCGTCGGAGGTGGTGCTCAAGCGGACGGCGCTGGAGAACGTGGCCCGGGAGGTGGAGGCGCTGGTGCCTCAGGTGAGGCAGCTCACCGGGAGCAGCGAGTTCGGCCGCGAGGCGCTGCGCAAGGCGGAGGGGGTGCTGGCCGCGGGGCGGGCGGCGATGAAGAGCGAGGACCTCATCCTGCTGGCTGACACCGTGGATCAGCTGGAGAAGACGCGCACGCTCTTCGTCGGGGTGCTGGAACGGCTGGGGGCCAGGCCGACATGAGCCGGGAGCGAGCCATCCAGCTCGTCGAGGCCGGCCTCTGGCTGCGGATGAGCGGGGACCTGGACGGGGCCCGCCGGCTCTTCGAGCAGGCGCTGCGGCTCGACCCGGACTGCGAGCGGGCGCGCGAGCTGCTCGGCGCGCGGACGGCCGATGCGGCGGAGGCGCTCCCCGAGGAGCTGCAGCACATCCCCAGCTCCACGACCAACCTCTTCGCCGTCCCGCTCCCCCGTCTCTCTCCCGAACCGGGCGAGGAGCGGGAGGACCGGATGACCGACCCGTTCATCGCCGTCCCGTCGGAGCCGGCGGCGCCTCCGCCGGCGCCCCCGCCACCGGCCCCGGGCCCTGCTGCGCGCGGGACGCCTTTGCCCGCTGCGCCCCCGGTGGCGCCTGGCCCCTTCGTGCGCGGGACGCCGCTGCCCGCCGCGCCCCCGGCGGCGCCCGGTCCCTTCGTGCGCGGGACACCGCTGCCCGCCCCGGCTCCCTCCCCGCCCGGGACGTCGGGCTTTTCCGTCCTCGGCCCGCCCCCCGTCCCGGAGACGCCGGTGCCGCTGCCCTCGGCCGGAGCGGCCGCGCCGCCCGCCCGCATTCCCGCCGGGGCGACGCCCCTGCCGCGCGCGCCGGTGGTCTCGCCTCCCGAGCCCGCCCCGCGGGCGGCGGCCGCGGCAGCGGTCGTCGCCTCCGACGACTGGTGGACGGACGGCGTCAGCACGCCGGCGCCCCCGCCCAAGGACGCCTGGGAGGTGGGGCGCGCCCGTCCCACCACGCTTCCACCCTCGGGCTCCGCCGAGGGTGACGCGCTCAACCTCGTCGCCCCGCTGCCGGTCAGCGCCGGGGGAACGCCGCTGCCGGCCAAGATGCCCACCGACCCGAAGCGGGAGGCGAGCCTGCTCCTCCAGCGGGCGTCGGAGCTGCAGGAGCTGGACGACCACTCCGGGGCGCGCGAGCTCCTGCTCCAGGCGCAGGCCCTCGACCCGGAGGCGCCCGCGGTCGCCCAGGCGCTCGCCGAGAGCGAGCAGACGCTCCAGGCGGCCTACGAATCCAAGCTCGGGAAGCTGAGCACCGTCCCGCGGGTGCGCCTGCGCGAGGACGAGGTGATCTGGCTCAACCTCGACCACCGCGCCGGATTCATCCTCGCCCAGATCGACGGCACACTCAGCTTCGATGACCTGTTCAGCGTCTCCGGGATGTCCCGCCTGGACACGGCGCGCATCCTCGTCGAGCTGCTCGAGCAGCGGGTCATCGTCCGCTAGCCTCGCCGGCCGTGGCCGCGGTGCTCGACATTCGGCGGATCCGGAGCCCCGCCGATTGGAGCCGGGCGCGAAGCCTGGTCGAGGCCTATGCCGCCGGACTGGGGGTGGACCTCGGATTCCAGGGCTTCGACGCCGAGGTCGCCGACCTGGCCGGCGTCTACGCGCCTCCGGGCGGGATGTGGATCGCCGGACTGGGCGGGAAGGAGGTGGGCTGCGTCGGGCTGCGCCGCCTGGCCGAGGGCCTCGGCGAGCTGAAGCGGCTCTACGTGCATCCCTCGGCGCGGGGAGCGGGCGTGGGACGGGCCCTGGTCGCCGCCGCCCTCGGCGCCGCACGGCGGGCCGGCTTCCGGGCGGTGCGCCTGGACACGCTTCCCGGGATGGAGGCGGCGCAGGCGGTCTACCGGACCTTCGGCTTCCAGCCCACCGCTCCCTACCGGGTGAATCCGGTGCCCGGCGCCGCCTTCCTCGAGCTCGAGCTCAGCCCCGCGCCTCGTCGAGCTGGTCCTCGACCTCGTCGGTTGCCTCGGCGCGCCGCCGGTAAACCTCGCGGACGTACGCCACCAGCCGGTCGAGGTAGGAGGTGAGCGGCGGGCAGCGGACGTCGGTCCCCTCGAGCAGCTCCAGGGTGGCGTGGCAGGTGAAGAAGGCCATCTGGTTCACGTAGCTCAGGGCCGCCCGCTGCGGCCGGGCGAGCTTCTCCACGAAGGGAAGCCGGAGGACGAAGTCGGTGGCCAGCTGAGGGATGCTGAAGCGCGGGAGCCGGCGCTGGGAGCGCTCGGCCATCAGCTCGTAGACGCGTCCGGTGCTCATCGGGCTCGGGTCGACGAGGTGGAACGTGCCGCCCGCCCCCCGCGGATCGCGGGAGATGGCCCACGCCGCGCGGACGACGAAGTCCACCGGGACGACGTTGAGGGGAGCAGCGCCGCCGCCGGGGAGGGGCAGGGGGACGACCAGCGGGCTCATCGCCAGGAGGATGGCCAGCGCGTAGGGGCCCTCGAAGCGGTCCACCTCTCCGGTGGTGGAGTCGCCGATGACGGTGGAGGGGCGGAGCACGGTGACCGGCAGCGTGGCCGCGGCGCGGGCCACCAGCTGCTCGCCCTGGAACTTGGTCTCCTCGTAGGCATTGCGGAAGGACTGCCCCCGGTCGAGCTCGTCCTCGGCGATGATCCCCACCCGGTCCCCGGCCACGTGACAGGTGGAGAAGTGGGTGAAGCGGCGGAGCTTGGGGCACTCCCGCGCCAGCTCGAGCACGTTCCGGGTTCCGTCCACGTTCACCCGGGTGGCGGTGTCCCGGGACACGGTGAAGTGGCTCGCTGCGGCGAGGTGAAAGACGTCGGTGACGCGCTCGGTGACGCGGGTCACCTCGTCGCCGCTCATGCCGAGGTGCAGGTCGGTGACGTCGCCGGTGAGCACCTCGGCCGAGGCGCCCTTGAGGCGCTTGGCCCGGGTGCGCGCCTCCTCGGCAAACTTGGCCTGGGTGAGGAGGAAGAGGTGGCCGTCCGGGTCGTTGCGGGCGATGTGCTCCGCCAGCCGCTTCCCGATGAAGCCGGGATAGCCGGTGACGAGGTAGCTGCCGGAGTCCTTGGGCTTGGCCATCGACGGCCGGGGAGTCTAGCCAGCTCCGCCCCGAAGCGTCCTCCAGATCCGCTCCACCTGTCGGCGCGTTTCCTCGAGGCCTCCAGCGTTGTCCACCACCCAGGTGGCCAGGGCTCGCTTCTCGTCGAGCGGCATCTGGGCCCGGATCCGCTCCTCGGCGGTGGCGCGGTCCAGGTGGTCCCGGGCCATGAGACGCTCCCGCTGGACGTGGGGAGGCACCCAGACGACGATCACCGCATCCATCGCCTGGTGGAGCCCGTTCTCGACGAGCAGGGCGGCGTCGTAGAGCACCACCTCGGTCCCGGCGCGCACCAGGGCCTCCGTCCGGCGCTGCACCTCGGCCTGGATGCGAGGATGGACGATGGCGTTGAGCGCGGCCCGCTCGGCCGGATCG
>Ga0335082_10004049_pt1 | contig 15944 bp, 15 predicted proteins | sample Lox_Sample_41_FD_206718 | JGI IMG/M metagenome (GOLD analysis project Ga0335082, IMG submission 206718) | Soil microbial communities from Loxahatchee National Wildlife Refuge, Florida, United States - Lox_Sample_4.1 | ecosystem: Environmental > Terrestrial > Soil > Wetlands | place: USA...
TCCGTCACGCCGTGCCTCCGAGGAAGTCGCTGACCCGGCCCACGAGGGTCGGGATCGCCTCCAACAGCTCCTGCTCGGAGGCGAGCATGATCAGCTCGGCCTTCGGCATGAGGTCGACGAGGACGCGGGCGAGTTCGGCCGGATGGATCGCATCGCCCTCGCGGGCGATCACCAGGGTCGGTGCGCGGACGCGGCGTAGCAGGGACCGATCGGCGATCGCCACGTCGCGCGTGACCTCGCGGATGGCCCGCGCCACCCCGGTCGGGTTCAGGTCCTGCCACAGGAGCAGATCGATGTCCCGCAGCCACGGCCGCTCCTCGTAGTCGGCGGCCCTGCCGGACCCCTCGAGGATCCGTTCGATCGCCTCGTCGGCGGGCAGCGACTCCAACAGCTCGGCCGTCCGCTCGAAGTCGGCGTGCTGCGTCGACGTCAGCGGGCGGTCGAGCGCGGCCGGCAGCACGAACACCAGACGCTCGAACCGCTCGGGATCGGCACCGAGGAGATGCGTGATCGCTCCGGCCCCGAGCGACGTCCCGACCGCCTGCGTGGCGCCGTAGGCACGCGCGACCGCGTCGACGTCGCCGGCGAAGTCCTCGAACCGGTACGACCCGGGCTCCGCCACGTCAGAGTGCCCGTGCCCTCGGAAGCAGAAGCGGATCTTCGTGCCAGGCGCAGCCGGCGTGAACGCGGCGAGCTCGGTGCAGGAGTTCGTGAGGCCGTGCGCGAACACCGTGACCGGCAGACCGTCGCCGTCGACCTCGACGTGGAGGCGGATGCCGTCGCGGGCGCGGACCTCGGCCACCGAGGCCTGCTAGTCGGCCGCGGGGATCGGTCCGGCCTGTGTCTCGGGCAGGTCGTCCTGCGGCGCGAAGTCCCCCCGGATCCGCCGCGCCCAGAGCGCGATCAGCGTCGTCAGCCCCAGGAAGAGCAGCCCGGACACCACGAGGATCGCACGGGTCCGCGCCGGATCGTCCTCGATCCACACGAACGACAGGATGATCGCCGGCACGATGAAGCCCAGGTTGTACGCGATGTCGTAGAGCGCGAACGCGCGCCCGCGGAAGTCATCGGGCATCGCCTGCTGCGTGATCGTGTCCGACGCGATCTTGCCGAGGAAGAACGAGAAGAACCCCGTGAAGAGCATCGCCGCGAATCCCGCCTTCGAGACCGACGCACCGAACACGACGGTGCCGGCGCCGAGCAGGAACATGGAGGCGAGCAGGAGACGGATCGGCGGCACGCGGTCCTTCAGCTTCTGAGCCAGCACCAGCCCGAGCGCCCCACCGGCCAACCCGCCGATGCCCGAAAGGACCAGCGCGAGCGAGTCCGCCTTGTTCACCCCCCCCTGCACGAGGTTCTTCGCGTAGAGCGCGAACACGAACAGGCCGAAGCCCCAGAACTGGTAGCGGAGCATCTGGAACGAGGTCAGGCCGAGCGCCGCCGCGGGCCTCGCGGCCACCTCCTTCAGGCCGGCCCACACGGAGCGCAAGACGCGTCGCGCCTCGTAGCCGAACGACGTGACGTGGGTGGTCATCTCGACGTGCTGCATCCGGCGCGAGGCGAAGGCCGCGGCCACCAACACGGCGGCCCCGCCGAGCACCACGACCCAGGACGCGAGGATGCTGGTACCGACCACGGCGATCGCGATGCCGACCACCTGGAACAGCGCACCGCCCGCTTGCGACAGCGCATTGCCCTGCAAGAGGTCCTTGCCCGAAAGCACGTCGGGCATCGCGGCGGACTTCACGGCGAGCGCGACCCGGACGCACGCCTGCGCCGCGATGAGCCCAAGGATCAGGGCCACGGTGTCGAAGACCATCCCCTCCGACGAGCGATCGCCCAGGGGCGCGAGCGCGACGAGCGCGACCACGCCGACGACGCCGGCCGTCAGGAGGCCGGTCCACCAGATCACCCGTCGACGAGGGAACCGGTCGATGAACACGCCGATGAACGGCGACAACAACGTGTAGGGAACGTAGAGCCACAGGACGACCTTCAGCAGGTAATCGGCTGACGGCACGTCCTGCACGTCGAAGCCCTTCTGTCCGCCGAACCCGATCGACTTGCCGATCGCGCCCTGGACGATGCCCTGCCCGGCCTGCGCCATGAACTGCACGGCCATCAGGACCGCGAAGGACGGCACCGCGAAGACGGCGAACATCCGGTCGAAGAACCCACCGAACGACTCGAGGGGGCGGCTGAGCCACCGATCCGCGACGCGGAAGGCGAGGCCCGCACCCACGGCGACGCCGACGACCGCCCATCCCTTCACGGTGCTGAGCGGCCCGCGCCACACGGCGAGGGTGAAGATGCCCGAGAGCAGGAGCAGGACGACCGACGTCCCCGGGATCAGGGCGAACCGATCCACCGTCGTCCGCAGGCCGAACCACGGGGCCGCCAACGCGCCGGGCACGACGAGCAGGAAGGCCAAGATCGCGATCACGAGCAGCGTGTGGGCCGGGTTCGCGAGCGGTCCGGGATGGTTCTCGAGCGCCGCGATCGTCTCGCTCGCCACCTGGTTCGCCTGCGCGACGACGGCCGGCGGCGGGGTCCACAGGCCCGGCCCCTGCACGACGGCGACGTCCGGACCGATCGCGACGCCGGAGGCCATCGCGGCATCCAGTCGTTGCTGCTCGAGCTCTGGCGTGCACGTCGCCTCGCCGTTGCACAAGCCGCCGTAGTACTCACGCACCACGAACACGGCGGGCGGCTGGGGGTAGTCGCGCAGCCGCTTCTGCACTTCGCCGAAGTGGCTCTGCGCGGCACGGTCGTACCCGACGCTCCCTTCGCTGCTCGTCGTGACCTCGCCGGCGAGGAAGTTCTGCAGGGATCCGAGGTACGTCGCCTGGTATTTCGCCGAGGTGCCCGGCAGGCCCGTGCGGAACACGTTCGTGTAGGTCTTCGCCCAGCCGTAGGCGGTGTTCGAGCCGGTCGAGTCGTTCGCATCGGTGTCGTTGACGACCAGGATCAGGGGTCGCGACCCGGCCGCGGCCGCGACGACGTCGACCGCCGCGAGCGAGCCGCGGACCGACTGGTTCGGGTACTGGTTCGCCACGCTCACCCATCGGTGCTGGAGGCCGTCGACCAGCAGGAACCCGAGCGAGCCGACCACGAGGACCGACGCGGCGGCGATCGCGATCCCCCGGCGGATGCCGTCCCGGGATCCGAACGCTGCCCCGAGGAGCCCGACCACCGCGGCGAGCGACACGATCACGAAGACCCAGCTGTCGATCTGCGGCTGGGTGAGCGCAGCGCCGTTCACGAACCACGCGACCACGATGACCCCGAGCGCCACCGAGAAGCCGCGGACGAGGCTCCGCCGGTCGGGATGCGTGCGCGCCCAGCGGATCACCGCGAACGCGCCGAGGCCGACGAGGGCGATCGGCGCCGCCGTCGCGTTCATGAAGCGGTAGTAGGGCACGACCGGCGAATTCGGATCGCCCGAGACCTGGTCGGCCGTGCCGAGGATCATCGACGCGGCGCCGACGAGCGGCAGGAGCCACCACGCGGCCGTGACGTCGAACCCGTCGGCCGGCTCCCGGCGCGTTCGAGCGAGCCAGACGGTCGACCCGATCGCGATCGCGATGAACGGCACCACGATCAGCGGCTGCATCGAGCCGATCCAGTCCAGGAGCCGGTCGACGAAGAAGGCCTTCGTGTACGGGGGCGGGAGCGCCGCATCCTTCAAGCTGGCGCTCGGGCCCCAGATGCCGATCACCCAGCACGCCAGCCCGAGCACCATGCCTGAGCCGACCGACAGGAGCGTCGGACCGTCCGAACGGAGCGCCGAGCCGAGCCGGAACCGGGACGTGACGAGGTGGAAGCCGAACACGGCCAGGAGCGTCACGCCGAACAACACGCAGGTGGTGGGGTGCGTGAACGCCGCTGCGATCCCGATCAGGAACAGGGCCGTGCGCGCGCCCCACGACGTCTTCGCCGCCTGGAGGAACGGCAGCATCAAGGCCAGCAGGAACAGGACGGTGATGTTGTCGAGGTACCCGACGTACGGTGTCGTGAGGAACAACGCGACCGTGGCGAGCAGCATCGTCAGGAACGCCACGGGATCCCCGCGACTCCGGACCGCGCCGGCGCCGAGGGCCAGCCCGGTGAGGATCGGCACGCCCAGCATCAGGAACTTCGCGAAGGTGTAGGTGTCGATGCCGACGACGCGCTGGAGCAGCGCGCCCTCGAGCGGCACCGTCACGCGATAGCCCCCCGAGAACAGGCCGTTCGGACCCCATTCGCGGACGATCGATCCGGGATCGTCCTGCATCACGACGTTGGCCCGCCACGTGTACCAGGCGGGATCGCGGGTGGGCGCCGCCAGGCTCGGATCCGCGACGAAGCGCCAGCCGAGCGCCCCGAGCATCAGCAGGGTCGCGATCGCCAGCACCCACCACGCGCCCAACGGGTCGGGCCGGGCAGGCGCCGCGGGATCGCTCGGCGGCGTCGGCTGCAGGGCCTGCGGTTGGGTTCTCACTCGGATAGGTCCTCTTCTCCACCTCGCGCCCGGCGGACGAGGGGCGCGCGAGCACCCGGCTCGCACGACCGCGTGAGTCTACCGCCCGCCCTTCCAGCCTCCGGATGACGGGTCGACGCCGTGATCAGTCCTTCCACATGTCCTCCCGCCGAGGCGGCCGCCGAGGCGGACGTTGGGGCCGCTGGGGCGACGCCGGCCGGGATCGCCGGCGGACGAGCGCGACCAGCACGAGCACGACCCCGGCGACCACGGCCAGCCCCGCCAGGACGATCGGCAGGCTCCGTCCGGACGATGCGGAGCCCGCCGGCCCGACCGGGATCGCGGTCTGTCCGACCGCGAAGTAGCCGAACCCTTCGATGCTCGCGTGCACGAGCTGACGGCCGATGGAATCCGTGCTCGGGATCCGCGTCCACGTGCGGGCGTCGTCGGAGCGCAGCATCGCGTCGGAGAAGCCGCCGCCGGTGAACAGGAGCGGATACGCCAGCACGAGCGTCCCGGGCTTCCGCAGGGCGCCGACCGGATCGCCGCTCGGCTCATACGTCGCGACGATCCGGAGCACGTTGCCGGCGATCGATGCGCCGCCGGGAAGGTGGACGTCCGCGACGGGCGCGAGCGGGGTCATCGCGAGCCGCACGGACGAGTCGGCGCCGTGCGGCGCGATCGCGCCGGTCGCGAGGGCGACGTCGGCCTGGAGATCCGGGGTCGGGAAGACCCCCGCGGCCGACCCGGACGCCGGATCGAGCCGGATGCTCGTGCTGCCGGGGGTCGGCGGACGGTTCAGCGTGGCGAGCGGCGGTGGCGGGCTGACCCATCGGTAGAGCGCTGGCGGCGTCAACCCGTCGAGCACCGGTGCCGCCCCGAACGGGTCCAGGTGCGCGCTGATCGCCGCGAGGAGGAGGTAGACCACCACGACCGCGCCGCCGGCCAGCAGGGCTCGGCGTGGGGCCGTCACCGGAGGATCCGGATCGGGTCGATCCGGGCTGTCGCGAACCGCGGAGGCCACACGACCGCGCGCACCCCCGGGCGGACCCACTCCCAGATCACGCTCATCGCGCGGAGGTTCGCGCCCGGATCGGGCGAACCGGCACCGGCGAACTCGAGACCGCTGCCGTTGGGCAGGCCGCCCATCGGGATGCGGGCCGATCGCGCCGCCGCCGCGATCGCCGCCGGCGTGGTCGACGAGGCCGCCGGCATCACGGTCGTGAACAGCGCCCACGCGGCCGAGAAGCCGGCGAGCGCCGCGGCGCTCATGTCCGAATGGAACGTCGACTCGTAGGCGTTGCGCGCGCGGTCCAGGATGGCGCGCCCGCTCGCGGTGAGTCCGGCCGGGTTCACGTACTCGCCGTCGAGCTTGTCCGACGCGAACAGACCGACCGCATCCTTCCCCAACGTCAGACCGAAGGCGGGCATGCAGTAACTGGAGGAGGTGCCGATGTTCGACACCAATCGCAGCCGCTGCCGCACCATCTGGCGGCGGAGCGCGATCCCGTCGCGCACGTACGCGGAGACGAAGAGCACGTCCGGCCGCACGGCCGCGATCCGCCGGACGACGGCCGCCGCGTCGAGGCTGCGCGCGTCGTAGGGGAACCGGCCAACGAACGGGAGGTGCAGCGCGGCGATCTCACGAACGGCGCCGTCGGCCACCGCGGTGCCGTAGACGTCATCGACGTTCGCGACCGCGAACCGCAGCGAGGACGCGGCCCGGCTGAACATCGGCGCCAACCGTTCCGCCTCGAAGGACACCGCGGCTGCACCGAGGAGCTGACCGCTCGGCGCGACCCGGAAGAACCGGTCACCTCCCGGGGGAGCCATCGAACCGACGGCGCCCGTCTCCCAGAACACCATGCCCCGCCGGGCGGCTTCGGCCGCCGCCGGCTGCGAGATCGTGCTGCCGTAGCTGCCGAGGACGATGCCGATCCCCCGATCGGCGAGGGCGTCGACCGCGCCGGGCGCCGCGTCGCCGCCCGCCACGTCGACGGCGTCGAGTTGGATCGGGCGGCCGTCGATCCCGCCGTCGGCGTTCGTCAGGTCGACGGCGAGGCGCACCCCCCGGTACTCGTCCCGGCCGCCCGGTCCCTGCGATCCGGTCAGTGGATAGACGGCTCCCACACGGATCGGATCGGGCGAGCGCGTGCAGGCGACCGACGCCACGATCGCCAGCCCGGAGATCACGGCCGCGACCCGCTTCACCGGAGCACCGCCAGCAGGTTCGCGGCCGCGTGGGTCGCTGCCGGCGCGCCCCACGTGCCCGAAGCCCAGCGCTGCCAGGAGAACAGCAGCCCCGCGCCGAGGTCGACCCAGAACACCGCCGGGCCGTAGATCGGGACGTGCACTGCGGCGAACAGCAACGCCGATCCGCCGATGGCGGCGACCGCGCCGAAGCGGAGCAGCCCGCCGTAGACGAGCCGACGGAAGAATGCCTCCTCCGCGACGGCGGCGAGCAGATCGAGGCCCAGCACCTCGGGCCCGTGCGCCCGCGGGAACGCCGGTCCCCAGCCGGCGGCGAGCGCGACCGCGCAGAGCCCGATCACCAGCACGAGCGGCGTGCCGACCCGCCCGTCCGATGCGGCCGGCAGCGCGAGCGCCACCGACGCGGTGCCGAGCGCGAGGTAGGTGAGCCCGAACAGCACCGGCGCGTTCGCGTCGCCGAGCGCCGCGAGGCGCAGCACGAGAGCACCGAGGCCGGCGACGATCATGCCCGCCACGAGCAACCCGTCGGAGCGTTCGGCCAGCGGGGCGCGGGACGCGGAGGCGCTCACGGGTCGACCTCGAACTCGGTCTGCGCGATCACCCGAGGATCGAACGGAAGGTGATCGGACGCCACGAACTCGACCTGGAGGATGTGCATGCCGCCCGAGACGTTGCGGACGACGTCGGACAGCGAGAAGTTCATGGACACGATCCGGTCGTCGACGTAGACGTGCAGGTGCCCTCGGACTGGGGAGATCGCCGTGGTCGTCGCGGGGACGATCTTCGCACCCCGTAGCCGGACGGTGATGGAAACGGAAGTCCCGTGGATCACGGCCCCGTTCACCGGCGAGACGATCGTCAAGGTCGCCGGGCTGCTCGGCCGAGCCGATACCGCTGCGGAGGGTCCGGTCGACCCGGAGGAGGAACCTCCGCTCGAACAGCCGACGAGCAGGGCGACCGCCGCGGCCAGGACGAGACCCCCGGGCCCCCGTCGGGAGGATCTCGCGCACGCGGGTCCCTCGCCCCGAGGGCCCGCGCACCCGGGAAGCGATCCCCCGCCAAGGGCCGCGAACGCGGCGTTGCTGAGGCCGAGGCCGACACGCCAGAGCCGCTTCTGCACAGGGAAGATCCCGACCATCGGCGCGGATATGCCGACGACCGCCCTCGCGGCGAGAGCGAGCTGCACGAGCGGCAGCCTATCTCGCGCGTACGGTCGAGGGGGTTAGGAAGGCACGCAAGTCGGCGTCATCGTCGACGACGGGAGTCGCCGCAGGTGCGTGCTGGGCTGGCTCGACCGTGGACCCACTCACAGGGTGGGGCGCGACGTTCGTGTCGATCGGTCCAACCCGGCGGAACGGACCTGGAGATCAGCCATCGCATTCGCCAACGGCTGCTGAGGAGGCGTCCTCGCGTCTAGCGAACCTCGCCGGCGTGCGCGACGGCATCGCGGACGATGTGAGCCACGTGTGTATCGGCGAGCTCGTAAGCGACCTCACGACCTCGCCTCCTCGTGCGCACCAGGCCGGCGCCCCGGAGGACGCGGAGGTGTTGGCTGACGAGCGGTTGGGGAACATCGAGGGCGTCGACGAGCTCGTGGACGCAGTACGAGTGGTCCGCGAGGAGGTCGATCACCGCGAGCCGCACGGGCGCGGTGAGCGCGCGAAGGAGTCGCCCGGCTTCCTCGTACGGATCGAGCGCGGGGTGGGGAACAGGCAGGCGCTTGTCGCCATCGCGATGGAACCCTCGGACCGCCTCCACCATCGACCCTTCCATGCAGATATGCGTCTTAGACAATATCTCCCCCACCAGGTTCCATGACCGACATGATCATGCGAGGAAAGGTGCGTGCTCTGATCGGGATGCTCCTCGCGGCTGCCGTGACCGCCGGATGCTCCAGCTCGAGCGACGGGCGAGGGACCACCTCCGGAACCGAACCGATCAACGTGGTCGCTGCGGAGAACTTCTACGGCGATATCGCGAAGCAGATCGGCGGTTCCCACGTTACCGTCACGTCCATCCTGTCCGATCCAGATGCGGATCCGCACCTGTACGAACCCGGCACGGCCAATGGCGCGGCGGTGGCCGCAGCCCGACTGGTTATCGACAATGGGGTCGGGTACGACAGCTTCATGGACAAGCTCCTCGATGCTTCGCCGGATCCGAACCGGAAGGTCGTGACCATGGCCGATGTCCTGCATATCAGCGCTTCCGACGCCAACCCGCACCTGTGGTACGACCTGCCGCACGTCCCCCAGATCGCCGCAGCGATCGCGGACGGTCTGGGCGCCGTGGACCCGGCGAACCGGCCCTACTACGAGGCTCAGGCGTCAACGTTCGACGCCTCCCTGAAGCCGCTCGACGACGCGGTTGCCCAGATCAAGGCGACCGACGCCGGGGATCCCGTCGCATACACGGAGCCGGTGCCCGGCTACCTCCTGCAAGCCGCGGACCTCACGGTCGAGACGCCCGAGGCGTTCGCCATAGCGATCGAAGAAGGCAACGAGCCGTCGCCGCAGGCGGTGGCCGACATGAACGCACTCCTCACGGGAAAGAAGATCAAGGTCCTCCTGTACAACAGCCAAGCGACGTCGCCGATCACCGAACACCTGCTGCAGCTTGCGGACCAGAACGGCGTCCCGGTGGTCCCCGTGACGGAGACGCTCCCACCCGGCAAGACGTTCCAGGAGTGGCAGCTCGGACAGGTCCAAGCCCTCGCCGCGGCGTTGAAGGGATGACCGCCGGCGCACCGGTCGTCGAGATCCGCGCCGGGAAACTCCGGTTCGGAGGCAGGACGCTGTGGCGGGGTCTCGACCTGAGCGTTGCACCGGGAGAGTTCCTGGCGATCCTGGGCCCGAACGGCGTGGGCAAGACATCGCTGCTCCGCGTGCTCCTAGGGCTCACGACCCTCACCGAAGGGAGCGTCGAGGTCCTCGGCCGCCCGCCGGCCCGAGGAAGCTCCTCGGTCGGATACGTGCCCCAACAGCGGGCGTTCGAGCAGACGCTGCCTCTCCGAGGTCGTGACCTCGTCGGCCTCGGGGTGGACGGTCATCGCTGGGGGCTCCCGCGCCCGTCCCGAGGGCGGCGGTCGCAAGTGGAAGCGACGCTCGAGAGCATCCGGGCCCAGTCGTACGCGGATGCTCCGCTCGGATTGCTGTCGGGCGGCGAGCAACAGCGGTTGCGAGTTGCGCAGGCGCTCGTATCGGACCCTTCGATCCTGCTGTGCGACGAGCCGCTCCTATCGCTCGATCCCCGGCATCAGCGAGCGGTGGTCGACCTGCTCAACGCCCGCCGCCTCGACCAGGAAACCGCGGTGATGTTCGTGACCCATGAGATCAATCCGATCCTGCCGGTGGTCGATCGCGTCCTCTACCTCGCGCCGGACTCGTGGGCGGTCGGGTCGCCCGATCATGTGTTGACGACCGAGACGCTGTCCGGCCTCTACGGGACGCCGGTGGACGTCCTGCGGGTACGGGGGAGGATCATCGTCGTCGGTGCGCCCGACGAACCCGACTCGGCGCTCGGCCCGGCAGGTCACGCCCACGAAATCGAGCGTCGCGAAGGGGATCGATGAGCTTCGCGCAGCTGCTCGACGAGCCCTTCGTCCACACGGCGCTCCTGGCCGGGGCAGTCGTCGCGGTGGTGTCCGGCGCGATCGGCATCTTCGTCGTGATCCGAGGGATGAGCTTCGCCGTCCACGCCGTCTCGGAGCTCGGGTTCACCGGGGCGGCGGGAGCACTGGTGCTCGGTGCCGATCCCGTCGTCGGTCTGCTCGTCGGCTCCCTGGCCGTCGGCGCGATCCTTGGCTTGCTCACCGTTCGAGGACGCGAACGCGACTCGGCGATCGGTTCGTTCCTCGCGTTCGGTCTCGGCATCGGCGTCTTGCTGATCTCGCTCTATCAGGGGTACGCGACGCAGGCCACGAGCCTCCTGTTCGGGAGCATCGTCGGCGTCAGCCAACGTCAGCTCGCGCTGTTGGTCATCGTCGCCGTGATCGTCCTCGTTTCGCTCTCGCTCACCTATCGACCCTTGCTCTTCGCGAGCGTCGATCCGGATGGCGCCGAGGCGCGAGGGGTGTCGCTCCGGTTGATCTCCGTAGTCCTGCTGCTCCTCGTCGCCCTGACGACGGCCGAGGCGATCCAAGTGGTAGGGGTGTTGCTCGTGCTCACGTTGGTGATCACGCCCGCGGCCGCTGCCACCCGGTTGACGGCTCGCCCGGGACTGGCTCTCGTCTTCAGCATCTGCATCGCCGTGGCGGCAACCGAGGGCGGCATCCTGCTGTCGCTGCTGAAGCCATATCCGACGAGCTTCTTCATCAGTGCGCTCAGCTTCGCTGCCTACGTCGTGGCCCGCGTGCTCGGCGCCAGGCGTACCGTCCGGGCGGGGAGGGCGCTCGCCGGTGGTGTCGAGACGGACGAGGATGGGACCGTGGTGCCCCAGACGTCGTCGGCGCCTATCGCTTAACCCGCGCGGACGGGACCGCGACCGGCCGAACGCCAACGGATCGGCCACAGCCAAACAGATCTCCACCCTGTCGATGCGTCAGACGGATCCGGCGATCTCGGCGAGCGCCTCCGCGTACCGCAGGCCCGAGCCACGCCGGACGTCCCGGGGGCGCACGCCCTCCGCTTGGAGCGCGGCGGCCCACCGGGCGAGAGCAGCCCGGGTGGGATCGGCCCGGAGCGCGAGCACACCGTCGATCGCCGCGGCGTACGCCGCGGCGGTGGCGCTCGGCGCGAACGCGACGCGAGCGTACGCGCGGGCCCGCTCCCCCATCGCCGCGCGCTCGCCGGGGTCGCTCGCCAATCGCTCGAGCACGTCCGCGAGCGCCGCCGGATCGGGAGGACCGGGGGGGATCCGGGCGACGACGTCGTCGGGGACCTCGAGGTACGTGCCGACGGCGCTCACGACGGTCGGAACACCGACGTGCAGGGCCCGCACGAGCGATCCGCTCGTTTCGCCCCGGTGCGGGTTCCGCAGGTTCACCAGGACGTCGAACGCCGAGAGCCATGCGAGGAAGTCCTCGTCCGACGAATCGGGCACGACCGTCACCCGATCCGCAACGCCGCTGTGCCGCAGCACCGACCGGAGATCCCAGTGCGGGCTCGAGCGCCCGACCAGCAACACGCGGAGGTCGCTCGGGACCCGCCCGACCGCGTCGAGCAGCTCGGCGATCCCCTTGCTGGCGTTGAGGTCCCCGGCGATCCCGACGACGACCGCGCCGTCGCCGGCCACGCGCGCCCTGAACGCCTCCCCACGCGCCCGCGCGCGGTCGATCTCGTCGTCGGCCTCGACGAGCGGATGCGGCGCGATCGTGATCGGTGTCTTGCAGCCGATGCGTTCGAGGTACGACGCCGCGAACCGGGAGTGCACGATCACGGCCCGCGCGCGGCGCACCGCCTGCGCGCACCATGGGACGCCGAGCGGATAGTCGAGGTTCTCGCCCGGCGGGGCCGCCGCGATCGCCTCGGACCGGGCCGGTTCGGCGAGCGGGCTCCGTGCGACCCCCAGGCCGTACATCAGCCCGTCGAGCGCAAGGTCGTGCAGGACCGCGACCCCCGGATGCCACACCGAGAGCCGGTAGATCTCGCCGTGGAATTCGACGTTGTTGCCGAGCTGGTAGACGGCGACGTCGGCTGCCTCGATCCGCTCCTCGGCGTCGGACGGCAGCGGCCACATCGGGCGGACGTCGTGCCGCTCGAGCAGACCCGCCCGGCGCATGCCGTCGAGGACGGCCGCCGAGTACGTGGCGATGCCGGTGGAGGCCGGCGGCATCGGGGAGAGGAACGCGATCGACGCCATCTCAGCCGAGCAGCCTGCGAACGACGCCGCTCCAGTCGGGGATCTGGGCCGCGGCGTCCCGGCCGGCCGCGCCGAGCGATCGAGCGAGCGCCGGGTCCGCCGCCATTCGGTCGAACGACGCGGCGATCGCAGCGGGCTCCGGGTCGACGACGATGCCGGTCTGGTCCGGGCGCACGAACTCGAGCGGACCGCCGGCGTCGCTCGTGACGACGACCGCCCGGGCCGCCGCCATCCCCTCGATCGCGATGTAGCCGTAATCCTCATCGAAAGGCCCGAAGTAGACCGCGAGCGCGCCGAGGTAGAGATCGATCAGCTCCTCGTCCGGGATCGACTCGCGGATCTCCACGCGCCCGCCGAGCCCGGCCTCCGCGATCTGCTTGGCGAGGTGATCGCGTTCGGCGCCGGAGCCGACGAGGACCAGCCGCACGTCGGAGGAGACCGACGCCATCGCCTCCACCGCGAGCGACTGCCGCTTCAAGCGGTCGAACCGGCTGGGATACAGGATGTAGTCGCCGGGCGCGCGCGCCTCGCCCCCGAGGAGCCGGTCGGCCAGCGCCGAGCGATGGTAGAGCACCTCGCCCCGCAGGCCGATCGATCGCTCCAGGCGACCGTTGACGTTCTCGGAGTTCGTGAAGATGCGGCGCGCCTCGCGCAGCGCCAGCCGGTCCGCCGAGACGATGAGCTCCCGGACGGCGGCGCCGTCCGGATAACGCGAGATGTCACCGAACCGCGGATGCGACCACAGCTCATAGGCCGTGCGGTGCTGGTGGATCAGCCACACGATCTTGTTGGGATGGCGGACGAGGTAGGCCGGGAACTTCAGCGCGATCACCAGATCGATCGGCTCACCGTTCGACTCCGTGAGATCGACGCTCCGCCACATGCCCATCTGGTGGACGAGCTCCTCCGGCGGATACCACTTGAACGGCATCGTCACGAGCTCCGCCTGGTGCCCGGCGTCGCGCAGCGCGGCGACCAGGGCGGCGGCGTGCGATTCGGCGCCCCCGCTCATGAACGGCGGCTGCGGATGACACACGGCGATGCGCATCAGGCGCGCTTCTCCAAGACGAACCGGAGATCGTCCTCGTCCCGCAGCACCTGACGGACCTTCCACCAGCGGCCGGTCGTCTCGGGGCGCCGCCCCTCGTGCAGCTCGCTGTCCGGATCCCAGGACGAGAACGTCTCCTCGTGGAAGACGCCCGACCGGCTCGGAACGCGATAGGAGAGCGGGTTGTTCCACGCCGGCAGCCGCATGATCAACAGCCCGCTCGGGCGCAGCATCCGCCAGCACTCGTCGAGCCACCGCGCCACGTCGAGGCGCACGTCGCCGAGCACGTCGACGGCGACGATCGTGTCGACCGCGTCGTCGTCCCATCTCCACGGCAGCACGTCGAGATCCGTCACGTCTTCGGCCGCGAGGTCCACGACGACCTCCCCCGCCGGCTCGATGGGCTGGACGCCGGGTGCGGGCGCGGGCCACAGCCGCTCGCGGAGCGCGTGCACCTCCCGCGTCAGCAGCTCGAGCTCCCCGCGCAGAGCTTCGAGCTCGCGGGCGTCGCCGGCCTGCCGCTGGGCGGTCTCGAAGCCCAGGTGCGCGATGTCGGCGCCGACGCGGTCGTACCGGCGAACGAGCGGCCGGATGACGCGGAAGAGCACGCGCTTGATCCAGCGCTTCGGCCGGCTGCCGACCTGGAGCACGTCCTCGCCCTCGGGGTACCGCTGCGTGTACTCCCACAGGAGCGTGTTCTCGAGCTCGTACCACCGCTGGGAGATGAGCGAGTCCGCGGTGACGCCGGCCGCAGGGGTGCCGTCCGGGACCGGCGGTCCGGCCCAGTAGAGCTCGCGCTCGAGCGCCGAGGCGGCGCTCGAGACGGGGTGCTCTGCATCCGGGCTGCTCAACGCGGGTTCCTCCGGGTCATGCGATGCGGTCAGGCTACCGAAGCGCGCGGCGCGGCGGCGCGCTCACACGTGCAGCCGGTACCCCCGGCCGGTTCGCTGCACGATGCCGTCGCGCATGAGACCGTCGATCGCGGCGAGCACGCGCGGCTCGGCCACGTCGGCCGCGGTCACGAGGGTCGTGAGGGTGGCGCTCGGTCGATCCCGCAGCGCGGCGACGATGCGGCCACGAACCTGCCGGGCGGAGCCTTCGAACGGAGCCTGCCGGCGGTCGGGCGGGGCGCCCAGGGGGTGGGTGGGCGGGGGGCCCAGGGGGTGGGCGGGCGGGGCGCCGAGGCGGCCGGCGGCGCGGAACCGGCACCCGCGACGGAGCGGACACGCCTCGCAGCGCGGGGACGGCCGACACAGCTCGCGGCCGACGTCCATCAACGCCTGGTTCCACCCGCCGGGGTCCTTCCGGTCGAGGAACGCCGCCGCGGCAGTGGCCAGGTCTCCCGCGGCGACGTCCTGCGGTTCGCGTCCGTGGAGGACGCGCGCCACGACGCGCCGGACGTTCACGTCGGGCGCCGGAACCGCCGCGCCGAACGCGATCGACGCGACGGCGCCGGCCGTGTAGGGCCCGACGCCGGGCAGCGTCCGCAACGCGTCCACCGTCCCAGGGACCTCGCCGTGGTGCTCACGCTCGATCGCGATCGCCGTGGCGTGCAGGGCGACCGCACGGCGGTTGTAACCGAGGCCCGCCCAGGCGCGGATCACATCAGGACGCGACGCGCGCGCAAGGGTCCGAACGTCCGGGAACCGTGCGAGGAACCGTTCGAACACGAGCGCGACGCGCGGCGCCTGCGTCTGTTGGAGCATGACCTCGGACACGAGCACCGCGTACGGGTCGGGGTGGGCCCGGCGCCACGGATAGGCGCGACGGCGCGGCCGGTACCAGGCGCGGATCGCGGCGAGCTCGCGAGACGTCGGGTGTCGGGCGACACCGGACATCGCGACGGGAGCGCCGCCTAGAAGCCGGCGCGATTGTCGGCGCCGAGCATCGCCTCCGCGGTCTCACTCAGGGCTCGATGGATCTCGCGGAAGATGTCTGCCACCTGCGCGGGCGCGATCGTCGCGGCCGAGCCGCGCGCGGCCATCGCCGTGATGTCGCACGCCTTGTCGAACACGTGCCAGTCGGTTTCACGGGTCATCGTGGGACGGACCTCCTCGGTGGTTGGGACGAGCGCTTCACCATCCAGGCTAGCCGAACTCGGCGGGGGCCCGCGTCGCGATCCGAGCCGCCCGTTCGTCGTCTAGGGTGGACGGGCGGCACCGGGCCGCCCCGCTCCAGCGAGGAGGGACCATGCGCTACATCCTGTTGATCTACGCCGACGAGGCTGCCCGGGGCGCGATGTCCAGCGACGACCGCCACGCGATGTACGCCGAGTACGAGAAGTTCGCGAACGAGCTCACCGAGCGCGGCATCGGACGCGGCGGCGACGAACTGGCGTCGGTGACCAGCGCGACGACGGTCCAGGAGCGCGACGGGAAGATGTTGGTCACCGACGGGCCGTTCGCCGAGACGAAGGAGCAGTTGGGC
>Ga0335082_10004051_pt1 | contig 15941 bp, 18 predicted proteins | sample Lox_Sample_41_FD_206718 | JGI IMG/M metagenome (GOLD analysis project Ga0335082, IMG submission 206718) | Soil microbial communities from Loxahatchee National Wildlife Refuge, Florida, United States - Lox_Sample_4.1 | ecosystem: Environmental > Terrestrial > Soil > Wetlands | place: USA...
GCTCGCGCAGGTACTCCCCGAGCGTCGGCTGCGCGGCATCGGCGCTCAAAAGCGCTGGTGCCCCGCGATTGAAGCGCATGATGTCGCGCAGCATCCGCCAGAAGCCCGGCCGCAGCAGATTGCGCCGCTGGGCGAACAGTGCGTTCATGCTGCTGCCGTTGTATTCGAGCCCGCTGCGGATATCGCGCACCGAGAAACTCATGGAGCTCGGCTGCGAGGCGACGCCGAGCTCGGCGAGCAGCGCGCAAAAGCGTGGGTAGGTGCGCTCGTTGAATACGATGAAGCCGCTGTCGATGCGATAGCCGCGTCCATCACGCTCGAGGTCGTGGGTATGCACATGACCTCCGGCCCGTCCTTGCGCCTCGAACAGCGTCACCTCGTGCTGCGGTGCGAGCCGATGGGCGGCAAGGCAACCCGCGACGCCACCGCCGATGACGGCAATCTTCATGGCGCGCCCGCCACTGCGCGCCCTGCAGTGGGCACCGTGCGCAAGTCCCATACCAGGCCCAATGCCGACAGCGCTCGCAACGCCCAGTAGGTTAGGTCGACCTCCCACCAGGCGAAGCCGTGGCGTACCGAGCCTGGAAAATAATGATGGTTGTTGTGCCAGCCCTCACCGAGGGTAAGAAGCGCGAGCAGCGGGTTGTTGCGCGAACGGTCAGGAGTCGGGAAGCGACGCCAGCCAAACACGTGGGCCAGGGAGTTGATGGTGAACGTGCCGTGATAGAGCGCAACGGTCGACACGCAGAACCCCCACACGAGCAGCTGTGCGCCGCTGGTCCCAAGCTCCGGGCGTACTGCCGCGAGGCGTGCGCCCACGAGGTAAAGCAGCACCGCGAGAGCGACGGGTACCAAAGCGTCGTAACGGTCGAGAAACAGCAGCTCCGGATAGCGCGCGAGGTCGCGCACCAGCTCGCGCCGCGTGGCGTAGCTTTCGTTCGCCAGGAACCAGCCGCAGTGCGACCAGAGGAAGCCGTGCTGCAACGGCGAATGCGGATCGGCCACCCGATCCGAATGGGCGTGGTGGTAGCGATGATGAGACGCCCACCAGAGCGGTCCGCGCTGCACGGCGGCGGCGCCGAGGAGCGCGAAGGTGAACTGCAGTGCGCGCGAGGTGCGAAAGCTCCCGTGCGAGAAGTAGCGGTGATAGAAGGCGGTGATAGCGAACATGCGCACCAGATAGAGAGAGAGCGCGGTAACCACCGCGATGCCGCTCATGCCGACCCAGAACACGCCCAGGCACGCAAGGTGCAGCACCACGAAGGGGGTGACCCGCAGCCAGTCGATCTGCTGCGGATGGCCCGAGGGACTCAGAGCTCCGGCATCGAGCCAGGCGAAGATGCGTGCGAGCTTCATGCGGGTGTGCGCCGTGGCGGCCAGGGTAGAAATGCACTGGTGCGCTCCACGTAGCGGCGATAGTCCGGACGGCGTTCGCGAATATCGGCCTCGAGCAAGCTGACACCGGACACCCGCAGCAGCAGGAAGGTCATGAGCACGGGCGCAAACACGGTCCACCAGCCGCCCACTGCGGCGGCGAGCAGGAAATAGCCCCACCACAGCAATGCCTCGCCGAAGTAGTTGGGATGTCGGGTGTAGCGCCAGAGCCCCGTATCGAGCACCGCGGTCGCCGCACCTGCACGCCTGAAGCGTGCCAGCTGCAGATCCGCGACGGTCTCAAAGAGGAACCCGGCCAGCCACAGCAGGGTACCGAGCGCATCGAGTGCACCGAGCTTCCCCGGGCTAGCCGCTGCCCACAGGAGTGGCAGCGACAGCACCGAAGCGAGCGCAGCCTGCAGGCCAAAAACGAGATACAGACTCCGCCACCAGAAGCCCGGCTCGTTACGCGCGCGTATCTTGCGGTAGCGCCGGTCCTCCGGCTCGCCCCAGTTGCGCCACAGCAGATAGCCGGCGAGACGCAGCGCCCACAGCGCGACGAGCCCGAGCAGAAGATCGCCGCGGAGGCCCGGCGGCACGAGCTCGCGGTATACGAGCACCGCGAGCAGGAAGAACAGGCTCCACAGGGGGTCGATGACGCTGACGTCGCGGCGCGGCAGGCTCACTACCCAAGCGGCGGCCGCGAGCACGAAAATGGCCGCGAATGCGCTGGCGGTGGCGCGCACATCAAGCATGGTCGGTGCTCGCGATTTCAGCGCCGTGCGGGACGCGGCGACTCAGGCCGCGCGCCAGGACCAGCAGCAGCGGCGTGAGCACGCCCCAGGCACCGGCCAGCAACAGAAGCGTAGAGGACGGCGCGCCGAGCTGGACCGCGCCGAGGCGTGCGGCCGCGAGGTAGGCGAGCGGGCCTCCCACGGCACCGAGCAGCGCCGCGAGCCTCAGTCGCTCCTTGAGCCAGCCGAGAGCGCCATTGAGCGTCGTGGCGAACAGCGGCCACAGGGCGATGTCCCAGAGCGGCGGCAATGGCGGCAAGAGCGCGCCCGCATAGTGCAGACGCGAGCTCAGCACGAAGAGACCGTCGCACAGCGTACCGATGACAGCTGCGAGCGCGAGCAGCACGAGCTCGCCACCACGGTCGCGGCTGCGCCAGAGAGCGACCGCGACCACGAGCAATGCTATGGCGGCGCCGGTCAACGGTCGTGCCGCCGCATTAAGTACACAACCGAACCAGCCGATCTGAAAAAGGACGAAGTTGGCGAGCGGCGACATCAGCCCTCACCCGCCCGCGCGAAGAGGTAATGGCTCACCCCCCACTCCTCGCCGCCTGCGTGGCCGAAGAGCTCGGCGCACGCCATGAAGAACATGCGCCAGCGCTGCAGCCATTGCGGCGCATCGGTGCCGTACAGCGGCCGCAGCACGGTGAGCGCTGCATCGCGGCGTGCATCCAGATTGGCGAGCCAGGCTTCCGCGGTGCGCCGGTAATGAGTCCCGGCCCAGCGCCAGCGGCATACCGCCTGTAGCGGCCCGCAGACGCGCAGCGCGAGCTCATTGCTCGGCATCATGCCGCCGGAAAAGAAGTGCTCGGCCATCCAATCCGAGCGGTCGGCGACCTCGAAGAGGTAAGGCATATTCTTATGCGCGAACACGTGCAGGAAGAAGAGCCCCGTAGGAGTCAGCCAGCGATGCACGCGGCGGAAGGCTTCCGGCCAGTTGCGCAGGTGCTCGAACATCTCCACCGACACCACGCGGTCGAAGCGCGCACCGCGGGGGGCGAATTCGTTGATGTCGCGCGCAATGACGATGATGTTGCTGAGGCCGCGCCGCGCAGCCTCCTCGAGGATGAATTGGCGCTGTGATTGCGAATTCGACACTGCCGTGATCCGCGACCCGGGGTAGTGCTCGGCGATCCACAGCGTCAGCGACCCCCAGCCGCATCCGAGCTCGAGAACCTGCTGATGATCGGCCAGCCGGGCGCGCTCGCAGGTGAGCTGGAGCGCCGCGGCTTCGGCCTCATCGAGGGACAGCGGTTCCCTCGCTGTGGATGGCCAGTAGCCGCAGCTGTATTTCAGGCGGCGACCGAGCACCAGCCGGTAGAACTCCACAGGCAGTTCGTAGTGCTGCTCGTTGGCTTTGTGCGGCAGCACCGCCATCGGCGACGCAGACATCTCGCGCACGAGGCGTTCGACCTGCTCCACGGCCCGCTCGGGGTCATGCACCTCGAGCGTGTGCAGGCGCTGGCGCAAGAGCCTGCGGATACCGATGCGGATGACGCCATCGGGCAGCAGGCCCCGCTCGGCGAGACGCAACAGCGCAGCCGTGCCGGCCGCGCGCCGGGCATCCCTGCCCGACGCGCGCCGCACGTGCCTCACCTGTCCGGCGCTCGCAGGTAGAGCGTCGGCGCCCCCTGGGCGCGCCGAAGGGGTTGGCATGAGGTCACTCACTTCAATCCTCGTCACCGTCATCGAGGGAGGCCCGGCCGGGATTCACTCCGAGGCTCTCGAGCGCTGAGAGGGAGCTTGGTGCGAGGGCGACGGAGGTGATGACGTGATCGGTGGCATCCGTGGGAGCGGCGACGGTGATTGCCGGCGCTGCTAGGCTGATGGCGCCTGCCGACGCAATTCCTGCGAGGAAACGGAATCTCGAGTTCATGGCTCAGTGACCTCCGGCATAACGTACTTTTGTTTATGTCCTGGACAAATTGGATCTATATGCTAATTATGTCGCGAAATAGTATTATTTGTCCTAGACAAATGCAATAGGCTAAGCATTGGCAGTGTCGATCGACATCAGCGCCCTCGAGCGCGAGACCGGAATCTCCAAGGACACCCTGCGTGTATGGGAGCGCCGGTATGGCTTCCCGAAACCTCTGCGTGATGCCAACGGGGAACGCACATACCCGCTGGATCAGCTAGTCCGCCTGCGCTCGATCCGGAGGCTGATCGATTCGGGCCTGAGGCCGGGGCATGTGCTGCGTGCGACCGACAGCGAGCTCGCGGCGCTGCTGCGCCAGGTGCCGGGCTCAGCCGGAACCGACCTGACCGAGTCGGGCCCGGTTCGCGACCTCGCAGCGCTCCTCGAGCGCCGGCAGATGTCGCTGTTGCAGTCCCGGCTGACGAGCTCGCTGCTGCAGCTTGGTGTACAGAGTTTCGTCACGGAGATCGCGGCGCCGCTCACCACGCGGGTGGGGGAGCTCTGGCAGACGGGACGGATCGCAGTGGCCGAAGAGCATCGCTACAGCGAGATCCTGCAGCAGTTGTTGCGCTCGGCGATGCGCACCGACCCGGCCGCGGGGGAACGGCCGCGCATCCTGCTCACGACGCTGCCGGGGGAGCCGCATGGGCTCGGGCTGCTCATGGTGCAGGCGTGGCTCGCGGGCGAGCGAGTCCACTGTGTGTCCCTCGGAACTCAGACTCCCGCGACCGAGGTCGCGGCCGCAGCGCTCGCATACCAGGTCGACGTCGTCGGGCTCTCCTTCAGTCGAATCCACACTCCCGCGGCGGCGCGCCGGGAGCTCGGCGCGCTGCGCGCCGTGGTGGATGCGTCAATCGAGGTTTGGGCCGGTGGCAGCCTGTGGCAGCACGCGCGCAAGAAGCTCCCGGGTGCGGAATACCTGGTGGATTTCTCCGACCTGGCAGCGGCGATCAAGCGATGGCAGTGAACTCCGCGACCGGGCGCCAGCAACCCGCTATCGGGCGGATGGGAGAGCGATATGGCCGGCATCTTTCCCGAGCGACGACTTGTGGTACTCGCGCACGGCAGCAAGGACCCTCGTTGGCAGCTGCCGTTCAGCGAATTGATGACCGAGCTGGAGGCGCGTCTCGGGGCGGACGGCGTGCGCATTGCCTACATGGAGTTCATATCGCCGACACTGGAGGAGGTCGCTCAGGAGGCTGCGAGGGATAACAAGCGCGAGCTCCTGGTTCTGCCCTTCTTCCTGGCTGCGGGCGCGCATCTTGCCGCGGACATCCCCGCACAAGTGCGCCAGGCGAGCCGGCAATGCCCGCAATTGCAGATCGGGCTCGCGCCACCGGTCGGTGAGCATCCACGCGTCAAAGCGCTGTTTCGAGAAATCGCATGTGAATACGCACGCGCAGAATGGGAGGCACCTTAGTGAAGAACGGCGGGAACTCAATGAGCGAATGCTCGTAGCTGCCGCTCGTCCCGTTTCAGCACTACTCGGTCATGAAGTAGACGTATGTCCATGACTTTTCCTCCGTACAAAGCATGAGACAAATGAATGAGCACCTCCGTACTTTCTGGCACGGCGCTCAAAGTCCGCTGGTTAGAGGCGCCTGCGGGACCTTCAAGGGGTCCGCCCGAGGCTGCTCCGCTGTCAGCACAAGCCGAGTCGGCCCGAAAGAATGCCCCCTTGAAACTCGCAGGCACGTCCCTAGCTTTCGCGGCCTCTGCTCGATCCCAGTCCTCTCGGTCATGACCGGTTACAAATCCCGTTGCTCCGCCATAGGGCACGCCGCTGTGGCGCTCATTCCATGTCTTAGCTCTGGCTGGATCAACCTGCCTAACGCCTCCCGCCCAAGGTCTGAGCGCCTTCGACGTTCGCGAAGATAGCGCTCCCGATAACCGCCCGCGGCTGTGGACCCGGCTGCGAACTCGTTGAGCTCTCATGTTCCATAGAGTCATCCTCCGTTTAGGTCCGAAGGGTTCCGGGCCATCTTCAGGCCGCGAGCGAGCGTGCGACGGCTGGCGCGAGCGGCTCCCGGACGGCGGCGATCCGAATCATGTGCTGACTCCAGCGGTTCACCGAAGGTGCCGTCGAGACGGCGAATACCGGCAGCCGGCCGAACCGATGCAGTCGACCATCCGGGCCCGCCAGGCCATACGGCCAGCCGCGCATCGTCGAACGCGCGCGCGGATCATAGATGCGCGCATCGAACGGCAGCCCGGCCAACCAGCCGCGCAGTTCCCGATCCTCGCGGCAATTCTGGTACGACTCCTCGGCGAGCGCCTGACGGCGGTGCCATACCGCCCGAGCTTCCTGGTCCAAACCATGGAGCCATTTCAATAGACGTCCACGTCGCGCCGTTTCATCGACCGTGCCGAGGAAACCCGCTAAGTCGTCGCTCGTGTAGAGCGCAACCGGGGGGTCCGTCAGAACACACCAAACGGGGCCGGGCAGTCCTCGACTACGCGAGGTTTCGGCGATCCAACGACGGCCCTCGTCGTCAATGGACAGGGTGACACAGGGATGAAACACGTCGATTGGCTCAGCCGGGTGCCACCGGCTGGTGAGATCAATCGTACCGAACTCCGCGGCCGTAAACCCGCAGGTTGTCTGAAGGAGCGAGCGCATCTCATCGGTAAGTAAGCCGGGGTACGAGGCCTTGAGACCTTGTATGGCTTGCGGGCTCAGCCCCGGAACGGGGGTGAGCTCAAACACGCCGCTGCAGGGCGGCTTGATTGGTGCCAGTGATAAAGGCACCACTTTGCCTTGAGTCGACATCATGGGTACCTCCACTTCTGAAGAGCTGTCTAGATCGTAGGAGTCTCCTGCTTGCTTGCTAGGGCCGCCAGCAGTGGGCTGCCCGCCGCGGAAAATAATTTAGCGGGAGCCAGCAAAATTTCAAGTGGTGCCACGCGGATCTCCCCCGCCTGTAACTCCGCGACTCTGAAGGGGACCCCACACCCTCCAATCCGACAGTACCCGTTCGGATTCTTCGCCAGGTACTGCTGGTGATAGTCGGCGCTGAAGTCGGGCTTCCCCGTGTATTCAAGCAGTTATCGACTTTACGACTTCTGGGCGGTCGACTTCCGGTAGACGATTGCGCCAAAGCAACGGTAGGCCTAATCCGTGAGGAGTGATCTTGTCGTTTAACGTTCAACGTTATAGAGTTCCGCCATGATCAAGGGCTTCCGTTGCGCACACACGAGAACCCTTTTCGAGACAGGCAAGTGCAAACAATTCGCGGCGATTACGAGGGTCGCGACGCGCAAGCTGGCGCAGTTGGACGCCGCTGAGACTCTGGAATTCCTGCGTTCGCCGCCGGGTAACCGGCTAGAGGCGCTGAGAGGCGATCGGAAGGGCCAATACAGCATTCGGGTCAACGACCAATACCGCGTCTGCTTCCGCTGGACGACTGAAGGACCGACTGACGTCGAAATCGTGGAGTATCACTGAGGGTTGCGAGGATGTTTAAGAATGGCATGCGACCAGTTCACCCGGGCGAGGTGCTCCGGGAGGACTTTCTTAAGCCGCTGGGAATGAGTGCCAATGCACTGGCGAAGGCCCTCAACGTGCCTGCACCAAGGATTAACGATGTCGTGCGAGAGCGGCGCGGAGTTTCCGCTGACACGGCCATGCGTCTGGCGCGCTATTTCGGCGGTGATGCCCGTTCTTGGCTGAACCTTCAGTCGGCTTATGACCTGCGGATTGCGGAAATAAGCAGCGGCAAACGGATTGCGCGAGAGGTCTCGCCGTCCGCCGCGTAGGTGTCCACGCTGAATGGACAGGGACCGTGTTCAGGCGCTCAAGTCTCCCAGGCCGAGTTTTGCTGCAAGTTCCGCAACGTACTTCTTGTGCCCGGGATTACTACGAGCTGGCAGGTTCCCGGTTATGAGTCTGATGCACCTTTACCGGTGGGGATTTCTGACATAGAGATGCTCAACCGGAGTGCCCGCGCATCACATGGACGGCGAGACGCGGTCCTATCAGAATTTCTTCACCCGATACTATTCGAGATAGTCGGCGCTGGAGCCGGACTTGCCACGGAAACCACGGAGTTGGGGTAGCGCTGGCACGCGACCGGTTGACTTTCAGTAGACGTCGACGTCGTTCCGTAGGTAGACCAGCGCCACCCTCAGACGGGCTGCAGCGAACCGTCCGAACCATGCGGATGAGGGCTGATCCGGGCTGCCTGCTTGCCGACCTTGTCCTTGGCCATCTCCAGATCAAAGTGCGCCTGCAGATTGATCCAATAGCCGTCTGAAGTACCGAAATACGCCGAAAGCAGCACAGCCATTTCGGGCGAGATAGAGCGCTTTTCCCGCACGATGTCGTTCACACGAGGCAGCGGAACGCCGAGAGCCTTCGCGAGCGCATACGCGCTTAGGCCCACTGGCTCCATAAACTCCTCCCGGAGAATCTTGCCCGGGTGAGCGAGCTTGATCTTTCGTGCTGCCATAACCCAACTCCGGCTAATGATAATCGACGATCTCGACATCGAATGCGTGACCGCCACGCCACCTGAAACAGATCCGCCACTGCCTGTTGACCCGAATGCTGTACTCGCCCTTCCGATCACCTCTCAGAGCCTCAAGCTGATTCGAGCTCGGAATCGAAAGGTCCTTCAGGTCGCCAGCTGCATTTAGCTGCTGCAGCTTCATCAACGCCCGCTCTTGAATGTCGCGTGGAATACGCTTGGAGTACTCGCGACTCCAGACCCTCTCGGTTTCCTTGCCTCGAAAGGACTTGATCAAGCATCAATACTAACGAGAGCCGTTAGTAACGTCAAGTGTTACTATGGTCGCGAATCGAAGGTCGCTGGTGCTCTACCGGTCGACTTTCGGTAGACGTTGACGCCGATCCACCGGTAGACCAAGCCTCCAAGTTCAATCGGGGGCAATGACCGGTTGACCCGAAGCGGACGTTGCCCATGTCGCGCATCTGACCGTCTAAGTAGTAGTCCGTCGCTTCGACGCGTCTCGGTCGCGGTCGAGCAGGCAGTCAATGAAGGCGCGGAGCGCAGGTTGAGGATGACGACGATTTGAATAGTAGAGATAGAGCCCGGGACTCATCAGTGACCAGTCAGCCAGGATGCGCGTGAGCCGTCGGCGCGCCAGCGCCTCGTCAACACGATCGTCGTCGTAGGCGTACAGGATGCCGAGCCCCTGCAAGGCTGCCTCGACGACCACATCCTGATGATTCGAGATCAGTGGCCCTTCCACGGCGATCTCGACCTTCTTGCCCTTTCTTCCAAGTTGCCAGCGATAGATCTGGCCACTGCCGGGAAAGCGCCAGTTGATGCAGGCATGGCGGTGCAGATCGGCAGGCGTCTGAGGCTCGCCGCGTCGTGCAAGATAGTCGGGCGATGCGACCGCGAGCATCCGCACGTCTGGGGTGAGGCGCACGGCAATCATGTCTTTCTCGAGGCGCTCGCCGACGCGAATGCCGGCATCGAATCGGCCCGCGACGATGTCGCTGAGGCCATCGTCGATCACGATATCGAGCACCACCTCGGGGTGCGCTCGGTGAAAGCGGCCCAGCCGCGGCGCGATGATCTTCCTTGCTGCCATGCCCAATGTGTTGATTCGCAGCGTCCCCGCGGTCCGGCCCGTCGTCACGACCGCCTCGGCGACGGCGGCATCCATCTCGAGGATCATCGGTGCAATTCGTTCATGCAGGCGGGATCCCGCGGCGGTAGGCGCCACGCTGCGTGTCGTGCGATTGAGCAACCGGACACCGAGCCGCGCTTCCAGCTGGCGGATGGTCTGGCTCAGCGCCGAGGGGGACAGCCCGAGATGACCGGCGGCTTGCGTGAAGCTTGCCCGCTCGACGACGGCCGCAAAGGCCTTCAACTCGGCGAACTCGGATCCTCGCATTCTGTACTGATCGCTAAATAGCCTAATCAGATTATAGACCATTCTCTTATCTGTCAGGGAGTGCCAACTTTGTCTCATCGCGAAAACGTTGGAAACCGCCATGAGCAAGGTCAATCTGCCCGAACCAATAGCCGCGTATTTCGATGCCGACAAGCGCGATGGAGAAGCCGTGGCGCGCTGCTTCACAAACCAGGGGGTGGTCGAGGACGAGGGACAAACGCACGGCGGTCCTGCGGCCATCAAGGCGTGGAAGAATGCAGCGTCCGCCAAGTACTCATACACCAGCGAGCCCGTTGCCGTGGAGCAGAAGGACGGCCGGTACATCGTGACGAGCCGGCTCACCGGCAATTTCCCTGGTAGCCCGGTCAATCTGCGGTTCTCCTTCCGTCTCGAGCGTGGAAAGGTCGCGTCCCTGGAGATCCAGCCATGAGCTTCGATCTGCAGCTCGCGGATCTGCGCGCACTGGTAACCGGTGGTACGAAGGGCATTGGCGCCGCAGTGGTGGAGACGCTTCGTGGCGCCGGAGCGCAAGTCGTGGCCACGGCACGCTCCGCGCCTGCAGGACCGGCCGAGGGTGTGCGCTATTTCACCGCGGACCTTTCCACCGCAGAAGGGGCGAGTGGGGTAGCCGAGTCGGTGCTGAAGCACCTGGGTGGCATCGACATCGTCGTCAACGTGCTCGGCGGCTCCAGCGCGCCGGGCGGCGGGTTCGCGGCGCTCGACGACACGGAGTGGTTAAAAGAGCTGAACCAGAACCTGATGCCGGCAGTTCGCATCGATCGCGCCTTGCTGCCGTCGATGATCGCGCAGCACTTCGGCGTCATTATCCATGTGACCTCGATCCAGCGCGTTCTGCCCTTGCCGGAGTCGACGATCGCTTATGCAGCGGCCAAGGCGGCACTGTCCACCTATAGCAAGGCCCTATCGAAGGAGGTCACGCCCAAAGGTATTCGCGTCATCCGAGTGTCTCCCGGTTGGGTCGAAACCGAGGCGGCGATTGCGCTAGCTGAACGCCTCGCGGCTCAAGCCGGTACGGACTACGAAGGTGGCAAGCAGATCATCATGAAGGGGCTCGGCGGCATTCCGCTCGGCCGCCCTGCGAAACCCACAGAAGTTGCAGAGCTCATCACCTTCCTGGCTTCGCCGCGTGCGGCTTCGATTACGGGCACTGAGTACGTGATCGACGGCGGCACCGTTCCGACTGTCTGAACGGTCGACGTCCGCTTCTGGCCCGCAACCCGCAGTTCGCCCTGCTGGCGCACGGACGGGCCGCTATGTGGAAGGCAAATGGACCCACACGGGTACGGCAGTTGGTCGATTTGAGACGTTCCCACTACAACGGCGCCCCTGTTGGAGCCTTCACGGTGTCCAGACAGGCAGTGCCAGGAACAACATTCCGGCGCAGTTACGCCGTCGCGGCGCGAACGACACTTCCCCGCGGACTTTCCCAAGCCCGAATCACCGGTAGACTTCCAGTAGACTTCAGCGCGGATCACACGCTGGACTTTTCTGCAGAAACACGCAGGGTTTCGGGGCTGGACGCGACTAACCGCGCGACTTCCTGCCGGAACCCTCGCTGTAGCTTCGACTACGCCTTCTCCCCCACCTGTAACTCCGCGACTTTGAAGGGCACCCCACACCCGCCAATCCCGCAGTACCCATCGGGATTCTTCGCGAGATACTGCTGGTGATAGTACGCCCGATGCGTGGAATCTCCACAGAAACCCCGCAGTTGCCGGGGCGGCGGGTCTCTACCGGTCGACTTTCAGTCGACCTCAACGCCGCTCCGGCGGTAGACCAACTTGCTGGATGAATCTGCAGAACCCACGCGGTATCCCATCGCCCGATACCCACGCTGCCGCCTCTCCCACATCCGAAGCAAAGCCGGGTGACCGGTGTCAACGAAATCGATGATTCGAACGTCGGCCTTGCCCGCGTGCTCCCGGTGCAGGCGCCCGGCGTATTGCTGCAACGTACCTTTCCACGAGACCGGCATCGCCAATACCAAGGTGTCCAGCGCCGGATGGTCAAAGCCCTCACCGACCAATTTGCCGGTGGCCAACAGAATGCGTGGTGCGTCTGCCGGCAGGGCGTCCAGCTCGGCGATGAGGGCTCTGCGCTGCTTGCGGGACATCCGGCCGTGCAGCACCAGCGGCGGCGGAGTCTGGCCGTTCAAGGCGGTCGTGATCGCGTCAAGATGCTCGGTGCGCTCGGTCAGCACCAGCACCTTGCGACCTTGCGCAAAGGCATCCTTGACTTCCGCCGCGATGGCTCTCGTCCGTTCGTCGTCAGTCGCGAGGTGACGAAACACGTCCTGAATGCCGGCTTCCGGCGGTAAATCGATTTCCGCAAATCGCGATCGGGGCACCACTTCCAGGTCGTGCGGAGCCCCGACGGGTCTCGCGGCTGTGTGTCGAATCGGGCCACACTGCATAAAGATGATCGGCTGCTGCCCATCGCGACGGATCGGCGTCGCGGTCAGACCAAGTACGTACTTCGCCTTCGCCCGCCTCAGTATGGCATCGAAGGAGACGGCGCCGACGTGGTGGCATTCATCGACGATTACCTGCCCATACCTCTCGACCAGTGCATTCACTTCCCCCTGGCGAGACAGCGATTGCATAACGGCGATGTCGATGTTTCCGGTAGGTCTCGCCTTGCCGCCGCCAATGGTGCCGACAAGCTTTTTATCGACATCAAGAAAAGCTTGCAGCCGCTCCTGCCACTGCGTTAGCAACTCCGTGCGGTGTACCAGCACCAGTGTGTTCACACGACGACGCGCGATCATCGCGGCAGCGACAACCGTCTTGCCAAAGGCTGTCGGCGCGCATAAGACACCATAGTCGTAATGCAACATCGCTGAGACGGCAACTTCCTGATCCATCCGCAAGCGTCCAACGAAACCCACTTCCAGGGGCTGGCCGCGGAATCGCTCGTCTCGCAGATCACCGGCGATACCGTTATCGCGCAGTAAGGACAGCGCCGCCTCCAGACACCCACGGGGCAGCGCTATGTGCTGCGGGTAGTTCTCGGCGCAACCAATGACCCGCGGCTTGTCCCAAACCGACATCCGCATGGCCTGAGCCTTGTAGAACTCTGGATTCTGAAAGGCTGCCAATCGGATGAGTCGATTGGCCAGTGCCTGCGGCAGTTGCGCCTTTTCGAAGTAGATCAGATTGGCAAGCGTCAGACCGAGGGATTTCGGCATTGGTCCGGCGAGTTTCGTGGTCGACGTACTTTCGCGCCTCCAGGGCGTCGACAAGTCCTCCTCGTCGATAAACGTAACGTCGAGCGGATGTGCACCGCCCGTGGCCCGCAATATGGTGGGCTCGATGTCATGAGCGTCCATCGGCCGGATAGCCGCTAAGAACGCCCACTGATCCGGGTACGGCCGCAGCTCGGCGTCGACGAACACACTGCACCCAGTCTCGCGTGGCCCCTTCTGCAGCGGCAACGCAATCAGGTTGCCAAACCCGCCCTTGGGCATCGTGTCCTGATTGGGAAACAGTCGGTCGTAGGATTTGAGTTGAAGCTGCCGCGTACGAGCGCACGTGTGGCTAATGATGGCCGTGCCTAAGCGCCTTGCGTCACGAGCCGCAACCCGGCCGGCGAAGAACAGCCAGGCGTGAGCGCCCTGCCCGGACCGGGAAATCTCCAAAGCCGAAGGAACACCAAGGGCCTCACAGGACTGCACGAACGCTCGCGCATCGTCCCGCCATTCCGCCTCGTCGAAATCGACGGCGAGAAAGTAGCAGCTGTCGTCCCCCAGCAAGGGATACACACCGACGGTGTGCTCCCCGGCGAGGTGGCTGTATATCACTGCGTCGGAAAGCGGGATGAACGAGCGGTTGGGGCAGTCGCTACATTTGATGCGCGGCTTTTCGCAGACGCCGGCTCGCCACTCGTTGGCGCAGGCGGGTGCGTAGCCGGATTTGCCGGTTGTCTTGCTCTCCCAACGGGTCGGGTAGACATCGGTCCGTCCACGGAATAGACGACGAAATAGCGCAACTTTCTCGCCAGTCGACAGCCTCGACGGCTCCAAGGCCGCTGGCAGCGACGCGGGCGGCTGACGCCATTCAATTTTGTGGGATTCCAGCAGCGCGACTAGCCTGGCGTTCTCAGCCTGCAACTTGGCAAGTAAATCCTGATCAGGCATTGGTGTGCTTCACAATGTTATGCAGCACATTCCGCCACGAAACTACCGATCTAGCCTTTCGGCTAGCGCAGTGTACTGCAGCTCAAATTGCTCCGGCCGCTTACCCTTCAGACGGGTTAGGTTCTGCAGTTTCCAGCGGATTGCCGGAAGATCGCGGGCGTGCGCGATATCCAAGGCTTTCCAGTCAGGCTCTGCACGAACGAGGGATAGCAGAAAACGCCGCTCATTCGCGTCGAGGCCAGCCTGCAGCTCTCTGATCATCCGGTCGCGCGCTTCGACGAGCGCGGCAAGTTCGATCGGCTCAGTCGTCATTCCTACGAAGTTCTGTTCGTAGTCGGCGCGAATGTCGCGCAATTCCGGGAACAGAACTTCATGGACAGGTCTGTTGTGGCTCGCGAGGTAGACAACAAACGCGCGCCGAATCGCCGCAGTAATCCCTTCGTGCGCGAATAGCTGCATTACATCGAAAAGATCGCGGGGATGCTGCCGATCGAGTGCAGCGACGAGCTTGCCGCCGTACACGTCTTCAAGTGCAAGAACGGGAATCTCGATCTCGGCCAGCAGTGTCTCTCGAGCCAATTTTGTCAAGGCAGCTTGGCGCACGGGATGCACTGTGCCGCGAATGACTGTGTTTATCTCTACCTTGACCTCTGTGCCAGCCCGGCGAACCAGCAGTCGTGTTTCACCGTCAGCGCCAGCAGCGGGCACGTGCACGTCAAGGCCCTGCGCTTGCAGTCGTTTTGCACCCTCCCCGACTGCGGCGTTGATTCGGGCAAGTGCGTCTTCACGCCCCACGGTGTGATCCGTGAAGACGAGGTCCAAGTCAACTGACAATCGGGGCATATCCCGAATGAAAAGGTTGATCGCGGTACCGCCCTTGAGTGCCAATCGACCATCTACAAAAACGAGCGGGGCTACCTGGGTCAATAGACGGGCGGTGTCGAGGTAGATGCGATTCATCGCTTGATCACAAGCAGTCCTTCGGACGACCGGGATACCCAGGGGCGAGCGCTACCCAGAGGCAGTTCAGCTGGATCGAGCTTTGTCACCCAGGGCAACGTGAATTCCTTACCAAGCTGTAAACAGAGCCGAACCGTCTTGATGCTGGTGCATGTGCGCAGCAGTTCCCGCATCACATCGGATCGAAGTGTGTGGGCACTCTGCGTGAGTTCACGTGCCTCCTGCAGCGACTGCCGTACCCCAACATCGCTCAGCACTTCCAGCAGCGCCCTCTCCGGCTCTGAAACGAGTGGTGCATCGGTCTGCTTCTCGAAGGGACCGGCATGCAGAAGTTTGTTGGGCTCCTCCTTGAAGAGCCGCTTTCGGTGGTAGTCGCCAGCAAACGTCTTCGTGAACCAGTCGGGGAGTTTTGCGGCCTTCCACCCGTAGAGGTGGGTCACTGGCCTCTGGGAGACGTACTGGCGTACGCCGTACCAATCGAGGGCTGTCTTTCCTCCCACATGCAGCCCTTGGATCTTTCGTTCGAGGAACTTTAGACAGGGATGCAGCGAGAGAGACTCGCCGGGTCGGCTGTAGACGCCGTGAGCAAGTCGAACTAGCCAACCCGCCTTGACATAATGAACCGCCAGGTCCGCGGATATGCCCCGTTTGGCGAGGTCGTCGGATGCCACTGGTGCGCCTGGTGCCCACTGGCTCAAGAGATTGTTTAATTTGCTTGTAGATATCGTAGCCACGCTACGATTTATAGCACTTTCCTAAATCCGAGGCAACTTAGAAAAGTCTGTACAATCGTAGTCTCGTTACGATATTTAGAAACTTCTCAAATCAGGTACGTCACCCCTTGGCGCCTACCTTGGGGATGATGCCGACGCCA
>Ga0335082_10004052_pt1 | contig 15937 bp, 17 predicted proteins | sample Lox_Sample_41_FD_206718 | JGI IMG/M metagenome (GOLD analysis project Ga0335082, IMG submission 206718) | Soil microbial communities from Loxahatchee National Wildlife Refuge, Florida, United States - Lox_Sample_4.1 | ecosystem: Environmental > Terrestrial > Soil > Wetlands | place: USA...
GACGAGCGCCGCAGCACCCCAGCCCCGCGCCGGCCCCTCGATGAGGGCGAAGGTCGTCCCGCCGATGCCCAGCGCCGCGGTCGCCGCCCCGGCGACGTCCAGCCGGACCCCGGACCGGCCCGGGGTGGGCACGAAGAACCGGCCTGCCGCCCAGACGGCCACCGCCGCCAGCGGGAGATTGAGGAAGAAGACGGCCCGCCAGGAGATGGCGTCGACCAGCCAGCCGCCGACGAGCGGGCCCACCGCCGTGGACACCCCGGAGAGCCCGGCCCAGGCGCCGATGGCCGCGCCCTGGTCCTCCTCGGCGATGCAGGTGCGCAGCGCGGCCAGGCTCCCCGGAACCAGGATGGCGCCCCCCGTGCCCTGGAGCGCCCGGGCCAGGGACAGCCCGGTCACGCTGGACACCGCGCCGCACAGCGCGGAGGCCAGGGCGAACCACACCACGCCGACGAGAAAGATGCGTCGCTGGCCGTAGAGGTCGCCCAGGCTCCCCCCGAGGAGCAGGAAGGCGGTGAGCGTGAGCAGGTAGGCATCGAGCGTCCACTGCAGCCCGGCCATGCCCGCGCCGAGCTCCCGCCCGAGCGCCGGCAGGGCGACGTTGATCGCCGACCCGTCGAGGAGGACCATCCCCGAGCCGACCACCGCGCCGAGCAGCACGCCCCGTCCCTCCCTGCTCCGGAGGCGAACCGGGCTCATCGCGCCTCGGAACCCGAGAAGCGCAGGCCGCGGGGAATGAGCCACCACCCGAGCAGCTCGAAGGCGCCCTGGACGGCGAGCGCCAGGAGGGCGGCCGGCACCGCGCCCTGGAGGAGGAGCCCGACGTCGGCCAGGCGGATGCCGGTGAGGATGGGCTGGCCGAATCCACCCGCCCCCACCAGCGCGCCGAGCGTGGCCGTCCCCACACAGATCACCGCCGAGGTCTGGATGCCGGCGAGGATGGAGGGCGAGGCGAGGGGAAGGTCGATGCGGACCAGCCGCGTCCAGCGGGAGAGGCCGAGCGCCTCGGCTGCCTCGCGGAGCTCGGCCGAGATGCCGGTCAGCCCGGCGTGGGTGTTCCGGACCACGGGGAGGAGCCCGTAGAGGAACAGCGCGGCGATGGCCGGGCGGGCGCCGATGCCGAGGAGCGGAATCATCAGCACCAGCAGCGCCAGCGAGGGCAGGGTCTGGAGGATGCCCACCGCCCCGAGCACCGCTTGACCGAGCCGGGCCCGCCGCGCGGCGAGGATGCCCAGGGGCAGCCCGATGAGCACCGCCCCCGCCAGGGACACCGCGACGAGAACCAGGTGGTCGCGGAGATTCTTGAGGAAGCGGTCCACGACGCCGGGAAGCTGCGCCGGAGCCGACGCCAGCCCGGCGCCCTGGAGGTACTCCGCCGCCACCCGGGCCTCGGGAACGTGGTCCAGCTTGGCCCGGGCGTTCATGGCCACCATCTCCGGAGCGGAGATGCGCCCCTCGAGGCGTGCCAGCGCGGCGCGGACCTGCGGGGTGGCGGCCCCGGTGCGCACCAGGAGGACGGCCTGGTAATCGGGGAAGTGGCGCCGGTCGTCCTCCAGCACCCGCAGGCCCAGGGCGCGGATCTCCGCATCGGTGGTGTAGAGGTCGGTGACGTCGACGGCTCCCGCCTCCAGCCCCCGGTAGGCGAGGTCGTGGTCCATCCCCCGGACGTCCTTCTGCGGGAACCCGTAGGCGCGCTGCAGCGCCCGCCAGCCGTCGCCTCGATCCAGGAACTCGTTGCTGAAGGCGAAGCGCAGCTCCGGATGCCGGAGGAGGTCGGAGAAGCGCCGGATGCCCAGCCGCTCGGCGACCGGCTGCCGCATCCCCAGGGCGTAGCCGTTGGAGAAGCCGAGCACGGCGCCGACCTCCACCCCGCTCGCCGCCAGCGCCGGCCGGATCGCGTCCAGCGTCGACCGGACGCGGCCGGAGAAGATCTCCTCCGCCAGCGTGCCGGTGTACTCCGGGTAGACGTCGAGGTCGCCGCGCTGGAGCGCCTCCCAGAGGATGCGCGTTCCCCCGAGCTCGCGCACGTGCGCGGCCGGGACGCCTGACGCGGCCAGGGCGCGGGTGGCGATCTCCCCCAGCACCACCGACTCGGTGAAGCCCTTGCTCCCCACCCGGACCTCGCCGGCGCCGAGGACCAGCCCGAGCACGGCCAGGCAGGCCCTCATTCCTGCGCCCCGAGAGGCAGCGCACGCTGGGCGCGCACGAAGCGCTCGACGAACGGGTCCGCCGGCCGGTGTACCAGGTCGGCCGCCGTTCCCTCCTGCACGATGCGCCCGTCGCGGAGGAGCACCAGCGTATCGCCCAGGTAGGCCGCCTCGGCCAGGTCGTGCGTCACCAGCACCACCGTCGTCTCCAGTGCGTGGAAGGTGGCCTTGAGGTCGTCCTGCAGCTCCGAGCGGATGATGGGATCGAGCGCTCCGAGCGGCTCGTCGAGGAGCAACAGCGCCGGCTCGAGCATCAGCGCCCGGACCAGGCTCACGCGCTGCCGCTGACCGCCGGACAGCTCGGCCGGGGTGCGCGGCAGGACGGCCCGCGGGAGCTGGACCCGCCCGAGGAGGGCGTCGAGGCGGGCCTGGATGCGCGGCTCGGGCCAGCCAAGGTGGCGGGCGACGAGGGCAACGTTCCCCTCCACGGTGAGGTGCGGGAAGAGCCCCCCACCCTGGAGCACCAGCCCCATCCGCAAGCGCTCGGCGGGGGCGCTGGCCTCGGTGAGGGGGCGTCCCTCGAACAGGACGCGGCCGGCGTCCGGCCGGACCAGGCCGACCATCATCCTCAGCACAGTCGACTTCCCCGAGCCGCTCGGGCCGACGAGGACGGTGGTGCGCCCGCGGGCCACCTCCAGCGTCAGGGAGTACACGGCCATCGCCCCGCCGAAGGCACGCGACACGCCGTCGAGCAGGACGAGGGGGGTCATGCCGCCTCGGGGACCCTCCACCCGCGTGCCGCGCGGGCCCGGGCGACGACCGCGCGGTGCCGGGCATCGAGCGCTTGCCCCAGCGCCTCGCCCTCGAGCAAGGCGACGGCGCCGGCCATGGCCTCGAGCGTGGAGAGGCACCCCGGCGCCGGCGGGGCCCGGAGCCGGGCGCCCGGCGACCGCGGACCGACGCTGAGGCGTGGCAGCCGCCGGACGCGGGGGAGCGCGCGGAGCATGCGCCGCACCTGCCGCCAGGTCCCGTCGAGGACCACCACCCGCTCGGGGAGGGCCTCCGGCCGTCCGGGCTCGCCTCCCTCTCCCTCGGATGGGAAGAGGAGCCAGTCTCCCGGCCGCCCCAGGTCGCCGTGCATCACCACGTCGCAGCGCCCGGCCCAGGTCCGCATCTCACACCCCGGGACGAGCAGGCTCGCCCAGCGAGCGGAGTTGCTGCTCTTCTCCGCCTCGCGGACGTGCCGCAGCACGACGAAGCGGGTCCGCACCGGGAGCGGCTCGAGGAAGCCACAGGCACAAGGGGGCCGCAGGGCACAGCGGCCACACCGTCCACTCCCCGACTTCGAGCGCGAGGCCATCCGCGGGGCAACCATAGCGCCCGCAACAACCGCGCCGCACGGTGTCCGTGAACACAGAAAGGATCGTCATCGACCCCATGCGCTTCCCGACGAAAATCACGCTGCTCGCCGTCGTGGCCGGCGCCGCCGCCTATGCCAGCTGCGGCTCGTCTGCGCCCGCCTGTGTCGACCGGACAGCCGCCAGCGCGGACCGGAACGTCTACTTCGGTGGGCTGAACGGCTCGGGGGCCCTCACCTACCTGCCCCAGTGCATCATCGTCTCCGCCGGCCAGACGGTGACCTTCCAGGGGGACTTCAACATGCACCCCCTGTCCAAGGGGACGGTGAGCGACATCAATGCCGGCAGCCCGAACAGCCCCCTCCCCTCGCCGGCGCACGGCTCCGGGACGGCGCCCTTCGACGTGACCTTCCCCGCGGCCGGTGACTACCCCTACTGGTGCACCATCCACACCGCGGAGAACATGAACGGGTCGGTGCAGGTGAACTAGGGGCGCAGGGCGCCGCGCCTCAGCGCCGGTTGGCCACCTTCTGAAGAAAGGCCTGCACGAAGCTCTTCTCCGAGTCCGGGAGGGCGACCAGCCGGACCCCGAAGCCCACCGGAGCGCGCGGGTCGGCCCCGGCGTTCTCTAGGATGACCCGGCCGCGGGCCTTGATCTCCCGGGCCGGCTCGTCGAAGTGGAACACCACGTCCACCGGCGTGCCGAGCGGCAGCGAGGTCCTGGAGGCGAGGAAGACCCCACCGGACTGGAGATTCACCAGCGGGTGCTGGGTGAACATCACGCTGTTCTGGGCGGTGACCATCACCGTCACCTCCACGCGGTCGTCGCGCCGGCGAAAGCCGACGAACTCGTGCGCCTGGTAGCTGGGCCGCTCCGCCGGGACGGGCCCGCGGGGAAGCGGGCGCAGCGCGGGGCGGTGGGCGCCGGAGCTGGTCCTGGCCGGCTGCATCGGCGTGAACCGCGGCGCCGGCGCGGGCACCGGGGTATCGCGGATGGAGGGCATGGCGCTCACAGCGCGTCCGGCGGCGAGCTCGGTCTCGATGTGCACCATCAGCCGGCTGAGGAAGTGGAAGGCGTCGGAGTAGGCGCGGCGGAGGTCGGGATGGGCCTGCGCCCGCACCCGGTCCGGGTAGAAGCGCTTCACCAGCTTGAAGAAGGCGTTGCGGTAGGTGTCCACCGAGGCGCCCTGCTCGATGCCGAACACCTCGTGCGGGACCTTTCCCTGCATCACCCGGAGCTGGTCCCACACCCGGCCCGCCTCCTGGCGCTCGAGCTCGAGCAGCGCCTCCGGCCGCGGAGCATTGAGGAGGAGGGCGAGGATCTCCGGGTACTGCTCGGGGGGACCCCACCGGTACCCGTCGGCGCTGGCCCGGTTGACGTCCTGCAGACGACCGCTGGCCACCAGGTCCTGGAGGACGTCCAGGGTGACCGGCCCGAGCACCCTGCCCTCCGCATCGCCGACCCAGTAGGAGGAGGCCATCGCCGGTCAGCTCGCCAGGGCGCGCGCCACTGCGCTGGTGATCTCCACCGGGTGGAAGGGCTTGGTGATGTAGCCCGCGGCGCCGGCCTCGAGCGCCTCGTTGACCAGTCGATCGCTGTCCAGCGAGCTGATGACCAGCACCCGGGCACCCGGCCAGCGCTGGCGGATGGAGGCCAGGGCCTCCATCCCGCTCAGGCGGGGCATGAACAGGTCGAGCAGCACCAGCGCCGGCGCCCGCTCCCCGAGCAGGTCCAGCGCCGCCCGCCCGTCCTCTGCTTCGAGGAGCGTGTAGCCTTCGCCGGCGAGCATGTCCCGGAGCAGGGTGCGGACGAAGGCATCGTCATCGACGATGAGGATGGTGGCCACTCTTCTCAGCACGTTGCGCGGGGACAGGGGGATCCGTCAACCCCAGCTTCACCTACCGTGTCCGACCTCCACCGCCACTCGGGCGGCGTGCGGATAGGGGGTGATTCCCAGGCGACGCACCACCAGCTCGTGGACGCCGTAGATGAGCGGGGTGAGGCCGATGGCGATGACCAGCTTGAGCACGTACTCGCCCACCGCCTTGGTGGTCACCCAGGAGAGGGCCCGCGGCCCGGCGTTGGAGATGGCCGGGAAGACGTACCAGAAGAGGAAGTTGATCACGAACGTGTCCACCACCTGACTGACCACCGTCGAGCCGGTCGCCCGCAGCCACAGGTGGCGGGACTCGGTGAGCATCTTCCAGAAGCGGAAGACGTGGATGTCCAGGAACTGCCCGATGAGGTAGGCGATGATCGAGGCGATGAACAGCTTCCCGCCGATGCCGAAGATGCGGTTGAACTCCGGGTCCTGGTAGTAGCTGTTCGGCTCGGCGGCGGGAAGCTGCGAGACGTTGAGCACCACGAAGGCGAAGATGGCCATCCACATCCCGAGGAAGGTGAGGAACTGCGCCCCCCGGTGGCCGTAGAACTCGTTCACCACGTCGGTGAGGAGGAAGGTCACCGGGAAGGCGAACAGACCCACCGACATCGGCTGGCGGTACTCGAGCCAGCCGAGGTGGATCCGCACGTCGAAGGCCTTGCCGCCGATGAGGTCGCCGAGCAGGAGCGAGGCGACGAAGATGGCGGAGAGGTAGACGTAGAGCTGCTGGGCGCGGGAGAGCACCATCCGGAGCCTCACCCTAACGCCGGGAAACGCTCGGGCGCACGGCCGTCGTCCCCTGCCGGCCTTCCTAATCCTCGAGCTCGCCGTGCCAGTAGGCCACGTCGCGCAGGAACTTCCGCCAGCCGTGGGGCATCCCCGGCTCGTAGCGGAAGGCGAGCCGGAAGGTGTCCGGGAGCTTCTTCGGCTTGAGGGGCTCGGCGAGCAGCGCCATCCCCGCCTCGCCCGGCGTCCGGCCGCCCTTCTGCTGGTTGCAGGAGAAGCAGCAGATGACCACGTTGTCCCAGGTGGTGTGGCCGCCCTGGGCGCGGGGCACGACGTGGTCGTAGGTCGCGTCCTGGCGGGAGACGCGCGCGGCGCAGTACTGGCAGCGCCCGGCGTCCCGTGTGTAGACGTTCTCCCGGCTGAACTTGATCGCCCGCCTGCGCCCCCGCATCGCGCGGAGGAAGCGGATTACCGACGGCATCTTCAGGGAGATGGTCACCGAGCGGACCAGCCGGTCGTCGTACTCCTCGACGATCTCCACCTTGCCCAGGAAAAGGAGGTGGATCGCCCGCTGCCACGAAACGCGGGCAACGGGCTCGTAGCCGGTGCTCAGGACGAGCGTGTCCATGCGCCGGGCAGCATACCCGGTGAGCGCGTCACGGCGAGGGAACAAGTGCTCGGAGCGTGACCAGGGTCACGCCCCATCCGCCACGCGCCTCGTCCGCGGTGCGCACCGACGCCACGTCGGCCCGGCGGGCGAGGAGCGCCTGCACGCGCCGCCGGAGAGCCCCGGTCCCCTTGCCGTGCACCACCGCGATCTCCTGCACCCCCGCCGCGCGGCAGGCCTCGAGGTAGGCGTCGAGCAGGGCGGGCACGTCGGCCGGCCGGAAGAGATGCAGGTCGAGCCGGCCATCGAGCGGCAGCGGCACCGGCGCCTCGGGGTCCGGCGCGTCGTCGTCCGGCGTCACGCCCGGGGCCGGGCGCCGGCGAGGAAGCGCGCCAGGGCCTGCGCCTTGGGAACCAGCGTCCCCACCTCGATGTGCTCCTCCACGGTGTGGAAGCCCTTGCCTCGCGGCCCGAGGCCATCGATGGACGGGATGCCCAGGCTGCTGGTGGTGCTCGCATCCGAGGCGCCGCCGATGAGCGCGGCCTCGCTCCCGCCGAGCCCCGAGGCCCGGGCGCACGCCGCGTAGGCCTCCATCAGTGCCGCGCTGGCCACGGAGCGCTCGAGCGGATCGCGGGTCACACCGCCGGAGAGCGTGATGCGGGTGCCCGGCACCGAGCCGGCCGACTCGACCGCCGCGGCCCGCACGCGCTCGACCAGCGCCTCCCCGTCGGCGCGGGTGCAGAAGCGCAGGTCGATGTGCGCCTCGGCGTGGTCAGGGACGGTGTTCTTCCCCTGCCCGCCGAGAACCTTGCCCACGTTGATGGTCACGCCGCGCGGATAGTCGGTGAGCTGCTGGATCCGGTCCACGAAGCGGGCCACCGCCCAGATGGCGTTCGCCCCCTCCGCATGGTGGTTGCCGGAGTGGGCCGCCTTCCCCGTCGCCACCGCCTCCATCGAGCCGGTGCCCTTGCGGCGGGTGATGATCGCGTCCTGGGCGCGCCCGGACTCGAAGACCAGCGCCGCCGAGCAGCCCTGGCAGGCGGCACGGATGACCTCCTGCCCTTCCGGAGAGCCGACCTCCTCGTCGGCGACGACCACGATGCGCAGCGGCGGCACCCGCTCCAGCCCCACCGTCTCGGCCAGGGCGCGCAGCGCGGCGCCGATGACGACCAGCCCACCCTTCATGTCCAGCGTCCCCGGGCCCCGGCGCAGCTCGCCGTCGACGCGGTAGCCCTCGAACTTCCCCGGCGGGAAGACCGTATCCAGGTGGCCGACCAGGGCGACGGGAGGCCGGCGCGCGTCCCCTGCGGAGCGGAAGACGAGGTGGTCGGCGAAGCGCTGGCTCGCCACCACCTCGGCCGCCAGCCCGGGCAGCCTCCACTGCTCGCGGAGGAGCCGTCCCACCTCGCGGCCGCCCGCGGCGTTGTCGGTGAAGGAGTTGACCTCCACCAGCTGGGCGAGCGCCCGCTCCAGGGCAGGCGTCTGGCCGGACAGCCAGCGCGCCGCGTCCTCGGCTCCGTCCCTTGCCATCCCCCGCTTCATACCAGAAGCGGCGGGCCTCCCCCCGGCGCACCACTCGGTGACGCGCGCTGGAGGGCCTGCCCCCCGGCGCGCCACTCGGTGACGCGCGCCGGAGGGCCTGCCCCGGTGGCCGGCTACTCGGCGACGCCCTTCTCCTTGAGGAGGCGCCACACCTTCTCCGGCGTCATCGGGATGTCGATGTGCGTGACACCGAGGTGGGAGAGGGCATCGACCACCGCGTTGACGATGGCCGGGGGCGCGCCCACCGTGGCCGACTCCCCCACCCCCTTGGCGCCGAACGGGTGGTGCGGTGATGGGGTCACCGTCTTGTCCGTCTCCCACTTGGGCGTCTCCATGGCGGTGGGAAGCAGGTAGTCCATGAAGCTGCCGCCCTGGACGTTGCCGTTCTCGTCGTAGCTGATCTCCTCGAGCAGCGCGGGGGCCATGCCCATCGTCAGCCCGCCGTGGATCTGCCCGTCGACGATCATCGGGTTGATGATGTTGCCGCAGTCGTCCACGGCCACGAAGCGGCGGATCTTCACCGCGCCGGTGCCCCGGTCGATGTCCACCACGCAGATGTAGCTCCCGAAGGGGAAGGTGAGGTTGGGCGGGTCGTAGTAGTCGACCGCCTCCAGCCCGGCCTCCATTCCCGGCGGGTGGTTGGTGTAGGCGGCGAAGGCGATCTCCTGGATGGTCTTGGCGCGCCCCGGCGAGCCCTTCACCGAGAACTTCCCGGTCTCCCAGACCAGGTCCTCCGGGGAGACCTCGAGGAGGTAGGCGGCGATCTTCTTCGCCTTGTCACGGATCTTCCGCGCGGCGATGGCCCCGGCGGCGCCGGCGGTTGGGGTGGAGCGGCTGGCATAGGTCCCCAGGCCGTAGGGGGCGGTGTCGGTATCGCCCTCCTCGACCTGCACGTGCGCGGCGGGGATGCCCAGCTCCTCGGCGATGATCTGCGCGTAGGTCGTCTCGTGGCCCTGGCCCTGGGACTTGGTGCCGAAGCGGGCGATGGCCTTGCCGGTGGGATGGATGCGGATCTCGCAGGAGTCGAACATCTTGATGCCCAGGATGTCGAAGTGCTTGGAGGGTCCGGCGCCGACGATCTCCGTGAAGCTGGAGATGCCGATTCCCATCAGCTCTCCCTTGGCGCGCTTCTCCGCCTGCTCCTTGCGCAGGGCGGTGTAGCCGATGCGCTCCATGGCCAGCTTGAGCGCGCCGGCGTAGTTGCCGCTGTCGTACTCCCAGCCCAGCGCCGACTTGTAGGGGAACTTCTCCGGCGGGATGAAGTTCTTCAGCCGGAGCTGGGCGGGGTCCATCTTCAGCTCCTGCGCCAGCCGGTCGGTGATGCGCTCGATGAGATGCACCGCCTCGGTGACCCGGAACGAGCAGCGGTAGGCGATGCCCCCCGGCGGCTTGTTGGTGTACACGCCGTCCACCTCGGCGAAGGCCGATTTCAGGTCATAGGAGCCGGTGCAGATGGAGAACAGCCCGGCCGGGAACTTGGAGGGGTTGGCGGCGGCGTCGGCGTAGCCGTGGTCGGCCAGGGTCTTGCTCCGCAGCGCGACCATGGTCCCGTCCTTCTTCGCCGCCAGCTCGACGTGGATGTGGTAGTCGCGAGCGAAGGAGTCGGCCTGGAGGTTCTCCATCCTGTGCTCGATCCACTTCACCGGCTTGCCGATGACCACCGAGGCGGCGGTGGCGATGACGTAGCCCGGGTAGACCGGCACCTTGCCGCCGAAGCCCCCGCCGATGTCCGGCGAGACGATGCGGATCCTCTCCTCGGAGAGCCCGACGTGCCCGGCCACCAGAGCGAACACGGTCCGGATGGCGTGCGGCGCCTGGGTGGTCATGTACACGGTGAGCTTGCCGTTCACCCGGTCGAAGTCGGCGATGCAGCCGCAGGTCTCGATGGAGGCCACGTGGATGCGGGGGATGTACATGTCCTGCTTCACCACCACGTCGGCATCGGCGAAGGCCTTGTCCGTGGCCGTCCGGTCCCCCACCTCCCAGTGGAAGATGCGGTTGTCCTTCTTGTCTTTCTTGTCAGTGCGGAGAACGGGCGCGCCGGGGGCGATGGCCTTGAAGGGATCGACCAGGACGGGAAGCGGCTCGTAGTCCACCTCCACCGCTTCCACGCCGTCGGCGGCCAGGTAGCGGCTGGTGGCGATGACCGCCGCCACCTCCTGCGATTGGTACATCACCTTCTCCGTGGGGAGCACCATCTGGGTGTCCGACATGAGGGTCGGCATCCAGTGGAGGTTGTACTTGGCCAGCGTCTCGCCGGTGATCACCGCCAGGACGCCCGGAATCTTGAGCGCCTTGTCCGTCTTGATGGACTTGATCTTGGCGTGCGCGTAGGGGCTGCGGACGATGGCCATGTAGAGCATCCCCGGGAGCTGGATGTCGTCCACGTAGTTGCCCTTGCCGCGGATGAAGCGCGGATCCTCCTTGCGCTTCATGGAGTGGCCCATGCCGCTGACCTCGGGAGTGGTCTTGGGTTGCATGGCGGCCTCCTAGCGAAGCTTTCCGGCCGCGTACTGGACGGCCTTGACGATGTTCACGTAGCCGGTGCAGCGACAGAGGTTGCCGGAGATGGCCTCCCGGATCTCGGTCTCGCTCGGATTCTTGTTCTTCTCCAGAAGCGCGCTGCTGGTCATCATCATCCCGGGAGTGCAGTAGCCGCACTGGAGCCCATGCTCCTGCATGAAGCCCTCCTGGATGGGGTCCAGCTTTCCGTCCTTCTCCAGGCCCTCCACCGTGGCCACCTGCCGGCCGTCGGCCTGGACGGCGAGCACGGTGCACGATTTCACCGGCTGCCCGTCGAGGAGCACGGTGCAGGCGCCGCAGTGGGTGGTGTCGCAGCCGATGTGCGTCCCGGTGAGGCGCAGATCTTCGCGCAGGAAGTGGACGAGCAGCAGGCGCGACTCCACGGTGGCCTGGTGCTCCGTCCCGTTCACCATCACCTTGATGCTGTGCATGGCCATGGTCAGTTCCCTCCCGCCCGCTGGACCGCTTTCTTCAACGCCCGCTGCGCGAGTACCCGTGCCATCTCGCGCTTGTAGTCCTGCTTGCCGCGCCGGTCCTCGGTGGGCGAACAGGCCTGGGCCACGGCCTTGCCCGCCTCGGCCAGCGCGGCCGCGTCGGGCTTCTTCCCGGTGAGGAGCTTCTCCGCCGCGGCGGCCCGGACCGGCGTCGGCCCGACGTTGGTCAGGGCCAGGCCCACCCGCTCGATGGCTCCCGAGGCGGCCAGGGTCACCTGGGCGGCGGCGGCGGCGGTGGCGTAGTCCCCCACCTTGCGCTCCAGCTTCACGTAGGCCCCTCCGCTCCGGGCGGGGGGCACCGGGATGCGGATCTCGGTGACGATCTCGTCCGGCTTGAGCGAGGTGGTGAACAGCCCGACGAAGAAGGAGTCGATGGGGATGACCCGCTCCCCGCTCGGACCGGTGGCCACCACCTGCGCGCCGAGGGCGATCATCGTCGCCGGGTGGTCGTTGCCCGGGTCGCCGTGCGCCAGGTTCCCGCCCACGGTGGCCATGTTCCGGACGACTGGATCGGCGATCACCTGTGCGGTGTCGAGGAGGATCGGATAGCGCTGGCGGATGACCTCCGAGCGCTCCAGCGCCGCCTCGCGGGTCCGCCCGCCGATGCGCAGCATCCCCCCTTCCTCCTTGATGTACTCCAGGCCCGGGATGCGCCCGATGTCCACCAGGTGTCCGGCCTGGCCGAGCCGGAGCTTGAGCAGCGGCAGGAGGCTCTGGCCTCCGGAGAGGACCTTGGCCGAGTCCTTGAACTCGCGGAGCAAGGCCACCGCCTCGGCCAGGGTCTTCGGCGCGTGGTAGTCGAATGCGGCAGGGATCATGTTCCCTCCTCCTTCGTCACTCTTGTCGTCTTCAACGAGATAACAGGTACAGGACGATGACCACGGCTGCGACGGCGATCCAGAACGCCGGGCGGCGGACGAGACGGCCGGCGGCATGCCGCGCCGCCGTCCCGCCGAGGGCGACCACATCCAGGGCCGGCTCGCTGGGCCGGCGGGGCGGGGCGGCGGGCTCCGCCGAGGAGGGGCTCGCCGCCGGCGACGAGGGGCCGGATTGGCTGGCCGCGGCCGGAACCTCCAGCTCGGCGCGCATGTTCTCGGAGAACTTCTGGAATATCTGGTCGCTCACGTCCTGGACCATCCCCCGCCCCATCTGGGCGAGCAGACCGGTGATGTTCACCTGGCTCACCGCGGTGACCTCGGTCTCGCCCGGGCCCTTGGCCTTGAGGCTGCTCACCAGCTGCAGATCCGCCCCGCCCTTGCCGCGCACGTCCTGGCCGGAGGCCCGGAGCTCGGCGGTCCGGGTGGCCGGGTCGAGCCGCTCGAAGACGATCTTGCCCTTGTAGCTGGACATCACCGGTCCGACCTTGACGGTCATCGTGCCGGTGTAGGTCTTGTCGTCGAGCTTCTCGCCGATGGCCGCGCCGGGCATGCACTGCGCCACCCGGTTCAGGTCGGTGAGGAAGGCCCACACCTTCTCCGGCGGCGCCTTGACGGCGAAGCTCTTGATGATCTCCATCGCCATCCGCTCGTCTCCTAGGGGCTGCGCGGCACGGCGGCCGACGGGGCAGCCAGGTAACGCTCCGGCGCGGCGAGGAACTTCTCGCGGCAGCGCGGGTTGCAGAAATAGTAGGTGCGTCCGGCGTGCTCGCCGGTGTGCCGGGCGGTGGCCACGGCCACGGTCATGCCGCAGACCGGGTCCAGCTCCTCCCGCTCCGCCGCCAGTGGCTCGGCGGCCGGGGCGTCCGCCCGGACGTGCCGCAGCTGGACGATCTCCGCCAGGATGCTCAGCGCCACCTCCTCGGGGAGGCGCGCGCCGATGTCCAGCCCGGCCGGATTCTTGATTCGCTCCAGCATCGATGGAGAGACACCGCGCTGGAGCAACGTCTCGCGGATCTGGCCGAAGCGGGTGCGGCTGGCCACCACCCCCAGGTAGGCGGGCTGAGCGCCCAGCGCCGCCGACACCGATTCCTCGTCGTTCTCCCCCATGGTGGCCACCGCGGCGAAGAGCCGCTCGCCCGCGGCGCCGGAGGGAGCGCGGAGCTCGGGCGCGGCCAGGTCGGAGAAGGTCCGGTCCGCGCCCGGCACCGAGCCGGCGGCGACGTGCGGATCGACCACGTCCACCGCGTAGCCGAGCGCCTTGCCGAGCTGGGCCAGCGCCCGGATCACCGGCGAGAGCCCGAAGAGGAGAAGCCGCGGTGCAGGAAGGATGGGCTCGAGGTAGATGTCCACGCTGCCTCCGCTCTGGCAGGTCATGGGGAGGGCGGTGATGCCCGGGCGCAGCTCGCGGCCCGGCTCGGAGGAGAGGGAGATGAGCCGGGGGCGCCCGTCGGCGAGCGCGCGCCGGGCCTCGCGCTTCACCGTCGGCTGGGTGCAGTTGCCGCCCAGCCAGCCGTGGTAGCCGCCGTCCCGGGTGATGAGCGCCATGTCCCCCTGCTGGGCGGAGCTGTACGACTCGCGGCGGACGACCATGGCCAGGACGAAGGGCTCCCCCTTGCGGGTCAGCTCGGCGGCCAGCTGGAGGAGCTCGGCCCGCATCGGCTGCCCTCAGGCCCTCTCCAGAGCAGCGCGGGCCCGCTCCACGTCGGACGGCTGGTCCAGGTCGCCCAGCGCAGCCGCCGGCCAGGCCACCTCGAGCGCCTCGCTCCGGTGGCGCGTCACCACCCGCTTGCCGCAGCCGTCGCCGTCGAGCGCGCGCAGCTCGGCAAACAGCGCCCGGTCATAGAGCATGGGCGGGGCGTCCACCCCCTCGTAGGTGGACACGACCAGGGGCGCCTCCCCGGCCCGGTAGCGCGCAACCACGGCGGCCACCATCTCCGCGGTGACGAAGGGCATGTCGGCGAGGAGAACCATCGCCGCGGGCGACTCTTCCGGGACCGAGGCGATTCCCGCCCGGAGCGAGGTGTGGATTCCCCGGGCGAAGTCCGGGTTGAGCACCGGCGTGCAGCGGAGCCCGGCCAGCTCTTCGCGCGCGCGCTCGCTCTCGTGGCCGAGGACGACCAGGATCGGCTCCAGCCCGGCCGCGGCCGCGGTGTGAACCACCCGGCGGAGCACGGTCTCGCCGCCCAAGCGCACGAAGAGCTTGTTCTCCCCCATCCGGCTCGAGGTCCCTGCGGCGAGGACCACCCCGGCCACCGGACGGCGGGAACGCTCATCGGACGCGCCAGCGGCGGTCATGGAACGGGGTCTCCGGGTGAGGCAAGGCTCTGTATTCTCGTGGTCTTCCGGTGTCAACGTGCTAACTCTCCCCGCCACGCGGCGGAGGGACTATGCGCATCGGAGTCCCGAGGGAGACCGCGGAGGGCGAGCGCCGGGTGGCGCTCCTGCCTGACGCGGTGGGTCGTCTCATCAAGGCCGGTGCCGAGGTGGCCGTCGAGCACGGGGCCGGGGCAGCCTCGTTCGCGCCGGACCAGGCCTACGTCAGCGCCGGAGCACAGCTCCTCTCGGCCGAGGAAGTGTGGGGCCGAAGTGACCTGGTGGTCAAGGTGCGCCGCCCGAGCGACGCGGAGACCGCCCGGCTGCATGACGAGGGGGCGACGGTCATCGCCCTCCTCGGGCCCGGAGCGAGCGACGCCTTCCTGGCCCGGCTCAACGAGCGCAAGGCCTCCTTCCTCGCCCTGGAGCGGGTGCCCCGCATCACCCGGGCGCAGTCGATGGACGTGCTCTCCTCGCAGGCCACGGTGGCCGGATACAAGGCGGTGCTGCTCGGCGCCGCGGAGCTCCCGCGCCTTCTGCCCATGCTCACCACCGCCGCCGGGACGCTGGCGCCCGGCCGGGTCTTCGTTCTCGGCGCGGGCGTGGCCGGGCTGCAGGCCATCGCCACCGCGCGGCGCCTGGGAGCGGTGGTGTCGGCCTTCGACATCCGCGCCGCGGCGGCCGAGCAGGTGAAGAGCCTGGGGGCGAGCTTCGTCAGCTCCGAGCTCGCCTCCGCCGAGGCGGAGACCGCCGGCGGCTACGCGCGGGCCCAGACCGCCGACGAGCGGTCGCGCACCCTGGCCGCCATCGCCGAGCACCTGCCGAGCGTGGACCTGGTCATCGGGACGGCGCAGATCCCGGGCAAGCCGGCGCCGGAGCTGATTACCGGAGCGATGCTCGAGCGAATGCGCCCGGGCAGTGTGGTGGTGGACCTGGCGGCGGAGACGGGCGGCAACTGCGCCGTCACCCGTCCCGGCGAGCGCATCGAGGTCGGCCAGGTGGTCATCCTCGGGCCGCTCAACGTGGCCGCCTCGATGCCGGTCCATGCCAGCCAGATGTTCAGCCGCAACGTGCAAACCCTCGTCCAGCACCTGATCAAGAACGCCGCGCTGGTGATCGACCCGAACGACGAGATCACCCGCGCCATGCTGCTCACCCATCGAGGACAGGCCTTCACGCCATGACCCCCACCGCGGTCATCCAGCTCTACGTGTTCGTGCTCGCCGGCTTCGTCGGGTTCCTGGTCATCACCCGGGTCCCGCCGCTCCTCCACACCCCGCTCATGTCGGCCACCAACGCCATCTCCGCCATCTCGCTGGTCGGCTCGCTGGTCGTGGCCGGCGCGGACCGGGGGACGGCCAGCACGGTGCTCGGCTTCATCGCCGTCACCGCGGCGACGATCAACGTGGTGGGCGGCTTTCTCATCACCGACCGGATGCTGAAGATGTTCCGCCGCCACGAGCTGCCCC
>Ga0335082_10004053_pt1 | contig 15935 bp, 12 predicted proteins | sample Lox_Sample_41_FD_206718 | JGI IMG/M metagenome (GOLD analysis project Ga0335082, IMG submission 206718) | Soil microbial communities from Loxahatchee National Wildlife Refuge, Florida, United States - Lox_Sample_4.1 | ecosystem: Environmental > Terrestrial > Soil > Wetlands | place: USA...
CAGGATGGCGGGCAGGACCTCGAAGGTCTCTTTCCATCCGACCATGGCGCGCACCAGCCAGAAGGGCACGATCACGGCGGTGAACGGGAGGATACGCCCGATCATGGCGTTGATGTCGGACTCGGGCAGAGCGCTGACCGCGGCCAGGGTGTGGACCGGGGTCCCGATGGCGCCCCAGGCGACCGGGGCGGTGTTGGCGATCAGGTTCAACGCGGCGGCGTGGAAGGGCTTGAATCCCAGACCGATCATGAATGCGCCGGCGATGGCGACGGGAGCGCCGAACCCGGCTGCGCCCTCGATGAATGCCCCGAAGCAGAACGCCACCAGCAGCAGTTGCAAGCGACGGTCGGCGGTGATGCTGGCGACCGAATGCTTCATGATCTCGAACTGGCCGGTCTCGACCGAGATGTCGTAGAGGTAGACGGCGGCGACCACGATCCAGGCGATCTTCAGCAGGCCGAAGCAGACTCCGTACAGGAAACTCACACCCGCGAGCTGGTAGGGCATGCCGAAGGCCAGCACTGCGGCGATCACTGCGGTGGCAGCGCCGGCCAGCGCGCACAGGTGCGGGCGCACGCGCAGCCCGGCCAGCAAGCCGAACAGGACGAGGATGGGAAGCGCGGCCACCAGGGTCGAGAGCTGCCAGTGGCCGAAGGGGTCGTACACCTGCGTCCATGTCATTCGGGTCCTCTCCTGGAGGCCGGGGCACAAAAAGAGGCAGCGCCAGGTTCCCGGCGCCGCCTCATTCTACCCGCCTCTCTTACTTCACAGGAGGCACCGGGATCATCCCCGTGAAGACGTATGCCTGGAGCATGACGATCACCCCGATGATCCCGGCCAGCACGATGGAGTGCCAGAACACCTTGCGGAAGATCGGGCCCAGGGCGTGGGCACGCTCGTACGCGTCGTCGTAGCAGGCAGCGCAGGCGACCATGATGGACTGGGCATCGATCATCTTGCCCATGACGCCGCCGGTCGAGTTGGTGGCCACGATGAGGATCTCATTCAGATGAAGCTGTTGCGCGGTGATCCGTTGCAGGCTTCCGAACAGGGCATTGGAAGCGGTGTCGGAGCCGGTCAGGAAGACGCCCAGCCACCCCAGGTACGCGGCGAAGAAGGGATACATGGGCCCGGCGTTGGTGAAGGCCAGTCCGAGGACGGCATCGGTACCGGAGTAGCGGGTCAGGTAGCCCAGGCCCAGGACTTGGCCGATGACCAGGACGGGCGTCTTCATGCGGCGGGCGGTGTAGGCGATGGTCTCCCTCCACTGCTTGCCGCTCATCTTCAAGACCAGGCCGGTAAGGATGGCGGCAACAAAGACGCCAGTGCCGGCCGCGGACAGCCAGTTGATGTTAAACACGGCAGCCTCGGGCTTGGCCGTTGCCGCCGCCACCGGAGGCATGCGCTGCACCAACTGATGCAGGGCGGGCATCTGCCAGGCGGGCAAGGAAAGGGTGCCGCCCAACTTCGAGCCCAGGAGAGTGGTGTTGATGGCGATGCTCTTGAAAACACCGTTGAGGTACGCCTTCCAGGCCGGCATGCCCCAGATGGCGCAGCAGGCGATCAGGATGGTCCACGGTATCCAGGCATACACGGTCTGGCCGACCGTGTAGGGGTATGCCCAGTCTCCCTTGTCTTTGACCGATGCATTTGCCGCACCGGAGGCAGCAGGCGCCGCGCGCTCCGACTTCAGCAGGAACCGGGTCTTCGGGTGCCAGACGAAGCGTAGGAAAAGGGCGGTGCAGATCACCGAGAACACACCCGCCACTACATCGGTCATGAGGTGAAACGCGTTGGTCTGGGAGGCGGCAAACTGCATGACCGCGAACGAGAGTCCGGAGCAAAGCGTCGCCGGCCAAACTTCCCAGGCGTCCTTCATCTTGCCGCCCTGCATGAGCACGAACGTGACCACCAGCCAGAAGGGGATGAGGATGGAGACGAAGGGGAGCTGGCGGCCGGCCATGGCGGAGAGGGTGAGCTGATCGAGGCCGCTGACCTGGGCCAGGGTCACGATGGGGGTGCCGATGGCGCCGTAGGCTACCGGCGCGGTATTGGCCAGCAGGTTGAGCACGGCGGCCTCAAACGGCGAGAAACCGAGACCCACCATCACCGCGCCCGCGATGGCCACCGGGGTGCCGAAGCCGGACGTGCCCTCGATGATGGCCCCGAAGGAAAAGGCGATCAGCAGCACCTGCAGGCGCCGGTCGAACGAGATGTGGATGATCGATTCCTTGACGATCTCGAACTTTCCCGTGACCACCGTCATGGTGTAGAGGAACATGGCGGCGAGGACGATCCAGATGATGCCCAGGAACCCCGAGAGGGACCCATAGGCAAAGGCCGAGAAGGCGGACTTGAAGGGCATGCCGAAGACCGCGCACGAGACTACAAACGCGGCGATCACCCCGAACAAGGCGGCCCACGGTGCGCTGATGCCCAGATGGCGCGCGCCCGTCTTGTCCTTGTGGGGGTGGATCGCGATGAAGTACAGGAGGGTCAGGATGGGAATGGCCGCCACGAGCGTCGAAAGGGCGACGTTGCCCAGCGGATTGTAGTTCTGATGGTATTTCCCATCGTCGGCGGCAAACAGCGGGGATGCCAGAAGAACGAGACCCAGGGTCGTAAACACACTTCTCATCTGATTCCTCCCCACACGGATAAAGTGGTTGCGAACTATATCCCTGCGCTAAAGATTGTCAAGTCTCTGGATGGGGCGCGCCGGGCGCCAAGGTAGTACGGGCGGGGTTTTTGCGAGGGCTGTGACTGGCGTCCTTGTTTCTGATCGCATTCAGGTCTATAAGGCGGGGATGGCCGCCCGGGTATCCTTGTTCATCCCGTGCTTCATCGACCAGCTGCAGCCGCAGGTGGCGGTCGACGTGGTACGCGTGCTGCGCCGCCTGGGCTACGAGGTCGACTTCCCCGCCGAGCAGACCTGCTGCGGGCAGCCGGCCTTCAACATGGGCTACTGGGACGAGGCCCGGCCGCTGGCCGAGCGCTTCGTGCGCCTCTTCGGCTCGGCAGAGTGCGTGGTTTCCCCCTCCGGTTCCTGCACCACCATGGTCCGCACCTTCTATCCGCAACTGCTGGCCGGCCACGCGCTGTACGACCAGGCAGTCGGGCTCGGCAAACGGGTGTTCGAGTTCTCGGAGTTCCTGGTGCGGGTGGCGAAGAAGGTGGACGTGGGAGCGGAGTTCCCGCACAAGGTGACCTTCCATGACGCCTGCCACGCCCTGCGCGAGCTGCACCTGAAAGACGAACCACGCGAGTTGCTGCGGCACGTGCGCGGGCTCGAGCTGGTGGAGATGCCGCACAGCGAGGAGTGCTGCGGCTTCGGCGGCGGCTTCGCGGTGAAGTTCGATATGATCTCGGCGTCGATGGGCGAAGGGAAAGTGATGAACATCGAGGCCAGCGGCGCCGAGGTGGTCACATCGGTGGACGGGAGCTGCCTGATGCATATCGAGGGCATGCTGCGGCGCAACCAGGCCCGGGCACGCACCATGCACCTGGCCAGCATCCTGGCGCAGGAGGCCAAGTGAGCAACGCTGCCCAGGAATTCCTGCGTCGAGCGGTCGAGAAGTCGGGCGATGAGACCCACCGCAAGATCATCCGCTTCAACATGGACCAGTACGACGCCGCCTTCGGGCGCGGCCACTCGCGCTTCGCCGACTGGGACGCGGCCCGCGAGCGCTGCCAGCAGATCAAGTGGGACGCCGTCAACCATCTCGACCGATATCTGGTGGAGTTCGAGACCAGGGTCAAGGAACGCGGCGGCCACGTCTTCTGGGCGGAAAACTCCGAGGAAGCACGCAAGTACGTCTGCGACCTGGCAGTGGCCCGCGGGGTGAAAAAGGTCGTGAAGTCGAAGTCGATGGTCACGGAGGAGGTCTTTCTCACCCCGGCCATGGAGAAGCTGGGGATGGAGGTCTTCGAGACCGATCTGGGCGAGTACATCGTGCAATTGCGCCAGGAGCCGCCGTACCACATCGTGACCCCGGCCATGCACCTGAACCGCGGCCAGATCCGCGACCTGTTCAAGGAGAAACTGGCTGGGCCCGACACCGAGGACCCGCCGGAACTGGTGGCGGTGGCGCGGCGCACGCTGCGCAAGGCCTTCTTCTCCGCCGAGATGGGCATCTCGGGCGCGAACTTCCTGGTGGCCGACGCCGGCATGGTGGCCATCACCACCAACGAAGGCAATGGCCGGCTGTGCACCAGCATCCCGAAGATCCACGTGGTGATGACCGGGATCGAGAAGGTGGTCCCGCGGCTCCAGGACCTGGCGACACTGTGGCCGGTGCTGGCGACCTCGGGCACCGGACAGCCCATCACCTGTTACAACACGCTGATCGGGGGGCCGAGGCGGGACGGGGAAGTGGACGGCCCGGAGGAATTCCACGTGGTGCTGGTGGACAACGGCCGCAGCGAGTTGCTGGCCGACGCCGAGCAGCGCGAAGTGCTGCATTGCATCCGCTGCGGCGCCTGCCTGAACGCCTGCCCGGTGTTCCGAGCGGTGGGCGGACACACCTACGGCACCATCTATCCGGGACCGATCGGGAGCGTGCTCACGCCGCACCTGCGGGGCCTCAACGAGTTCCAGCACCTGTCGTTCGCGTCGTCGCTATGCGGAGGCTGCACGGAGGTGTGCCCGGTCAAGATCGACCTGCACCATCACCTGCTGCACAACCGGCGCAACGCCATAGGGGCCGGCACGCACCCGGGCAAGGAGCGCCGCGGCATGCGCCTGTTCCGCTGGATGATGATGGATGGGGGCCGGTTCCGCGTGCTGGGTGGGCTGGCGCGGACGGCGATCCGGCTGGCGCATGGGATCGGGCTGGCCGGCACCGCGCTCGATCCGCTCCGTCCCTGGACCAGGCGCAGGGCGCCGATGCCGATCCCTTCGACCTCGTTCCGCAGCCTATGGAGGAAGACCAATGGCCTCCGCTGAGACCGGCATGCCGGGCGCCGACAATCCGAGCCGGGAGCGGATCCTGCAACGGGTGCGCAATGGGCTGAAGTCGCCCGCACACCAGCCGCCGCCAGCCCCGCCCAGGCCAGTGTTCGCGCCGGTCGGGGACGCGCTGGAGCGCTTCCAGGCCGAGTGCCTGGCCAACAAGACCGAACTGATCCTGGCCACCGACGAAGTGGCGGCCGCGGCGGCCATCGAGAGCGTGCTCGATTCCCTGCCCTCGGGCGAGGTGTTCGTGCAGGACTCGCCGCAGCTGCGCGGGGTGGCGCGGTCCTTCATCATGCCGCGCACCCTGCGCTGGTCTTCGGAAGGGCGGCCCAGCGAGAGTTCCGAGGCCACCATTTCGGGCTGCGAGCTGCTGGTGGCGCTGACCGGCTCGATCGTGGTGTCGTCCGCGTGCGGGGGGCGGGGCGCGTCCATCGTGGCGCCGTGCCACATCGTGGTGGGCAGGCTGGAGCAGCTGGTGCCGGACCTGGAGACGGCGCTGGCCCAGGTGCGGGAGCGCGGGCTGGGCTCAAAGAATTCGTTCGTCGGGCTGATCACCGGCTCCAGCCGCACCGCCGACATCGAGAAGATCCTGGTGCTGGGGGCGCACGGCCCCCGCCGGCTGGTGCTGGTGCTGCAGACCGGAGGCTAGAGGTCCCCGGGGTCGTTTTTCACTACCGCCTGTGATGCATATCACAGGTCGCTACCTGGCCACGGCCTACAATGCACCGGACTGTTTTCACCAGGAGTTATGCCATGAAACGACTGACCCTGCTGGCGCTGGCCGCGATCGTCCTGCTCGCCGCCGCCGCCTTCGCCCAGACCATCACCGTCGGATTCACCATGTCCAAGACCGGCGCCTACACCGTGGATTCCATGGAACAGTACCGGGGCTTCGAGATGTGGCGGGACCAGGTGAACGCGGCCGGCGGCATCAAAGCCGGCGGCAAGAGCTACCAGATCAAGTTCGCCAGCTATGACGACGAATCGAATTCCAAGCGTGTCCAGCAGCTGTACACGCGGCTGATCCTGGAGGACAAGGCCGACTTCCTGTTCAGCCCCTACTCCTCGCCGCTGACCACCAACGCCTCCATCGTGACCGAGCAGAACGCGAAGGTCATGCTCACCACCGGCGCGGCCGACGAGAAGACGTACAAGCTGGGCAACAATCTCCTGTTCCAGATGTTCGCGCCGGGAGGCGAGTACCTGAAGGGCGCGCTGGACGCGCTCAAAGCCAAGGACGCCAAGGCGACGGTCGCGTTCGTGTACGAAGACGCGGCCTTCTCGGTGGCGGTGGTGAAGCCGGCCATGGCCTACGCGCAGCAGATCGGGCTGAGCGTGGTGTTCAGCGAGGCCTACGCACCGGCGACCACCGATTTCAGCGCCATCCTGGACAAGGTGATCTCGTCGGGGGCGACGGTGCTGATGGGCGGCGGGCACTACCCCGACGGCTCGACGCTGGCGCGGCAACTGGGCGCGCGCAAAGCGAACCTGAAGATGGTCACCCTGCTGGTGGCGCCCGACAGCCCGCAATGGACGGAGCTGGGCGACGCCGGCCTGGGGGTCACGGTCCCCTCGCAGTGGGAGCCGCAGGTGGTCAGCAAGCCGCAGTTCGGGCCCACGGTGGCCCAGTTCGTGAAGGACTACGAGGCCAAGTACAAGACCGAGGCCAGCTACGAGTCCGCCGGCGGATACGCCGCCGGGCTCATTCTGCAGCACGCCATCGAGCAGGCGGGCAGCATCGACTCGGGCAAGGTCGCGGCCGTGCTGAACTCGATGGATGTGACCACGTTCTATGGCCGGACGAAGTTCTCCCCCAATGCGGCCGACCACGGCCTGCAGGTGGGGCACACCATGGTCATCGCCCAGTGGCAGAAGGACAAGTCCGGCAAGATGGTGAAGCAGGTGGTATGGCCGGTGGCCGGCAAGAGTGCCGACCTGAAGTACCCGATCCACTGATGGCAATTCGCACGACGCCGGGCGGCCTGATCGGTCTCCCGGCTATTAGATCCAGTCGAAAGGGCAAGTGATGTCCGGCATCCTGGCGTCGATGATCGACGGGCTCCTGGTGGGCTCCGTCTACGGGCTGGCGGCGATGGGCCTGAGCCTGATCTGGGGCGTCATGGACGTGATCAACCTCACCCACGGCTCCATGATCGCGCTGGGCATGTTCGGCCTGTATGAACTGTTCATCCACATCCACACCAACGCCTACTTCCTGCTGATCCCGGTGATCGCGGGCGGCTTCGTTCTGGGCATCGTCGTGTACTGGATCTCGGTGCACTGGGTGGTGGGACGCTCGCAACTGATGAGCCTGCTGTCCACCTTCGCCGTGAATATGATGGTGATCGGGATCGGGACCGCGATCTGGAGCACCAGCCCCTACAACGTGAACTTCAGCCTGGAGGGGATCTCGGTCGGGAAGTACACGTTCACCGGGAATCACATCGCGGCGGCCACTTCGGCGGTGGTGATCGCGCTGGCCCTGGAACTGTTCCTGTACCGCACGCGGCCGGGCAAGGCCATCCGGGCCATCGCGGACAACCGCGAGGCGGCGGAGTTGATGGGCATCTCCTCGGTGGCGGTGCTGACCATCGCGTTCGGCATCGGCATCGCGCTGGCCATCTCCTCGGGCGCGCTGGTCTCGACCCTGTTCCCGTTCACCATCCTTTCCGGCGCCACGTATCAGATGAAGAGCTTCGTGGTGACGGTGCTGGCGGGGCTGGGCAAGCCCTTCGGGGCGCTGGTGGCCGGCGTCCTGCTCGGACTGCTGGAGGGCGCGGTGACCCCGTTCATCGCCGTGAGCTGGATCCCGCTGATCGAGTTCGGGCTTTTCGTGGTCGTGCTGATCGCGTTCCCCAAAGGCATTTTTGTGAGGGCCTCGGCGTGACCATGCGGCGTCCCCTGTTCTGGCTGATCCTGATCACGGCGGGGGTGTTCGCCTACCTGCCCCTGCGCGGCAACAACATCTCGCTGAGGGAGGACCTGATCCTGGTGGCGGTGGCCATCATCCTGGCCAGCAACCTGAACCTGATGATCGGTTACACCGGCTACGTGAACTTCGGCCACATCGTTTTCTACGGACTGGGCGGATACGTCGGCCTGTACCTGGCGACGGTGAGGAACTGGAACCTGGTGGTGGCGGCGCTGGCCGCCGGCCTGGCCGTCAGTCTGTTCGCCTTCCTGCTGGGCTTGGCCATCCTGCGATTGCGGGGAGCGTACTTCGCGCTGGCCACCATCGGCGTGCTGGTCGCGGTGCAAGCCTTTGTCTCCAACTTCGATCCCTGGGGACGCTCCACCGGGCTGTACGTCGAGTTCACCTCCTACGAGTCGCTGGGCGGTCCGGTGCGCGCGCTGTGGATCACGTATTTTCTCGTGATCGGACTCATGGCCCTGTCCATGATCCTGAGCCTGAGCATCAAGATCTCGAAGTTCGGGCTGGGGCTGTTCGCCATCCGCGAGGACGAAGACGCCGCCCTGGTGCTGGGGGTGAACACCACGATGTACAAGTCCATCGTGTTCAGCGTGTCGGCTTTTCTGCCGGCGGTGGCGGGGGCGCTGATGTTCTTCAAGAACGGCATGATCGATCCCTCGATCGCCTTCGAGTTCATGCTCTCGCTGGAAGGCATCGTGATGCTGATGCTGGGCGGCCAGGGCACGGTGGTGGGAGCGGCCCTGGGACCGGGACTCTACGAACGGCTGCGCGCCTATCTGCTGACCTCGCCCAAGCTCTCCAACTTCCACCTGGTGATCGCCGGCGGGCTGCTGCTGCTGGTGGTGCTGTTCGCGCCCGGCGGGCTGATCGGATGGCTGTACCGTCTGGTGCCGCGCTCCAGCGAGGTGATGGAATGAGCGCGCTGCTGGAGGTGCGAGGCGTGAGCAAGAAGTTCGGCGGCCTGCTGGCCGTCTCCGACGTCAGCTTCCACATCGACGAGGGCGAGATCCTGGGGCTGATCGGCCCCAACGGCGCCGGCAAGACCACGCTGTTCAACGTGGTCAACGGGGTCTACCCGTCGGACGGCGGAACCATCGCCTTTGCCGGCAAAGACATCACCGGACGCTCGCCGCACCAGGTCGTCCATCTGGGGCTGGCACGCACTCATCAGATCGTGAAGCCACTGAACGCGATGACGGTGCTGGACAATGTGACCGTCGGAGCGTGCTTCGGCCGAGACTACCAGAGCCTGAAGCCCGCGCATGCGACGGCGATGGAGGTGCTGAAGCTGGTGGGCATGGCCGACCGCGCGCATTCTCCCGCCCGTTCCCTGACCATCGCCGGGAAAAAGCGGCTGGAAGTCGCGCGCGCGCTGGCGGCACGGCCGAGGCTGCTTCTCCTGGACGAGGTGCTGGCGGGCCTGAACCACTCCGAGGTCGCGCAGATGATCGAGCTGGTGCGCCGGGTGCGCGACAGCGGGGTCTCGGTGTTCATGATCGAGCACCTCATGCAGGCGGTGATGAACCTCTCCGACCGTATCGTGGTCCTGAATTTCGGGCAGAAGCTGGCCGAAGGCCGTCCCGACGAGGTCTCCCAGGACCCCAAGGTGATCGAGGCCTACCTGGGCGACGACAAGATCGCGCACAAGCTCATGGAGAAGGACTGATGGACGCGGTACTGGAGCTGGACAACCTGGAATCCGGCTATGGCGAAGTGCAGGTGCTATGGGGCATCTCGCTGAAGATCGCGCCCGGCAAGCTCACCACCATCATCGGGGCGAACGGCGCGGGCAAGACCACCACTTTGCGCGCGACCATGGGGACATTGCGGCCCTGGAAAGGGCGCGTCCGGCTCAAGGGCGAAGACGTGACCCGGCTGGCTCCCCACGCCAAGGCCAACCGCGGACTGGTGCTGGTGCCCGAAGGCCGGCAGTTGTTCCCCGACATGTCGGTGGAGGAGAACCTGGAGATGGGCGCGTACTCGAAACGCGCCCGCACCAAGGAGGCCGAGAACCTGGCGCGGGTCTACGAGCTGTTCCCGCGCTTGCAGGAGCGCCGCAAGCAGAAGGCGGCGACGCTGTCCGGCGGGGAGCAGCAGATGCTGGCCATGGGCCGCGGCCTGATGCAGGAGCCGCTGGTGCTGATGATCGACGAGCTTTCGCTGGGCCTGGCGCCGGTGCTGGCCCAGCAGTTGTTCCTCACTCTGAAGGCGCTGCGCTCGCAAGGCATGACCATCGTGCTGGTGGAGCAGAACGTCCACCTGGCGCTGGCCCTGAGCGACTACACCTACGTGCTGGCCGACGGGCGGGTCACCATCCAGGGCGACTCGCAGCAGGTGGCCAACCTGGACGAGGTGCGCAAGGCCTACCTGGGGCTGTGAGCGCGGAAGTGCGGCGGGATGCCCAGGGGGACGTCGCGCCGGCGCCGTTTCCACCCCTCTTCGTGACGCGTCTTACACCCCCTTGTGACGCCCGTCACAGACAGGGGCTTTGCCATGTGGATAATGCGCGCACCGGAAAGATTTAGGAGGCCGTGTCTCTCAAGACCTCCGTGTGCGAGGTGACCATGCCCGTTCGTCCTCTCCTCTGGGTCGCGAGCATCCTCTGTTTGTTCGTATTTCTCGCCCCCGCCTTTGCCGCAGACAACCAACCCTCGGATCCGCTGATCCGGGTGCTACAGTCGAAAGGAATCCTCTCCCAGGCCGAGGCCGACAGCATCGCCACCGTCTCCCCGGCCGACCAACGCACCAGGCTGGCCCAGATCCTGCTCGACAAGGGCCTGATCACAGCCAGCGACTACCAGGCGGTGAACGCCGCCCCCTCGTTCTACCTGTCGGGCGGGAACGGCGGAGCCGCTTATCAGCCAGTGAACGCGAACGGCGACGCCGACCCTGGTTGGGACCCGGCGCAGGCGGCAGCCGCGTCGGCCCCCAAGGCGCCCCCGGTGATCCCGGCCAGCGCCCCGATACGCGTGCTGCAACTGGAGCCCCTCAAGCCAGGCGGCCTGGTGCCCGACATCAAGCTGGGCTCGGGCGCCAAGCTGAAACTGTACGGCTTCTTCAAGTCGAGCGTGCAATACGATACTTCTCTGCCTACCGGCAATGACGCCCCGCTTCCGATGTTCGGCATCTCGGCGGCAGATACCGGGCCGAACGGCTCTCCGGAATTCCACCTCAAAGGCCGCGCCAGCCGCATCGGCGCCAACTTCGAGTGGCCGGACATCCGCCCGGGCACCACCATCACCGCCCGGATGGAAGCGGACTGGGAAGGCAACTTCACTCGCGCCTTCAACCGCAATGTCTCCTCCATCCGCTCCAACCAGTTCAACCTGCGCCTGGCGTGGGCGCGCATCGACCACAGTTTCAGCGATCAGACCTCGGCCTTCGCGCTGTTCGGCACGGACTGGACACCGTTCGGTTCCTCCATCCTGCCCAACTCGCTGGAGACCACGTTGCTGGGCGTCGGGTTCGGCTCGATTTACGAGCGCGACATGCAGGTCCGGGTCGGCTTCCTCCATTCGTTCGCGGGGACATCGATCAAGATCGGACCGGAATTCGCGATCGTGTATCCCGGGTTCGGCAACACTCCCCCCTTCATCGACACTCAGTTTGTGACCGTTCCCGCCTGTCCGGCGACTCCCTGCCCCGCGGCAACCGTAGCGGTGAGCACGTTGCCCGGTAACGTGGGTGACCAGCTTGCCTATGGCGAGCGCCAGGGCGCCGATTCCGCGCGGCCCGAGGTACAGGGACGGCTGGTCTTCCAATGGCAGCTCGATCACGCCAAGGGCGTCGCTCCCGCGCAGGTCATCTTCAGCGCCATGCAGGGAGCCCGCTCCGCGGTTCTCGCCAAGTCCAATATCCCCACCTGTACCGCGCCGGCAACGTCCTTCTTCCCGCTCGCGAACACGGTCCCGCTCTGCAGCAACGGAGCTGGTGGCGTGAACGCGAACCTGTTCAAGGACGCTTTCCCCAGCGGGGTCACGGTGGACACGACCCGCAACGGCTGGACGGCTGGCTTCCAGCTGCCCACCCGCTATCTCACCTTCGTCACCAACTACTACAGGGGCTCTGACCTACGCTTCTTCTTCTCCGGCCAGCTCCTGAAGGAATTCAACAACCTGACGAACCCGGCCTTCACCGGCACCCTCGGACCGGCAGGCTCTCCTGCCCAGCCCACCGGATGTCCTGCCGGGTACAACTGCGGCGCATCGGTCGATGGCGCTTCGATCATCGCATTTGCCGCGCTTGATCCCGGCGCCGGAGCACCGGCGACCACCATCCCGCAGGTCACCGCCGTTCCTCAGGGCACGATTCGCTCGCAGGGCGGCTTCGCCGAGATCGGGATCCCGCTGTCCCGCATCGCGGGCGCGGACCCGCTCGGGCGCAACGCCGGCTGGACGCTCAACCTGCACTACGGTCTGGACAGCGTGTTCGCACGTGACGCCGCCAGGCTCAGCCAGACCCAACCCCGTCAGTCCTCGTGGGCTTTCGGCAACCTCCAGTACAAGCTGAACCAGTACGTGACCTTCGGCTACGAGCTGGGCCTCTACTCCACGAGGAGCGACCGGACCACCGGCAGCGCCCCGCTGTGGCAGGGCATCCCGCAGCACGAAGTGCACGACCTGCACTCGGAGTTCGCCACCATCTTCACCTTCTGACAACAGTCCACCCACCGAACCGGGGCGGCCCATGGCCGCCCCGCTTTGCTGTACGGGAGTTGCACTTTTTCGGTGGCGGCGTATGATGTGGCCGCCCAACAGGACCTGACTGCTGTCCGTTCCAACTCCCAAAGGAGGAATTACGATGGCAAAGAAAAAGACCGGCAAGTGGACCCGGCGCGATTTCGTGAAGACCGTCGGCACAGGCGCCCTGGTCGCCGGAGTGGGACCCGCATTTCTCTTTCCCGAGCGCGCACAAGCGCAACAGAAAACCCTGAAGATCGGCCAGTGGAGCCACTTCGTTCCCGATTACGACAAATGGTTCGACAACGAATTCACCAAACAATGGGGACAGAAGCACAACACCAACGTCGTGGTCGACCACATCGCGCTGACCGAGCTGAAGACCCGCGCCACCGCGGAAGTCTCCGCCAAGAAGGGTCACGACCTGTTCATGTTCCTGTCGCCGCCCGCCGCCTTCGAGCAGCAGGTCATCGACATGAGCAACGTCTACAAGGAGGTGGAGAAGAAGCACGGCAAGAAGATCGACCTGGCCCACAAGTCCACCTATAACCCGAAGACCAAGAAGTATTTCGCCTTCTCGGATTCGTACGTGCCGGATCCGGGGAACTACTACATCGACTGGTGGGCAGAGGCCGGTTATCCGAAGGGACCGGACACGTGGGACGACCTGCGCGCCGGCGCCAAGAAGATCCGCGACAAGCGCGGGAACCCCTGCGGCATCGGGCTCTCCCAGGAACTCGATACCAGCATGGCGATGCGCGCCCTGCTGTGGTCGTTCGGCGGCAAGGAGCAGGACGAGCACGGCAACGTCGCCATCAATTCGAAGGAGACGGTCGAGGCCCTCAAGTTCATGAAGGCCGTGTTCCAGGAGTCGGAGACGCCGGAAGTCTTCACCTGGGACCCGTCCAACAACAACCGGGGCATGCTGGCGGGCAAGCTGTCGTTCGTGTTGAACGCCATCTCCATCACCCGGCAGGCCGAGCGCGAGCACCAGGAGATCTCCAAGCACATCGGCATCTCCAAGGCGCTCAAGGGACCGGCCAAGCGGCTGGCGGCCGAGCACGTGATGGATTGCTACGTGGTCTGGGAGTTCGCCGAGAACAAGGACGGCGCGCAGCAGTTCCTGATCGACTACATCGACTCGTTCAAGGACGGCTTCAACGCCGGCAAGTGGTACAACTTCCCCTGCTTCCCCACGACCGTCGCGGAGATCGGGAAGATCGTGCAGAACGATCCGGCGGCGGAGCCGAACAATAAGTACGCGGTGCTTGCCGACGTGCTGGACTGGGCCACCAACGTGGGCTATCCGGGCTACGCCTCGGCTGCGATCGACGAAGCCTTCACCACCTGGGTCATCCCCACGCACTTCGCCAAGGTCGCGCGCGGCGATGAAACGCCCGAAGAGGGCGCCAAGGCGATGGAGACCGAGTACAAACGGATCTGGGAACGCTGGAAATAACGCGGTCCCGATCTCAATCCGCCCTTCCGGCGAGACCGGAAGGGCGTTTTCCTTTTCTGGCGCTGCGCCAGGGGAGGATCGAGCTGCGGCGATGGCCGCGCTTGTACAGCGTGTTAGACTGACGAGCTTATCGCGCGACGATTCCTGTCACTGAGGGAAGGATGGCAATCGTAGAAACCCGAGCCCTGACCAAGGTCTTCAAGCAGGGAGAATTGGGGGCCGTCAACAACGTCAACCTGGTCACCAAGGAAGGCGAGTTCCTGGTCTTCCTGGGACCTTCGGGCTCCGGCAAGACCACGCTGCTGCGCATGATCGCGGGGCTGGAAACACCGACCTCGGGCGAGATCCTGATCGGCGGCCAGGCGGTCACCCACATGACTCCGCGCGAGCGCCGCATCGCCATGGTCTTCCAGAGCTACGCCCTCTACCCCCACCTCTCGGTGTACAACAACATCGCGTTCCCGCTGAAGGCGCAGAAGGTTCCGAAGGAGAAGCACAAGGAGAAGGTGGATTGGGCGGCCGGCCTGCTGGGCATCACGCGCCTGCTGCAACGGAAGCCGCGCGAACTGTCAGGAGGCGAGCGCCAGCGCGTGGCCCTGGCTCGCGCCATCGTGCGCGAGCCATCGGTGTTCCTGCTCGACGAGCCGCTCTCCAACCTGGACGCCAAGCTGCGCGCCTCGGCCCGCGAGGAACTGGAGCAGTTCCACCACCGCATCGGCACCACTACCATCTACGTCACCCACGACCAGGTAGAAGCCATGGCCATGGGCGACCGGGTGATGGTGCTGCACCAGGGAACGATGCGCCAACTCGGCACCCCGAGAGAGGTATACGACAGGCCGGCCGACACCTTCGTAGCAACCTTTCTGGGCTCGCCTCCGATGAATCTGCTCGAGGCCGACGGACTGATCGTGGGCGTGCGCCCAGAGCACATCTGCCCGATCGAACTGGCGCCGAACGCGGCGCTGAAGCTCCGCGCACGAGTGCAGAACGTCGAGTACCTCGGGTCGGAGTGGATCCTCTACCTCAAGGTGGACAGCGGACAGTTCGCCGGCAAGGAAATGATCTCGCGGCTGACCGCCGCCGGTTCGTACCAGATGAATGAGGTGTACGAGTTCGGGGTGCAGGACCGCGACCTGCGCTTCTTCGACAAGCAGACGGAGCAGCGGACGGAGCCGAGGGCGGTCTCATGGCAATGAACACCGCCACGCCCCCACCCGAAGTCGTCGGCGTGACCCCGCCTCCGGAGAGACGCGGCTTCTTCAGCACGCCGGCAGGCCGGGCCTATGGGCTGGGTGTGGCCATGTTCGCTCCCGCGGTGCTGTACATCGTGGCCTTGATCGGCGTGCCCTTCGTGATGGCCTTCCTGTACGCCTTCGGGGACGTGCGCGTAGGCAGCGTGGGATACCACTTCGTCGGCCTGGAGAACTATCGCCACATTCTCGGAAGCCCCACATTCCGCAAGGCGCTGGGGAATTCCTTCATCTTCACCATCACTTCGCAGGTACTGGTGATCGTCGGTTCCACCATCCTGTCGCTGGTCCTGGAGAAGCAGTTCCGCGGTCGGGGATTCATCCGCTTCCTGATCCTGTTGCCATGGGTGGCGCCGATCTCGCTGGGAGCCATCGGGTGGAAGTGGATCCTGGATTCGCTGTACAGCGTCATCAACTGGGTGCTGGTCGCGATGCACATTTACAAGCCGTATGGCGCCCCGATGTGGCTGGGCGAGCCACATCTCGCCATGGCCTCCGTGATCCTGGTGCACACCTGGCGGCTGCTGCCCTTCTCCACCGTGATCCTGCTGGCGGGTGTGACCGCGATCCCGAAAGACATTCCGGAAGCCGCGGCCGTGGATGGGGCCGGCTTCTGGCGCACTCTGTTCCAGATCCGCATCCCCATGATGCTGCCCAT